>Ga0233410_10000024_pt1 | contig 52734 bp, 70 predicted proteins | sample Na_anoxic_1_MG_FD_179869 | JGI IMG/M metagenome (GOLD analysis project Ga0233410, IMG submission 179869) | Seawater microbial communities from Saanich Inlet, British Columbia, Canada - Na_anoxic_1_MG | ecosystem: Environmental > Aquatic > Marine > Inlet | place: Canada: British Columbia...
TACAGAGGTTACTTTCAATAGTGCCTCACCCCTCAGTATTCTTTCCTCTGACATGCAATGTGTCCTTACTTTAATAACTCAATAGGAGATTGCATATGGCCTCATTATTAGGCAACAAACCCGAGAATATCGAAGCACCCCTTGAGGTGCCAATGAACCCTGAACAAGCAGCATTAGACGCAAAGTTTCAGGAAAAGATGAGATTAGGACCACTAACCTCTAGGATACATGCCCACTTAAGTGAAGCAGAGACCTCTAGACTTACTGTGGAAAACCAATGGATTAAGAACTTACAGGCGTATCGTGGCGTAGATAGTAACCAAGCAGGGAAGAATGATGCTAAAGCAGAGTTTCGTTCTAGTGAGGAACATAAACCTTTCATAAGAACTACTACTGTTAAAACAAGAGCAGCCTTTGCTCAGATCATGGAATCCTTAATGCAAAACTCTAGGTTCCCTTTGATGATTGAATCTACACCCGTGTCCTCAGGTGCTCCTGATCTCGCTGTAGCTGATCCTAATTCCCCTGAGTCTCAAGAAGACTTCGGTATTGGATATGCAGGAGACGGAAAAACTATGGTACCTGGTGCCACACAGCAGGCCTTAGCTTGGCAGGATAGTGATCCTTTATATGCTAATCTAAAAGAAGGTAAAGATCAAACAGGCGGACAGTTAGCTCAGTTATCTCCTTCTGCTCGTAGTGCTGAACAGATGACTAAGATAATCCAAGATCAGTTAGAGGAATCTAATGCTCATACGGAATTACGTAAGTCTGTGTTTGAAGCTTGTTTACTAGGTAGTGGTATCATGAAAGGGGTATTCACTGAACAAAAAACAATACATAAGTGGGTTGATGGTGTATATTCTCCTGAGTATACTAATGTACCAAAGGTACGTTCTACTTGCTTATGGGACCTCTATATAGACCCTAACGCTATTACTTTTGACGATGCTGAATGGGTAATCGAAAGACATCGTATGACTGCTAAACAGCTTAGAGACTTAAGTATTCAACCTGAGTTTCGTAAAGAATGTATTGACTCATGTATTGCTTCAGGTGCTAATTACACGAATAAATCTTTTGAAAGTATTGTACGAGAAGAAGAAGCTATTATGAACCAAGGGAGACTTTGGGAAGTATTAGAGTACTGGGGTTACATCAGTAACGAGGAAGCCGTTTCTGCTGGCTTAGCTGTTGACGATAACATTGCTCAAGTGCATGTGAATATTTGGATGTGTGGTGATGAGATCTTACGTATAGTAACTAATCCATTCTTACCTCAACGTATCCCTTACTTCATGTTTAACTATGAACAAGATGCTTATAACGTATATGGTACAGGTGTCCCTGAGACTATGGAAGATTCCCAACGTATGATGAATGGGTTTGCTCGTCTCGCTGTAGATAACCTAGCTCTCGCAGGTAATATGGTATTTGATGTAGATGAATCTATGCTAGTATCAGGTCAAGATCTCGATATATACCCAGGAAAGGTATTCCGTAGACAAGGCGGACAACCAGGAGCAGCCGTACAAGCCCTTAAGTTCCCTAGCACTGCTAACGAGAACCTTCAGATGATGGAGACTTTCCGTAGACAGGCTGATGAAGCCACAGGTATCCCTTCAGTATCCCATGGACAAACAGGAGTTACTGGTGTAGGTCGTACTTCTTCAGGTCTCAATATGATACTAGAGAACGCTAGTCTCAACATAAAAACAGTAATCCGTAATATGGATGATGACTTACTACAACCTTTAGGTCTTATGTTGTTCTACTGGAATAATCAATTTAACTCGGACAATATACCAGCAGGTGACTTTGAATGTGTTGCTACAGGTATTCGGTCTTATACTAAACAAGAGATTAAAGTCCAGCGTATCCAGACGTTACTACAGCTATCTCAGAACCCTGCATTAGCACCTATGGTCAAGTTACCTTACTTAATTAGAGAACTAGTTAAAGGTATGGATCTAGACCCTAATGAAGTTATTAACGATATGGATGAAGCTAAAATATACGCTGAGATCATAGGCATGGCAGGAGGCGTAGGTTCTTCCGCAGGAGGTCCTCCTCAGACAGGAGATCCAGCTACTTCTAATGCTACTGCGAATACTGAAGGTGCAGGTAACGAGGGAGGTGTTAATGGACAAGTCCCAAGCGTCTAGAATGAAGCCTTTGATAACCAATCCGTCTAACTGGGAGATAATTTCTAGTTACGTGGCGGTTGAAAAAGAGGCTTTGGTTACAAGATTACAAACATGTTCCGAGATGGATTTAAAAAAGATACAAGGGGAGTTAGCTGCTCTTAATAAATTATCTGGATTACCATCTCAACTTAAACTGGAACAGAGAGCCAAGCGGTAACCTCTGTTCTTTAACATAAAACTAGAACTCGATGTCTAAGGATCCTCTGTGTACCCAAAGAATTGACCTAGCAAGGAGAAACAAATGACTCAAACAACACAACGTAGTTTACTAAACCAGCCTGGTAACTCAACTCAGACTACCGTAACTGCAGGTTCAGCACCCGAACAAGGCCAAGTAGGGGACGCGCCTAGTGAGCAACCAGTCCACGATTGGGAAAAACGTTATAAAGACTTACAATCATTTAACTCTCGTAAGATAAACGAGCTAACAAATGAAGTGAAAGCCTTAAAAGAACAAGGAGTACCAAAGGTACAAGCTCCGAGAACTCCAGAAGAAATGGAGACCTTCAAGTCAGCTAATCCCGAGATGTACTCAGTAATTCAACACATGGCTACCGAGATTTCCCAAGCTCAAATGCAAGGGTATGATCAGAAGATGGCTACTGTGCAGAATGATTTACTAGATACCAAACAAGACAAAATGATGCTTACTATTAGAGAAGCCCATCCAGACTTTGAGCAGATTGTTAATTCTGACGGGTTTTCTGAATGGACCTCTGCGCAATCATCAACCGTTAAAGATTGGATCTGGAACAATCCTGATAATCCTGAATTAGCTATAAAAGCTCTCAGTCTTTATAAGTACGAGTCAGGTCAAAAACAAACTAAGGCTCCCGAAGCTCATGCTGCGGTAATCACAAATTCAAGTGGTGCCACAGAAACTGACAGTAGGAATCACCCAGCGAAGTTATGGAAGGAATCTGAAATACAACAGATGTCCCCATCGGACTTTATTAAATGGGAAGATACTATTAGTTTAGCTCAAAGGGAAGGCCGAATTCTTATAGGTCAATAAATAAAGAGGTAAATAATAATGTCATATTTTAACGGTACCAGCACAACCAACTTTGGTGCTAACTCTCCATCAGGTGCTTTCTCACCTACTATCTTCTCACAGAAGGTACTTAAGTTCTTCCGTACTGCATCAGTAGTCGAAGGTATTACTAACAACGATTACTTTGGTGAACTAGCGTCATTCGGTGATAGTGTGAAGATCATGCTTGAGCCTGTGTTAACTGTGTTACCATATACTCGTGGTACAGAGGTAACCGAAGAGGCTTTAGAAGATAATGAAATCACTATTGAGATCAACAAAGCTAACCATTTCGCATTTAAAGTAGATGACATCGAAGAGAAGTTATCACATGTAAATTGGGAATCATTAGCAACTAGCTCAGGTGCTTACGCGCTTAAGAACTCTTATGACCGTGAAGTATTAAGCTTTATGTCTCAGGGCGCTCAAGCAGATAACATCGTAGGTGATGCTGTTGATCATGCGTCTGCTCAGGAAACAGGTAATGTTATCACTATCGGTCACGGTATTGGTCAAACAGATCCTTTAAACCTTTTATCTTTACTAGCGTTAAAACTAGATGAAGCCGAGGTTCCTGAAGAAGGTCGTTATGTAGTTGTTTCTCCTAAGTTCATGGAGTCATTAGCTCGCACTGATAGTAAGTTACTATCTACTGATTACAACCAAGGTGAAGGTGGTTTGAAAAATGGTTTAGCTATGAGCGGTAAGCTTCGTGGTTTCTCTATCTACAAAACCAACAACGCACCTAAGTTTATCATAGATACTTCAGGTTCAACTCTAGAGCAACCTGATGATGACGGTACTACTGGTGTAGATAACATCGTTGTTGGTGGTGATGACGCTGATGGTGGTTCAGGTGATGTAGTACTAGCAGGTCACATGTCTGCTGTTGCAACTGTTAGCTCTATCGATAAAGTTGAGAAGCTTCGCGCTAACAACAGCTTTGCTGATAAAGTACGTGGTTTGCATGTATACGGTCGTGCTATCATACGTAGTGAATCTTTAGCTGTAGCATACATCAAGTACGCACAGTAGGATTAATCTCGTAGAACCCAAAGGGATCCAAGGTTTACTTTGGGTCCCTTTTTCTTATAAGGAGGAATGTAATGTCTAATAAAGGACAAAAGGCAGCGGTATTGTGTTCCGCAGGTTCTAATTTAATCTATACTGCAAAACACGGTAGCACGGAAAAGATTAGTATTTCATTTTCTAGTGTAGATAATACCCCAGTAACCATGCGTATTTATCATGTTAAAGCAGGTAACTCAAGTTCCATTGTTCATGCGGATAAAGACTTACTTAGTTCTCCTTTAATTATATATGACCGCCCTGTGATACTAAGGGAACTAATGTTGGCTAGCTTAGATGATATCGTAGTGGATGCTGATTTAGCGGATAAACTAGTAGTTAACATAAATAGTGAGGGTCAGTGATGAAGTGGGAAATAGATGAGGATTTTATAGGTAAAGGAGGAATAGGCAAGGATATGATCTGGGGAGGTCAATGGGTTGGAGGTTTCTATCCTCCCAATCATGTTGTAGTAGATCCTCCTTGGACAATGATAAGTAACAAGCCTACCTCTGATAGACCTGCACCTGTACCTAGCGGTTCGCCTTTTTACTATTATGATGGAACTTTAAGTACATCTAATGTAACTGCTAAGTATGTTTGGTTTGGTAATAGATACGAGTTTGACCTAGGTGCTTACTTAGAAGGCGTTCGTGTTAACTTGGTTGAAGGAAATAAATACGAGATCTACTTAATCACAGACCCTTTAAACGATGCTGGGTTTGAGTTATTATATACTACGACTGCTGACTCTACGGACTGGTTAGAGATCCCTATAACCCCTAGGGTTATCCCTGTAGGTACAACGTTAGATGTAGTAGCACATGTAAGTTCTCCAGATTCTACTCCTACATTGTTTAGCTTAGATTATGACTATGTTACCCCTGATGTATTCACAGCTCCTGCTTCAGGTCAGTTAGTACATCCTACGGATACCGTAGATACTTTATATATACATAAAACTTCTCAGAGTGGTACTCTCTCCCCATTATCTGTTGGTGATAAGATCAACGGAGCAGGTAAACAATGGACTATTCAATCAGTAACAGATTCAGGAGCATGGGTTACTCTGGGTATAGCTCCAGGTGCTCAAGGGACTCCTGAGGGAGTTCAAGACTTTACCTTTGAAACAGTGGATGCTTCTCCTATTCCTGTGGCTTCTGATGTAGACCATTGGCTAGGTGATGGACGTGTATCAGGTCTTTATATTGCGGATGGTAACTATGGGGATATTATATCAGACGACACTGCTAGAGGTGTAGACCTTAGATTAGATACTGCTATAATTAGCCCTGATTGGGATGTTATTGCGTTTGGAGGCTCAGGAGGCTCAGGTGGAGGCGGTGTTACTCAACATGAACAATTAGAAGACATTTTAGGTGGCGATACTATAAACGGTCACTGGCATCTAACCCAGAATGAGTACTTAAACCTACCTTACCTTGATGAGGATAATGACTTCATCGGCTCTAATTCCTTTAAGAGCAATAGTGCATATCCTCTTTTCATAGGCAAAACAATTGACACTGGTGGTTCAGGTATTCAGTTTTCAGATAAAAGTAACGCCACTGAAAATGGATTCTTAACTTATTATCATGCGGACGCGGAATGTTATGGTTCAGGTAATGCTTTTGTATTCTCTGGCGACCAACCTTCGATGTCTCTTGTTTTTGACGTAGGCTCTAATCTAAATGGTGCACAAGTAAAGACAGGAACTACTCTTCATGATGTTTGGCATGCAGGGAACTTCGGTAAATCTAATATAGATGCAATGGGTATCGATGCCGCTACTGCTGATTACGCTAATGACGCAGATAGGTTAGATGGTCGTAATTTAGCTGACTCAAATCAAGCTAGTACGGTGGTAGGACGTAATGGCAGTGGTGATATACAATGCCGCCTGTTACGGTCTGAGTATGCTAACCAGACAACTATTAATGGTGCTCTAGCATTCAGAACTAACAACACAACTGACAACTACACGAGATACTGTAGCGACCCCTCAGCAGTACGGGGTTGGTTAGATTCCCCATCAACTACAGGCTCAGGTGCTTCTGGGACTTGGGGTATTAGTGTATCAGGGGGCGCTGGTAAAGTAAACCTAGTCTCAATGTCAGGACTCGAAAGCGAGACTACAACTGCACAATTCTTAGCTAGACTCGGGAGTAGATTAACAACATCAGGTTATACCATAAGCAAAAGTAGTTGGAGCTACGCAGGACATGGTTCTGTAACGGATACAGGATGTGGGACTATTGACTTAGCAGGGGTGACTATCGAAGTAGTTTCTGATGGTTCTACCTATATGGTAAGAGTCACGGCTGCTCCAGCGGCAACCCAAGGTCTCCCTAAGGCAACATGGGAATATAGGGATCACGGTCCTACATACTCTCCAGGCTGGACTCGTAACTACAATACTGCTAACCCTCAAACGAGTATAACTGGTAATGCTGCTACAGCTACGTGGGCTGATACGGTTGATGTGAATACCAGCACAAGTACTAGTTGGTATGGTGCCCTATGGAACTCAGGAGATACTATATACACAACTACTGATGTTAGAATACGACCTAGCGATGGGTCTATGACTATTAAGAAGTTGTACATAAATGATTCTGATGGGTCTGGTGGTTACTTTTTCGAGGACTCAACTAACCGTGTTGCTTACACAGGTGGTGATTTTTACATACAGACAGGGGTAGCTAATACCTACTTGTTCGCAACTAACACTTACTTAGGTGACGCCACAGGAAGTACTATACGATATAGAGGGAGTACTATTACTGCGAATGCATGGGGATGGAATCCTAATGGGCAGTTAACTCTTAAGAAACCTCAGTCTACCAGTAAAAGCTTTTCGGGAGCGGCTCTTAAACTGTTACCTAGTGCTACTACTGATACCACAGGTAGGACTTCAATAGCTTTAAGTACATCTACTGTGGATAACTACGGATGGACTCTTAACGGTTGGAGAAACAGCACAGGTGGTGATGGTGTGTTCTCAATAGACAGACACTCTAACAGTGATACTACGGGTACGTCTATATTAACAGCTAGTTCAAGTGGTGTTGTTATTACTGGTAGTTTAGTAGTAGATACAGTCTCATGTAAATCAGGTACGCAGCTTGTGTTGAACGCAGGAGAATCAAAAGATTACGCAACAGGCCAGGCAGCTGAGCAGGTTTATGTAAATGCTGAGAATGGTTTAAGTGTAACTAGTTCTCCTGATAACTGGGCAAGCGGTTGGGCAGGTAGGAAAACTGCGATTATATGTGCAGCCAATGGATCTAGCACTTTCCCAGGAACGGTTACGGCACCTACGTTCTCAGGTAGCCTTAGCGGAAACGCATCAACTGCTACAAAGTCGACTTCTACCCACGAAGCGGACTACGGTATCCATGGAGGATACGGGAACTCTAATGGTTCAGGTGGTGCATGGGGAGCTAATATTTGGAGCATGGGCACTGGTTATGACGGAGGTCACGCAGGAACTAGTTATACTAAAGGAACCTACTGTTTAATGTGGCTACGCTCTGGACTTACTGCTCAAGGCTATAACAGTAGTGCAGGGGAAGGGATATACGTTGCTTCTCAGAATGCAGTACGGGGTGCTATCGGACATACAGGCATTTGGTCCACAGGTAACATTACGGCTTACTCTGACAAACGGGTTAAGACTAACATAGAGAAAATTGATAATGCTTTAGATAAAATAGACAAAATCAATGGTTATACATTTGATCGGGTCGATATTGATGTACCAAGACAAGCAGGTGTGATTGCTCAGGAGTTGCTTGAGGTGTTACCTGAAGTAGTCACAGGTACTGAGGAAGATCATTATGCAGTTGCCTATGGTAACATTACAGCTCTTCTTATAGAAGGCACTAAGGAACTTAAAGCCCAGTTAGAAAAAGAGCGAAAACGTAATGACGACTTAGAAGCTAGGTTAGCTAAGCTAGAAGCTAAATTTAATTAATACTAGAGCCCAAGGGACCTTGGGTTTTATTTGGAGGAAGAAATGACTTTAACTTATTTAGAAGTTACCAACATGGCTCTAAGGGAAATAAATGAAGTTCCTATTGTGGCTCAGGATTTTATAACAACCCGAGGACTACAGCAGTTTGCTAAACAGGCTATTAACCGCGCTTACTTAGATATTGTAAATAGCTCTAGGGAGTGGCCTTGGTTAAAGGATAAATCAAGCACACCTGTGCATAACACCGTTACTAATGTAACCCTAGGACAACAGTCGTTTCCTTTGGATCCTTTGTACAACCAAGTAGACTGGACTACATTTTACATAACAGATAAGGACTTGTTACTTAATGACTCTACGGCTCGTAAGGTGTCTACTGGTCTTACTTATATTAGTTATGAAGAATGGACGAGGAAGTACCGAGACGAGGACTTTAAAGAGAAAGGATCTAAAGGACTTCCTGAGTTTGTCTTTATGTATCCTGATAAAACCACTATAGGACTATCACCTAAACCTGATAAGCAGTACAGTGTTCAATATGACGCATGGAAGTCGCCTCTGTTTCTTACGTTAGCGGATGATCTCATACCCTTCCCTCTAGAGTATATCACAGTATTAATAAGCCGTGCTAGGTATTACCTGTGGCTTTTCCGTGAGAACCCACAGCAAGCAGGATTTGCTCGTAGTGATTATGAGACAGGGTTAGACCTAATGAAGGCTCGGTTACTTGATAACAAGTTTGTAAGGATTAAAGCTATCTAATGCTACAGTCTGTAACTGTCTCTTGTCGCGGAGGTTTGGATTTAAGTTCAAACGTACAAGAGTTACTACAGCAGCCTGGAGTTGCTACAATCTTAGATAACTTTGAGTGTTCTACGGACGGAGGATACCGAAGAATAGACGGGTATGAGGAACGAGGCACTCTTCCTGGAATTGGGAGGGTTAGGGGATTATATGTTATACCCGAGAAAGGTCTTCTTCTTGCTAGGAATGATAGCCTATACCATTCTATTGATGCTCTTACATGGACTTTAGTATCATCGGACTTAAGTGAGACCTCAAGAAGATGTACTTTTCAATCCCTAGAGAACGGGAGTAGCACAGAGGTACTCGTCACTGATGGTACCAGTAACCCTGTGTTTATTCTTATTGAAGGAGATGTACTTCCTTTTACATTTACTTCTAGAGTAATAAGCCTTGAGAATGCCCTTAGAGGAGCTTCTTATAGTGAACTCTTTAAAAGGCAATATGTTATCGCAGGTATGGATTCTAATGCTTCTAGTATATACTATAGCTCCTTGGTGGAGAGTGATGTCAGAGTAGAAGAACTACCTAAGACTCCTAGGGAAAAGTTCGATGGGGCTACTTCAGGCTTCATAGATTTTGGGGATAAGATTGTAGGGTTGAAATCCTTCAGGGAAGTCCTGTACGTCTTTTGTGATTCTAGTATCTGGAAAGTACAAGGAATGGCTGAAGGACAGCCTGTGGTAGCTCCTGTTACTAGGAACATGGGATGTATAGATGGTGCTACTATACAAGAGGTCGCAGGTAATATTATATACTTAGCTAGAGATGGATTACGTACTGTAGCAGCAACTGAGCGTATTGATGATGTGGAGTTAGGTACTATCTCTGGTAAAATACAACCTTTACTTAAAGATATAATAGGTAGAGTAGGGACGGTTGAGTTGAACTCGGTAGTTATTAGAGATAAGTCTCAATACCGACTGTTCTATAGTAATCCTTCGACACCTTTGGAAACAAAGCAAGATGGGATTATATGTTCTTTAATTATTAACCCACAGTCAGGGCAACCAACGTGGAGTTTCAGTACTATCAAAGCATTTCCTGTGTCTGCTATTTCCTTAGGGACTTACCAGAATGTAGATGTTATATATCATACTGACTTCCAAGAAAAAATATACCAAGGGGAACAAGGGTACCCTACGTTCAACGGGACACCTGTGAAGTATACTTATGAGGGTCCTTACTCTGACCTAGGAGACATAGGAGTACGCAAGAACATCCATACAGTCGGGCTGAGTGTTGCTGCAGAAGGCTCGACACAACCTGTGTTAGAGCTTAGGTACGACTACCTTAGAACTGATGTGGCTCAACCGTTTCCTTACTTACTTCCTCAGTTATCAAAAGGTATTCTTTGGGGTGATTTTGATTACGGTACAGAATCATTTGGGGCTATAGGGGCTCCTGACCGTCCACTACATACTGAGGGCTCAGGACATACCGTAGCCTTACGTTTATATAGCCGTGACGGAGAGCAGGACTTTCCTTTTGAGCTACAGAGTTTTATTTATGAATTAATTGCAAATGGGAGAATATAATGACAGGCTACGTACGACAAGAAGCTGATGATATACAAAATAATAAGCCAGCGGATGCGGATAAACTAAACAACGAGTTTAACCAAATAGTATCAGCAATGGCTTCTGCTGGTGGGCATTCTCACTCAGGGTTAGAGGGAGAGGGCGCATATGTTCCCTTAATTAAAAATGTTAGTACAGGTACTCAGGTAGTCACAGGACTAGATAATGTTACTACCGATATTGGAGATACCCCTAATGTTCTTATTATCACTAAGGATATTGGAGGAAATCCTATTATTAATGGTGTTGATATCTTAACTGAGTCAACTAAATTAGAGACCGTAGAAGAGGGAGCTACTGCGGATCAGACTCCCAGTGAACTTAAGGTAGCTTATGAATCCAACCCTGACACCAATGCTTTTACTAATGCTTTAAGCACTAAGTTAAATGGTATTGAAGTAGGTGCCACGGGTAACCAGTCAGCTAGTGAAATTAAAGCTGCCTATGAGTCTAACTCCAACACTAATAACTTTACTGATTCACTAAAGAACAAGTTGAATTCTATTCCTTCGAATGCTTCTGCTGATCAGACTCCTAGTGAAATTAAAGCTGCCTATGAGTCTAACTCAGACACCAATGCGTTTACTAATGCTTTAAACACTAAGTTAAATGGGATTGAGTCAGGAGCCACAGGTAATCAATCATCTAGTGAAATCAAGGTGGCTTATGAGTCTAACTCTAATACTAATAACTTTACTGATGCATTTAAGAATAAACTAACTAACTTACCTGCAGATGCTTCTGCGGATCAGACTGCGAGTGAAATTAAAGCTGCCTATGAGTCTAACTCTAATACTAATAACTTTACTGATACCTTATTAGCTAAGTTAAATAGTGTGGAAGCAGGTGCCACAGGTAACCAGTCAGCTGGGGATTTAGAGAGTATTATAAACCATAATAACCTTCTTGGCGTTTCAGCCTTAGAGCATCTCGACTGGACGGTTAACCAAGGTAGTAATAATATCAATGCAAACAACTACGTGAATACCACGTATGCTGTAGGTGACGGAGGGTTAACTGAGAAAAACTTTACTACTGCTTTAAAGACTAAGTTATCAGGAATAGCTACAGGAGCTAATGCTTACTCTCACCCTACGCATCCTGGGGATGATCTGTCTGTGGATACCTCAGCTTTGACAGGGGCTACTGTTATATCTGATTTAGATTTTAATGTTACTACGGATACCTTAGGTCACGTAACAGATGCCAACGCTAGTGTTAGTACTAGAGACCTGACTGCAGCTAATGTAGGTGCGGCTCCTGCTGGAGGTTCTACTGCTACGTCTTGGAACTGTAAGGCATTAACTATGGCTGGTGCGTTAACTGGAGCGACCTCTATAACCAGCACGGGTAATATTACAGCTTACTCAGATGAACGTTTGAAGCATGACCTTAAGAAAATTCCTGATGCATTAGCTAAGGTTTTAAGTATCTCGGGTTACACCTATGACCGAGTAGACGGTGAATATGAAAGACAAATGGGTGTAAGCGCACAGGAGATACAACAAGTAGCCCCTGAAGCTGTCGAGGTAGATGAGTTGGGGTTTTTAAAAGTAGCCTACGGTAATTTAGCTGCTTTATTTATCGAAGCTATTAAAGAGTTGAATGCTAAAGTAGAGCGCCTAGAGGAAGACGGGTCATGAAGTCCTTAGTGTTACTTTTACTCAAACAGGAGGATTTTAAATGACTACACCTACAGGAACTATAAGCATAAATGACGTTAGGAATGAGTTAGGTATTAGTGGAACAACTTCACTTAATGACTCAGACGTTAGGGGTCTTGCTGGTAAATCCTCAGGACAGATAAGCATGAATGACCTACGCGGTAAGACTAAGACTCTACTAGTAGCCTTTAGTTACAACACTATCTCTAACACTTGGACAGGTAACTCAGGTACATCCTCAGGGCTACAGATAAACACTAATAAAACTATAACTGTTGCAGGTAGTGGTGGTACAACTCAAACTTGGTTACAGAGTTCTGGGACTGCATCAGACTACGAAGTAAAGTGCCAATACAATTATGGTGACAATTTAGGCGACGCTAGCCTTGCAGATACTTGGTTTACACTATCAGAAGACAGATTTTTCGGGGTTAGTTCTGGAGGACAGACAGGAGGGGACAAATTTGGTAATTTTACAATAACAATACGGAAAAGGTCAGCTACTTCAGACTCAGTATCTGATACAGTTAACTTTAGAGTAGACCAAACTTAATCAATAGCTAATTATGGAGGGCACAATGCCAACTACACGATATAATAACAATGGTTCACAGGAACCTATGCGCCCTTTATCTCAAGGGTCGATGGTTCAGGGAGTAGCTCCTCCTTCACAACCTCTACGTACATCAAGCACTAAGAACCCGTACGTGCAGGTTGAAGACGCTAGTGCGTGGTCTACACCTTATCCTCAAGTGATTCCCGAGGAACCTATAGCTACTCCTTACAACCCTAGTGCTGTGAAGGAAGCTAATGTTCCCTCAGCAATGTGGGGAGGCACAGGAAGTTCTACAATTGAATCTCAGGTTCAGCAAGCGCAGCAGCAAACCCAAGTCTTACAATCCGCTAATATACAAAAGCAACAAGAGCAAGAAGCTTTAGAGGAAGCGGCTCTTAAGAAACAGATTGCTGATGGACAGGAAGTTCAGAAAGGTATTGCTGATAGACCTTTAGATTACCTACAAGACCGTAACCTAATGAACACTCATATTAGCGAAGAGATTTATGAGATGGAGGAGTATACCGATCTCCAAGGTAATCAAGCTAAACGTCCTAGGGTAGATCCTTTGACTGGTGAGCCTGTGCTTAAGTCTCATTTACAAGCTAATCCCGTTGAAGCCTCACGAATCGTAGCAGACCCTGCGTCTCAAGCGGTCGCTGGTACCTCTGCGGCAACTGATGCTTCTGTTGCGAGCCAAGGAGAAGCTGCGTATAGTGATACAACTTTCTCAGACGCTTCTAGTGCTCAAGCTTATTTAGCAGAGGTGTCTCAGGGTAGTTCAGTATCTGCTAACGAACATGCGGCTGTACAGGCAGCTCAGGAAGTAGTAGCTAGAGATTTTGAAGCTTCTCTTATCCCTCTTTCTGAGATAGGACAGTCTTTAGAAAAGCTCAGAGACGTGGAGCCTATGCAAGCGTCTAGTGTAGCTTCTCACATGAATGGATTGATTAGTGAGATGGAAAGTGGGAATGTACCTTTATGGGCAAGACCTGCGGTTACTCAGGTAGAACAATCGTTAGCTAGTAGAGGCATCAATGCTTCTTCGGTAGGTCGTGATAGTCTATTTAATGCGATCATAGGTGCGGCAATGCCTATGGCACAAGCTGATGCTGCTAGTGAACAGGATGCTAATAAGACGAACTATAATAGTAAAGTACAAGCTCTCTTTAATGACGAAGCTCAAATCTTTGCGGCTAAACAGTTTAACGCTACTAGTATTAACCAGACAAACCAGTTCATGTCTAACTTACAAGCTCAGGTAGATCTACAGAATGCGGCTCGTAAAGATAACATGTCACAGTTTAATAGCTCCCAGCGTAATCAATTGAGTATGTTTAATACACAGCAACTTAATGATATGACTAAGCTAAACACTAGTGAAGCTAATGCTACTGCTAGGGCTAACTCTCAATTGAATACTAATGTTTCCTTGTCCAATGCTGATAGGGATACCCAAGTAGCAATGGCTAACACCGAGGCTGCTAACAGAGCTGCTTTAGCGAATGCTGATAGAACTACCCAAGTATCCATGGCTAACGCTGAGGCTGCTAATCGCGTAGAACTAGCTAATGCGGATGCTGCTAATAGAATGTCCTTAGCAAATGCAGATAGAGCTACTCAGGTTGCCTTAAGTAACGCACAGTTAGCTACTCAAATGGCGCAACATCAATCATCATTAGATTCTCAGCGTGAGCAGTTTAATGCACAGAATGCTAATGCTATTGCACAGGCTGATGTGGCTTGGAGACGTAACCTAAACACTGCTGAAACTGCAGCTATCAATGCAGCTCATCAAGCGAATGTAGCTAATGCATTTGGTCTAAGTACTCAAGCCCAGCAGAACTTATGGCAGGAAGTACGAGACGAAGCTCATTGGGCTATGACTGCTAGTGAGAATGAACTATCACGTAAACATGAGGGTGCCATGAGAATACTTGTGGCTGATATTGAGGCAGGTGTAGCAGAAGGCATGGCTAACGCTAACAGTCCTTGGAATAGATTTAAAGACTCGTTAACAACCGCTGGTATTGACGAAGCAGTTAACTGGCTATTAGGATAGGAGATATACAATGGGATTATTTTCAAAGATAAAGAAAGGCGTTAAGAAGGCTTTTAAAGGAGTCAAGAACGTAGTATCAGGCGTAGCTAAAGGTATTAAGAAAGTTGCTAAGAAAGTAGCTTACACAATTCCTGGAGGCAAACAACTGTGGAAACTAGGTACTAAGGTAGGGCAAGGGATAACAAAGGGACTTAAGAAAGTTGGTAAAGGTATTATAAAAGGCATCGGGAAGCTCGGGCCCGTGGGTATCATAGGAATACAAATGATACTTTCGGCTACAGGGTTAGGTGCAGGTATCGCGGCTGCTATGGGCTCTATGTGGAGTTCTATGGGCGCAGTGGCTGCTGCTAGTGCACAAGCAGGGTCTTTATTAGGAACCGTGGCTAATGGTGCGATACAAGCCGCTAACTGGGTCGGAGGTACTTTAGGTGCTGTAGGTGATGCTATTATCGGAGGAGGTAAAGAATTACTCTCAGGGAACTTCTCTGCGGCAGCAGAAACCTTAGGTACCAATATTACTAAGGCTTTCACAGGAGAAGCAGGTACTACGGCATTAAGTGAAGCTGCTACTAGTCAGTTAACTGCTAAGATGTCTATGGATGCTGGTGTAGGTATCTTTGACCAAGCGGCTACCGCAGCTTCGGATGCTCTCTATAATTCAGGAGGAACCTTTGCTCAAATGGGATCACCTGCTGACAAGGGATTCTCTGCTGCTGACATGAACTTAGAACCTGTGGTTAAACTAGATCCTGAGCTAATGGCTCCTCAAGGTGTTCCTAATGAGCTTCCTCAGTTTCAACCTGACTTTAGTAAGGAAGCTATAGTAGAATCATCTGTCAAGCAAGCAGGACTATCGTCAGAACCTTTAATAACCTATGATCAATTAGGTAATGCAGTAGAAGCCAATAAGTCTTGGTACCAGAAAGCAACGGAAGCTACCCTCAACACAGGGAAAGAACTCTTAGGTGAGACAGGGACTAAGGTATTAGCTAATGGTCTCCGAGGCATGGGCGAACAAGGCGGTGGAGGTGCGTACAGTTACCAACCTGCAGGTTACCAAGCGATGTCCCAAGGACAGGCGATGTCTGCACCTACGTTTGCTCAGGGGCTTACAGCGGCTCCTGTGGGCGGTCAGCGTTACCGCTATGGTTATTAAAGTCAATTAGAATCAAATAAGGAGTACCCATGAGCGTACTACAACAACTACAGAATTATTCACAAGAAGAAGGTACCTCAGGTACACCTATGTTTGACGAAGGTACTCCTGAACAAACTCAACTAGAAGGTATGATGCAAGCTAGCTCTATCCCAGGCCAGTCACTAACACAGGATACAAGCAGCCCTCAGCCGTGGGAGACTCCACCTGAGTATACTGATGTACAAGAATATGTGGATGCAGCTTTCCTTGACATTAGTAATCCTGAGACATTACCTACTCTCCTAAACGCCTTGCGTAACGATGCTCCTGTAGAATATCTTACGGAACAGTATCTACAGAAGGATGTGCAGAAAGGTTTAATAAGTCCTGATCTTATGATGTTATCGATTGAGCCTATTATGTATATCTTAATAACTATGGCTACTTATGGAGGCATTGATCCTAACTTTGCGGAGGATGAAGATGATGGTGAAGAGCTAAACGCAGAAACTAAAGACCTACGCATGAAAACTAATATGTTAAATAGTGCACCACAGGAAGCCCCTGAGATGCAAGCGCCTTCGATTACACCTAAGTCCTTATTGGCTAGAAGTAAGAAGGCAGTAGAGGAGGTTCAGAATGCCTGATTACAAAGCAATGAGAGGACAAGCTAGAGCGGTCGGAAGATCCCATGGCAAAGCTATGGATTCTATTAATAAAGAGAATAGTAGACAGCAACGTAAGGCTCAATTGGAGGCTCGTTTCGCAGAGTTAGCTATGAATAAAGAAGCTCAGCAGAATGAAATCGCAAGATCTCAATGGCAACAATCCACTGCGAGTGCTACTGAGGAACAGGCGTTCATGGATAAAGGTATCGCTGATGGTCTAATGGAGGCTGATGGGACTTATAAACCGAAGTACTGGGAGCAAGAAGCACTCGTTTCCTTAAAGGACCGAGGGGTTACTGATGTAACTCAGGTTATTCTAGATGCCGAAGCAAAAAGACTAGCAGGAGGCGCAGCTAAGGGGTACTCTCGTAAGTATGACAGTAAGGTAGCTATGGCTAATTATCAGGAGCTTCTTAGATATAATTCGGAAGTGAGAACACGAGAGGAATCACGTAAAGCCCCTGGGTCTCCTATTGAACGCCTCGCTTCTGGTATTGCGGATAAGGTATTTGGACGAGAACAAGAAGAAGAGATTAAGGATCCTAATCTACTCTCTGCTGCCCCAGGTAAACAGTTTGAGGCTAACGCGGATTACACAGGGTCTATTCCTGCCGAGGCTGGGGGTTCTGGTCCTAAACTAGAAGATTACCTCACAGCGCACAAGAAAGATGACGAGGGGAATATAATCCCAGGGCAGACTTTCCGTATCGCTACGGATGAGAACACGCGTCAGTCTTACATATTAGAGGAAGGGAAGTGGAACCCTTTGACAGAAGATGTGGAAATTGTAGATAAGACTAAAACAGAGACGAAACGTCAGAATCTACAGCAAGTAAACGTAGAGGGGATGGAAGGTAATTTCTGGTTAGACCCTATTAACGGGCAGATCCGAGGGCCAGGAACTAACGGATGGGTATCTGCTGAGAATTTAAGTACTATTCCTCAAGACCGTTCCCCTATAACTGTAGCTTATACTGACATGAAAACAGGTGAAGAAATGAAAGGTACTCTCATCGAAACATTCCCTGGAGATGAAGAGGCTGTAATGAAGCGTGGTGGTAAATACTTTGCTACAGTTTCTACTCCAGTTAAACTACGTGGTACTCAAGATCAACATAGTTCTGGAAAAGGACTTACTAAACAACAAAACAAAGACTTAGGTTACCGTGACTCCGCATTTAACGTACAATCACTGTCTACTGAGATGTTAAACCAAGATTACCAAGGCAACCCTGCTGGTTGGGTGGCAGCGCGTATGTCAACTATTGGTGATATGTTTGGTTCGGTTATACCAGATCTTGATGGTACTGAAAACGACTTACCTGCGATCATTGATTACATTAAGTCTAATGTATCTGAAGACGCTAAAGCTTCACAAGAGTTAGGTATATTAGATGCACGTGCAGTTGCTGAAGGTAACGTAGTCGCAATTAACAAGTTACTTTCATATGGTACAGCTTTATGGATGAATGGTGGTACACGTATTACAACTAAAGTATCAGAAGATGCTGCTGAGATTTCGGAAGCATGGATTTCAGGTACGGCACAGCATAAAGGTAAACTTGCGAGTCTTAGGAATCAAGCTAGTAAATCTTATGCTCGTAATGCGTCTAGACATCTTAACTTTGCCCGACAAGATGATACTAACGAGATGTGGTCGCAATATCCTACAGCAAGTAGAAAACATAAAGCAGGTTGGGATTTTGCGATAGATAAAGCTGAAGGTAATATGCTTAAACGACAACTAGCTGCTCTTAAAAAGAAAGACCCTGAGGCTTATCGTTTATCAGTTGAAAGCTTAGAAGGCACAATGTCTTCTATGGATACTATAGAGACTCCTATATTCTGGAGTTCTAAATTCCAGACTAATGTAATGTTATATCACAAGACTGATCCTAAGACAGGTGCTATACGATTTGCTACCTTTAAAACAGAATAGGAGAATAAAATGCCTTCATTATTACAAGCAAGCGGTGGTCTATTAGGCGCTGTGGATGAAGAGCAGGATACTATAGGGGCTTCGGTTCCTTCGGTTGAACCTGCGCAAACTGGGGCCCCAGCAGTCGTTTCAGAACCTGATGATTTCTGGTCACAAGATGATGATGCTTTAGTAGGGCCGACTGAAGTTATAATTGAACAAGAAGAAGACGATGACGAGTTAAAAGGTTCTCCAGGAATCTCAGAAGCGAACGAAAACTATAGTGCATTTAATTCATTTCTTATCAATGCAGACAAAATATCTTATGGTGCTATTAAAGGTATGGCAGGTCTAGCGGATCTAGCTACCGTCCCAGGATGGGCTTTAGCTAACGTAGTAATGCCTGAAGGTCAAGCGACAACCATGCCGTTTAGTAAGATGCTTGAAAACGCGTATCCTGCGAAACTTTATGAGTTTGAAGAAGACCCTGATTCATATGCTGATGAGATGTTACGTTTTACTCAGACTACTGCGGAATTTGTAACTCCAGGAGGTGCTCCAAATATGGTAGCTAAAGGTGTGACAGGTATAGCTACAAGATCTCCTGCCTTAATTGACAATGTGTTGACTGAGGGTACTAGTTTTGCTAAAGCCTCAGGGTTTACCGCAGGGGAGACAGCTGCTGCTACTGCTAGTGCCTTTACATACCAAGGTGTTCTTGAGGGTGGTGGTTCGGAGGAAGCGGCTTTACTAACTAGTTTCCTTACACCGATGGCTCCTCAAGTCGCTAGTGCAGGTTGGAGTGTGTTAAATGCGACTCCTAAGACTGCTTGGCGTAAAGCTGAGAACGTTCATTTCTTAGGTCCAGTATTAAGCGAAGTAAGGGTCACTAAAGAAACGTTAATTACCAATTTACAGAACAATTTAAGAAACAACCCTGAGAAATGGGAGGGTAACCTAGTTACAAGGTTAGCTAAGACAGCCGTACTTTCTGTTGAAGATACTGTTGCTCCGATTGATACTCAGATTAACAACTTAAAAACTATGAAAGAACGTATTGATAATATTATACCTCAAGATAACCCTGAGGTTGCTGCTCACGTTAATCGTATGAAGAAGATGCAAGATTTTATGAACAAAGGTAGACCTGAGGGAGATCAACTAGAGTTAACTATAGATCAAGTATATAGACCAGTTCTAGATAAGATAAACGATGTTGATGGTTTTGATAAGTTACTAGGTGTTGCTAAGTTAACTAACATTGATGCTTATAATGCTCAAATCAAGAATAATCAGAGAATCTTTGGTGAGTTTTTGAACGATGGTTTCGATAAGCTTACTGCTGAAGATTCAGAAGCTTTCATGCATGTGTTTAGAGGACAGTTGGATGATCTTAATAGTCAACAAGAGATACTTACGAATGCTGCTTTGAAAACTGATTTTATAGGAAATACGGCCTCTAATACTATTTATGAGTTCCCTCATATACCTATGGAAAAAGAATTAGTTAAAGCTACTGAGAACATACGTAACCTGATGGGTGAGGCGTATGAAGGTATGCTTAACAAATTAGATGGTGATATTGAGTTAGATACTACCCCCATTAAAAATGCTATTACCGAAGCATACACGGACATGGGGACCTTAGGGGATCCCAGATCAGTCCCTACTTACATGAAAGCTCTTATGCAAAAATTAGTTGCTATCGGTGAAGCTAACAACCCTCAGGCTATGGAATCTTTGGATGCACATAAAACTCTATTGAACCGTGAGTCTGATCTTTCATCACAACAAACTCAGTTAAAACGTGAGAAGAACGAACTAGTTAAAATACATAAGTCTAAGTTAGAAAGTATCCCTGAAGACTTAGATGGTAAAGAAGCCCGTGAGCTACGTAAGCAATATCAAGCTGAGTATGATAAAGCATTGGAGCCTATAACCTCTGCTAGACAGCCTATTGATGATGAGTTAGCTAACATTACTGTTGCGAAACGTGAGAGAGCTACGGCTACTGAGGATGCTTTTGATAAGATACCTGAGCCTAACTTAACTACCTTGGACTCAGTACGAAAAGCTACACGAACGGTTTCTAAAGATCGTAGGGAGGCTTTCCGTTCAGGTGACATGGATAAGTATCAGAACCTTACTACATTGTACAAAGGACTGGAAGAAACGATGGAATCACTGAGAGATATTGATCCCACGTCTTATGAAATGTATAGTTCAGTTCAAGGACGTTACAAGGATTTTGTATCACGCGATTTTAACGAATCACATGCTAAGGTTATTATTGATAAGAAAGGGGGACATGAACGTAAGTTAACTAGCGATCAAGCTGTTTCTAAAGTATGGAATAACGGGGATGCTGAGTCAATCCAACGTTTCATGCGTAACTTTGATGATACTCGTAATGGTATGGATGATTACTTGTCTCATGCTGATAACGACCAAATCAAAGGAGCTGATGCGATGGCCGAAAGTTCCCTGAGAGGTGTCACAGCTATGCAAGATATAGTATACACAGATATGGCTGCAGGTATGCGAGAGTTTAAGTTAAGAACTTATCAAGACCCTGCTCGTAAGGTTAAGGACATTGAAGACTACGTACGTAAGTACTTGGTTAAGAATGAGTCTAAGTTAATACACGTTCCAGGTTTTGATAAGCATCCAGAAGTAATGCGTAAGGTTCTTAAAGATCTTGGTGATTATTCTGCTCAGATGAAAGAGTTAGATGATCAGAAGAACTTAGGTATCCTGTCGAACATTACAGGACCTGGCCGTACAATAACCGATATAGCGAATGACCCTACGAAAGCTGAAGAAATGGCGAACACCTTAGATTCTATGGTAAATACGCCAACTGAAGGGTTGTCTGCGGAACAGATTCGGAAGACGATGTTCAACTCATTGGCTCAGAAGTTTACTAATGGAGATAAGTTTGATGGTAGTGGTATGTTGAAGATGCTTGAAGGAGAGCAACGGCATAACCTTACACTTGTACTAGGAGACCAACAAGTTATGAAGTTGGAAGCTATGGCACGTTTGTCACAAGCTTTAAAAACAGGGGAAACAACTCTTACGGAATCACTTCAAAACGATGCGTTACTAAAAGGAATGGATGATGTGGGTTTTGGATTAGGTCGTATGGGTTCTGTGTTATCACGTAGGGTTAGTTTCCGTCCATCAACAGGTTACTTAGCTGGCGCTGTAATGGCAAAGGTATTAGATGGTATGACTCAGAAACAAACTGCCCGTTCACTTAAGGTTCTAATGGATAATCCATTTGATCTTATGGAAATGGACAACTTCGTGTTGAAGACCATAGGGGAGCTAACCGAGAAAAAGCAAAAGATTATTGACCGTTCTTTACGAAATAGAAACCTTAAAGGTCTTGTAGGGTGGTTTGATAAAGCTGTCGCTAAAACAATGATGCCTCATCTTACTGTGCTTGGATATAAGACTACGGAAAGTGAAGTAACTAATATGTTGAAGGAGTTTTTTCTTGAAGAAATCAACGAGACTGATTCTCAACGTAAAACAAACGATGAAGAGAAGGGGGATACACCAGAAACTCTAGTATCGCCTCCCATGGAAACGCCTAGTAACCCTACGCTATCCCCTGAGGAAAGGACGACTCCTAAAGAGAGTGACGTAGGAACACAGGAAGACTCTGGCCCTATTACGGAAGAAGTAGAGCCTGAGGAATCGAGCATTGGGACACAACCTAGTGGTGAATTACTAACTAAGATACCTGAGACAGACCCTACTAGCGCTATAGCTACTAGGAAGTCTATAGGATCTATCAGAGGAAATGAGGGGTGATTAGATGGATATATTTGGTAGGTGGCTTGGAGTCATCGGGATATGTCTGACATTAATCACAGGTCAGTACATAACTACAGTGGTGCCTCTACAAGATAAAGTTAAGGTACTTGAAGAAAAGGTGCAGGAAGTTCAGGTTGAGCAGGGGAAGGTCTTAGTAGAATTAAAGTATATTAATCTGAACTTAGTTGAGTTGAAGGCCTTAGTAATACAAGTTAAGGAGAAGTAGACATGTGGGACACTATTTTAAGTTTTGTTTCAAAGCCCTTGACCTCTTTCATCGAGGGAGATCAAGCTCGAAAGTTCATGAAAGATGAAGGGAAGCTAGAGATTCAGAAAGCTAAGGTAGCCTTTAAGGTTGCCCAGTTTGAATCTCAAGCTGATCGTCTGAAGACACAAGCACAAGTAGACGGGGATTATGACATAGCAGCTCAAGCAGAGAAGAGACATACTTTAGCTGATGAGTTTCTCTTGTTATGTACTGTTGTCTTAGTTGCTTGTCATTTTATATTCCCCGAGTCAATGGCTGCTGGCTGGTTGGCTATGGGATATACGGAAGCCCCATGGTGGTTAGAATTTATCATCGTGGGTTTATTTATTTCAGTGTTCGGGTTGATGCGTTTATTCCGAGCCTGGAATCCATTTAATAAAAAGGAACCCAAATGACTAAAGTAACAGTGTACCCAGCAGAAGGCAGCGGTGCTCATATCCGTTCTGTCTCTGCTATGAATGAGGAGATCGAGCTTCTTAAGCTTAATCCTAATCTGGGAGGGAGTGGAAATCCTCTACTCTATGCCCATACAGGAGTAACTTATGCTTCTCCTTTCACCACAACCGCCAACACCCCTCAACTTGTAGATACTTGGACTTTAAATATCCCAGCAGATTCTATGTATAGTATTCTAGTAACTGTGGAGTGGCAACTAAGTGCTACGAATCAGGACGCTATATTTAGATTCGATGTAAACGGTGCAACAGGTATTGAGATAAACCAAGAGCCTAAGGATAGTACTAATAATGTTTTCTTTACTACGTTTGCTTTTGACTCTTTAGAGGAAGGCAGCAACACTATAGAATTCTATGCTAGAAAGGAAGCTAGTAACAGTAATGTCCTCACTATTAAATCCAACCGCTATACTGCTCAAAAGATAGATGAAATGAGCTAACACAAAAAAGCCCCTAGGAATCCATATGGAAACCTAGGGGCTTTTTGTTAACACAGTGTCTACGTTTTATCGGCTTTAGTGACCTTCGTCTTTTTAGTAACCTTAGGTTTATCTTTAGTAACCTTAGGTTTATCTTTAGTAACCTTAGGTTTATCTTTAGTAACCTTAGGTTTATCTTTAGTAACCTTAGGTTCTCCTATAAAGCTTTGATAGAAACTACCATTAAGAGTCCAAGAGCTCCCTAACTCTTGAACCTTGAACTCATTCATTGATTTTACTAATAGAGTAGGATCCTTAGTGCTTATTAAGTGATACTTCATTTATTGTTTCCTTTTAGTTTAACATATGTATATAGGGTAGCATATTCTGCTGCAAAAGTCAAGGTTTAAATAGCATAAGATTCATAATCCTCTAGATATTTATCTGCTGTAGCCTTACCTTCGTCAGTGTTATAATACTTCTTCGCATATACTGCTAGTTCATTGTATGCTCCTTGGGAATCCATGTCCTTGGGTAATGATGAGGGTACTCTATAGTAATGTATACGAGCCATAACAATAGCATACTTAAGATTCCATTTGAGTTCCTGAGCAAAAGAGTCTCCCACGCTGAAGGAACTTATTGCTAGTTCTAACTCAGGTCTATAGTATAAATAGTTATCCCATATGTCGGCCTCTGTTGCAGGTTCCATTTGAAATATTCCTAAAGCAGGTCCGTTCATTTGTTCTATGTAAGACCCTAGTTTACTTTCGTGAGCTGCAGTCATCATTAACAACTCCACAGCTGGTTCTGAATACTTAACTTTACCTTTAGTCTCCTCTTCGAATTCCTTTAAAGTAATTTGGATTAGGTTACGTAATTGTTCTTTCTCGATCATTCTATTCTCCTCTTTCGCTTGTATGGCTATTGCTACTGTTAACAATAGTATTATTAAATATTTCATTCGTACTTGAACTTGATAATGACTGCATGGCTAAGGGTTTGTGGGTCGTAGTTAACCTCAAAGCTACCTGATCTATTTTCTAGTAGCCGAGCCCCGAGTAAACCTACTACTTGTTGCTTAATCCTATCTTCAATACCGCTTTTGTCTACTATATTATTTATTACCTCTGCTTCAAGTTTACGTGTTTGTACTTCAAAGTCCGCTTGTATTTCTTGTATAGTGATATGATCATTAGTTATCATAGGTTATCCCTCACACGCTGCACATTCACCCTTACTTGCACTGACACCTGCTTTAGATCTAGTGTAGTATAGGGCCTTAATATTCTCATCTTTAAAAGCTGTCTCCATTACTTTAGAGATAACTTCCTCTTCTTCATCAGCATCAAAGAAAGTGTTAAGTGACTGACCTTGACATATACTAGGTTGTCTAGCACTAGCTTTACGTATGATAGCTAACTGATCAATCTCATAAGCAGTTTTGAACACTTGTTTCTCATGCTCCGTAAGCCACTCAAGATGCTGAACACTACCATTGTTATCGATGATACTATCAACTAGTTCCTTACTCCAACCAACACGCTTCTTAGCTAGCTCTAAAAACACAGGGTTCACTCGGTATATTTCACCTGCTGCTGAGGGTTGGTTATACACATTAGCTACGATTGGTTCGATGCCCTGTGAAACCCCACCGCACAATAAAGCTGAAGAAGTGTTAGGTGCTACTGCTAGTAAGTGAGTGTTACGTCTATCTAATCCTTTGCAGTACTCAGGTTCCCCTAGTTCTGCGGCTAAGAATTCCGTAGCTCTCTCAGCTTCTTTCTTAATGTAGGAGAAGATCTCGATGTTAAGCATATGAGCTTCTAGGGATTCAAATGGGAGACTTTCTTGCTGAAGTAACGTATGGTATCCCAAGGCACCTAAGCCTAACGGACGGCCTCGTTTGGTACCTTTAACAGCCTTCTCTAGTCCTGAGATATCCTCGGCTAACTTAATGAACTCACTAGCTACACAATCAAGGAATACTATTGAATTGAATACAGCATCAGTGTCTTTCCATTCTCTATATTTACTAAGGTTCATACTAGAGAGTACACAAGTATACGTCTCGTCCTCATCACTATGTAGCATGATCTCTGTACAAAGGTTACTAGCCTTACATGTTAAACCATGTACCTTATAGCTCTGTGGGTTCGCTCGATTGATTTTGTCGACAAAGTAGAAGTATCCTTTACCTGTGAGCATCTTGACTTTAAGTGCTCTTTGGTATCTTTCAATAGCATCAACATCCCCTCGATCAAGTCTCGCAATAAATTTATCCGTAATAATCCATCCAACGTTGAGGTCATCACCCTCATGTTGCAACTTATCTGCAAGTTCGAAGAAGTCTCCGTGAGTAATCTCAATGTATCCTGCCCATGCACCACGTCTCGAAGTGCCTTGAGCAACGTCTCGCATGTCTTGTACGAAGCCGTTAAAGACTGGCACCACACCACTTGCAGTTCCTCCTGCTGAGATTGGTTCCCCTCGGTGACGGATGTCGCCCATGTAAGCCGAAGTTCCGAAACCGTGCTTTGTAAGGATAGCAGTTTCTTTTCTATTGTCGTAAAAACTTTCAATTGAATCTCCTACATATTGACCTGAACAACTAACTGGTAAACCTTTGTTTGTACCAGTGTTTGAGATGATTGGTGTAGCACCTGCTAAGTGACCTGACCAAAGTAAATCAAAGAACTTAGATTCCCATTCCTCTTCACTACCGACCATGTGTTTACTCAGTACTCTAGCTACTCGTTGATGAGTATCCCTCACCCCTGCTGCTTCATGTAAATACTTCTCTTTGAACAGCTGCCATCCTCCAGTAGTAAACCACTCAGGGGCTTCCCCACGTTTCTGAAGTTCCTTACGTTCATCTGATAACTTCTGGTATATCGTTTTATTGTCTTCCATTATACTTGTCCCCATATAAATTTACTTTGATTCCAATCTCTGTTGTATTCCGAACCAACTCCAACAAAGAAGTCATGTAACTGAACAGCATTGATTCCATCGTAGAACCATTCCTTGATCACGTTGTTTGACTCATCGAATTCCGAGGGAATCCCTAGTTGATTCAAGCATAAGTTAACACGGTGTCTAGCGAATATCTTAAGTTGACCTGCGGTAATACCTTCAACAGTTCCATTTGAGAACACATGGTCAATGATTGCATCCTCGTGTTCTACTATAGTTCTAGCGACTTGCACTAGTTCTAAGGTTGGCGCTTTACTATTTGACTCATGTAAGTAAGTCTTATATAGGAGAGCCCCTGCTTCTGAGTGTAGGTTTTCATCCCTGACTGAGAACTTAACACCAGAACAAACGTTCTTCAACTTGTTCTTACCAGCTGACTGGAAGTGAAGTAAGTAAGCAAAGGTAGTATACAATATAGTGCCCTCTACCATACTAAAGGCTCCCATGGATACCAGAGGATTACTATTACCGATAGCCTTACCAATGAATGCCATACGGTTACTCAATACAGGATCTTTCTTATAGCTCAAGTAGAACTCTTCGGTATCTAAATTCAGAGCAGCATTCAGGTTATTATAGAACGGAGCATGTACACAGTTCTCTGTTTGAGCAAACTGGAAAGCCATACGTTCAATACAGGCTGGCTTAGGGAACATATCAGGTACTCTGCGTCCCCAGTAATCTGTTCCTGCTAAGCGTTCATACAGTGTGAATAGTTTTAGTTGATACTTAACACCATAGGATTCCGCAGGTGTCATGTTAACTAGGATGTCTTGTATATCTTTAGACACATCAATTTCCTTAGGTGTCCACGAGATATCCTGTTGCTTCTCAGCAGCCTCTAGTGCAAAGGGATACTCGACTACATAGGCTTCTTGTGGTTGCTCCATATTAATCATTACAATAACTCTCCCATTAACTGTTCAAAACCACCGATGTGACGGTCACCTAGGAATATCTGAGGTACTTTACGTATTCCTTTATCCACGAACTCTTTCTGAAAGTACATACTACTCTTGGCATCCATTACAGTGTAAGGTTTATTCTTCATGTCCAGTAGTTTCTTAGCTTGCTCACAGTAACTACAGTTAGGGCTTGAGTATATTACGTATTCTTGTTCCATTTATTTCTCCTCTAAGGGAACCCTAAGGTTCCCATTGTTAATTACTTACTAGCTACTACACCGCTAACTACTGTTACCAATCCTGCGGATACCAACACCCCGAACACTTGTAAAGGGAACCAATAGGACATACCTGCTAAGAAAGATACACCCGCTAACTTAAGTACTAAGCAGATAAGACTAGGAACCATCATTATTCCTGAGGTCCATGCGGTTATTAAAGCAAGTGTACAGATTAAGGCTGCTATTGTTTTCATATTATTTCTCCTAGTGTTTTGTTATTTCGGACGTTACTTCAGGGGTTACTTCAGGGGTTACGGTGTCATCCCTAGTAGTCTGTATAGTATTATTAGTCATTGCGTCTCTCGTTGCAGCATACGCCACTGCCTCCTCAGGTTCTAATCCTAAGTCTAGAGCAGCTAATGCATAAGGAGCACCACTACCCACAGCAAACGGACGATCTGCTCTGAGTTCACATGATTTATCTCCTGCATAACTCCATAGTCTTTTATCCACGGTTAAGCCTAAAATACTAACCTCGCCTATCTCACTAGAAGGGATAACTCTAATCTGATCTAACGTAGTATAGGTGCTAATCAATTCTAAAGTATCGACAGCTGCTTGATAGTCACCTGCGATAGCTATGACATCGAAGGGCCCGATGTTCTGAAAGATCTTCTGAGCGTCTTCCTCGTAAATCATATCCCCTATGCAACTCCTGCTATCGCTCGCTAATACACCATTACCATATGCTATTGTAGTCATACTGTCTCCTTCTCAAATGCTTTAACAAATTGTTTACATAATCCACTACGGACAATGTCGTCACTAATGAACTCATGTATACTCACTGGTAGCTCATGTTTCTTAACTAGATTAGTTAACCATAGTAACCCATCGCTATTAACGTCTCTCTGAGCTCTGTCACCCATGAGGAATAACTTAGCGTTCTCACCTATACGAGTAGTAACAGCTTTAAGTTCTTCTATGGTTAACTGTTGTGATTCATCCATTAGAACTACTGCATCATCAAAACTACGGCCTCTTATGGTTTCCAAGGGCTGTACTATAATAGCTCCTGTTTTGACAGCATGGTCATAAAACCCATTCCCTAGTTGTGCTTTTAGTACATCAGTAATAGGTAGCAACCAAGGACCCATCTTCTCCTCAACAGTCCCAGGGAATGCCCCAAAAGACTTCCCTGTAGGCACATTAGCTCTACTGAGTATGATACGTTTAATACGATGTTCAGACAGATCCTTAGCTGCTACGGAAGCCGCTAGGTAAGTCTTACCAGTTCCTGCGGAACCTGTGCATACTACACAAGGATCACCATATAAACTAATTAGATAGTCCCGTTGTTTATCATTCAGAGGTTCAAGGTTAATCCTAGGACGAGATAATTGTTTCTCTGGTTGACCCATAGGTTGCCCTTGCTTATTCCCAAACTTCTCGGCTCTACGTTCTTTACGATTTGGTTTCTTCATATTATTCCCCCCATTAGTACTTTAGAAATCTGTGGTTCACTGAAGTTCGGTCCTTTTAAAACCTTACCATCCTCTCTGTAAATAGGTTTACCATCGGCTCCTAGCTTTGACATGTTGGATCGTTGTACCTCTTGTAACAATGCGTCAATAGGTAATCCTAGCATGGTACCTTGTTGAGCAGATACATACTGTAGGTCAGCAATAGCATCAGCGATTTCCACGAGGTCTTGGTTTGCTATGGCGACTTTAAGTTCCTCTAGTTCCTCTTCGATTAAATCCACTAAGAGTTTAGCTTCGGATACTGTGGGTAACCTAGGATTCTGGCTCATAGGTTTACCATAGGTAACATTGAACTGTCGTACTTGCTGTTCTAGACTACTCATAATCCCTCCTCATCTAATTGTTTTGAACGTTCACTCAGGTTATTAGTACTCTCTGACATTTCATCTATTAAATCCCTACAGCGATCTCTCTCTGCGCGCCTTAAAGATGTACGAGATAAAGCAAGGATGTTAGAGATTCCTATACTAACAGAGATGTTTATTAATAAGTCCGTATTAAGCCTGTCTCGTTTACTCATTTAACACCTCTTATCTTATTGATCGAGTAATCAATCTTATTTAACTCATATGCTAAGTCATTACCTTCCTTACCTTTACCTTGGGTATTCAAGTAAGCACGTACTAAGGATTTAAAAGCATTACCAAAGTCAAAGTCATTACCAAACACATCACGAATGATATCTTCTGTTTCTACTTTAGTATGGTTGATATCTAAGGTGTAGTAACTACTTGACCCACCGTCTGATTTCACCTTGGAAGTTGGTGTAATTAGTTTACCTTGTGGGTAAAAAGTATACGTAGGATACGAGTCAAACTCCTCATGGAACCAGTGATCACACCACCCTCTGCTTCCTATGTAGTGTGTACTACTAGTATAACCTAGCTCTTCTAGGCGTTCTACGGTTACTTCACTCATAGGCTTCTCCTGTTGTTTTGATTCATAAGGTGTCATGTTTATCACTCCAGAATATAGGAAACATCTTCTTCAATCTACGTCTCCATTGGTTATCAGTTATCTTCTCCATGCGAACCAGTATGAACTCGTCACCTTTATTCACATGATCTTTCATTGCTTCGATCTCAAAGACCTGACGATCATCAAACTCTAGAACTCTTTGCATAGCATCGAGCAGAGGTTTGAATGAGTTGTCTAGGTCACTGAGTTTACTTGAGTATCCTACGATCAAGGAGAACTTATATTTGTCATCCTTGTCCACGGTAAACCTATGCTTCTTAAGTGCATTAAAGACTGCTAGTTTATACCGCTTGTACTCCACGGTGTCAACCTTTTTATTAGCATAATGCATCTTATTGGCAGAGAAAGGTTTGATGTCCATGCGAACCTCAAGTACCTTACTACTCATTAACTTAATCCAAAGTACAACTTAGCACTAGCGACATCGACATACGGATGTTTCTTCACTAGTTTCCTTACGCCTCTCCATGAGAATCCTATACGAACCTCACCAGTTTCGTTGTGTTTGTATGAAGTAGTCCTAGGTAGTGTTCGTTTAGCTTGCTCTAAGGAAACCTCTTCGTCCGTCAGGGTGTTGAGTATACCTAGGGCTAAGGTATTTACTCGGTGGTTTAGCAATTGCTTCTTATTTAATTTCTGCATTTAAAAATCCTCGAATTCGTTAGGTGTGTGGTAATCTCCAAGAGCGTTTTCATACTCAAGGTCTTTAGCTTTAACCTTGATGTAATCGTAATGTATCTTGAGATACGGTGGTGCTTTTAGTAGCATGTATACTAGGTCAAATGTTTCCTTGAACCTTTTCTCAGGGTAATCATCACCATCCCCTTGATCATAACAATCAACATACAGCTCGTATGTATTCTTGGCGTAATCATTAGGATCCCATGCATCCAGTAGTTTATCACAGGTAGTCTCTCCAAACTTCTGACAAGGTGTTGTTATGTAATCAGGGTTGCCGTAGCGGTTTACCCTATTCGTTATAACATCATACTTGTAGTGGTGACTTAATCCTGGGATATTATCAGTACCCATGTCACCGATTAACATTTGTCTCCATAGGTTCTTGTACGCCTCTGCTGGGGTTATACGCATTAGTTCACATGTATTCATGTTATAATGTTCCCCTGCATACTGCCATAGATCTTTATCCTTAGTACATATAACAGTTTGAACGTTGGGATTGTCTTTATAATATTCACTAACAATCGTTAAGGCATCATCGGCTTCGACACCTTGCATTAATTGGTATCCCCAGTTACTCATAAGATACTCACGTATCTCATCATAAAATGCAGGTTTACTTGTGTTAGTCTGACGTTGTCCTTTGTAGGGTAAGCTGAAAGCAGTAGTAATCCTAAAGTTACTTTTGCCTTCAGTTATGAACCCTGTATGATGAGTTGCTTTAGATTTCTTTAGAATCTTCCGCACTATCGTGTTTACTATCTTCGAGACTTGATACCAGTTTAAGTACTCACCTTGCTTCTCTTTCTTCTCCGCACAGAACGCAGCTTCATAGACAATCAGGTCAGCATCAACAATAGCAAGTCTAATCATTAGTTGTATCCTTTCTCAGCTACTTCTTCATCTTCCTCTTCCAGCTTACCTAGTATTTTATAGATAAACTTAATACCTGCTTCCTGCTTCGCTAGTTTCTCGGGGCGATTCATTCGTTTCCATGCATCTCTATTCCTAGAGCCTTTCACTCGCTGATCTGCTATACGTGCTGCCATGTTTTCCGCATAGGCTAGTTCAGCTTCCGTAGGGGTAAACCCTAGTTTATCTATTTGTTCTTGAGATAGTTCGTTAGTTTCTTTCATTAAGTATTCTCCTCTTCTATTTGTTTTACGTACTGTAAGACCTGATGTAACTCAAGACTCGTAGCGTCTGTTTTAATACGGTTAGCTTTCATCGAAATAACTCTAACATTACCCTTTACATATCCTAAGTAAGGTATCATTCTGTCCAGACTAGGGGAACCGTCTGACATCCCTTGAGAAGGAATCAAAGGTATCTTAAGTACTGGACAGAGATTAGGTATTTGAATGTCTTCATAATGTAGATTAAACATAAGACCTTTATCCTGCGCTCTAGCTTTAGCCCCAGCAAGCATACGCTTCATGGCTATTTCTTTAGCATCCCTAGGATTCGTGGTATCCCTCGGTGTTTCTGCGATCACTAAAGACTTATTATTTCTTCGTGATTCACATTTACAGCATTCGTTTCTGAGTTTACCGTTGTCACCTCGTACTCTAAAGGAGCTTTCTGGTTTACTCTTGCCACATTTACTGCAAGTTTTCATACGCTTCTCCCAAGGACTCTTCATCCTTATCATAACGTATCCTCTCGAACACAGGATGTCTCATCTTTCCATACTTGCTCCATTCCATGAAAGAACATTCTAGTATTATACCTATAAGCTCTCCTTTGTCAAATAGTTTCTGAAACATTTCTCTTTGTTCATCCGTAAACCCTGTACCTAGTTTACCGTAATTCGTAAGGACAGCACCACAACGACCCTCATGTTTACCTTTACCTGCTTGGAAACCAGTCACTCTGACATCAGCCGTATCCTTAGGTTTAATCTTAATCCATTTCATACCCTGTCTAAGTATCAGTCCCTCGTCACCTGCGTCTAACCTTTCCTGCAAACACTTTTTAATGTAGTCAGCAGTCGGGTCTTCAACAGTGAATAGGTATAACCTAGGATCCAAAGGCAATATAGAATAAGCTTTGCTCTTGGGTACTGTTGTACCAGTGACTGAAGTACGGCATAACGATATGCTTGTTTCAAAGTCAGTGTCGTAGATCTCTGCATCAACTATCTCCTTAGGGATGTCCTGTAAATTGTATAAAGGCTTACCGCTACGAGCTACTGGGTTTCCCTCAGAATCCCGTAGCATACGTATGCCATCTAGTTTTCTAGTGAATTCCCATGTACCTTTTAGATCCACTTGTTTCCAAGGAGAGGCTTTATTCTCTCCCATGATTCTACCTTTAGGCATTAGTAACCTCCTAGTGTGTGTCTTTCCAAGTTAAACCCTCCATCGCTTCACCCTCAAGTAAACACTTGGAGCCTAGCAACTCAGAGATCACAGGGAATGCTGCTTCACATATCTCCTTGAATCTCTTAACGTCTTTCTCAGCTACCTCGAACTGACCTTCGTCATGCACGTTAGCGCAAGGTTCCCAATCAAGTCCCTCAGTATCCGCTTGTTTAGCTACTTCAATTAACCAGTACTTCATAACAATAGCACCCATACCTTGAAGCAAAGTATTTAAGGCGGAGTGAGGTGAACGTATACGAATGATACGACCGTCAATACCTTTCAACCATTTACGATTTTCAACCGCTGCTAGTACACCTTCCCTTAGTTTCTTAAGGGCTGGAGTAGAGTTAAGGAACTTAGTTTTCAAAGCCTTGCCCTCTTTCCTACCACCACCAACGATCTCACCTATCTTAGCATCACCTGCTCCATACAGGAACCCATAGATAAACGTCTTAGCGTTATTACGAGTAGGTAATCCTGCGGCCAGTTGATTAGCTGTGTGGATATCACCCTCAAGTAATTCCCGAGTATACTTATCATCACCCATGTAATGAGCTAGACAGCGTAACTCTAAACCACTAGCATCACACCCTACTAACTTATAGCCTTTACGTACTGTGAACAGACTACGACATTCGTCACCATAAGGACTATTAGTAGATGGTACCTGAGCAACATTGGGACTACTATGAGTCATTCGATTCGTAGCGGCTCCCATGGAATTAACATACCCATGAATCCTAGGTACATCAGTTCTCCATTTAGTCTTAGCTAACCAATCTCTAACCATACCCTCACGCTTAGTAATCATGAAGTACTCAGCCAGTGGTTTAGCTTCAGGGATTCCTGCATCAGCGGCTACCTGTAACACGTTATCGTTAATCATAGGCGTACCTTTCTCCGTAAATTCAGTAAGCTTGTAACCTGCTTTGCTTAGGCGTTCAGCTATTTGAGCACGAGAACCTAGGGAGAACTCAGGCCACTCTATTAAAGTGAAAGAGCCGCTATTGTAATCAACACCCTGAGCCCCTTCTCGTTCCCATCGGGTAACACTAGGCGTAGGTATTACTTTCTCCCAATCTTCCAGTTTCTTGAGACCGACTGACGAAACTGCGCCATCCTTCTTAATCTTAGGTTGGATCTCTCTAACTTTCTTCGGTAACGGCTTGAACGTCTCATGAACAATGTCCTCCAGTTCTGCTTTACGATCCATAAACTGAGCGTGAAGTACTTCGGCTTTGTTGTAATCAAACACGAACCCATGTTGCATCTGACGTTGAATCAGGACAGCAGTGTTCATTTCACATTCGATTGACATCCACGAGAAGTTCTTAAGTAACTCTACTAACTTCCAGAACAGTTTAACAGTAACAACGTTGTCCTGCTCACAGTAATCTTCCATTAGTTGAGTCCAGATGCTCCCTTTCCAACAAGGATTTTTCTTAGGGTTAGGTTCCTCAGGGTTATACAAAGGTTGCTCAGGGTCTAACACAGGATAATACTCAGTCTTGTGTTCGCCTAAACGTTTACCCCAAGCATCTAGGGAATGACCACCTTCGATATCACAGTGATACATACGAGACATCCACAGAGTATCTAGGATGATACCGTTGTATGTCCAGTCGCATTCCTGTTTAAGCATAGGGAAATCGAATCCTATGCCGTTATGTGCTACGACTACGTCATACTCCTGTAGTTTCCCACAGGCTTCATAGGGATCTCGATATCTAAAGACTGTATTAGTGTTCGCATCAATGATAACAATAGTGTGAACCACTGTCATATCATCTAGGAAACCATCAGTCTCAGCATCAAAGATAGCTATTGATTTACCTTGGATTTCTTTCCACATTAGTTTACTCCATTAGCTGTGTATACCGCGATTGCAAAGCCTCTAGGTGTTGCTGATCTAATATTCTTAGTCTTCAAACTCTTACCTCCTAGCTTTTTATGTTGAGCAGAATAACCTACAGGACATTCTACTTCTTTAGTACTAGGCATTATAAACCCATTACCTGACCATATACAAGTCTTTTTAGGGTAGGCATCCCGAGGTGCTATGTATTCAGGGTATGTAGGATGGATATCATTTGCAGGAAGGTAACCTCCGTATTCCCAAGGATGAAATAAGTAATCAGGCTTTCTCCAAAGAGTACTCATAACACTTATAGGATTCTCTAGACCCCAAGGTGCTTTGTAGTAATCAGCTACCTTTTCGACAAGCTTAGCTAAGGCTACTGCTTTCGTTTGAAACTCAGGATCAACCTTACGTTTCTTAGCAAAATGAGCTGCGCCTGACACTGCGAGGTCTGTGCACTCAGGGAATCCAAATACAAAAGACACATCACTACCTACGATGTCTATAATATCTTTAGCACTATCAGGTGTTAACCACATTCCTACTTTAGTTAACTTACCTTCTTTAGAAACTCCTGCTTTGTGTTGACCATCTATGATATAACATTCGTGACCTGCGTCTACCCAAGGCTGTGCCATAATACCTGTGTAATCATACAAGAAAATACATTTCATTAGTAACCTCCTACGGGTGTATCCTCAAACTGATTACCTGCGTTCTCAGCGACCTCAGGATCAATCACTACCATGCGGCCAGTCTCATCGTCAAAGTGACTATAATCAGCAGGTCCTGTTCGACCTGAGAACCTACACTTAAGTACGTGGAAGCCAGTCGTGTTACGTTCCACTTCAGTCTCTGCATACTTATTCCTCGCTATTGCTATGGTTGTCATTGCTATCTGCTTTAGGGAACCTGAACCTTTCAGATCATCCTCAGTAGGTACTCTGCCTTCCTCGAATGACTTACCACCTCCTCCTACTTTACGTAAGTGAGACACGACCACGACACATATGTTCAAGCGTTTAACCATCTTAAGCAAACGGTTCATGAACTTGTCCATCGTAACATTCTCTTGTCCACCTTCGCAATCACTAACAGCTATGGTAATGTGGTCTAAGAATTGAATCTTACAGTTGTCCACAGTAGCAGCATACTCCATTTTATCTAGTAGTGATTCATCTCCAACTGAGCCCTCGTGATCCAAGAGAGTAAACTTTCCTGTTCCGTATAAGTCAGAATGTAGTTTGCGTTCTTCCTCCTCGCTGATATGGACATCGGGGAGTGTGATGCGTTTATTAGCATGGATAGCCATGAGGCCTCCGATTGTATCACCTACGTCCTCCTCAAGACTAATGTCCATTATGTTATAATCAGTATTCTGTAATAAATGATACTTCCATTCCCTGAGAACCTGAGTCTTTCCTGAGTTACCTGTTACAAATACTTTACCATTACGTCTAAGTACTAACATACCTGAGTCTACAACAAAGCAATACTTATGACCATCCTTTGTTTTAATCTCATCTATCTTAAGATTCTTGTGGTCTAGGGTGACATGTGTTAAATCACTAATATGCACCGTTCCACAGTAACCGTGTGTGTATTTCTCAGTTCTGCGGTCTACTGTGATTGACCCTCGTTTACCTGTCGCATGAGCAGCAAACTGAATAAAGGTAGTATCTCGTTTATCTGTTGATGTATAATCATTCAGGATTGAGTATCTTGCATCCCAATACATTACTTCATCTAAGATAATCTCAAGCTGTTCTTTAGTGGCATTATAATACTGATCCGTAAAGTGCTTGTCTTTAGTCTTAGGCCACACAACAACACAATAGTATTCTCCTTCTTTAGGCATTACCTTGTATTTTAAAGAATACTTATCACATAAACTAAGAAGCCTAAGATACTTACGCTCCTTACTAAACCTCATGTGAGTATAGTTATCTTTACCTTGGGATACAATACGACCATCAGCCATAACAGCTACCTGCAACCTAAGTTCTCCTTCAGAGTAATCTACACCTGACCCAGAGTAACTAAAGACAATAGGAAGCTTACCTTGGAACCCATGTTTATTAGTAGTAGCTCTACGTTTGATTTCTTTAAAAGGTAGTTCCAGTAGTTTATTAGCACCTTCATAAATAACACGGTGTTCCTCACTAAGGGCTTGGTCAAGATAACCTGTGTTGCTAATTCTAGTCAACGTGTTTTCTGGTAGCTTAATGTATTCCTGAGGATAAACAAAGGTAGCTTTTCTATCACCATCCATCTGTAGTACTTGATCACCTTCCTCATAATCTCCTATAGCTTTCCATCCTGTAGGTGTCATGAACTCGGTGTCTCTGTCTACACATCCCGTGCCAGCGGTTATCAACACTATCTCACCTAATCGCATACCATAGGTTTTCTGATTAAGCTCTACGTACTGAGGATCCCAAGGTATACTCTTGATACTCTTCTTCTCTTTGTACTTTTCCCAAGTATCTGCACCGTTAATTATACCGCCTAATGTAAATCTTTTAGACCTATGGAACTCATCTACATACTTACTACTCTTGTTAGCCTTTAAGTAATCACAAGCATCCTTACCTTCAGTAAGTTCCATGACCTTAGTACGCCCAGGAAACATTGGACCGATCTCTTGGGTAGCCTCGCGTCCAGGTTTGTCAGAGTCGAAGTTAATAACAATTGAGTCATACTCCTTGAACTCCTCAAAATTATCTTTCATACAACGTTTAGCGCTACCTGCCCCATCCCAGATTGATACGTTAGGGAACTTACTACCTGTCATTCGGTAGGCTGCCATAGCGTCATACTCGCCCTCGGTAACCGTGATGGAACGACCTGTCTTAGGAAACGCTTGCATACCAAAGGGAACTGAACCCTTGGTCTCACCTACTGACCTGAAGTTTTTATCAGGGTATAGACGAGTCTTAACACCGATTAACTCACCCTCTTTGTTGTACCTAGGGAACATGTGATGTCCTTTATCGTTAGTCCGTACTCCAAACTTCTTACAAGTATCAGCGTCAATACGTCTGTCTTTGATAGGTTTAAACTCACCCTCAAAGTAGAAACTAAAGTCTACCTCACCTTTATTACTAAATTCATTCACTTGTGCACTCTCCTCTGCGTATCCTGTTGTTGAACCCTTGGAACTATTGTCCCACCCTTGACACTTATGGCAGTACTTACCACCATCCTCATACTGAACCATAGCATCCGAAGAACCACAGGAGTCTGGTGCAGTACAAGGTAATCTATATTTTACGATGTTACCCATTAGCGAGTTGTCCTTTAGCTATTTCGCGCCAAGCTTCACGGTACTCAGGATAGCACTGTTTCCACATGAAAGCATAAGACCTTTCGTTTAATTTCATGTGGTTAAAATATAAAGTTCTGGCTAATCTCTCAATTCTGTCTTCACTATCTTCCATTAGTTAATCCTCAATTGGTATACAAATATACTCCACGTACTCACAGTCTACACCTTCAGGATTAGGTTGTCCATAGTCATAGAATAGATATTCACCATAAGTATCAGGTTCTCTAGTTTTAATCTCTTGAATTGATGAATTCTCAGGATGTGTTGCTATCCAAATACGTTTAGCTTTCATTATTAACTCCTTGTTTAGTTAAAGCATTCCAACTTACAGGCATTACATGAGCAATTGCTTTATGTAACTCTTTAGCAAATTCCTGACATTCTACCTGAGCATTAGACTTGATTCTTAGATTATACAAATGAGCAAAACTCATCAGGTTACCTGTCCATACCCATTCAACTACCATTGACTGAGGTAGAATCATACGAGCTTGTTCAGGAGCAATCCCTGCATCAATGGCTTGATCATATTGTTCAAAAGCTAAGTCGATATAATCTTGATAAGCAAAATGATATTGCATTCGTTCCCCTGTTAAAAGGTTAGTTACAAAAAACTCTTTTGCTTCACCACTGCCTTGCTTTAAACTACCTTCAGGGCGACTACGCCATTCATCAGGCAGATGAAATTCAAAATCCTTATCAACATATCGTCTACTGACTTCGTTCCAAGATAAGCCTGTTTGATGCTTTCCTAGTTGCCTAGCAATAAACACTGGAGCCTTACATCTAAGAGTAAAACTATTATGCCTGAAAGGACTAGTATGCTCATGTTTAGCTAGATAGTTAATTAGCTTTATTGGATCATTTTTATAATCTTCAGGGATACTATGCCAATCATCACCTTGACCATCAAAGGATACTCTAGCAGCATTAACTACTGCTTCGTCTGAAGCATCACTGCTTAGTAATTTAACTGATATACCGTCCATTATTTAATTCCCGTCCATTTTCCTTTAGAATATTCAAAAGTATGCTTCTCCATAGCCTTAAGCTTAGGGAAGTAAACTACGATGCCTTCTGCTTTCCAGCCTTCGGCTACCGAACGATCCAATAGATCATTCATTACGTCATCAACATTTTGACGAGTGTATTCACCATGATGTAAAACTTCGACTACACTAATACATCCAGGGGGTGGGTTATGTCCACCCCAACGTCTTGTATCAAACAGAAAGAACTGTTTATTAGGTAAGTTATGAGGGTTCGATTGAATCCCAAGACCTGCCCATTCGCCATAGTGACGACCTTCACCTAATTGTAAAAACATTTGTTCATTTTGTGAAACGTAACTAGCAAAACCATAGTTATCACTATCTTTTCCTACGTTAATCATACGCTTACGTGATTGAACCCCAACAATTGCTCCATCTTTAATGATAACGCAAGCATTAGTACCATCCATTTTCATGGACATAACGCAGTCACCTAGAACTGCACGTGGTATTTTAGCCCAAGGTTCAAATTCTACTTGGGTATTAATTGGTTTTACTTGTGTACTCATTATTTAATCTCCTTAAGTAATCGTCTGACTACTGTAGTATGGTTATAGAACAAAGGCATATCACCATTAGCTACATCTTCTAATGGAAACCATTGTACATCTTGAGCATCATCACCTGCTACTATATCTAGAGTTTCCTCAGGATGCACAGCATAACAGTAATTGAATCCAATCGTACGAGTAGATAACCCATTCATGTTCTCTTCAATAGCAAAGGCGACCTCGGCTGCTCTTGGTTGATTAAGTAAATCTAAAGAAGTCTCCTCTTTAAGTTCCCGTAAGGCTGCTGCTCGTGTTGTTTCCGTGTGTTGTATGTATCCCCCAGGAAGTGCCCATTGACCATATCCACGGGCTCCTGAGCGCTTCACAAGCAGTACTTTACCGCCTTGGATTACCATAGCATGTGCTACAGGTTCAATGGGGTTACTGAACTCATGGTTACTCATGGCAGTACGTTTACTCTCGGTTGAATAGTACCACTCTGTACTTAGTCTTATGTATTCTTTTGTCTCTCCCCAGTTGTCGATAAAAGCCTTGGTTACTTGGGGAATGTTATTGTCCCACGCCTCTGAACCTGAGTATAAATCCTCTCGAATATCAGTAGAATTCAATCCGTTACTCGGAGACACTTCCACACGGTAAAGGAAGTTATTTCTGTAGAACTCTTCGTCCTTGTCACTTGTGTAAACTGTAATAGCCGTGGGATCATCATTAATCGTAGCAACACGACTGCTGACATCATCACACCATTGATCATCGTTAGGATAATCATCCATGCCTTTGAAATACATTTTATCATACTGACCAAAGTGTTCTTTTAATAAACCCAAACGAGTCTCAATGTCAAATGGATTCCTGTAGTCCGCTAGTTTATTCTGAGAACCAACTAATACTAGAACTGCATCATTCTCATCCATCGCTTTCTGGATTAACTCTACGTGTCCATTATGTAAAGGCTGGAACCTACCTACAACTAAACCTACTTTCATTTGTTTCTCCTGTATAAAAAAGGCTCCACTAGTTAACTAGCGAAGCCTTGTGTTTTACTTAGTAGTTGTCATTACCAGCACTGCCGAATTCGTTAGCATCCTCGAACTCCATTTGATTAGGAGTAGATAACTCTAACACTTGACAAGCTATGAGATCCTGACCTGTACCTGTCTTACCTCCTGGAGCAGTCCACTTGCGGAACTTGTACTGTACGTTTATCTTAGAACCTCGACCTAACTCAGACCCCTCTAGGTCTAGATCCTTGTTCGCTACGTTACCTACGATACGTGGCTTGAACTTAGTTTTAAAGGTCGCTTGGAACTGGGTAGCACCATTGTATTCCTTGGTCTTAACAGTTAAACCTGCGTCCTCAGCGTCAGCCGCTTGTTCTTCCGTCAGTTTAACTACGACTTGGTACTTATTACTGAAATCGTCCTCTGATAATACGTTTGAAAATAATACTTCTACTTGATTTAATAAAGCCATTTGGTTTACCTCTTTGTTTTTGCATATAGTTATCCTTGCGTTGATTAAAGTTAATATGATTGCGTTATACAATCGTTGGTTTTCCTATTTAAAGATAGGATCTTGTTTTAGCATCAGATCAAGTATCTCTACTTTAACCTTTGACACTAACTTATTCTTATAAGGGGAACTAAGGACATCTAACTCGTCTATTACAATAAGTTGTAGGTATCTTAGCTCTTCCTTAGTCAACTCTAGGTCTATTGGATCTTTCTTCTCTACTATCCAAAGAAGACCTAGTGCTTGATTACCTGTATAGTGTTCATTAATTCCCATGTTTGATTCCTCTAGTTAACTTATGTTATAAAGTATATCATGGAAATTTAAAGAAGTCAACTACTTTTTTACCACCACCAATGAATCCATACGTCTTCATATATAGGGACATGCTGAGTAATGTATTCCCCTATTTTAGGGTAAGGATATGTATCTGCTTGTACTGAGTACCAATCGTCCTCAGAGAACTTAGATATACAGACATCATTACGAAGTCTGTCATCATCTCTCCACATTTGTGTAGCTTCCTTTCCTAATTCTTCTTCCATGTCTGACCATTGGATATCAAGTACCCACTGTTTTCTTAATGCTTTCATATAAGTACTCCTATATTACATCCATCTGGGATTTCTACTTTAAGTAAAGTAAGTTCTTCTTTAACATTAAAATCATACATGTTGTCATTAAAAATCCACCAAGCACTATTCTCGCACTCTTCATAGTAATGCATTTCATTAAGATCGCACCATGTTAAATCGCTTTTAGTAACTCGAACTGTACTTTCAGTATGCTTCTTCATTTGATTACGTGCTTGAGTTCTCCAGAAGTCTACTTGACGTTCCAGTTGTTTAACTAAGTCAGCCATCTGAGACAGTGCATTGATGTGCCCGTGTAAGTCGTTGGGTTTAATCACGAAACCACCTCCACTTCATTCTCTGTTTCAAACCATACCTTAGCACCACAGGACAGAGGTTTCTCAGGTCTATAGATAAAAGTACCTGCTAGGTTACCTTGGGAATCCATTATTCTAACTTGATGCCCATAGTTATTACTCTTATATGTCTTAGCTGTTAGAGGTGGTTCCTTGTCTTCCCAAGCTCTGTTGTTGTTACGCTTGATTACGTGTTGATTAACATGCACTATAGTTTTCATAAGGGACTTCCTTCTAATATTATATTAAGTTCAGTTTCGTATCCATAGTAAGTTTCGGCTATCTCATATTTAGAATTACATAAGGAATACAAGTAACCTACGTTAGAGTTACCGTGCATATATAGAATGCTACAATCGTTTATGTTTTCACTTAAGAAATAATAATTATGATCATAGTAAGATTTCTCATCATCACGCTCCACAGTATCCCACGGGATACAAATGCCATCCTCTGTATCTAAAGGTGATTGTGAGCCATAGTCCCTAGGGGAACTTCCGAAACCGTCTGGATAGTTACTCATAGGAACCTCCCTGTTCTATGATAGCCTCTACTTGCCATAGGTATAGCATAGGCTCCTTTTGTTCCAGACCGACTACATCAGGAGCTTCTGCTAGCTTACGTGCTTGTTCTAGTTGTTGTTCTTTATTATTCATGTGTTATCCTCTTTGTTAAAAACGCCATGTACCTGTAAGAACCAATGCGGTTCCGAACCAAGTAACTCTTCCTTTAAGTCTGCCTTGTCCTACTTGAATACCAACAGCTACCAAAGAACATATAGTACCTGCTCTTATTAAGCAACCTCGATTCTTGCCATATCCAGTTACAAGCCCTGCGGAGGCTATTAACTCAACATAAGAATTGGGTTGGTAATAATAAGTCCGAAGCAATGCAACAGATCTATCGTAGTAGCTGTTATTAAAAGTTAATATACCATACCCCTCATGTTGTGTACGGTACTCTAAGCCAATTAACGAATGATTAGAATTAAACTCTCGTCTGACTTTATTTTCATCATTGTACTTACTGTATAAATGCGTAGAGTAACCTCCAAAGGATAAGTCTACATACCTATCAGATGCGTTACTAGTTAAAGGTACTAGCAACATCCAAAACATATAAGCTTTCATAGGGATCCTATGGCGCAGTGTTACCTACGCCCGTTTGTATTATCTACATTCTTCTGTGTTAGCATGTCCACCACAGCCACCGCCACCATTACTCGGGTTACTTGGGTTGTTAACTGAGTTAGGGTCAACATAGTTTAGTTTCCACATCCAATATCCCATCCAAGAATTATACGCGTTGTAATTGAAATCCCCATAGTACGTGTGTGAATACCTCTCTACAGCGTCTTTCAACATATCCCACTGTTCATCATTGGATATATACCGCATACCCCAACCATTTTTTAACCTAGTTATACCCTCTACAAAGCGTTCATCTACTAAGTGTATATATTTGAGTTGACCGTCATTGACATACCCATTTATAGGTGCTGAGTTTGACAATTGCGTTATTAAACCTGATTGGTTGTCAATATCCTCTAAAAACAGCCGCTTAGCTTTAGCCTGTGCAGCATCCCAAAAGGGGCGACTATCGCTACTACGTAGTCCCTCGTAAGCTAATGAGGCGGATGCCTTACACGCTGTTTCTTGAGGTCCCCAGTAATTATCCTTACATGCGCGTTGCCAGTTATCTTTTAAGCGGTTGTCTGCTAAGTACTTGTCAGTACCCACCTGAGTGTATTCCCAATCATGCGTGTTACAGGCGCGTTGCCAACCCGACCATAGAGTTATACCCTCTAACGGACCTGAGCAACCATTCCACCCGTCATGTTCATCCAGCGTATCTACTTTAGCGTAGACGTTAGATGTTAATAGGGCGGCTAGGGTTACTGCTAATGCTTTTTTAATCATTTTTACCTCTTTATTGTTAATGTTAATGTTAGTTATCCTTTTGTTTATACTAATCGTACCACGAAACCACTGGTATTTTTCTTAGCATCCCCTTTAGCCTGTAGCCCTACGACTACACCCTTGGTGTCTAAGAAACGAAGATCAGTAGTATCACCGTTGATTACCTTGTATCCTAAGTATTCCTGTGGTAACGCCACATCAGAGCGGAACACGACTGACATGTTAACGTTACGCTGTAACACACGTTTAACTTCTGAATCACTAGTATCCTCAGCTCTACTATATGTTATGTCATAGTTACTAACAGTCTTGCGATCCTCAGGTTTCCATTTGCTATAATCATAGAACTGTATCTCAGGATACAAACTCATATCTAAGTATCGCTCCCAAAGGATATCACTAGTTCCATTGAGTCGTACCGCAGGACGCTTTCCACGTAACCTTGAGTACCGACTGAAATCGAGAAGTTCCTTATGTAGTTGTTGCAGAAAGCCTTCTCGGTCGGAGATAAACCATTCAGATTTCTTAGTACGAGCCTCTTGTACATTACTGAATTTCCCACGGCCTGATGTGTAAAGACAGGCAGCTGCACATCCAGCAGAAGCTTTGGGGCAAAGATTGACCTGTGCTTTGTTATTTTTATGCGGACTAAGATACATGATTGCTGTAAGGTATTCACTAGACTTATCTCCTTTAACTGTTTTGGCATTGGTGCCTACTGCTAATAGTTTCATATTTGTTCTCCTGTTGTTATCTTATGGAAGTTTTTACGTATTCAAACTCGATGCCTCGGTGTACTATAGTTCCTCGTGGTGTCTTTATTTCCTGAAGATAATAAGCATCACCCTCGTCAAAATCAACATAGAAACCACCGCATAAGCTACGAAAGGTAGCCGTCTTTGTAATAATATGTACTTTAGCTGCTGTATTACTGTTTGAAAAAATAGAACCAAATACAACTGACCATCCACTCATGTTATCCTCCTGTTGTTAACGAATGTTTAGGTATAGCTCCTAGGGTTACCTAAGAACCATAGTCTAACTACTCGAGATCAAGATCCTGTTGAATGAACCAATCACTGACATCACTAATGGTAACATATCTATCATTAGAACCATCGTGCCCTATACGAGTAAGTACTATATGTCCACTGGAATTATGATGACTATAGTAGAAGTAACCACCGTATAATTTCCGATTGGATTGACGTTCAATTATATAAGGGACATCAGCATCTTTAGGGAAACTCTCTAGGTCACCTTGGTACGTTAGCATACCACAGAAATCAGCATCCCATAGATCATCCTGTGCCTTTCCTGAAACAATATCAGTATCAACTAATTCCTTATTGTCTCGGGAAACCTCACGTAATATAGTGTACTTACATGCTCTACCTTTCTGATTATTGTAATCACTAGGAATAGCTACTACGTCTCGTGGGTTAATCTTAAGGACTACCATACGACCCTTAACATAGAAGCTACTAGCGTACTCATGAGCAGCAAAGTGAAGACCTCTTGAACACGTACGATCCTTATCCTCATCAACAGTATTCCTAGGCATTTCAACTACAGCACCTACTGAGTTATCCATAGTACCTGTGTGATGGTCAGTGAAGTCATCACGTATTGATTTGTACGCTAGGAAGTAACCATCATCCGTAATAGGAAGCCCTGAGGCCTCTAGGAAGCCATATAACTCTTGAACCGCACGATCACTAGGGTTCTGCATTAAGTTGCTTAGAAACGCTTCCAGTGCGCTACAATCGTAACCTAACTTAAGCATAGAGAGTATACGTTTACCTAGGACACCTCGTACTTCTGTACCTTGGTATTCCAAAGAGTTACCGACTAACTTAAGATCGCTACCCTTGATAGCTTTACTGATAGCAGTCTTAAGTGAGATAAGTTCCGAAGCTTTCTCTAGTTTACCTGCGCCTACTGCGGCTTCAATAGCTGTGTATTCAGGGTGAGTTGCTTTAGCCTCTAACCATTTGTTGTTAAGAAAGAAACCTACTGATACGCCTGGGTTTAATAAAACTGTCATTATTTATTCTCCTGTAAGAATGTATGTAGTGGTGTTAAATTATATAGACCTGTAACTAAATCCTTGTACTTGGTGTTATATGTGTCAATTAAAGATTGTGTTCTGGTTGATATAAATAACGTGGGCTCAGGTTTTACACTGAGTAAACTCTGGATTGCTTGTTGTCTATCGTAGGGAACAGGGTCAGGTATACACCTGTAGTAGAACTTAGTAAGTAAATATAACACATTGTCGACTCCTTTCCAATCCAATTGTTTAAGGGAAGGCACCGAGTGGAGTATATGGATTAGTTTATCTCGATTAATATACCTAAGATACTCAGGTGTCAGTAGTTTATCTATAGCAACTGATAGCTGAGATTGGTCTTTCAAGTGTGTGCATAGTTTCCTAGAGTTCTTACGAACCAAGTATATATCTAGACCCGTGGCTGCATAAGCTATATCAGTAATTTTACCTTTAAAGATACCCTCTACATCCCACCCTACCATGTTAAGTATGTAACCATCAGTTGGTATGGTGTCAACTTTATCTAAGCAATCCCTTACCTTATTACCTGCTCTTACTACTTTAAATATCTGATCAGGTTTCGCTCGGTTACTGCTCAAAGGTGTATTATCTGGGAACCCTATTAACGTAGACAGTAACACAGGTTCTATACCGAAGAATCTTTTAGCTTCCCGTATATCAGCATCTAGTAAAGCTTGACGTGTTTTCTTTGTTCCTTTAGTAGGATCAATGATATAAACACCACTAGGTATCTTACTACACTCTTGGTTCACATAGGATATACTACCTGTATCATTTATGTAAAGCTGCAATCCCTTTGTTACATCTCGCATGTGTATCTTTGTTTTACGGAAAGAGTTAACATAGTTATTATTAATACATTTTATATTGAAAGGTTCATTTAAATAGTGGTGTCTTAAAGTCTTCCAAGGGTACTCCTTGTTTTCAAATACAATAGAGTCCTTTCCCACAATCTGACTATTAGTATTGTAACATAACTTCCGTAGGTCTATATAAGTACTACAGTTATCCACTGCGTTCTGGAAATCTTTTTTGTATTCCGCTAATAGTACATCAAACCGAGTGTGTAAGTAGTCTTTGGTTTTCTTAGTATACTCGATGTTCTCTCGACTTGGAGGTATGTCAACAGACCCAATCGGAACCTTCAAGGTTAAGCTTTTACTAAACAAAGGAGAGTGTTTGGAATCTAGTTCCCAGCGATCTAGGGTATATGCTACGTTACCCATGACAACTTGATGTTCGGTTTTCCATGAGTTTGCTCTGGTGTAGAAATAATCCTTAGTCTCCCAACCATCAGGAAGTTCATCCCAAGCCTCTACTTCACCAGTAATCACTGGTTTCGTGGGGAAGTATTTTAACTGCTTAGTAATTTGACGAGCGAACTCAGATACTTCATCGTCCTTGAAAGTAAACATGACCTGAAGACCACTAGGTTCATTACTAGGCTCTTTAGCTAATAAGTTTACCATAGGTTGTCCTTGAGACTTAAAACATAACCAAGTAGATTTCTCACCATCTCTCCAGTTAACCACAGTAAAGCTATCTACCATAGTGAACGGGGTTTTTGAACCTAAACCAAAGCCACCTATGAATTCATCACTGGAATCTTTAGTTGAACCCCCGATATTGGTATAGATGTTCTCGAACTTATCATGAGGAATCCCACATCCATAGTCTCTTATGGAGAACGTCTTATCTAACCATGTTGGTAGAGTGATTTCAAAAGGTGTCTCTGGGTTACCCTTGGCACAATGGGAATCCCAAGCATTGGAACTAAGTTCTCTAATGACAGCTCCTGGTTTATTGGTATACATCTTATTAATAACTATGTCAATAATCTTAGCACTATTGGTTAATTGGAAGCTGTTTGCTTGTGCTCCGATTAATGTAGTTTCTTGTGTGTCTGTTGTTATCCGCATGTTTGTTCCTCTATTTCTTACGATACCAAGGTATCTTACTGTTGGCTTCTTCGAGTTTACTGTTGGCTTCTTCGAGTTTCTTCTGTAACTCAGCCTTTTCCGTATGGGCATCAATTAACGCTTGGGTTGTTCTTCTAATAACCTCGTTTTCCTCAGCTTTGATTTTATCGTATGCCATTAAGGGGGATTCAGGAACGTATCTAGTACCAACCCTACCATAGTTACCATAGTCTAAGTAGAGAGTCTCACGATACAAGAGTATCTTGCGTACTTTGATCTTTCCGTTAACCTCACCATCTTGGATATACTTTTTCAACTCCTTTATTTTATCTAGTAGTTGGTGATGTTCTTTGTAGCTTAATGTTACTTGTTTTTCCATTGTTAACTCCTTATACTTTAGCCATTTTGTGGGACATGATTTTACCCATGTGATTATACCAATCAGCAGTACTCCAATCGGATTTCATCTGATTGCACTTACTACAACAAGGCTCTATATTATCCACTTGATAAGGTAAACTTGAGTCAACTCTATCGAGTCCTATGGTCTCTATAGCAGCCCCACAGTGAGTGCAAGGTTTCTGCCAGTGAACCATGAATTGATCCCGTGTTAAATCCCATGTGTACCCTCGGGATTCCGCAGAAGCCTTATACTTCTTGAAGCGTACCTCTGGTTTTTTTCTGTACCTCTTATCACTTTCTTTTCTATTGGGCGCAGGGTGTTTTTTACGATGTTCTCTACTACATTTCCTACAGATGTTTCGTTTACCATCTCGTTTAGATTTATCATTACTGAAATGAGACAATAGAAGCATCCTACCACAACTATGTGCTCCTACGCATTTTTTAAGAATTGTCATTATATTTCCTTAATCAAGAGGATGATCAACAGCGTCACGTTTTTTATCTTCAATTAATTCACGTTTAGCTTTAGATCTCTTAGCGGCTTCTACTTTAGCTTTGAAGCCCAGAGTACTTCGGTAGTGGAGTACCCACAAACCTCCAAGTACAGTTACGATAATGAACCCTACATACAATAAGATCATAAGGTTACCTCGGTACACGACACATCAGACATAGTATTCTCCTATATAGGTAATAGTTGTTTGCATTTGACTTCTCTGTACATTTTCTTAGAGTACTCTGCCTTTGTTACATTAGTGAAAAAGCCTCCAGAAGCCGCAACACCCTCCGCGTATCCTGCTTCATAGTTAATCGAATTCGGTCCTAAGTCATACCGAGAAATATTTAGATGTTTTAAAGATGTTTTACGATCCGCAAATAGAAAACTCCATTGGGCACATCGGGCACTTAGTTCAAAACTAGTTGGTTTAGCAGTAGCTGGGAGTGTTATTAGTAACGCTAGTAGGCATATAGTTTTCATTATTTTTTCCTTGTAATTAGTAAGAGTAACCCTAAGACTATAAGGTACTTAGGTTCATTTATGGTAACACGGGTCGGAACATTGGGCTGCACCTCGTAACATCCTTTGGGCAGTACTGAGTAACCTCTATTGGTGTTTTTGTTATGTGCTTGCATGAGTAATCCTTACAAGCTATAACGCTCAGTAGCACTATCACAACTACTTTGTACATCTTATCAAATGGTCTATGCATTGTTATTCCTTTATATATATTTCTATCCTAGCTAGACATAACGCCTTTGCCAAGGAGTCATTAAAAACAACTGAGAATCCTGTGTATACTGCGTAAGTGCATCGAAGCTCTTTGTATGCTACACTTACGTCAATATCAAACTCTTCAAGCCACTTCTCCATAAGACTAAAGATTAAGGCTTTATCTGTTAGTGGGTTGTAAAACTTACGTAACCCCCATTTTTCAATAAACACATCGTTCCAGTTGTTAACTGTATAATCTAAACCCTCAATCTCTGCAATACTCTTGCATATTTCTAAATCAGTCATGCTTTACACTCCAATAAAATACGATTTTTCTCTATCTCGCAATTAGCTCTCTCATGTTCCCGAGCGTGTTGTGAGAATGACCGACATTCTTCAATGCTTGTGCCGTTCACGGGTAAATCTTCACCGCTTGCAGTGACCAAGTGAGCGCCACCGCCACTGATCGCAGCACTCGCGGCTGCCACTAGTAGCATATTGTTACCACCGCCTTTTTCTTCTTCACTCATAATATTTCACCTCTATTGTGTTCAGTTAAAAATAAATAGAATAACGCCAACAATAAGCAAAACTACTGACAACTCTATTGCCATACTTGTTCGACCATGGTCATAACCTGCTTTATAATCGGCATTAGTTGATTTTAAATAATCTTTATCTTCCATTCTGTTAACCTCTATTGTGTTGATCTAAATCATATTTTAAATTAACATTTTCTTGAGTTAATTTATTTATCAATCTACATGCCCTATCTGTTTTGTTACAAACGTCTGCCGCGATACGTGCATCACAAGCTAAATAAATAGCTTGCCCCATTTTTCTTAACTCAATGACTAAATCATCTATTTCTTTTAGCTCTTTATCTTTCATGTTAACCTCTATTGTGTTGCCCTAAACTCTATTAAAGGCTATTACCTCAAAGTTGCCATTAGGTCTAATTGATAATAATTCCTGCTTAAACTTCTTAGTCATATCATCAAAAACAAAAACGCTATTTGGAAATATTGAAGAGTAAGAGCATATTGTTGACCGATAACAATAGCTATTACCTTCGCTACATCTTGCATTCATAAAATAGTTACGTTTAATCATTCTATTAACCTCTATAGTGTCGCTGGTTGTAGCTTCTCAAGCTCAAGCTCAAGCGCGTAAAGTTCGTGGCACATACTTTCTCGCTCGTTGTCACAACAAGTATTGCTCGATAAGATTTTTTCAATTTCTTCAATGCGCCTACATATTTTTACTATTCTGTTCGTCACGTCCATCACTTATTATATTAACCTCTATTGTTTTTCGTTTTTAAGCCGATAAGTTAAATTTATCTGGTGCTATATTCTGAGCGTACCAACTAGACCAAGCCTCTTCTGGGGTTTTGCCGAATCCAATCCAATCACCAGTAATTAATCGAGAACATTTATATTTATAACGAGTGTTTCTCACGCTTTGTATGCGTGGCTTCATTCTTTTATGCATATTAACCTCTATTGTTTTGGTGGACAGTATATGTAATGCGTATTCTCTATACAATCCGCCTTACCGTCAACTACTGGTTCAGGTTGTACATAAATACTAACATCATCACGAGGTACCACTAGAATCCTAACCTCACGTACTATAAACACAGCAGCTACTATTGATAAGCCTCCTAATATACATAGGACTTTATCTATTGGTTTCATTGTTTATTATCCTTGTTGATTGCGTCAATGTAATCTTGTTTGTTTTCGCCTGTAATATTGAAGTATTTGTTAAGCCAGTAGACAGCATCAGCAGCAGCATCAGTAGCAACACAAAAAGCATTAGCAGCAGTATAAGCCGCAACAATAGAAGCAGCATTACCAGCAGTATAAGCAGCATTATCAGCATCAGCATTATCTTGTAACTGGGCTCTTGTATATTTATCAGGGTTAAGGTGATGGTCTATTACCATTAATATGTTTGGATTCATGATTGCGCCTCTTTTAGCTCTTTAATAGCATTACCAAGCTCTATATACTTAGCCTCTAGCTTCTCAAGTTCACTGGGTTCACTAGGCTTTATACGGTAGTTGTATCGTGTAAACCAATTAGGACTATTTACACTACTCCATTTTGTTTCATTTGATGCTTGAGATTGAATCTCAGCACCATTCGCCCATGCAATGATTAAGTCACGGTGTTTATGCCATTTACTCGTGTCTGCTAATTTAAAATGATCAACACGCGCCTCTACTCGATTACCATTAACTCGTAAGAACGAACCACAATCAGATATACTTGTTACTTTATTTTGTAGTTTACCATGATACTTAGCACCGCTTTTTACTTCTACTATATCGCCTACTTTAATCTTACTCATTTTTTATTCCTCTTAAAACTACTATAATTAAAAATTGCACCATCATTACAATGGACACTGTGGAAAATAGGTGTCTTTCCCCTGTCCATTTTCACTAACTTTACGCCCCCATTTTCACTACATTGAGACAGCACCTTTTCCAGTTCTGATGCAGGAGCGTAATAAAAGTTACAACCAGTTAGCGTGAACAGTAATACTAATGTTGTTAATTTACTCATTTTTTATTCCTTAAGTTCTTTAATAGCATCACCAAGCTCTTTGTATTTAGCCTCTAGTTTCTCAAGTTCAGTTGGTTCACTGGGTTTAATACGGTACGACCTATAAATTCTCCACGTTGGGTGTGT
>Ga0233410_10000025_pt1 | contig 52544 bp, 91 predicted proteins | sample Na_anoxic_1_MG_FD_179869 | JGI IMG/M metagenome (GOLD analysis project Ga0233410, IMG submission 179869) | Seawater microbial communities from Saanich Inlet, British Columbia, Canada - Na_anoxic_1_MG | ecosystem: Environmental > Aquatic > Marine > Inlet | place: Canada: British Columbia...
GGCGCAAGCGACGGGTCGAAGCTGAGAACGATATGAAAACTAACGGCTGGAAAATGCCAAGGAGAGATTACTAATGACTGACAACGAAGCCATTCTTGATGCCACTAAAACCGGTGCGCTTGTTCAATTCGACCTGGCCAATATGAAGGACCAGGTGGCCGATCAAATGAGGGCGTTCCTCCTCAACATGATGCCCAAGGAGGCGTTCAACGGGGTAATCGAAACGGCTTGGAAAAAGCTGACCGAGCCTCGTAAGAACATCAAAGACAGCTACGGGCGTGTTACCCAGAAAGAGGCGCCGTCTGAATTAGAGGAGATGACCACCATGGCGATGAGGGAGGAACTCAAGAAGCGCGTTGCCAAGTGGCAACTGGAGTGGGCGAAGACCGCTGACTGCGATCTTGGGGCGAAGACCATGTTCAATGAACTGGTCAACAAAGCTGCTGGTCAGTTCATCCAGCGAGTCGGAGTCCAGATCGTCAACGAAGCTGCCCAGGTCCTGTCCAGCGGAGCCCAACTCGACACCTGTCAGTGCTCCTCGTGTAGCCGCACGGCCATCAGAGGTCAGTCGTGTCACTGTGGAACGTGGAACTAATGGCTAAGAAGAAAAAGAAGAGTAAGAAGAGCAAGAAGCGCTCTGCCTCCAGCATGATGGCCCTCCTCGATGATGCAGGTGCGACGGCTGAGGCTGTCACCGTCGTGGCGACTAAGCCTAAGACCAAGGCCAAGCCTAAGGCCAAGGCCAAGCCTAAGACGCGGGGTAAGGCTACTTGTGGGGTCTGCGGGAAGCCTGACCAGGTAATCGTCATCACCGACGTTGATGAGAAGTGGGAGGACAGAGGGCATCCGGACCAATTTGAACGAGATGTCTGCGTTGCGTGCGTTAGTGATTACCAATCACGGGACGACTGTGCTGTCGTAGTCTACGACGCCATGCGTAAGCAGCTTCGCACTAAGGAATTTGCGGAGCGCGATATCGACCAGGCCGTACGCATCGCTTGGAGGACGTTCAACGTCGAATTCGATCATATCGCCCTGGCTAAGATGGCCAAGAAGCTGAAGGTCAAACACCCGTGGCTGAAGGGAAAGAAGACGAAGTAGAAACTGGTCCCTCCCGTTAGCTCGGGAGGGGCGCTAGGCTCTTAATGGAGCCTTTCATGAAGCGATGCGTATTGTCCTTACCCTTTTTGCTGGTGTTCGTGACGAGTAACGCCTCAGCTCAGAACATTCCGCCGGTTGGACCGCCGGTTGGACCGCCGAGCGGAATTGTTCCCCCGTGCGGTAGTGGGCGCTATCCACCGACCCAAGGGTCAACTACTCCAGTAGTCCCGTCTAGGGACCTGCCTAGGAGACCAGACCAGATCGTGAACGTGGTCAATCCCGATTTCACCAAGAGGATGACTACCAAGATCGCCTTTGTTGTGGACGCATCAGGGTCCATGGACAACTCCGGGCGCATGGGTATGGCCATGCAATTTGCTCAGAACATCATTGGCGGTGCGAACGACGAAATGCTCATCGCACTGCTCGCGTTTAAGAGTAGTCACTTGAGGTGGCCTGGCGTCAAACACGACGGGATTGGAAAGGCCCCACCCAAGGGCTGGGCCTACTTTCCAGGAGTGCCGCAGCTTGAGAGCGCACAGGAGTGGCTCAATGCTGTGCCGGTGGAGGGCGCAACGAACCCTAACTCAGCAATGAGTGAGGCACTTGCAGAGCCGGTCCGTGATCTCACCGTGATCCTCATCACCGATGGTGACTTCAATGGGGCCAGAAACGCCGAGTCCTTCAAGCAGACTGTCAAAGACGCCCAAGCTCTTCGCGAGAAGAACGAACTCGGAAGAGCCGTGATCATCATCATTGGTATTAGCGCTTCAGCGAAGAAGCAGAAGCACTTAACCGAAGTGGCGAAGACTGAGGGCGGCGGCTTCTACGTCGTTCAGAGCGCGGACACTAAATAGTCAGATCCATTGAACTTGGGCGCGGCGAGCCCTTCTCGGCAGCTGTGGTTTGGCTACTACATCGAGTAGTGATGTAGATTCGAGGACCAAATCGGCCTTGAATCCGAGAGCCTTAGCGATGTTCGCTACGTCTCGTAGCCTGACATCTTGGTGCCCTCTGAGTACGTCTAGTACGGTGCTGCGCCGCATACCAAGTCTCTTAGCCAGATCAGCTGGCTTGAGCTCTCGGCGGGTCAGCTCGTCTCGGAGTCGGTCGTTGCCGGTCATGGTGCAATGGCCTCCGATCTACATCATATCGGACGCTGGACACGTGGTGGGTAACTTGTTCGCAAACCTGTAACGTCAGACGCTGCCGGTATAATTTTAAGAACCCTTTGGAGACTACATGTCCACTGCTCACGCTGACATCGATCAGCGACTCCACACCGTTGAATCGATGCTCGGGTTTCGTCTACACGATTACCAGGAGCAAGCGCTCAGAGCTATTGCTGACGGCAAGAACATCATTCTCCACGTTCCGACTGGAGGCGGTAAGAACGACTATTTTATGCTACAGTTCTTCAACTTGAAGGGGGCGGCGTGAATAGCGTGAACATCGATGATCGTCTTGGTGAGATAGAAAGTCTGTTTGGATTTTGTCTCAGACCTCACCAGGAGCAAGCTCTTATAGCCATTGGTCAGGGGAAGAATCTGATTCTGCACGCCCCCACAGGGTGCCACGCTCTGGGGCAGTTGGTCTTGATGTTCGACGGCTCAACCAGAAAGGTTGAGGACATCAAGAAGGGTGATTTGCTGATGGGCCCTGACAGTAGATCGAGGAGGGTCACGCGACTGATTCGTGGTCGTGGTCGGATGGTCACGATTACCCCCAAGAAGGGAAACCCGTTCACGGTTAACGAGGACCATGTTCTTACACTTGTGAGAACAGGCGTGGTCAGGATTCCATCAGAGGGGTCAAGAAAGGCAGAGGATCTCGGCGGTCAACTAATCGATGTTTCGGTTAAAGAATGGGAGTCGTGGTCCTCTACGCAGAAGCACATCCACAAGCTACAAAGAACTGGGACGTCTTTCCGTAGTAGGAAAGTCCTTCCGATTGATCCTTATCTGCTTGGCGTCATTATCGGAGATGGGTCTATCAAGGGCGGCACTCCGGGTGTCACGACGATGGATGATGCAATCGTAGAGGTTGTTGCAGCCTGCGCCGAGAAGCGCGATCTCTACATCAGAGAGGAATTACAGGATGGAAATGCCTCAATTACCTATCGACTATCGTCTGGTCACCGCGCTCAGTTTGGACGTGCCGGGGGATCTAACTCCCTCATTAGTGATCTGAGAGGGATTGGGCTGTGGGGAACTGGTAGTGCTGATAAGTTCATCCCTGATGTCTACAAGGTGTCATCTAGGGCAAACCGCCTTAAGCTGCTCGCCGGGTTGATTGACTCTGACGGTTACTTGCACCACAACAACCACGTCTTGACGACCAAGTCCAGGATACTCGCCGATGGGGTCGCGTTTGTAGCTAGGAGTCTGGGATTTGCAGCTTACATCTACGACACGATCAAACGCTGTCAAACGGGCTACGAGGGCAACTACTATCGAGTTTCCATCTCAGGTGATAATTCGCTGATTCCCTGTAAGCTCGGAAGAAAGGCGGCCCAGCCAAGGGCTCAAAGAAAAGACCCGACCAGAACTGGATTCACAGTTGCAGAAGAAGGTCGTGGCGAATTCTTTGGGTTCTCTCTTACTGGTGATGGGCGTTTCCTCCTGGGAGATTTCACTATCACCCATAACAGCGGTAAGACAGTTGCCTTTCAGGGAGCACCCTTCGTCTCTCCACATGACGGGATTACTGTCATTATCTATCCGCTTAGGGCGCTGGTTAAGGATCAGACTAGACGGTTCGCTGAGATAGGGCTCCCCAGTGTGACGCTATACGGAGAGACAAAGACCAAGGACAGACCAGCTATCTACGATCAGGTTCTGGACGGGTCAGCTAAGCTGCTACTCACTACGCCAGAGTCGTTCGACAAGAACAGGAAGCTCCAGTCTGTCCTCGCCAAGCGCGGAGTGAACGTCCTAGCCGTTGATGAGGCTCATGCCTATGAAGAGTGGGCCGATGGCTTTCGGTCGTCGTATCGTCGGGCTGGATACGTCGCAAAGCTGATCGGGGTAAAGCAGTTTATTCTGTGCTCCGCCACCCTTACAAAGAAGGGTTACGACACCGCCGCTGAGACTCTTGGTGAGACCGATTGGACTGTAGTGAAGGTCCCGCCTATTCGGTCCAACCTGGTTTACAGAAACCTAAGTGAGCCTGCCCCGGAGATTCTCATCAGGGCCGTCAAGGGGACTGGGCTGAAAGCTCCAGGGATCGTGTTCTTCACGACCGTCAGGAAACTGAACGATACTGCCGACTACATCGAGCGACGTTCGGGGGTCAAGGTCCTTCGCTACAACGGTGGCATGACTGGGAAGAATCGACGAGAGGCGCAGGACACCTTCATGAACGAAGACGTCTGGATCTTTGCGACCAAGGCGTTCGGTATGGGAATCGACAAGGACAACATCCGAAACATCGTCCACTACCAACTGCCCAATTCGATCTTGAGCTACGCCCAGGAATGCGTGAGAGGTGATTCCCCGGTCATGACGCAACTCGGCCCTCGACCGGCTAGGTTCATCAAAGAGGGAGAACACATCGTTGGGTTTGATCCCCAACTCGGAGAACCGACTACGGCTCAAGTTTCCCGAGTGATTACAGGAGAGACCGATCGATGGGTCAAGGTGCTCACTTCTGCGGGGGATGAGCTTGTAGTGTCCCCAAATCATCCTGTGATGGTCGGAAAGTTGGAGATCCGCGCTGACCGGTTGAGGGTGGGGGATAAGCTCACTACGCTGAACATTCACGTAGAGCCCTCAAATCGTGTGTTCACAGCAGATCTCCTCGATGCTGAGTCCACTTACGCCGTTGTAGACCCCACCATCATCGAGATGATGAGATCCAGTCTATCTCCCACTGAGTTAGGAGGGGTGTTCAGGCTCAGCAGGGCTCACGACTACACGGCGTATAAGCGCGGCAAGGCAGCCAGGCTCTTACACCTACAGGAAGCCTCGGATCGCGCCGGGCTGGGGCGATACGAGCTCTATACTCGCATCCAGGCTTTCAAGTCCAGAAGTAGCCGTAGGGCCTACCTCCCTGTGGGTCTGGACAAATTCAACTTTGGCTGGCTTGTAGGGATTGTCGCCACGGACGGCTATGTCTACAGGTCTGATGGATCGGGGTTCGGTAGCTGGAAGATCAAGCTGACTAACACAGATCGCAGGATTATCGACAAGTTCGTGTCTGTGATCGAAGGGTTTGGACTGACGTGCTCGGTGTTTGAGAAGAACACCGGAGCCACTAATGCCCTCTCGAAGAAACCGGCATGGTCAGCCGAGGTCTCTAGTCCCATTCTGTGTGATCTCTTAGGGCAACTAGGAATCCAGAGTGGGCGCAAGAGCACTACCGTCGACTGTCCCGACACCGTGGTCAACGCGGCGCGTGACTTCCGTGCCGGTTACGCTGCCGGCGTCATTGATGGGGACGGTTCTCTGAGCCCGCCGCGTGATACCAAGCCGCAAGGAACTGTTCGGTACCACAGCGGATCAAGGAAGTTCGCCGCAGGCTTTACACGTCTCCTCGCCTCTCTTGGCGTAGTCGCAAGGATTAGCACTGAGGACTACACCAAGAATGCTCACATCATGAAATGCGAAGTAGACCATGGATATTCAGGTGAGGTTGGTCGATTCCAAGCTCTGAGAGCCTTCGCAGACCACGTAGCTCCTCACATGGTCAAAGAGATGTTCCCGGTCAAGAGCAAGGCTACCGACCCCAGAGAGACTATTGGCTCAACGATACGGTCAAGGATCATCGAGATCCAGACGGTAGAGCTCTCTGAGCCCGAACCAACCTACAACTGGACAGTGAAACCATTTCACTTGATGTGGACATCTAACACGCTGACCCATAACTGTGGACGTGCGGGCCGCGATGGAGAGGAGGCTGGGTGTTACCTGACCCAGTCCGAGGAGGGAGAAGCAGCACACTTCTTGATCAGCATGAGCGTCCCTTCGGTAGGACTCGTCAGGAAGGTCTGGCAGATCCTCCAAGAGATCGCACTGGATTATGCGGACTGGTTCCAGGTTGATTGGGAGCGTGTCGCTGAGAGGGCGCGTGTGCGTCTACCGTCGATCCAGGCATGTGTCACGTGGCTCTTCACTGGACAGATGATTGAGAAGAAGCAAAAACGATCAGCATGGAAGTTCACCATCCACGCCGACTCGGATGACCGAGCCATCAAGTACAAACGAAAGACACCGGAAGTCCTCGACGTGCTTCGGTCAGAGGCGATGGTCGGGCAAGGCACATCGGAATTCTCACTGAAGCCAGCAGAGCTTGCTGACTCGGTGGGTCAGATGTTTGTTGGCTGGAGGCAGAAGCTCCGTAAGATGGCAGAGCTTGGGATCATTGAGATCGAGGAACCGCCAAAGGCGAAGGCGATGTATCGGTTCCTTCATAATGAGTTTCACTTTGCCCAAGGAGCAGAGAGGCTTAAACAGGCCAGAGCCTCTGCGTTTGGCCGGTTAGACGCGATGTGTCGTCTACAGACTGCTGCACCTAGTGAGCGAGAGTTGCTGATTCGCGATGCCATCGCGTTGAAGCTCACTGGTCTTCCAGGGCCCGCCCCTCTTCCGCCTAGGACTCGCCCAGATCCAGCCCCCAAGGCACTCCCCATCCAGGAGCCTGAGACTGTTGATCCGTTTGAAGAGGACGATGGCTTCGATGACTACGTTCCTTTTTAGTACATGCGAAAAGGGCCACGTAGGAATTTCCTACGTGGCCCTTTTTCACTACTGGACGAAGACTAGTTCGACGACGCGGTAGCTTCTGCTGCTTGCTGTGCTGCTGAGAAGTAGCGAAGACCTCTCCTCTGGCCTTCCGTGCGAATCGAACCCAACTCACGGGCCGAGTTCAACACACGACGGATGGTCGCTTGAGGTAGCTTGGTGTGACCCTCGATGTCGGTCATGTTGCATCCCTCGTTTTGACGAACGAACTTGACGATCATCTTCGGGTTGACCTTCGACCGCTTGATGGCCTTCTTGATCACCTTCTTGGCGATGGCCTTCTTGGCGACCTTCTTCTTGGTCTTTTTCTTCTTCTTAGCAGCTACCACCTTGGTAGTGGCCTTCTTGGTAGTGGCCTTCTTGGTAGAGCGACGAGTCGTGGTTGACTCGTTACTTCCTAAGGCTACAGCCACGGCCCGATGGGCCACGTAGGTTGCTCCTGCCTTGAAGACCTTCATCGATTTCGCCATCTCAGCTGTTGCCGTGAAGACGATGGGACCGCTTTGCTTACTCACGTGTGAATCTCCTCTTCCTTTGTTCCGAGGGACATGTTTATGGAATTGCTTCCGATGATGTTTTACCCGATTTTAGCCAGCATCTGCAAACTAAAGCGTATTTCTTTTTCGGAGAAATTAGCAGAAACGAAGAAACCCACCAGGTAAACCTGATGGGAATCTACATATACAACCAAGTGCTCGCCACCTCTAATGAGAGGTTTCTCAGATTAAATCCGAGCGAACGCCATTAGTCTTTTGCGATGGCGGTGGCAATGCGGTCCAGAAGATCTGGGCGCAGGAGCGAGCACCGTCACTCGTCGCCCCTTCTTCTGCTCTGATCGTTTAGCCCGTCTGATCGTGTTTCGATGCGCCGTCATCTCGGACTGGCTAACCTCGATGGTCGTCGCATCGAGGGCGTAAGTCATCTGCATGATGTTCCCCATCAGTTAGTTTGCGTGTATTCGCCTGAAATCTGCATGTTTATACCTATTTGCCTTACTGACCAGAGCCGTCGATCACAGCTTTGAGAGGCGAATGGCTACTAGAGAGAAGGACTTACGAAAAGTTTTCGGAATTCCTTGACCCTCGTTCTGTCGTCGCTATAAAGGGGGGACTCAGCGGTTGCTGGGTGTCGCCTGTTGCGCTTGCGCGACGTGCGGTCGAGGACACGGACGGCATCACACTCTCGGGTATGGTGAGAAAAGTGACCAAGGACCACGGTGGACGTGCTGCCTAAAAACGGTGCAGAAACACGGGTCGGGCAGAGAAAAGTTCTCTGAGGCGGCGTGGCGGGAGCGGAGCTACGAGCTGGACACGGGTAATGCCGACCATTTCGGAGCGCGGCTAACTCCGAGTAGTGCGTTGCAAAACGAGGGCCTTGGGGACAAAAGCAACTGACGGGACACGAAGTAGGGCTGATTAGGGAAACCTGATCAGCCCTTCTTCACATCCAGAGGACTTTGCGCTTTCTCGCATGAGTCTGTTAGCATCATATTGGTATGATGCTGACTCGACTTAACTGCTGAGGGAGCGGTCAATGACTGGATTTGTTACAGGCGGTGAAGGCTCTGAGGGCGTTCTAAACAGCACTACTCACGAAGCCGTTGACCACACGGTTGGGCCTCTTAGCCTGCTGGACAGTGCTGCTCACGCTCTGGTGAGTCACATCGGACTCCCTGGTGTTCCTGCTGCTGAGGCATTTACCTCCGGTGCTCACTCTGCAACTAACCACACCGGCATTTCAGGCGTAGGAGATCTTTCTACAGCTGCTCACGCTGTGCTTAACCACGTTGGTATTCCTGGTATAGGCTTACAGAGTTCTTCGGCCAGCAGCGGACCATCGTCGATTAGTAGTTTTGCCATCGCAACCGGCTACACTCCTAAATTCGCCGTATTCCTATGGGATCACGAAGGCGTTGAGACTGGTGTAGGAATCTGCAGGGGAACAGGTGCGCTTCAAGCCTTTGCGGGTAGCGGTTCTGGCGTGACCCTTAGCATTATCGGAACCGGAGCCCCTAACTGGACTGTGGTTCAGTTTGATGCCACGCAGGTCCGGATAACCGGAGGCCCGACGAACGTGACGGTATTTGGTATTGCACTGGGGTAGCTTGGGACCTAGTAGTTCTCAAACTCGGCGTGGCCCTCATCGATAAGGGTGTCGCCTAGGCTCTTCCAACCGCCCTCGACGGGGTAGAGCACGATGAAGAGCCACCGGCCGTATTTGCCTTTGTCTCCCTGACCCTTGAAGCTCCAGATCCGGAGCGTCTTGCCGACTCCCAGAAGGTCCTCAGCACGTTGCTCTGCGAGGGCCCCCATCACCTTTTCCTTACCACGTGTTTCCCAGGCGTCGACGCCGTCATCACTCTTGTCGTCTGGTGTGGTGACAGCGCCCTCGCCCAGCAGGCGAACATAGGCACTGATCTTCACCTCAAAGCCAACGCAGACTTCCATGCGGAAGCTGTCAGCGTCGATGACGCCCTCTAATCGACCCTTGTCAGGGATGATCACAGCCTCGCGCCAGGGTGTAGCGAAAGGTGTCGTCTCTTCGTCTGTCCATAGCTTACCCATGCGTAGCCTCCAAGTCCTTGTAGGCTACATCATTAGAGGGGTAGGTAGAACAGGCTGTGAAGAAGACCGTGAGGAAGGCGATTACTCGCAGACTACGTCGGATGGTGAACCAGCACACCGCTAACATGGTTCACGAGAAGTTTGCGATGGGAAAGCTCGCGGCTAGTCTGTTCCCGGACTGGATCGAGGGTAGCTACGTCACTTTTCAGGACCACCTTTCCCATGGATGCGGAATGCCGTGGAACATCTCCAGTCAGCTAGAGACTATGGCGCACACCTACTACGAGATTCCATCACTAGAGATATGGCGTCAGGTGGGGTGGACGCGAGCCGCCCGAGCAGCAACCGAGAACCGCGATGGTCAGATTCGGAAGCTACTTGAAGACGGCTCGAACATCCTTGACGTGATGACGTTACTTTAGACGAGCGCTGGGGTGCCCTTTGAAACGCAGACGGTCCGCAGGATTCGCTCACAGACCATGTAGGGGTCACAGTTCGCGCCAGGGCGACGGTCTTCGATGTAGCCGTAGCCCTGTGCCGCGACGTGAGCGGGAATGCGGATCGACGCCCCTCGGTCGGCAGCACCTGACTTGAATTCATCAATGCCACAGGTCTCGTGCTTGCCGGTCAGGCGCTGATCCAGGCCCTCACCGTAGGCCTTGATGTGGGCCTTGTGCTTACGACTCAGCTTATCGATCGCTAGCTCGATCGCGTCGGCACCGGTCTCCTTGTCCCGCATATTTGCGGTCGAGAAGTTGGTGTGCGCCCCAGCTCCGTTCCAGTCGCCCTTCTCAGGCTTGCAGCTGAGGGTGGCGGCGATCCCGTAGCTCTCGCCGATGCGATAGAGGAGATAGCGAGATAGCCACAGGTGGTCCGCAACCGTGAGGGGGTCTGCAGTCTCGCCCTCAAACCCACGGTGACCGATTTGATACTCCCACTGGCCCAGCATGACCTCGGCGTTGATGCCGTAGATCATGATCCCAGCGTTCAGGCAGGCCCGTAGGTGATCCTCGACCAATTCGCGGCCCGAGACCTCGTCGGCACCAACACCGCAGTAGTAGGGGCCCTGTACGCGGGCGGGTAGACCCTTAGAGGGCCAACCGAGAGGACGCCCAGTCTCTGTGCTGTAGAGAGTGTATTCCTGCTCGAATCCGAACCAGGGATCGTGCTTCTCGGTCCCCATCTCGGTGAGGACCGCGTTGAGGCGAGCTCTGGTGTTCGAGATGTGTGGCGTGCCGTCGTTGTTCATTACCTCGCACATCACCAGGTAGTTACCCTCGCCGCGAAGTGGGTCATTGACGAATCGAACCGGCTTCAAGGTTAGGTCGGAGTTTCCGCCGCCAGATTGGAGGGTTGAGCTTCCGTCGAAGTTCCAGATGGGGAAGTCCTCAATGCGAAACGACTTGTCCGAGGGGCCCCTGGCGCTGGGTATGCGTGGGCCACTGATGACCCGAGTCTTGGACCGGAGCTTCTGAACGGTTGAGTCCTCAGAACCGCCGTCCATCCAGATGTATTCTGCGAGTGCGAGCATGGCTTCCTTTGTCCGTTTTAAGGGGTGAAGAGGCCATTTATATCGTACCAGACTCCTCCGCGTCGACCTTCTTGACGAAGTAATCTAAGAAGGACTCACAACTCTCATCATCTCCCCAACAGTGACTGCAGGTAGCGCAGAACATACCGTTCGCCCCGCCGCCTCCGATCTGATTAGAGTCGCATCGTGGGCAGTGACCGACGCACGGACCAGCACAGCCGGTCCTGTTCTCTGGGCAAGGGGTCACTTGTTCTCTTTGAGCTTGTGCGTCAGGTGCACAGGCTTATGCCCACGCCATTTAGTCATCTCTTCATCGTTAGGGACACGCCACTCACCCTCCCAGCTTAGGTCGCTGTCGTAGTCCGGTGGATCGAATGGGTCTCCACCTTTTGAGAAGGACAGGAGTATCTCTCCCTCGAACACCCAAACTCCCTTACCTGGTGGGCTGTCCAGTTCGTATTCGTTGAGACTGCAAGACCCGATGACCTCCATTTGGCTGTCCATGATGTCATTAGCCTCCTCGTTCCAGCCGAGGATGATGGCCTGGTCGGGGTCTGCTGGAACGGCTGCGATGAGGGTGATCTTGCTGCGAAAGTTACCCCCACCCTTAAGTCCGGGGATTTCAATCTGGTCGCTCATCAGTAGCTCGACTCCTCGTGTTCTAGCTCTTCGGCGAACCGTGGGTCACTGGCCCCAACGTGCTGCATGAACCAGCACAGCGCCTGCATGACGTAGTGGGTGCGCCAGCTGTATTCGCGGAAGCCGGGTGGGTCATCAATGTCGAACTCGTGGCAGAGGTCATACCAGGCTTGCTCCGAGTAGTGATCTTCGTCTGGACAGGTATCCTTCCACTCGCGGGCCATCTTGATCCGCTTCTTGATTGTTTTCTTGGAGTAACCCTCCTTCCTGGCCTCTTTGATCTCATCAAATAGCCAGGCGGTGGCTTGCTTGGGCTTGAACGTCTCCTGGCGGCAGAGTTGGGCCAGCTTAGTGAACGGGTAGTAGAGGTTGTCGGGGCGAAAGTTCGCTCCGAGGGCCCAGCGCAGAGGCTTGTTGTGATTGACCGAGAGGATGATCTCTCCGAGGTCCCCTGTCACGATGATGGAGTAGGGAACCATGACCACCCGGAAGGACTCTATCCCACCCTGACCTGGGACCGAGCAATACCACTGGCCGTGGTTCTCTCTGGTGATCTGATGCTTGTCGAAGTCACGCTTCGCCTTGATCTGGTCGAAGACGCGCTCACTGGTTGTTTTGATTACTGGATACACGGGTCTGCCTCAATGTCGTGCCGGATACCAACGAAGGAGGGGAACCGGGGAACGCCCGCCTTGGTTAGTTCCTGGTATCGGTAGGTGATCAGCGACCCGACGACCGGAGGGTTGTCTCGATCTGAGTCAGACATGCCGGTGCCGACCTTGAACTCGGTCCCATCTGCGGCCCGAACCTTAAGAGCACCACAGCGCCCCTTGTGACGACCACGACCCTTGGTGTGGCCGATGACGGTGGCCTCAGCGTCATGGAAGGTCTTGACCTTGAGCAAGGTCGTAGACCGACACGTCTCGTAGGCAGACTCGGGCTCGCGGAGCATGAGACCCTCGCCGCCCAGAGCCTCGATTGCGGCTAGCTGCTTGAGAAGATCATCATTACCGGCGCAGAGAGTCTGCTTGACCTCTTCCGCGTAGGGCATGTTGTCCACTACTACTTTGATGGCCTTGAACCGGGTCTCGACCTTTCTCTTGAGTCCAGGGACGTCGAAGACGCGGTAGCGCACCTTCTTCCAATGCTCGCCGCCGTTCTTTCTGCGGACAATGCTGACAGTTTCGTTGAACATTTTGCGGCCCACGAAGAGTTCACCGTCCAGGGCAAACTCAGGGAAGCCTTCGGTGAACCACTCAGGGGCATGGTAGACGTTTCCGAGCCTGGAGAGGAATCGCTTGCCGTCCCAGTAAGCCCTTACACCGTCTAGCTTTTCGCTTATCCACCATCCAATGATGTCCATCACGGTGTCCCACTTCTCGGCTAGCAGGATTTCGGGGACGTCCTTGGGCTCGACAGCCTTCTTGGACTTCTTGGTGGCCTTGGTGAGGGTCTGAGTGCCTCCGCTGGCCTTGTTCAGCTTCTTCTTGACTGCTGTGGGTAGGTTGTCGAAGCCGCAGCGTTCCAGCTCGGCATCAGTCCCACGGAGCTTGACGAGGTGCTTGCAGGTTCGGATGTCAATCGACTGGGATTGCATCTTCCAGGCGACACAAGAGCAGTCGTAGACACCACTAATGTTCCGCAGCACGTAGGGCTTCTTACCAGAACCCTTCATCTCAGTCGTTTCGCCATCGGCCAGATCGGTCATAAGCATTTATACCTCCTTTGTTCAGGGGTAATGCGCTGACCCTTCAAACACATCGTCCGGCCCGCGTTTCTAGAACAGGTGGAGGCTCAAACTGGGTATGAAAGAGCATGGGAATCGGACACTACAATCGCCAAGGCGAGCCTATCTCACTTATGGAGTGGGCAACGCTTTTTGAAGATCCTGACTACAAGCGAGTCAAGCTGACTGTCGGGGCAGGCAGGCGTGTGTCTACGATCTGGCTGGGCTTGGACCATTCGTTCGGGAAGAACGCCACCCCTCTGATCTTCGAGTCGATGCTTTTTAGGGAAGTTGAGGGCAGCGATGATTGCGGCTCGATTGATAGCCAACGCTACTCCACTGAGGAGCAGGCTCTAGCTGGACACGAGGAGTTGGTCCGACAGCACGTCTATATCCTGGATCGCATTGCTAGAGAGTTGAGGAAAGCAGATGAGGCTGTGGACGATTCAAGATCGTCTGGCGCATCAGAAGCTGCTGGATAAGGGCGTCCTCTACGGGGACTGGCGCAGAATTGACGACAGGCATTTCAAGCCTGCCTACAAGTGGTTGTGTGCCCAGATGGAAGATCGCAGTATTCTTCTCAATGGTCGCTGTCCTGTGTGGGCCTGGGATCACAAGCCCGACATGCGACTGGCCATGCACGCCTATCGTGGTGACTACGGGGTTGTGGTTCTTGAGCTTGAGGTGCCCGATGATCTCGTTCTCGTCTCCAACTTCGACGCCTGGCACAGTGTCTTGAACGATCATTTCATGGCTCTTACTGATGAAGAGTGCGACCAGATGTTCGACTATCCCCGCGATGAGGTGGTCGAGAGCTGGCAGCGCATCTTCGATAATGACCTCTGCACGCAGAACGACTGGCACCACCCGTCGCGCCAGGTCACCTTCCCTACCATCGAGTTGGACTACATTGTCAGGACCAGGGAGTTTGGACCTAGGTAGAACCTTGTATGGCTGATCCGAACCCGTTCATCGTCAAGATCCCCAAAGGCGCTACCGAGATCGATCTGGGCCCAATTCTGCGGCCCATCATGTGGGCTATCCGAGAGGAGATCAGGACCCACGATGGGAGGTTGCACTGGGGGAGTCCCAGAGAGAAGCAGGCGTCCCAGATTAAGCCTCAAGAGATCGACGTGGTCATGCGCCAGGCCATCAACGGCCTACGCTATCAGGAGCTTGCGCGAGAGCTGGACCGGCCACCACTGATCAAGTTCTTGGAGGACAACGATTGGATTGATGAGGACGGGCGTGGCTACACCTACGTCCGCAGCTACTACGCCAAAGGCGACTCGTGGGACTACAAGGGAGACCGCCTTCATCTCCACAGCCCCAATGAACCCCTCAAGCTGCACGTGGTTCACGATGTTGTGGGCACGCTCTCCTACCAAGCGGGGAAGACCAATCTGGAAATGATCAAGAAGATCCTGTCCTACAGGACTCTTCTCGACCGCATCGTTAACGAACTGGATTAGTCGTTATCGAGCAGTGCTAGTCTGTCTAGTGCGGATAGCTCTTCTAGCTCGTCCTGGTAAATCTGGGTAGCGCACAGCTTTCCGTCTAGCGTCGTGATCGTCCAGTAGTTCCCAGCCTTGAAGCCGGGGGTGTCTGGCATGTAGTCGGCCAGTCTGACGAAGGTGCCTGGTGCGATGTCAGCGTGGGCCACGCCGTCCCCGTAGAGGATTGGCGTAGGGTCCTTCAGCTTGAATATCTTGCCGACCATCGCGAACATGCGGTCCCGGAACGGTAGCTCGTGGTTGTTCCAGTAATCTCCACACTCCTCGGTCCCCTCCTCGTGGCCGAATACATCACACTTGCTGCAGTAGGACTCTGGCCGTGGACTCATTAGTGCGGGGCTCCTATTTCGAGCCAGAATATGAAGAGGAAGAAGCAGCTGACGAGAAACAGGATAATGACCGAGCCTACTCCGAATCCAAACCTCTCCCAGTCCACCTTGGAGGTCCAGCTTGGGGCGGGCTTCGGCTCCTTGTCTGTGAGCATAGACCTGTAGTGGTGGGATACATCGGGGTGACTAATGGTGAGCTTCTTGTGGGAGGTTCCAGCCTTCCTTGCATCCATGGTCGTGGCTGGATTATTGGGGGTGGAGTCCACGTAGACGACGCTGCCTCCATCGTCTTTAACGACGACCCACGGGCCTTTCTTGGTCCGGATGTGCCATAGCCAGGTACCCACGGCCCATGGCCCTTTGCCTACAGGTGTCCCAACTGGATTTCCCTTACTCATCAGACCTCACAGATGATGTCGGCGCGGATGAGCGTCTTGAATCCGTTCTTCTGTCTCTCGCTCAGTTCGCCGCCCTTGTTGTATTTCAAGACGTGACCCTCCCACCAGTAGGCCTCGAACTTGGCTGACCACGGAGTGAGCGCAAGCACCTTCGCTCGCCCGAGAAGGATGGAGCGGTTCCCTTTTCGGATACTCAGGGTGGCGTAGTCTCCCTTCCTCTCAAAGAAGACTTGAGCACCCCGGAAGGTCTCCTCTTCAAGAGGCTCCTTCTTCTGTGTCCGGTAATTGAAGTGAGGGATCGGCTTGTCGTAGGCGATCTTGATGGTGTCGTAGTTGAATGCGGTGAGGATCATACTTACTTCTACCCGGCCCCATTAAAATCCTGGAGTGATGAAGACCTTGTAGTGCTCCTTGTCCTTGGCCCCGTGCGGACCTGTGATCTTGAGCCGATTCTCGGTCCACTTGTGCTCCCACTTCAGGAGCTTGTCCAGGGACTGGACTCTGTCGGCTGGCAATTCTCCGTAATCAGCTTCCAGCTTTGTTTGCGCTTTACTGGCCTTCTTCATTTGGCGTAGAACGTCGGCCAGTGTCGGCCCTGCATAACCGGACATCTTTCCGATGTGCCACCAGAAGAGACCGCCACCCTCGCTGCGGATAATCCACTGACGATCATCAAAGGTTCCCGAGAGGTCAGCTCGCACTTTCCTGCGCTGTTGATTGCGGACGCCGAAGCCTTGAACTGTCTTACTCATGCTGGACTCTTGGTCCATTTCCAGGGATAGGTCTCGATCGGTGATTTGCTGTATCGAATGTGAGCCTGTGCGATGACGCTATCGACGTCTTCTAACCAGGCCTCAGCAGGCGGACCCTCTAGGCGTTGAATGGCTCCGTCCGCATACTCCATTTCGACTCTTACGATCTTCCCGTGATCATTCATTTGTCTCTCCTAGGTTCTACCTGAGGTAAAAGAGTCTATGGCACACATGACAATCATGCGAGGAGGACCCGGCTCTGGTAAGAGCCGGATTGTCGCTAACCTCCTCACGCTTTACACTGGCTCAGGCCATCAGCTCAGGGTTTACTCTGCTGATGAGTTCTTCATCAATGACAGCGGTGAATATGAATTTGACCCGAAGTGGCTTGGAAGGGCTCACGGCTCCTGCCTGAAAGGGTGTGTTGAGTCGATCATGCGCGGGGACGACATCATCATCGACAACACCAACAGCAAGCCCCAAGAGTTGATCCCTTACCTGGCCTTGTGTCAAGCGTTTAGCTACTCCTGTGGCGTGCTGAGGGCTCTCTGTGACCCAGAGGTCGCCTGGGCCAGGCAGACGCACGATGTGCCCAGGCCTAAGTTCGATGAGATCCACACGACGGTTGCACAGCAGAAGATCCCCAAGCTCTTCAGGGACGCGCCCTGGCTCTTCAGTAAGGACGTGTGGACCGATTGTAATTGTGGAGTCAGTCTCGGATTGCGGGGCGACCACGAGGGTCAGTGCACCAACACCTATCTTCAGAGGTAGGGCGACGGCAGGACGGCTCGTTGATAGACTGCTTCACATCAGGAGCTGTTGATGATCCTTCCATGCCCACAATGCGGGTCCACTAAGTCCCTCAGTAGCTTGCGTCGAAGACTGAGCAAGGTGAAGGCGAGGATTAAGGAGGAAAAGCGCCTGGCGAGAGAGCGGAAGAGGAAGGCGGAAGAGAAGGTGCGTAAAGCCGCCGCTCTTGCCGCAGCCAAGTCATCTCTTAATTCAATCAAAGTTGGTGGCGTATTAGTGTCCCACCGTCTCCTCAGTGGACTTGACCATCACCACTCCAGGACGACTATCTCTCTCGGTCAGATCGAAGGAGGTCTAATCTCTAACGACGATGAGCGTGACCTTGTAGTCATCAATGGCGTGCACCTGGAGACCTGCGTTGACTGCGGCACCTTCTACGCCCCTAACGCAAGAGAGCAAGCCGACAGCATCCAAACTGAGACCTACAAGCTCGATCTTCTCGGGGCTATGGCCGGGATCTATGACGACCCCGCTCCTCCTCCATAGTCTGCGACACCCAAGCGCAGACCTCCATGATCCGCACGACCGACTCTGACTCGCAGAGCTTGGCTCTGAACTCCTCGCGGGTCTTGGCTCCCGCGCTTTCCACCATGTCAGGCGGTAGGTTAGCTGCCAGACCTTCAAGCATACGGCTACGAATTTGGGCGAATCTGAGCTGGTCAGCGTCTTTGTTTGGGTCAGGCATCTACACCTCCTGGGCAGTGTAATACATCGAATCGTGACGCGAAGCACCCTTCGATATGGCAAAGTAAGGCAAAGACTCGTCAATAGAGGGTAAAAGAAAAGCATGACTACTGAGACTACACCTACCGAGACTACACCTACTTCTACTACCGACGTTGACACCAACACCAAAACGATTCCCCCTTGGAACGTGATACTCGTCAACGACGATGACCACAGCTTCGACTACGTCATCATGATGCTGATCTCGGTGTTTGGCTTTCCTCCTACCAGAGGTATGCAGCACGCCGAGGAGGTAGACGTCGCTGGCCGCGCCATCCTGGTCACTACCAGCCAGGAGCTTGCAGAGCTTAGGCAGGAACAGATCCATTCCTTTGGGCCGGACCCCCTCGTCAAGCACTGCAAGGGCTCCATGACCTGTGACATCGAGCCTGCATAAACGGTCTGTGGGGGTGAACCAATGGGCATGAACCACAGCACCTACGTCGGGCCTTACCTTCACTGTAGTGTGCGGACCAGTCCGCTTACAAAGACCGTTAAGGTCTGCCCTCACTTCAAGTGCAGGTTCCACGATCCTAAGACACCGATGGCGGATCAGAACCTATTCTGCCCTCAGTGCGGTCGGAAGGCCGAGGAGACGACCGTCAAGGTTGAGGGCCAGCTGCGCGACGACATCGATTCCTATCAACTGAGCGAGGATACCGACGAGCGACTGGCCCAATACAACGGGAACTACCCAGAGGATGGCTTGCACTTGTTCATCCCTAACTTGGAATGGCCTCGCGAATTCTCCATCGAACGCTCGTGCGGAGAGGTCCTGAGAGTGCGGGCCGTTCTGCTGGAGCAAGAGATGTCCTGGTTCGAGAATGCGTTCAAGGACGGTATCGCCAAGGCTGCTGAGATTTACGGCGCCGATAAGATCAGCGTTCGTTGGGGTGTGCTGGGACAATACGGCTAGATATTCATCAAAGTGAACATGGGGCGGAGGAACCAAGGCGTGGCTCGCACCAGGACGGTAAATCTGCACCAGAATGAATATGACGTCTACATCGGACGAGCTGGTCATGGCCTCGATGGCTACTTTGGAAATCCCATTCGACGTGGTCCTGATGCCCCACGAGGCTCGACTCTTCCCAAGTTTGAGGCCCACTTCCTTAAGCGGATTGATGAGGACCCAGAGTTCAAGAGAAGGGTCCTAGAGCTCAAGGGATTGCGGCTCGGTTGTTTTTGCGCCCCCAACTCTGGGGGATGCCACGGGAACATCTACGTCAGGTGGTTGGATGGGCCCATTAAGAGGAAAGGACAATCGCAGTTGACCTTCTTCGGATAGCTGAGTGTTCAACTACTGCTCGGCATACTCCTATGTATTCATCTTCGCTTAGGTTCGATTTACCAGCGTTCACGGCCCAGCAGCAGAGGACGATGTTGTCTTTGGTGTAACCGCCATTTGAATCGACACGATCAATCGACATCGATTTTGCGGTTCGCCCCTTACCCCAGGGGGACAACTCCATCTCCATTCCGGAGTAGTAACATCGTCCGTCTTGAGAATGGTAGAGCCCTGTGAGGTATGTCCCATCGATGTTAGTAGCAACTGATGATCGATAACGTGCTGACCGGGCAAGCTCGTTGAGTCGCTCCAAAATAGTGGGCGGTTCTACATTTCTTCTACGTGTCCTTTTGCGATTTTCGTTGAAACACTGAAGGCAGTAAGACCCCGTGCGTCGACCTGTTCCGGATAGCCTGTTGTTTCGGCAGCTTATGCAGAATCGCTTACAGCGAGGTAGCATCCGCAACTTGAGCTTGTCCGCCTTTGCTCTCACTTGTCTCAGGGAGAGCTTCAACTCGTCAGCTACAAGCTGACCGCCGAAGTGAGGATACTTGCTCATCAGTGTAGTAATTTGCTCATCAGTCCATCGCATGGTTGTTCTTATAGTCCATTTTAGGTAGTCTTTGCAAGCCATTTCGCCCTGCCATGGTGATACTTATGTACGATGGCTAGAGGGCGAGCCCGAGAAAGTAGAACAGATGAGGTTTTTCAAATGAGTGGACCACTGGACCTGAATACTGAAGAGTTGCGGACCATACTTGAGTATGGAGTGGAGGACTACATCTGTACCAAGGTGCGAGTTACGGCACTGATTGGAGAACTACTCCGAGAACGTGTAAGGGCTGATGACGCTGAACGGGCCGTGGCCCTGGCCAAGTCAGAGTTAGAGATGATTAAAGCTAGGTCCAAGCCCATGTCTGCTCACGCTCCCAAGAAGCCTGAATACAAGGACGGCATCAGGTATCACAATCCTCCCCCATCAACGACCGGAGCAGACGGCTTCCAATCGCCAATCGTATGAGCAGTTGATGGAGAAGGATGGACGTCAGCGATACTGTCTGGCTACTGAACCTTTTCCTCGCCTCCTGATATCTCGATCACACGGACGTAGTCCGGTTGGACCATGGCGATCTTCTGCCGAGTGCGGCCCGCATAGATGGTGCACGATTCGTCCATTCGGGTGAACTCAAACCGATACGGCGAGTAGATGATGCCTGTGTCGAGAAGGCTCGGCCCTTGGTGCCAGGCCATCAGTTTCCCCTTTGGGAAGAGTGGGTCAAAGTAGACGTTCCACTTGCCCTCCAGCGCGAAGCCTAACGCCTCGACGCCGCCCTTGCTGATGGGGGTCTTGATTCCCAACTTGGTGAGGATCTCCTGACCACCGATGATGTTGTTTGCCGGGGCTCTCTGTGACGACCGGAAGATATCGGTAGACGCGCTACGAAGGGCATCCAGCACGTCGGCGTCAGGCTCGATCTCGTCCACCGGAGCAGCATTGAGCATGGTCCCAAGAACCTCTCGTGTGACCTCGATCAGTAGCTCCTCGAAAGCCATGTCCATCAAGGTTGTGTTGGCAACCATCCGGTCCAGCACCGTAGGGGATGTGAATCGGACCTTCGACTTGCGAGGTTCAGCCTGGATCTCCTTTAGTTTGATGTCGAGTTGGATCTCTGGTATGCCGTCAACTGTCGAGGCGCCACGAAGGTGGAGGTAGGCAACCTTGCCCAGTGGCCCAGTGAACGGTTGAATCGAGCAGATATTGACCAGGGGCGTAGTGCGCCAGGCTCTGAGCATTGATGTGTACACATCGTGTCGCCAGTTCGCACCGAAGAGCTCCACGATGTTCTCGGGGATCTCGCCCTGCTCCTCCATCTCATCGAACCACTTCTCTTGGTTCTCCAGGAGTAATCCTAGGATGGCTGCTCGGAAGTTGAGGTCTTCCTCTTGCCCCTTTGGGATTATCCACCACATGTCCTCCCCATTCAGCCTCCACTTGTCGCGGGCAGCTTGGATTGACGTGTGGTCAGCTAGGGGCACTCCTCCGGGACGGAAGGGGTCGGCGGTGTCGTCGCTCATGGTGTCTCCTGATGCGGAGGGTACCACAACTACATCATTTTGACATCAATGATTGTGGGTGCCGAGCTTGTCCTTGTTCTCGGAGAGCAGCTCCCACTGACGTCGATCGACCGTCTCGATACGCTCAAGGCGAGCATCAAACGCGGCTCGTTCCTCCTTGAGAGTTTGAATGGCCTTCTCGTTATCAGAGAGGCGAGAGTGAATGCCGCCGAAGACGTAACTGACAACAGCGATCGTCCCTGGAATCATGACGAGCACCACTATGGCGATTAGGCCTTTCACCGCCCACTGGGGGATGTGATCAGGGTTGTGCGCCGGTTGCTGCACGACGATTGCCGCCATTTTCTGGGTGTCAGAAGGGCTCGGTGCAGCAGGCTGTTCTATGGGGGGCATCAGTATCTCCGTTAGTCAGAAGATACCAGTGCATCAGGGCTTAGCGAAGGGGCGCGTCCTCGCCGAGCACTAACGCCAGTTCGTCTAAGACTATGGCCTCTGGAGGGGCTGGGACTAAGTCTGGAGCCCTCGCCTCGATCATGCGGTTGAGGCTTTTAGAGGGCCACGGAACGAGCTGAAACACTCCTCCGTAACGAGTGGAGTAGAGGGCCCACCATACCTCCCATATCTTGTTGTTACCGGATAGGCAGACCTTGTCTCCAATGAGAGGGTAGAACACGTCCTTGCCCTGTTTATTCACTGTCCTCGTCCGCGCAGCTAGCGCTCGCTGCCTTGAGCGTCCTAATGAGGAACTGGGGACGATACTGAGGAAAGACAGACCTTACCCAGTGATCCCAGTGGCTGTTGTTCCAGTCGATGGGGTCTACGATTCGCGGTTCGTTTTGGTAGTTGATGACGCCTACCCGCAGGCAGCTTGGGTCGGCGAGATCCTTTCCTGGGCTACTGGTCCAGTGGGCGATGACCAGGGCGTCGGCATAGCGAGTCCCCTGGCCTGGGCGAGTGCTCATGTCGATGCCGTAAATGACCTCCTCTGCGTCACCGAGTTGGTTCCAGAAGTGGGCGACGAGCTCTGGAACATTTACTGCCAGGGAGTGCATTTCTAGTTTGTCTCCCTTCTTGAGAACTAGACCCTGATGAGGGTAGACCCCATCCGAGTCGATGATCCTTTCGATCATCTCGAAGTAGGTCTTTGTCAGAGGATCATTCATAGTTCTTCTCTCCCTTCATCAATGGCTTCAACAATACGATCCAGAAGCGGCACGGTCTCATCGACTAATTGCCACTTGTGGACCCTACACATCATCCGACACACCTTATGGAAGGCTGCGACTCGTGTACGACCCCAATACTTGTCTCGGATGGCGGCGGTGGCCGGGGCTGTCCAGCAGTGATTGTTATCTGTCCAGCAGTCGTTCTGCTCAGTACCCTCTGTCCAGTGATGGATCGTGGCCCGAGTGTCTGACATTAGCTGGAGAGCGTGCGCCACCTCGATTGCGTGCGACCGCATGAGGTCAGTGTTGGGAACGTCTTTCATCTCGATTGTGATGACGTCGCCGGTCCGTTCGAAGGAGTTCGGATCGGGCTTGTGGATGGTTAGTTTGACGACGTTCCGCCAAGGAATGTGGAAGCACTCCTCTGTTATGGCGAGGTTATCGCGGTCGGGCTTCTTTCCCTGCTCCTTTAGATCCTTTGTGTGGGACCAGCAGTAAGCCGCGTATGAGCCGTCCTCTTGCACGTAGAGATTAGTGCAAGGTCTGCCTGGCCCCTTGTCTTCTCGGAGACATAGGGTGCAGTAGAGGTTGCCTCGGAATACCATGCCGTTCTTCATACATGGTTCTACCCGTCGGCCAGTGATTCTCCATTTGGTTTGGGTCGGAAATCACCGTCAGCGTCACAGTGGACTGGTGGCCATCCGTGCTTCCTGATGTTCATGCACCGTAGGAATCGGTTCCAGCACAACATCATGAAGTTCAGGAGGCCACAACCTGAGAAGATGATCAGGAAGAACGTGAGGTAGGGATTCTCAGAGACGACCTGTTGCCAGGTCACTCAGTTTCACCAGTGATCGAGTCCTTGTCGTAGAACCATTCAATGATGCGACGGTTCACGATCTCCTCCATCTCATCGTCCTTGGCCCACGGACCAACGCCGGGGAACTCGAACAGGGCACCGCCCTCAGCAGAGCCGTCCGGTAGGGCTTTGGCCCCAGACTTGTCACCGAAGCGAGCCGCCAGCTGTTCTCCGAGGTTGGTGGTGTAGTCTTCACTGCGAGCGCAGACCCGAATCTTCAGAGATGTATCCCCTGAGACCTTGTCCTTTATCTCAACGATGGCCCACGTAACCGCCAGAGGAGCTCCCACGGTCCGTAGGAGCTCATCAGCGACCATGGCGAGGTCATCGCCACAGTTTTCAGGGATACGGCCTAGACCTCCCAAAATGCGGCCCTCACGATAGGTGTCGTGCTTGCCGACATAGGCGACAGCGCGGCCCAGGTGCTTGAGGAAGGTGAACTTTCTCTTGTAGTTGACCAGGTTTGAGAGGGCGGTGTTGTCTGTGTAGCGTTTGACCCACGCGTAGGCCTGATCGTCGCGCTCACCAGAGCGAGTGTTGCTCTTGCAGTCTGTGTAGATGCCAAGGGCCAGCATTAGAGCCAGATCCGACTTGAACTCCCACCCGTCCTGAGTCGTCTCGGAGAGAAGCTCTGCCATCATCGTGCTGGCCGACCCCACCGACTCGTCAAGCCAGAGGAATACGTCGTCGCCGTCATCGATGTCCGATTTTTGGTGGTGGTCTACGACGATCACAGGCTCCACCTCAAACGGTAGACGGCTGTCCTTGGCCTTACTGGAGTCCACCAATACGACGTTGGTTAGCGCGGCGATCACTTCTAGGGTAGAGCCCCTAGGCGGCATCTCGCGCATGCGGCCCATCAGTCCGAGCTTGTTGCACAGAGCTTCGTTCTGTGGGTGGCCCACCCGGCCTTGGTAATAGATGTGCGCAGCGTGGCCCATCTGACTTAGGAGCTCTTGCATGGCGAATGCAGAGCCAATGGCGTCGGGGTCTATTTGGGCGATGATGATCGAGAAGGGCCCAGCTTCGCTGCACGCCTTCGCGACTCGCCTCAGCTTTTCGACCCGGTCTTCCCCGACCCCTGGTCGTGCGAGCTTCCGTGTAACGGCCATCGACTCCTGCTCAGGCAGCTGCTTGACATCAGTCATCCTAGATCCTTCCGTGAGTATAGCGTTTGTTTATTACCATCCGATGTACTCAGCGTTGTCACCCCAAATTCTAACTTGTTGGTGGAGACCAGTATGGCCGAACTTCTGTGTGCAGGTAACGTGTGTTCCGGCCCCGTATTGTGGGGGAACTGGGGAGTTACAACCCACAATACCGAGGCGTTCTTCAAGCACTTTTACGCGAGCTGCGAGCGCGGCGAAGTCTGCCATGTCGGGTACGAATGTGTCTGTTGGTTTCATGCTTACTTTTACCTTATTGTCCGGAATCGGTATAACTATGACATCTAGTAGGACTAATCCAATGTTGACCAAACACAGAACCTTCAAATCCAACCTCTACGAGTTGATCCTCAACAGGCACCAGCAGAGAAAGCGAGAAGCGTTGACCGCCCTGGACAGCCTAATCGCTGCGTGTAGCAGCCGACAATTCGATAGCCTTGACGAGGCTATCGGAGACCTTGTGTACGATGTGGAGCAGAGGTTTGAGGTCGTGCCGGAGCCTACGTGGGTCAACGCCATAGGTCTTACTGCCAGGGCGACCATCGATACCCCTAACTCGAAGTATTATGGCGACTACGAACTGACAGTGATCTCCAGCGATACGTCGCCTTACTACAAGTGCGTCGTCACGGGCCCGAAGGGTTCTGTGGTGTGGTGGAAAGGCTGCGGCACTACGGAGACTGACGCGATGGAGTCGACCGGCGGGTGGCGTCACCCCATGCGACGATTCTTCGGACTGCAGGCTAGGGGTAAATCCTAGAGCCTATGAGCCGTAGTTCCTCCAGACGTAAGAGAGTCAAGAAGCGTCAGCGTCAGCGAAAGATGAGGCTGGACCGGGTCATCCGTCACTTCACCAAGTGTCCCGACAAGGCTTCACCTGGCGGTTGGTCTCATGATGAGGATGGAATGCACGTGTCATTCCACTGCCGAAGTTGTGGCCTGAAATACGTGCGACACAACAATGCCGCCGAGATCGAGATCAAGGGAATGGGGAGAGTTCCCCGAGACCCTACTGTGCTTGATCTGATGAACCTAGAGCCAGCCAAGTTCTAGCTTGGGTATAACCAACCACTGCGAGCAGATACAAAGGGGTTCATGGCCCTGGGAAACAGTGAGCGGTCAGGGGCGAGCACAGCCCCGTAGCGCCGACCCATACGGTGGACTGGGGTTCCAGACACGCGGTCGTCACGGAGCACACCCCTGGACTAGTCGGGGGTGCCTCTGTGTACCCCTACCCTGGACCTTCTTCTCTGTAGACGCCCGTTCCAGGAGTCTCTTCCTTGGATCCGGCCTTGGCCTCAAGGATGTTGACGATCTTCATGATCTTGGCCAACCGCTCGTCCGGAGACAGAGACGATTGGATCGAGTCGATGACCTTCGGGGCGAAGTGCTCAAGGATGGACCGCACCCTAGGGCGAAGGTAGTCGATGTAAAGCTCCAGGTGCTCAGGGTGGAGCTTGTTCTCTACGCGCTGCGCATTGCTCACCTTGACGTAGTTCTCAAGCCCAGGGAGAGCCTCTTCGAGCAGCTTCACCCGACGCTCAGCCTCTTTCGGGTCCCACTTGAGCTCAAATTGGGCAAGGATGCTGGCCCTGACGGCCGCCTCGTCGTTAGTGTCTGATTGATCAGTCATTGATGCACCCCAATTAGGTATCTACGCACGAGAGTTAGATTCAGGAACAAAGTACACAAGATTTTCTTGTGTAATTACGACCAGATCGACCTCTCGTTTCGGTGTTCTACGGATAAGAAAAGAGTTATGTCGGAGGGCAAGAAAAATTCTGTGTACAGCGGTCCGATAGCCCGACTTGCGCGAGGTAACTATTTGGGCTGGTGAGCCGTGGACGATTCTAACCGTCCAGCCTATGCCTCTCCAGCATTTAGTTTGTCGATTTCAGCTAAAACGGGTAAAAGAGCGCATGAATAAAACTGACAACAGGCGTCCCGGTGGCTGGCACTTTACATCAGGCGGAGAGGTCCACCTCTTCTACTGGAAGAACGATGAAATGGTCGCTGTGTGCGGCGTCTCATCTAACGATTACATCCCGTCCTACGCCAACGACAGGATCTCGTGCCGCAAATGCCAGCGCGTGACCAAGAAGGATTTTCCTGAGCTTGAGGCCTACCTCGAAAACCCTACAGGAGTGGCTCCTGTGGTTATCGAAAGCGCAGCGACGGCGCTTGAGTCCGCCTCAACGAACTCTCAGCTTGCTGAATGGGCGAAGACCTACGGCAAATCCATCATCGATCAGTTGAAGATTTTGCAGTAGGTAAGTTCCCCTGAGCGACATGGGTATAAGACATCAGCAACCTTAACCATGGAGTGATGACAATGCCTTCCACGACTTCGATCCCAACAGAGACATCCCAGCGCTGTGACGCTAAGAAAATCAAGGTAGGTGACGTCTTCTCGCGTCACTCCTTTGGCAAAGTCACCGGGATCGATACCTACAACTCGATGATGACCATCGAAAACAGCAACGGGAAGACGTGGCGCATTGGCGCTGAGGTCATGGAATATGAGTTCAGCTTCGCTGACCAGTTCGAGTCTGAGGAGAAGATATCGCGGACTCAGCTGATTGAGCTGATAACCGACAATCCCCGCACCGCAATGACCATCCACTACAACAAGAAGCCCAATGCTAAGAACATCGCCAAGGAGCTACGTCCTGGTAAGGGCGACCTGAGCGTCAAGGACTGGGACGCCAAGGTCAACCTCCTCTTGCAGGGCGATGAGCGTGTGATGGTTGGTTACCACAACAGCTCTTTCGATGAGCACCGTCGTCTGCGCTTCAACGAAGCTGACAAGGGTCAGCGTCTGGTCGATCCCAGGACATTGAACTGGGCAATTTGCAACCGCGTCAAGTACATCGTAGGTAAGTAAGGAGGACATCATGACCAAGGGATTGCGGTGTCCTAGCTGTGACACCACCATTAACCGGCGCGTGATTCACGACTGGATCGTGAACAAGAAGGCGCCATACCTCAACTGCATCAACGCGTTCTGTAGCACGCGATGGAAACGTGCTGTGCTGGAGGCGAATGCGGCCCAGTTCCTTGGAGAGGCCAAGAAGCCTAAGACGGCAGCGCCTAAGGCTAAGACGCCCAAGGAGGTCGTATCGCCGAAGGCTATGTCGGCTGCGGACATCCCAGTAGTCAACAAGGGTAACTGGCTTGACCGCATTCGCGGTATTGCTCGTCACCGAGTAAAGGCTCACGGTGTTGTAGCTATTGATGATCTTCGACAGTGGGCTGATCAGCACAACGATCACCCGCCGTATCCGAGCACGTGGGGATCTGTCTTCCAGCCTGCTGAGTGGAAGAAGGTTAGCCGTAAGCGTTCGTCCTACGCGTCGAGCCGGTCAAGGAAGATCAACGTGTGGACGCTGGTGCAGCAGGCGGTGACTGCGTAGCCGGACGATGTGTTTGAACCACGGTCGCATTCTCACTGGAAGGAGGTGCGACCGTGGACGAAGGTATCTTAGAGAAACTAGCCTGGGCAGGATTCCCAGTAGAAGTGGCCATTCAAAGGGCCGCGAATCTCCTCAAGGAGCACTGGAACCTCGATAAAGGTCCTGGACGGGCTCAGCTCAAACAGCTCGCCCGCCTTACCAATCCGAAGCGCGGCCAGATTAAGGCCCGCAGAGCCGCCATTGAGGTGGAGTGGGAAAGGCAGACCGCTCTTAGGCGTGAGCGTGAAAACCAACAGCGTACTCACTATGTTGGCAGACAGAAGCATGACCTCCTTCAGAGGTTCAGCAAGGCCAACAACGTAAGGGCCGGAGGCCTTCGACGTGTTGGCGATCTCCTGTTGGTCCTTATGGGTAGTTGTTACGGCGACCACTTTGAGGGTCTTGCAGTCAAGTTCCCTGATGGACACGTTGACCGCATCAAATTCCCTAAAGAGCGCTTCGGGAGCTATACCTGGAAGACCTTTGAGGAGTTGATCGTTGCGATTCCCCGGATAATCGTAGGAGACAAACACCTTGCCCGTGCCGCCCTTGAGGGTGCCTCAGTAGTTCATAGCTTCGCTAATTTGCGGACCACTATCTCCTTCCCCGACGGCGAAGAGATCATCGTTAAGTGGTCCTTTGAGCGCGTGCGCTATGCCCCTAACCGCTCAGACGATGTGTCTAGCCGGAAGGAGCATTAGGAGCATGAAAGACCCCACTAAAGAACAAAATGAGATTCACTTCAAAGCTGTCGCTGCCTTTCTACCGGCGAAGCTGAGGAAGAAAGTCGGGATTCGCAGGCGTTCCCTCGTGATTGAGGGCGTTTGCTCCGTCAGACTCGACCGTCAGTGGTCTGATCGTCCTACCTATATGAAGGTGAACTTCGAGTGGAAGTATAGCGAGCGCATCAGGTGCTTCCGACAGCACAAGGACGAAAAGTACGGTTACAAGAAGATCGCTGAACATATCACCGATGTAGTTGCGGAACGTGCCGCCACTGAGAAGCGACAACGGAAGGGGGAAAGGACTGCTAAGCGTCGGATCGCCGCCTTAGAGGAACAGTTCAGGAGTAACCCTCTCCTCAGTGCGCTCAATCTTGAGTTCGACACTAAGCCGTCCCACCAGACAGAGGAAGGTCGAGTAGACGTAGACGTCACTCCGGTTAATACCTGTGAGCAGGACTACATGTCAGCCAGCATGGCCTTCGATGGTCAGTCGTTTACTGGCGATGTCAATTTTGAAGGTCTCTCGGTTGAGCAGTTCACTGCTTTGATGGTTGTCCTCAGGGCTGATCAATTGAACTTGCTCGAAATGCTCTCACTCGCCGACGACTCAATCCTCGGCCCGATCATCAATAAGTTGTCTGAAGAAGGGGGTAAAACGAAGCATGAGTAAAGACGAATTAAAAAATCATCTTAAGGCTGTTTTAGAAGAGCTTCCCCTTGAGCTACAGGAGAGGTCTGAGCTCAGGTATCGGTCTCTTTACGTGGCTGATGAGGTTACCGTAAGTCTTGAGCGAGCGTGGTGCGGCAAGCCCAAAATGAGGTTGGAGCTAGGCTACAAGATCACCAGCAACCTGTCGCATCTTACAAGCCTGAAGAATCGTGCGTGGGGCGAGCGAAAGCGAGACGGGAAGTACTGCTACGCGCGGGTCGCTGGTTATGTCGTCAAGGCCATCGATGCGCTTGACGCATTAAATACTCGTCGTGCAACCGGGCTCAGTGTCGCCACTATGCGGGGCAGTAAGCTGAAGGCGGCGTTCGCCCAGGATGTGACACTGAGCGGACTTAAGCTCAATTTGACTGTAAGGCCGGTTAGAAGCACTGAGGTCGGACAGGTCAATGTTCACTTTAGTCCGCGTGATAGTGGTCCGACGAGTTCCCTGAAATTTGATGGGAAGGTGTTTACTGGACAAGTGGACATTGGATCGTGTTCTGCCGAACAGGTCACCGCTCTGATGGCTGTGATCCACCTTAAGCAAATGAACTTGATCGAGTTGATCACCCTCGCCGACGACTCCATTCTCGGTCCATCGATTCAGAAGATGACCGAAGAAATGAGCGATGAATGAGTGATTATTACTACTGCCCCAAGTGCGGCTTCCAGATCCTTGAGAGAGGCTGCACCCCTGTCTGTAACGAGCTACATCAACACTCGGAGAGTGACCCCAAATACAAACGTGGAGGCGGCTGGTGCTCTACTGAGCACGGTCACGTGACCTGGTGTTCTCAGGCTTGCCGAGACGCTGACAAGGCTAACGATCCAGAGGTCGAAGTCCTCGACAGATTGGCAGGTATCGAATAATGAGAGAGATTGACCTTTGGAACGACTCTGACAAAGAGCTATCCAATGCCTTCCGCCAGCTTATGAATGCGCTTCCTTGGCTGATGGGCATTGCCCGCCCGAAACATCCGGATGAATGCGACTGCGGTTGTGAGCGAGTCCACGCTGCCGCCGTGGAATGGCACGTGGATAAAGGTCTCACCATCATCTACAAACACGAGACTTGTCCTGGTGAAATTCGGGTTGAGGCCGTCCCCGCTTTCATGTCCGCCCGGCTGCGACAGACCTACGCATGGCCTTATCCTGCCGATGATCCGGCGCCAGAAGATTCGAGCAGTGCTTGATGCTTGAGCCGAGGGTCAGAGCCTATTACTCGAAAGTAGAGGGGCAGCTGATGATCGCCTGGGATCCGGGTGCGGATAAGGCGCTCAGTAGATACTTGTTCCACACCGCCTTTAACGAAGAGGTCTTGGAGGAGCTTGATCGTCGTGGCTACGATGTCACCACGATCAGGTTCCAGATCAGGAAGAAGCCCCCAGGCGTGCTCGATCAGTTAGCGAGGATTGAATGACTGAAATGAATGTAAAGTTGACCAATGATCAGCGGAGTTCTCTTGTCGAGGCGGTTGATGCTGTAGGAGGGTTTCGAGCCGCCGCCAGGATTGCACCGCTCTCTGATCGATGTCTGAGGAAGGCGGCTAACGATAAGGAGGCCACCTTCAGGCGGTCTACCGTTCGGACTATTGAGGAGACCGTGGCTCTCCTGAACCGCACGGAATCCTACGAACCGGACACCCCCGGTGAGTCGAGGCTCGACCAGATCGAGCGGAAGCTCGACTTGATCATCGAACACCTGGGGATCTGATGCGCTCTCTGAGTCCGGCGATGAGGAATGCTATCAAGTGGGCCGACCTTTACTTTAAGCAATTCCCTGACAGACCGTTCAAGCTCGGAGGGGCTTACGTGAACGCCCAGAGCAGTAATATCCGCGCTCTTGCGCGACGAGGTTGCTGTAAGATCACACGGGGGCCTGTTAACTACGATGGCCCGTATGACTACGTCACGGGCCCTACCACGGGGGAATTCGTTCTCCGCGAGGATTGGCACCCCGACATCCTGCATCGATTGGCGAACCTCTGATGCCTAAGCGCATTGAACGGGACAGGGTGCGACCCGTCCCAGGAGCCTTTGGACTAGAGAAGTCTAAGAATTCGCGGGAGTGTCGAAATAATCCGAACCTTCACTACCTGACCAAGACTTGCTGCTACTCCAACCACCTCTACATCTACGTTGAGGAAGAGTATGGCTACGCCTCTTATCTGTGGGTTTACCCTGGCACTCCTGAGGAATTAGTCGAGGACTGGTGTAATAGACGAGTTCCGTGGAACAGTCCTAATTGGTTGGGATACAGGTTCCGTGGAGAGGTCGACCAGGTTGACTTTCGGACGACGTGGGATTTCCGGGGCAGGCCTTGGCCGAGGGATCTAGAGCTAGTGCTTAGTGGGACTGACGAAGTTGTTGAAGGCTTCAGCCACATCAGCCACTTCGACGGGAACATCCATATACACGAGGAGGACGACTCTTACCTCAAAGTGGGCTACTACGAAGTTCGCGGTGTGCGCGAGCCAGTGGTTACGGTCCACTTACTTGATGCACTCGCGGCGCTCTAATTAAATCGTCATAGTTTTAGTCGTATGACGGGTAAAAGAACGTATTGGTCTAAGAAGAAACTCAACCCAAAAGGAGGTAAATCATGCCTGTTAAGCAGAAGATGAAGGGCGACGGTCGTATCTACGCCTACCGTGCGTCGGTCCCCACGGAGAACTTGGAATTGGTCGAGGAGCAGCTGTCGCTGGTCCACAAGTACCGCAACAAGATGGTCGAACTCGAACTCGATCGACGGGCAAAGGTTGATGCTGCGGTGACCGCAATGGCACCCGACCTCCCGCCCACCGAAGCCGCACTCATCGCTATTGACGAGAAGATCGCCGTGGCGGTGGCAGCGCAGAAGGCAGCGAACATCAAGCAGCGAGGACGCAAGGTCGATAAGACCGTCCGTGATGCCATGAAGGTCATGAAGGCAACCCGCAAGGGGCTCTACCAGAAGCGCAAGCAGCTTCGGAAGGACGTCTTTGGCAGCGTAGCTTGGAAGACTCGTCAGACGCAGATCGAAGACGACGCCAAGGTGGCTGGTAAGCTGGCCAGGGCTGAGTGCGGACTCTACTGGGGCTCTTACGGCCCGGTCGAGGAAGCGGCCAGGGCGTTCCGTCGTGGCGCCCCTCCTCGCTATCGACGTTGGACCGGCGAGGGTAAGCTGGCGGTGCAAATCCAGGCCACGGCTGGCAAGCCAGACTTCACTCCAGCAGTGATGCTGGGCGCCGCTGACAACCGACTGCGGCTCGAACTTCACCCGAAGGGGATCTGGGTCCCTGGGACTCGTCGTCCGAGGAAGCTGGGCACTGCTCTGCTCCACTTCCGCATCGGCTCGACCGAGAAGCGTAAGCCTGTCTGGGCACAGATTCCGCTCAAGTTCCATCGACCCCTGCCCACCGACTGCAAGATCAAGTGGACCTATCTCCAACGCCGTAAGCGCGGCACCAAGACTCTTTGGGAGGTCTGCTTCGTTCTCCAAGGTGAGCACGGAGCGTTCGACCCGCAGGACCGAGCCACCGATGGTCACGTCGGCATCGACGTGGGCTGGCGCAAGTATGCGGACCGTCTTCGGATCGCCGTCTACTCTGGCTCTGATGGCCAGGAGGGCGAACTTTGTCTGCCCGAGTGGTGGTTGGAAGAGTCCAGGCGCGTGGAGCGCATTCGTGGTCACCGCGACACCCTGATGGACACGGCCAAGGCCGAGTTCAAGGCGTTCACGAAGGGACGAGAGGGTCTGGCTGATTACATGGTCGAGGCAGGGAAGCACGTCCATCAGTGGCGATCTGCGGCTCGACTCGCAAGCGTGTGCTTGCGCTGGAGAGAGGAGACCAACCTCACGACCGAGGAGGAGACCGCCAGGGCCTCGCTGGAGGCGTGGCGTCATCGGGACAAGCATCTCTACGAATACGAGGCGCACCTTCGCTCTCAACTCCAGGGGTCACGTAAGGATCTCTACCGCAAGTTTGCGGCAGGGTTGAGCCGACTCTACGCCACGTCACACGTCGAGAAGCTGGACCTGCGGACGTTCCACAAGTTGGCTCCGATTGAGGAGGGCGGTGACAAGGGCACAGACGCCATGACCAGCTACACCCGTGACGCTTGCCTCTCCTCGCTCTTTGAGGCGCTCAAGAGTCGAATGGTCAACACGGTGAAGATCGACCCGGCTAACACGACCAAGCAGTGCCATGCGTGCTCGGTCATTGATGCCACGTGGACTGACCACGCCAAGGTCGATCACGAGTGTTCGTCCTGCCACGTTACGTGGGATCAGGACGTGAATGCGGCCCGGAACCTGCTCAACGCGGGGGACGGTGATCCGGTGGCGTTCAACGGTCCTGGGTTACCTCCAGTGCTGCGGCACACCTACACTCACAAGGGTCCCAACAGGGCTCGTCGTCGGGCTGTCGCGAAGCGAAGAACCGAGAAGCTGGAGACCCGTCTAGCAGACGTTGCTTAGAGCAAGCCTGCCCCAGGTCCACCTGAAGAGGTTGGCCTGGGCAGGCATCTCTTAGACCTCAGCTTCTCATCAACGACCGCCAGCGATTCTACCCGAGCGCTGGAGGCGAAGGTGCGTAGGTCCCAGGTCAGATTGGTGGTTATCTGAATGTTGAAAGGGCCGACCCAGAGGTTCTTCTTGCCGAAGTAGACGAACCCCCGCTTCGTGAGTTCCTCTACATACTGTTCAGGGGTCATTACTGTCCTGGTGGTGGTGGTATCCGAAACCCTGGGTGAGGCAAGCCCCTCTTAGCCCGTAGTCGCTCATCAATTTCGGCCAGGATAGACTTTCGTAGCCCTGATACACCAGGGCCAACGCCCCCTCCAGTTAGCCCAGAGTTTCCGATACCCATTGGGTTGTCGCGACCGCTGGAGGTGTAGTGATTAGAGACGTTCGCTACACCTGTTGCAGTGATGCCGAACGGGCCGATCCACTGCTTGCGCGTCTCATCGTATCTAAAGCCACGTGACATAAGTTCTGTAGCGTATTGCCGTTGCGTCATCGGTGGCTTGTAGAACGGTCCGGACATGCACTGATTGTATCTTCGTTGGTTGTTAATGCTCTACATCACTTAAAGGAAAACAACCGTGTGTACCAATTTCCACAGTCACGCACTGCTCGGCGTAGACATACTCTCGTAGAGAAACGACTAGTACCACTAGGGGTAGAAGAGTCTAGGAGGAATATGATGCCCGAGCAGCCTGACTGGATGGAAAACGATGAGCTCGCCCGACGAGAGACCGAGAAGGGGTGGAAGTGGCAGCGATACGTCGCCGACTTCTTTGAGGCCAGTGGCTTTCCTGTTGATCTACCCCCTTACACGTGGCGTAAGTCTGTGGAGGACATCAAGGACCACGCCGATTCTAGGGACATGACGGTTGCTGGGCAGCGCATCGAAGTGAAGTCGCGCAATCTGCTGTTCAACTCCATCCCTATGACCTTCCCCTACGAGCGAGCGTTTGTGGATACGGTCCGCAGCTACGACCACTACAAGGAGAAACCCATCGCTTACGTGTTCGTCAGTCAACTGACCGGGGCTATGCTGGCCACGATCGGCAGGCAGGATGCGGCCAATACGTGGGAGGTAGCAGAGCGTTACGATGAGGTCCGCCAAATCACCGACAAGTTCTACACGGTAGACCGTCGTAAGCTCACGACGGTTATCCCATTGGTCCGTCGTCTACGTGAAATACACGAAGGTTTATAGACGGCGATTTTTCAAGTTCTGACAGCCAGTACACAAGATTCCCGGACGATGTGTTTAAGCCGTTGGTGCATAAGGGTCAGAAGGGAGGAAAAGACTATGAAGTCCAACACAGAAAAGACGCTTGTTCTTTCCAAGGACGTTTGGAACCCGAAGTCTGACCTGCGATACAAGAGGGATTGGAGGAAGCGAGAACTCTTCGAGAAAGGCACGAAGTTCCTCATCATCTCCGAGTTCTACGAGCGAGACGATGAGCGAGAACTTCTGGCTGATTACGAACTTGAGATTGCCAGCCACAGAGAGAAGGCAGGTGAAGAGCCTTCTGTGGGACGCCTGATCATGATGGAGATCCTGAAGGAGAAGATCGCCAGCGGTCCCAGGGAAATAGTCCTGATCCAGATTCGGAGCACAAAGCACAGGTATCTCGATCGGGCGTCTAAGCATGGTGACCCGGAGCTCTTTGATGCTTTGATGGAAGCCCTGCAAGAAACTCCGAAGGACCTCAAGGACGTGCTCGGCGAATACTCCAGCCCTGACTGGGGCGGAGGCCCAGCCGCCGTGATCCAACAACTGGTGGACAACGGAACCATCACCTTCGGGCAGGTAGAGCGAGCCGTCGCGGAACTCGACCCCGACCATACCGTGCTGGACAGTATTGTGATGGCTACGGCTGATGAAGGCGGCGCACCTAATGACTGCGACCGAGCTTAAGGAAGAGATTATTTCCAGGATGTTGACCATCCTCGGGCCACCACAGCCTAGAGAGGGGGTGATGGTCCTGTTGGAGGAATGGGCCGGTGATTGGAAGCTGTGGATGTATTGCTACTACTCCAGAAACGACTATTCTATTACTGCTTACAACCACGAACTCTCGGTGCGCGGCCTTTGCTGCAACAACATGAACACCGAGGGGAAGATCGAATACGACGCTAGGGTGTGCGTGGAGAGCCTGCTCCCTGCGTTACGGAAGGCTACCGTACTTATCGATCTGGCCTCCATCGCCGAGTAGGTCGAAGGCTTCTTTAGCTACTGGTCCAATATCGGAGCCCCGACAGATGATGGTCGGCTCGCGGTTAGCTGGACCTAGTGTGACTACCCATTCACCGCTAATCCTGCATCGAGCTATGTGGAAGCCAGCGTAGACCAACGCCAAAATAATGCGGCCTGTCTCAGTCACCCTCTCATGTTATGGGGCCACAGGACGTTCCGGGAGGGTAGGCTAACCTTTGAGCCGATCCTTAAGGATCTCGTGGTGTATCTCGTCCAACTTCATGAAGATGACGAGCATCAGGCAGAGCAAGACTCCAGTTCCTGGCTGCACTCCTACGAATGCGATGGTCGCAAGGACCACGCAGCCAATGAATATGGAATTACAGCTCACGTTCATCAGTGTACCACTGATGGTGAAATTGCGGATCAGATACGGCGAGGTATAACCGCATATGAAACCTGGAGGTCGTCGTGAATGAGCAGCTTAAGAGGGAATGGTTGAAGCGCCGTGATGAGCGCCACTACACCAAAGAGCAGATTATGCTCTGGTGGTCCGGGGTCTCAACCGCGTGGAGACTCCTGAAGGGCGAGCCGCCACCCATGCCAGATATCCCCGACCGTGTCTACCAATCTGCACCCGGTAGAACCCCATGCAGTAATCACAAGGGATTCAAAGAGGACTGCGGCTGCCCATGATAACCCCTGAGCACCTCCACAAGCTGCGGTCTACCGTATACAAGGGCATCAGCAAGGACGACGCCCTCGCGCTCATCGATGAAGTGGAGAAACTGCGGTCCGCTTTCCAGAACATGGGCTGTGCAAAGCGCGGAGCGTTTCGGCACGCATCGTTCCAACGCAGACTGTGTGAGACCTGCTCCACAAGGGAAGGACTTGGACTGTGAGTAGACCCTACTACAAGGCCGGTGATCGCGTCGAGTATCGAGAGATGTATGCGAACCATACAGACATCCTCTGCGGAGCGCGGGGCACTGTTTTAGAGGGTGCCCCAATGGGCCTCATGACCGGCGTAAGCATCCGCTGGGACAACGGGGACGAGCAGGTGATGAGTTGCCTACAGGCCAGGAAGCTCAGCCTGCTGGAACGCCTCGCCGAGATTTAAGCTCCCTTCACTTACTGGGATTAAGGTCCCTTAAGGGGCCATAGGCAAACTACGGCTCATATATTGTCCGTTAGCACAGGTGAAACTGCGGACCGGACGATGTGTTTAGGGGACCAGAGCATAGAGGGCAGAAGAAAGGAGGTTAAAAGCATGAGTAGGACCATTAACAACTATTGCCCTGAGTGCAAGCAGAAGAAGCTGTCTCACCGGCAATACCGGAGCACCGGCAAGTGTTTCTGGCATTGTTTCAACTCGGATTGCGGACTAAAGATTGAGCATGACGACCGGGACGCCGAGATATCGGACTACTACGGCCTCCTCGACAGAATGGCACGGCTGAGCCCAGAGGACCGCATCGGCGACTACTTCCTCCAACATGAGGCGAGGGTCTACCAGAAGGGCCTTGAGATACTCTTCATCGGTGAGAACCTGTTCGTCGCCAAACACAAGCATAAGACCTACGGAGTCTGCGCTGCGCTTTACTGGAACGGCGACACGGTAGACAAGGACGACGAGGACATTCAAAGCCCTCGCTTCTATTACCAGAACTTTGACCACGATGCGGCAAAGCATCTTGAGTATCAGGGTCAACCTGTGAGCAGAGTCATCGATAGGCACCCTCCACAGATTCTGTGGAGAGCGCGTGGCGGAGAACGATTTAAGGGTCGTATGTCCAAGTCTCTTAAGGCGCAGATTGTCGAGTGGGCGACCGGACTCGATGCGGCGATCCCTGCTCTGGTCGCTGAGGCCCGGTCTCTTGTCGCTGCGTGGAAAGAGGAGCGTAACGAAATCTTCGACTACCTCAAAGAGAGGGGCGTGACGCTTGGCCGCTTCAACCAACACAAGAAGAAGTCCGTAGAAATCTCGCTGCGTAAGCTCACACTTGAGGAGTGTCGTCGGCTGGATAAAGTTCTTCCAAAGAAATTGAAGATTGACCTAGTCAAAGGGGTTGTCGGTGTCACGACAGAACAAGCTGAGTCGGTGGTCAAGCTGCTGGGAGTTGTAGGTCTGAAGGTCAAGGCGAGTGTTGGGTATGCGATGACCCCGAAGAAAGCGAAGAAGGTGGCCGACGCCCTCAAATCTGCGGTCCAGACGATGTGTTTGGAAGAGTAGAGCATAAGAGTCAGAGAGAGGAGGACTACTCATGACACCATTTTCGACTGAGCTTGAAGAGGTGAATCAAAGCATCAATCATATGATCGCCCAGATCGACGCAGACTGCGTCTTGGACTACTGGTCCCGTAAGGACGAAGACTACGTCAACCCCACTGCCCCTGAGATGGGCTACATCGTCTGTGACTATCACTCAGCGCAGATCGGGCATCGGTCATACGGGGGCAAGACGCTCTGTCCTGAGTGTGGCGATGAGATGATCTATGCCATCGACAAGCGGATCATTTCGACAGAAGTCCTAACCGCCATCGGTGGTTGGGACGCTAACAAGGAGAACCTTCGACCTCTGGTCGTGGCTCACAAGGCTCCAAGATGAGGCGTGGGCAAAAGAACCCCACGTGTGACTGCCTCTGGTGCCCAGACTGCGGGTGGATTGGTGAGTGCTGCGGAAAGTGTGACGCCGACTGCCTCACCAAGCAGCTGGTTGATGCCGTGTTCGTTTTTGACCGACTGCTCGACCTGAAGCAATGCTCCCTTCCTGAAGAGATGGAGAAGAACAGTATCCGCGCTCGATGCACGGTGGCCAGGGCCAAGGCGTTCACGATTGCGAAGAAGCTGAAAGGGGTAATCCGATGAGCACCAAACCTATAATGAAAGTCTGGGGGCCAAGTGTGCCTCATAGCTCGTCTTGTTTTAACCCGGACCTTGGGCAGGCCTCGCGGTGCGTGTGCCCCAAGAAGCGCTACTGCGAAGGCTGTGATGCGCAACATTCCAAGGCGTTCTGTCCAAGGACTGTGCTTGACGACATGGTCGAGGCCATGGAGTTCGGCGAGAAATCACTCAAGCGCCTCATCATTGAGATCCTCGATTCTGCTGAAGCGCGGCCCACGGTCCGCCTCTCAATAGAGGACCACATCAAGGGGCGTATCGATGAACTAGTAGCTCGACACGGCAACCTCGGCGTTACCCGCAAGAAACTGCGGAACATGGCTAAGAGAGAGCTAAACCGCAGGTGGCGAAGAGCCTGGCGACAGAGGGCTAAAGACGAGAAGGCGGTTATCTGATGACACAGGCAGAGCGATACAAGAGCATGCGGAAGTGGCACGAGGCGTGTGATGACTCGCACTGCCGATGCCATGTGTTCAATCTAGGTAAGGTTCCTACCGTCGGAGACTTCGTGTTGATTGACGGTTACCTAGGAGTCCCCGACCCTGTTTGTTGCTACGCGGTGGTTACATCTGATGCGGCCTATACGACCGACAGGGAAGACGGGGCCATTGACTCCTTTGTGGTTAAAGTCACATCGGTAGTGACCGGCTCCTTCTTCAAGCTGGAAGAGCAACTGACCCTGGACAAAGACAATATGTGCGGTGCTACGTGGAAGTTGCTCAACGTCCTTGACAGACTGGCGGCTGTCTGATGTTAGATACCGCCCAAGGCCTCAAGCGGTAATCGCTCTATGAGTAGCTTGACGAGCGCAGGCAAGTCATCAGCATCAAGCGTGGCTACGAGGTTTGTCCTTCTCTTTTGAGGCTTACCCCTCCAGAGGTCCATGCAGCCATCCTCTTCAAAGCGAACCCACCAGGGTGTGTAGTCGTCACTGTCGGGGGAGATTTGGTAGCTGCCAGGCTTGTTGATCATCAGACTCCACCCAGAGCGTCTAGGGGATAGGTCTTATTGATGAGCGCAGCCAACGCTACCGCCTCTTCCCTAGACATATCGATCGTCTGGACGCTGACACGGGGCTTCCACGTGTAGACAAAGAACCTGTCATCAGGTCCAGTCCTGGCCCTCAGAGAGAACCTGTTGTCGGGGTTCTTGTGCGGTCGGATTACGTGCTCCTTTCCGAGGGCTCTTGGTGTTCCAGGCACGGCTAGTCCAAGGGCCTGCAGATCCTGCATTAGGGTCGTCACTGGTTGTATGCTCTTCTTCTTCTTCTTCTTCTTCTTCTTCTTGCTCACGCCTAATCACCTCCAATGATGGAGAGGTCCTCAAGGATCATCTCTCGGTTGATCACCGGAACCACAGAGGCTCGGACAACATCCATGTCTCCCCTGTAGGTAGGGCGTCCTGGGCCTGTGCTGAGTAGTCCGAGAGCTTGGTCCTGACGACGTAGGAACCCTTCTTGGTGAGGGCCTGGTATCCCTGCGGGTTGCGGACGCTGATTAGCTGACGGCACCTGTTTACCAGCTGAAGGATCTTCGTATCTTCGTCGGTCCAGTCCATGCAGTGTTCTACCTGGAATGCTGATAAAGAAAATGCGGACCAGGTAGAACAAAAGAGAGAATAGGAGAGATCAGATTATGAGCGCCGATCACAAACAAGTAGCTACCTCAATGCCGGGGGTAGAGGTTGATGAGAAATTAGCTGCCCTTATCGAGGGGTGCTGGGCAGCCAAGATCGATACCGATCTAAGCTGTCAGGGGGACCAGGGGGAGTATGCCTGGATCCAGTTCTATTCGGTGCTGGACGCCGAGTCGTTCTTGAAGCTGGCGGTGCCTGCCCCCAAGGACAACCACTACGAGGGGGATACCCTCTACAACCGGGCATACAGGGTCTGGTCCAACGTCTCAATTCCTGGAGACACACCAGTTCGAGAATACGATTACGCCAACGACAAAGCGCATCAGGCTGCTGGGCTGTGGAAAGTCAGCTGCAACATCACAGACATGGGCAACTACCCAGAGCCCATGGAAGGTGATCCCTTGCCAATGATGCCCGTGACTCCTCACTTCTCGATCGGACTACGGTTCCCTCAGACCGATATCCCCGAGTTGACGAAGAACATTCAGCGCTAGAGCTAGTCCTCGTTTCAAAAGTGCGGCCCGCACGATGTGTTCAAAACTCCAAAGCATAGAGGGCAGAAAGGGGGACTAAAGACCATGAAGCAGTTTTACTCAAACACGATGTGCTACCTACTCCTGTGGTGCGCGAAGCAGTGCGGGTTCTTCCACATCTACGTTTACGCCCCTGGAGGTGACGAGGCCACAGTCAGAGGACTTGTCCTCTGCACTGATGAGGAAACTCTCGACCGACTGGCGGCTATCTGATGAAGCCTTTGAGCCCAACGATGGAGAAGGCCATCGAGAGGATCAATCTCTGGTTCCGGAGCTACCCAGACGAGCCACTCACGCTACCGAACTACGGGATCAGGGTGTCCACGTGCTACGCGCTCGCACGTCGAGGCTACTGCAAGATCACCGGGCCACCCTTCCATGAGCCCCGCATTCTTGCAAAGAACTGGCACCCCGACATCCTGCACCGACTGGCAGCTGTCTAATGAACGATTACTACTGCTATATCCACAGATGCCACGGAGACGGGTCCCGTTGTGGCGATAGGTGCTATCAGAGCAAGGTCCACAAGTCCAAGACGGTGGAATCTGAGGCGTTTCCTCCCGAGATAACCATTCCAGCCTGTGGGACAGGTGGAGAAGACTCCCTGCTGACAGGGGTAATTCTAGACTGGTGCTTTGCCGCCGGGGAACTTGAGAAATGCCTATCAGAGGGTGATCTTGAGAAACTCGACCTCTGCAAGCGATGCTTCAAGCGTGATCTGGGCGTCCTCGACAGAATGGCTGGGATCTGATGCCCGTCTACATCATGCGAGTCCTAAACGGGGAGACCGTTGTGGTGGGCGATTACGCGTCCTACTACAGGGATGTTGACCGGGTGGGGAAGATCGTCGGGATTAGCGTAGATAGGATCTCGATGCTGATCAAGTTCCCCAACGAAGAGATCCCTGGAGAATTCACCCGTAACGAGGTGGTTAAGAGATCGCTGCTCGACCGACTGGCGGCTATCTGATGGGTGATTCTTACTACACGGTAAAACTCTCAGGGCCGGATGGGGGCAGATATCTTCATCTCGATGTGCCGCTTCATTTGGTCGAAGCTGCTCGGCGGAGGAATGTAACCGCGTGGTCTTGGATTAAAGGTCCATACTCTCCGGCGGGGGGTTATCGATTCGACTCTGAGAAGGCTGCCAAATACAAAATGCGGCTCGACATCGTTAGGCGTGCTCGGGAAGACCCTAACTTCCGAGTAGAGATTATCGAGTGTGTAGGGGGAACTGAGAGGGTCGTTTACCCTAAGTCCAAGCCCACGATCCTCGACCGATTGGCGGCGATCTGATGCTTAATGACCCTATTACCCAGGAACTCATAGCAGGCGCTGTTGAGCGCCTCCGTCAGGTGGGCAGACCGGTCTGTGTCTGCATCTTTTGTGGTCGAGTTGGAGGGCAATACCACCAAGGCGGTGTCCCATCGGCCCCTCCTAATCGGATACCTGATGGGTGGTCAATGGTGGTAGGCCCCATCGGGGCCTGCCAAGAGTGTTTTGGCACACTCGACCGACTGGCGGCTATCTGATGGGAGCATTCGACGGGGCCGGGGAGCACGTATTTATGATGGAACTACCGTCTAAAGAAAATGCGGTCCAACTACTAAAAAACGCCCAAGAGACGTTCGGAACACCTACCAAGAAGTACTTTGTCCTAGAGGACGACACCTATACTCTCCGGGGATACACCTACATCGGAAACCAAGCAGACACGCTTGAAGAACTCCTTATCAAGTATGCAGAGGTAGACGCCTGGACCTATGCCATCTACGTCAGAGAGACCCTGAGATTAGCCGCCTTCGGGACTTGCTATGGGTAGAGAGGCCCATGAGAAGGAGGAGGTGCTCAGGCGGTTCCCTGTGGGGTCTTACGCTAGGATTGTGGGGGCGACCACCTGGCAGGCCCATGCCAACAGTAGGGATAGGAAGAAGACCCGAGTCAAGCGTAGGCAGAGAATAGGACAAGTGGTCCAGATCCTCTACATGGTTATTAGTTGTCCTGTGTGGACGAGACTCGTAGTTCAACCGATCTCCGGGGAGGCGGAAGAAGAGGACTATCGAGATTGACTGGTGCGACCTCGAACCGCTCACTATCCTTGGCACACTGGCGGATCTCTGATGCGCACGGCATGTCGAGAGGTTCACAATATCCTCCCCGGAGAGATCCTCCCTATCCCTGACGGACGGCTAGGGCGGTTCGTCACCTGGTCGTTTAGCGAGTGCTGCGAAGGGTGGGGCTGCGCTGATGAGGACTATGCTGTGGTGCGACCGATTGGGGTAGGCGACCCCGTCCTCGTGTCAACCAACCTGGTTTACGATGCCATCCAGGTGCCACCTCGATTCCGGCACCGACTGTGCCCAGACGAGTTTGATGCCCTCTCAGAGGCTTTGTATCTGTGACAACCAGAGCTAACCGACTTCGTAGAAGCCCTCTCAGAGGCTTTGTATCTGAGACGTCGGCAAAGTCATGAGAAGCCCGCACAGAGGCTTTGTATCTGTGATAGGTGACACGTCGTGGTTTCCTTGTTGATGCCTGCACAGAGGCTTTGTATCTGTGACCAGGCACCGCACCTGGTGAAGCCTGCTCAGAGGCTTGGTATCTGAGACCCAGGCCGCTTTCTGGTTGATGCCCTCTCAGAGGCTTTGTGTCTGAGACGCGATGCTGTTCCAACGAACTGATGAAGCCCTCTCAGAGGCTTTGTATCTGAGACATGCGGGATATGTCAGTGATGCCCGTTCAGAGGCTTTGTATCTGAGACGAGAGCGCCTCCCTAGTTAGTTGATGCCCGTTCAGAGGCTTTGTATCTGTGACAGCTTGTCGAGTTGCCTTGAAGCCCGTTCAGAGGCTTTGTATCTGAGACTCAACGGTCATATTCACCGGTCTGGTTTGAAATTGCGGACCACACGATGTGTTAAGGGGCTCAACGCATAGGGGGTAAGGAAGGAGGTAGAAGTGAGCGCGAATACGACGGTCCTAGATCAGTTGGTGTGGGCCTCCATGGAGGATGCGGTCAAGATCAAAATGGCTGCACACCATCTCATCTTAAAGGAATGGACACCGGGCCGATTGGACTCGCGGCATGGTCGGTGGACTCTCCGAGAGGTAGTAGGTCTGACGCAGCCTAAGAGGGGGACCATCAGAGCTGTAAGTGCTGCCATTAAGCAAGAGCTCAAGCGCCAGTATTGGATCAGAGTTGAGAGGGAGAGATTGCGGCGCCACCCTGGACCAGAGTTCGGAGGAGACAAGGAAACGCGAATCGAGAGGCTCGGCGACAGGTATGGATTCTCTACGAGCCCGTGTATTCGGTTCGAGCGGAGCGGAGGCGACTTAATCTTACTCACGCAAGAAAAGGCCAGGAGCGGGAGATATGAACGCCGCCTCTTGTTGCACGTAGTCCACTCGCCGTGCAAATGGTGTCAGAAGATCAGTGCCAGTAATTGGATAAGCCGAGAGTCTTGGAGTCTTACTAGACGGCGTGGAACCTACTTCTGTCCGCCGTGGTCCAGACGCTGGAGACGGGGCACCTCGACCTCCCAGATCGAGTTTCATAAACTCGATCCCAAGGGCATCGTTGGACTTGGATTCGGCTATGTCGAGAAGGTGGGGGCTGACGGCGTTCCTTACAAGGTTAGATCCCGTCGCATAGAGACCGAGTCTTCCGGCCACCACCCGGAGTGTAAGACCCGTTTGAAAATTGCGGACCAATAACAAGCCCTGCATAGAGAGAGGATCTACTAGAAGCCAGCTCAGAGGCCTTGTATCTGAGACACCCAATTCGTCACCCGTTGAAGCCAGCACAGAGGCTTTGTATCTGAGACAGCCACGTCACGTCGCCCTTAGAAGCCAGCACAGAGGCTTTGTATCTGAGACACCACCAGGTAGCCTCCCTTCGTAGAAGCCCACACAGAGGCCTGGTGTCTGTGACAACTCCTTCAAGGGCAGGTATTGGCCCGTACGGGGTATAAGGAGTAGAAGCCCGTTCAGAGGCTTTGTATCTGAGACTACGGGATGAATCAGGAGAAGCTCGCTCAGAGGCTTTGTATCTGTGATTAGAGCAGACGTCGGTTCAGAAGCCCGTTCAGAGGCTTTGTATCTGAGACTACCCGCCGTTCCGCGTTGATGCCCTCTCAGAGGCTTTGTATCTGAGACAACGGGTGCCAGGATCTCGTTTTGAAAATTGCGGACCACATAGTGGTACCTCACAGGAGAGAGCTAAGGGGAACGGTAGTGATGATCATGAGCACGAACTGCCGACCGCAAGGAGGCCAGATGATGCCCATTCAGAGGCTTTGTATCTGTGACCAGCGATAGCTGAGCAGTTCACCTGAAGCCCTCTCAGAGGCTTTGTATCTGAGACCGGCGATAGGGGCGCGGCTTGATGCCTACACAGAGGCTTAGTATCTGTGGCATACAAGCGAACCGACGTCGATGCCTGCCTGCCCTTCGGGCAGCGCTCGCAAAAGCTCGCTCAGAGGCTTTGTGTCTGTGACAGCCAAACGTGAAGCACGAGACTCTAGTCCAGAAGCCCGTTCAGAGGCTTTGTATCTGTGACTACTCCTCGGAGGCTCTCGTTAGCTTGAAGCCCGTTCAGAGGCTTTGTATCTGAGACATGCGGGATATGGCAGTGATGCCCTCTCAGAGGCTTTGTATCTGTGACTGCTGAGCAGCTTTCCGTTTTGAAAATTGCGGACCACATAGTGCTACTCCATAGGGAACACCCATAGGGAACATCAACGATGAACACGAACATGAACTGCCGACCGTAGGGAGGCCAGATGAAGCCTGCTCAGAGGCTTTGTGTCTGAGATTAGAGCAGACGTCGATTCAGGAGCCCTCTCAGAGGCTTTGTATCTGTGACCACGTCACCTAGTCGGCTGCTCAGAGGCCCTCTCAGAGGCTTTGTATCTGTGACATAGGGACGAGGCTGCCTGAGGCCTGTTCAGAGGCTTTGTATCTGAGACACGAACTCCAATTGAGCTTTTCGTGGAAAGCCCTCTCAGAGGCTTTGTATCTGTGACTACTCGCTGGGTGAGACCTGAAGCCTGCTCAGGGGCTTTGTATCTGAGATAGGCGTGCCGACACACCGTGAAGCCTGCTCAGAGGCTTTGTATCTGAGACCTACAGGTGAAGACCCGCACAAGCCCGTTCAGAGGCCTTGTATCTGAGACTGCCGAGGTGCGTTCTGTCTTGAAGCCCGTTCAGAGGCTTAGTATCTGAGACGGTCCGAGGTGCTGGCTGTAGGCCTGTTCAGAGGCTTTGTATCTGAGACTAGCGCGTGCCGGACACTTCTCGCAGATCCCGTTTTGAAAATTGCGGACCACATAGAAGCCCTGCATAGAGGGGACACTCTAAGGGGAGAGGTGATCAAGAAGAACCAGCCTAACTGCCGACCGCAGGGAGGCCAGATGATGCCCGTTCAGAGGCTTTGTATCTGAGACTCCATCGCGACAGCCCGATCAAGCCCTCTCAGAGGCTTTGTATCTGAGACCGGAGAGTCTGTGTACCGTGTAGCAATGTGCCACACTAGCACCTTCGTAAGTCCTTACCACACAAGGATGTGTGTGATGTGGTCTCGAAACGTGTTTTAAGGGCGTGGTAAGTGCCCATTCTATAAGGGGTTAGGGCGTTATATGACTTGAGTCGTATAAATGGTCTTGATCCTTCGAAGTGCTTATAGAGCCCGGAGTTAGTGATATCAACGTAAGTCGGTACCTGGTGTACACTTACGTTGTTTTGTCACACGCTGTGGCAAAACGACCAACTCTGCGGGTCCAGGTTAGCCTTCCAACTCCATACAAAACCTCCTCTAACCTCAGCAAAAACCTCCTGCATCGCATCCGGTCGATGCGCCGCCCCAGAATATCTGAGGTACAAAAACTCATCAAAAGCGCCCTCAAGAGGGTGCAACGCCTGCTTAATGGGGCACTTACTATGATGCTGTGTACGTTTAGTGATGCAACCACATCAGTGTGGTCTGGCGGTCGGTTGGCCGGAACTAGGATAGTGGCCTAGTTCACTTGCAAGCGCTTGCAAGCGACCGCTTGCATGCAAGCGGTCAGGCCAAATATCTACATCACATCAATACCGATGTTTTTCTCCGAAGAAGAGGTTCCCTCTTCTGAGGGGAACAAACATCCGCGTATACGATGCGCCGTGTACAAGTGTCAGAAGGGACCAACAAGCATGTACACTTCTGTGACAATGTAATACTTTGACGATATTCCAGGGGAATCAGTGTTCTATGGGTTGACAGCCCTCCAAAACAGATTGCCCTTATTCAGGCACGTGGAGGCATACCCTCCGTGCTCCCAGCGCTCCCAGCGCTCCCAGCGCTCCCAGCGCTCCCCCAACATTGTCTTGTGTACCTGTGGTTAGACTTTCACGTATAGGCACACCAGTGATGAGGCACGCCGATGAGTCGTGTACATCGGCACGATTCGTGCCATCCCCATATAACATGGTGGGTTAGCCGGGGCCTGTGTACGTCTATCAATTTCGCTGACAATACGTCAGCACCATCATACTGATGTTCTGTGTACTCACGTCTCAAACTTAGTTGGCAACCCTGAGACGAGGTAGTGATGTGCTGTGTACCTGATTACTCCGAGGGTGCGGAGTGATCGCTAGTCACAACCAGACATGGCAACAGTTTGTCCTCACACAAGATATGCGAAAGTGTAAGCGCCATCAGGTCTTATGAATTTATACGACTCAAGTCGTATAAGCCGATGCATTGATGTGATGTAGCTAAGGGCTGACGACAACTTGTCTTGCGCAGGAGGTGTGTACATCATCACAAGTTATGAACAAGATAAATCTTGTGTACACCTAAGGCCTTGTTGTCGTCAATAGCAACAAGCGCTACTTGGTCAGAGGGGACCGGTGCTCATCGTCGTCCCCATCATGCAACTTGTCGGAACCGCCAGACGATGTGTTCTGACCAGGTCTAGCGGGCTTTCTGCGGCTCGCCCTATCTGTGTATGAGTAGGCGGATGGCTTCAGGACGATCGTGACAGGTGGTCCGTCGTCAATGATCACGCGCTCCTCTATCCCGCGCATGATCCTTCTTCCGGATACCCACCCACCTCCGAACTTGGCTCTCTTCATATGGGCCGCACGTAGCTCATCCAACTCTTCCATGTGCTCAGGTAGGCTGTTCTTGGGTGCGAGCTCATAGGCGTATCGCAGTAGTTCAGCTGCAGTTTCCTCTACACAGCGAAATCTAGCAGAGGCCTCCTCGGACAGCGTAGCCCCACGCCACTTCTCTGAAGTGCTCTCATCGTGTGGGCTCTTCTTGTGTTTGAGGAAGAAGGACCTCATGGCAGCCACAGCGTCACGCAGTTTCCGACTCGCGAGCTCGTGCTGTGTGAGCAGGTCTTGGAAGATCGGATCGTGTGAGATGTCTGGGTCCACAGACATCAGTTTACGGCAGGATTGGGGCAAATCAGCAGTTAACTGCTGATTTAAGGGAGTTCACCGTCCATGGGCATTCCGGGTAATTTCAGTCGCGGTCTTCCACCGAAGTCACCAAGCGCCTCTCCATCATCGCGTTCTCTGGAGGTCTCCTCCTCAGCTGCAGGTGGTTGGACTGGTTGTGAAGCTATTGATGTAGTCACTGATGTAGGTATTGATGGTGGTGCTACTGATGCTCCTGGGGCTGGTAACAACCCGCTATGTGCTTGATTTTCCTGGACTTCCGCCTCCCTGCGGTCTAGCCACGGGGCGAGTCCATCGATGATTGCGCGGAGTGCGTCCACCTCGGAGCTCATGTCTTTGAACCCTGCGTAGCGCTGAAGAAGGTTCAGCTGAACATCATTAAGCCTCAGACACAGCTGATTCTTCCTTGGTTTCTTTCTCCGACGTCCGTCCACTATCGATTACCCCTTACTTTGTTGAATTACTGATATCATGATATCAGTTGATATCAGTATCTACCACTTACTGTGCCGAATCGCTGATATCATGATATCAGTATCTACTGCTTACTTTGACGAAACCCTGATATCAGCTGATATCATGATATCAGCAATTCGTGCTTACTTTGCACATTCCACTTGTCCGATCAATAGCGGGCTACTTGGGTCCCCCTATAGGACCGAGTGATTTGTTGCGGTCCGCATCCCTGTGCTTGTTAAAGCCCCATGCAAGGAGCTGATAGCCTGGAGCGTCTTGACGCTCATACGTTGCTTGGAAGTGCGATACGGAGCTGAAGCGTTGAGGGACTGTGCCCCATTTGACTTTGAATCGTTCATATGCGAGCCCGGCATCGGCGGTGACAACGTGAACTTCACCCTCCGGCCGATCAACAACCTTCATGAAGTAATGGCGATCGCAGTGGATAAACACATCACCAATGCGAGGATTCGCGAAGTAGAGCTCAGCTCGGAGCTCAGCGTCATCTAGGTCGTCGGTTTCTACATCACCCACGGTTGCCAGCGCATCCAGGACGGTTGGGAAGTAGACGATTGGAGCTCCGAAGAGGACGAAGAAGCTCCGAGCTCGTCCGCCACCATCTACCACTTCTACAGTCCGGGCTTTGCCCGGCCAATTGCTCGTGGTCTCAACTGTGGCTATGCGGCCGTGGAAGAGGACATGGTCTCCCTTTTTCAGTGCAATTTCAGTGGGAGCTGGGGATTCGTTCATAGCTGGGAACATCACAGACCCTCGGCTCCACTTGATGTCTGCAGGGTGACCATCGGTCCGCAATGACGCACTGCGTTGTGATGCACCTGACGCGGCGCGTCAAGGCAGCCCGCTAAGGAGCCCTCATGCTTGGTTCTACCCCGATCAGCCATCGACTGCCGCACTGGGAGAGGCCTCAGCGAGAGCATCCAAGACGTTGAGAGGTGTATGGTCGATCACGATCGGCGCCGGGCGGGGGAACCGGCGGACGTGGACGACTCTGTAGGGACCATACCGGGGCTGCGTCGCTGCGAATGCGGCTGCCTCTTTTCTGGTCGGGAAGAGGATCGCGTTTTCGATGTGGACAAATGCGGCCGAAGTGTTCGCGTAGGGCTTGCCGTGAAAATAGACTTCCCACTTTTCAAACCTGAAGGTGTCGTTTCTATACAGAGCTAACGCGTAACCCTCTTCGATGGACTCTTCAGCGTAGCGCTGCGTGAAGACAGCGATCTCGTCGTCGACTAGCGCCTTGAAGTCCGGGGCTGGCCAACAGCTCCGGCAGCCGAATTCGCGGGCGTATTTTTCGCAGTCACAGGTCATCAGCTCACCTCCATATCGATAAGAGTCATTTTCTCCAGTAGGTTGGTGCGGGCCCAGCGCCTGCCCTCACCTTGAGTGTGGTCGAATACGCTGGTCTCAATCCGGATGGCTACGATGACCTTTGTCGGCTTCCAGGAGTCGCGACTTTTCACATAGCGAAGAATGGCAGCATGGTAGAACCCAGTTTGGATCTGAAATTCGCGTGAGGCAAAAGCCGGAAAATCATCCGTTATCACTGCGTAGGAGTTGCTCTTCACTGGAATGTGCGTATACATCGCAGAGTTCCTGAAGCCCGACGCACCGGTGATGAATCTGATGGTGTCCCCGATTTTGAGGGACATCAGCTAACCGCCCTTGCGAGCTTGTCCAGAAGATCCGTGTAGACGAGCTTCTGTGCGCACAGCTGCAGTCGCTTTGATTGCTTCTTAATGTGACGCAGTCCCTTGGGGGTGATGGTGGCCGGGCTGTTGAGCTTGCGGCCGTCTTCGGTCTTCAGGAGCTGCAGCTCCACTAACCGGCGCCACACATCAGAGACCAGAAGTCGCGACACGGACCGGCCGAGCTTCGGCTTATCGGCGCCAATGTTAAGTAGGTTTGAACATTTTTGCACCTCCAGGTTGGAGTGCACCAGGTGCTGGACGTCGCGCTCGCCTACGATCCCACGATCGACAAGGAAGAAGATCATGAGTTCAACGATCATGAATCTTTCTCCGGCGGAGTAGGAGCTTGCCCGGAGAGGCGCTCGTTGCACGATCGGGATCATGTCTCGGACGGAGCTGCGGTCCGGACGGCGCCTGCGGATGCTGACGTGGGTCTGCTTCTTCTTCACTTGGGCCATGTGATTTCCTCCTTCGTAGCGGGCTACTTGGAATGCGGACCATGAGAGGACGCATCGTCCGAGGGGAGAAGAGTTGCCCGGCGGAGCTCATGTCCGCACTTCTTCTACCCGATGGGCTGAAGAGGGGTGCCTTGGTGGGCTTTGATGTTTAGGGGAGAGGTTGACCATCAAAGGCAATGATCATGCGGTCCAGAATAGTGTCCGGGCGCAGTGCGCTTGGAGGGACCCGGAGCTCGCCGCCACGGCCGGAGCTCACCACGTAAGCGAGGACCTCTTTGCCAGTCTCTTCATTAGTCTTCGAGTCTTCGCAGATCCAAACCCCTACCTTGGAGATCACCACGGCAACCAACACTTTCCTGGCGCCTCTGATGTAGGTGAGGATTACGCGATCGCCGATATCGAACCTAGGAGCTCGCGGCTTATCCAGCGCCATCATTAGCTCCTACATCACTGTCGGACCGAGGAGTTGACGCCTCGAAGAGCTCACCAAGTGCGGTGAGCAGCATCTCTGGACTTTCGTTCGGGTCAACGAGCTCGCAGATGAAGTAGTCCACCCATCTAGATTTCAGTGAGCGGACATCACGAACATGGACATCACCGCCAGGACAGGCTTCTATCACCTCCGCCAGGCCTCCATCGACTATCACATACGCGCCTGGTGACATCACTGATGACGCACTGTGTCACGCACCGGGGGCAGCCCGCTATTGCGCCAAGCTGACCGGAGGAGCATCACTGATGCGCCCCGCGCACGGACCCCGAGCCCGCTATGAGCTCGGGAGTTCGTCGAGGTCCATCTTTTAATGCGGCACGCTCGTAGACGCATCGTCTGAGATCGCGATCGTCGTGTCTCATGAGCAGGCAGCCCGCTAACATGTAGAGAGAGGCTCATAGCTCCGCCAACGCATCGATCAGGGTGACGGGGTAGTCCGCAGTGATCGCGATCGGGGCGGATGTCTTTACGCGGATGATCCTGCTCGGGTTTTCGCACGTGTGGTGCCAGCCTAGCGCAGCCTCAGAGGCCTCCTGGTAGGTCGAGAAGACCGTGGCGCACTCTATCCCCCCGCCGGTCAATTCATGCTCGTAGGGCGGCAGCCGGTACTTAACGAAAAGTAACCTGTACTCTGGGTCGGGGCGATCGGCATATGCCGTCGGGGCGCACGCAATGATGTAGCCCACGGTTGCTTTGGGCTGGAGGTCGACTACCGCTCGGATGTCATCAATGATGCTCATAGCGCCGCCAGCTCGTCGAGAAGCGACAGCTTCATATCAGATGTCTTGACATCACAGAGCTGTCCGTTGGGCTCTCTAACGAGACTGCGGGCGCGTGCCTCGTGGCGGCAAAGGATCACCACCTTGCCGGAGCGAAGTGGTCCGTCTTGGTAGCGCCATTCGACGTAGGATCCTTTAACTATGCTCATAGCTCCGCCAGTGCGTCTAGGACGCCAA
>Ga0233410_10000026_pt1 | contig 50979 bp, 56 predicted proteins | sample Na_anoxic_1_MG_FD_179869 | JGI IMG/M metagenome (GOLD analysis project Ga0233410, IMG submission 179869) | Seawater microbial communities from Saanich Inlet, British Columbia, Canada - Na_anoxic_1_MG | ecosystem: Environmental > Aquatic > Marine > Inlet | place: Canada: British Columbia...
TGGTAATTCTACGCATGTGTTTGATTATATGGGTCGGAATAATGGGAGTGTTGAGGGTGATGCTGCTCAGGTTGATGATGGTTATTTTGGGAAAGGGTTTAGTTTTGATGGGAATGGGGATTATGTGAGTGTTGGGGATGATGAAAGTTTGAATCTTACTGGATATACTACTATATCTTTTTGGGTTAAACCAAATCCATATACTTCAAATAAAGCGGTCTATGGTGGGTTAGATTACCGATTGCAAAATTCTCTTTACTTAAGGACTACTAGTGTTCAGTTTTTGATAAATAATGGTACTCATTATAGGTATGTTCGTGCTGGGCTTAAAGTTCCAGAAAATGTTTGGTCACACGTTGTAGGTTTATATAATGAGACTGGTTTATGGGTTTATATCGATGGAGTAGGTTATACGGCTTCTGAAACAGTAGCGGCATTTTCTATGAATTTTCTAGCACCGAGGATAGGTAGTATAGGTAATATCGGAGATTTTAATGGTTCAATTGACGATGTGATGATATTTAATAGGTCTCTTTCAGCCGAGGAAATTTTAGGGCTTTATGCTAATACATCTTCTAAATATATGGTTAATAATTATACTGGATTGGATGACGGGACCCATACTTTTAAGGGTTATGCTCAGGATCAGGGTGGGAATGTTAATGATAGCTTGGAGGAGAGGAGTGTTTTGGTTGATTTTCCGGCGCCTAATATTTCGATTCTTTACCCTGTTGAGAATCAGATTATTAATGATAATATGAGTATCGTTTTGAATTATAGTTTTGCGGATAATTATTCTGTTATGGATGAGTGTTGGTATACAATTGATGAGGGGGTTAGTAATACAAGTTTGAATAGGTATGATGTATTCTATGATTTGACTGTTGATAGTGATCTTGATAATTGTGGAGGTGATTGGACTGCAGACGGTTCTTATTGTTATTATTGTTCAGGTGTTTATTGTAATTTTTATGAAGATGCAGGTGTTGGATATATAACTCAAACGATTTCAGGCGGGCTTGTTGATGGGAAGATTTATGACTATAATATAACTGTGTCCGATTATTCTTCTTTTGGGAAATATAATATTTATTTGGATGTTTATCTTGGTGGTGATAAAGTTGATACGATTTATTTAGATAATTATGGTGGAGGTGGATATATTAGTATCGCTGGGTCTGCTGCTGCAGGTTCTTCTAATGACAATATACATATTGATGTTAATGAAACTGATGGTGGCGATGATTATTATGTTTATTTTGATAAGATCGAAGTTAGTGAGACTATTGATGAGATTTGTGCAAATACTACTTTTGATATTTCGTATGGGGATGTTAATTTGACGGTTTATGGGAATGATAGTCAGGGTAGGATTGGGAATGATAGTGTGAGTTTTTCAGTAGAGACTGAGAGGAGGACTTCTTGTGGAGAGCTTGATGAGGCAGATACTGTTTATGTCTTGCAGAATGATATATCCGGAATTAGTGGAACTTGTTTTAATATTACTGCTAATAATGTGACGCTTGATATGCAAGGTTATATTATTAGTGGGACGGATATTGCAGCTGATTATGGTGTTTGGTCTGATGGAAACAATAATACTAAGATTTTGAATGGGACAGTTGAGGATTTTGAGATTGGGGTCCTTTCTTCTTCTGGGTATAATAATACTATTGAGGACATGAATATTCTGTCGGGTGTTGAAGGGGTTGTATTGCGTTATTCTGTTAATGTTACTATGGGTAATAATAATATGAGTGGGAATAATTTTAATTTTAATTTTAATAGTAATAATTTGGAGGAGTCTTCTGGCCATAATATTGACACAAGTAATATTGTGGATTACTCTTATTTGGTTTATTATAATAGTTCGATTAGTGATTATGTTTATGATTTGACTAGTGCTCCTAATGCTGGGACGGTGATTTGTGGGAATTGTAGTAATGTGACGATTCGTAATTTAAATTTGAGTTATAATAATGTTAGATATCCACTTCAGCTTTTTGATTCTATTGATTCTATTGTTGATAATTTAACAGTTGCAGGTGATACTATTGGGTTAGGAATATATAGGACTAATAGGACTAATTTTAGTAATTTGGTTTTGGAGGATTTATCAGCTTCTGCTATTTGGATGAGTGAAGCTTCTTATAATAGGTTTTCTAATATTAGCGGGAATAATGTTTATTATTTTGTTCGTTTTGATGCTGCGACTGATTATAATACTTTTGATAATTTAACAGGGGTAGGAGATGGGGTTGGTGGTTATGGAATTGCTCTTTATGGAGGAGACTATAATAACTTTTCTAATATTAATTTTTCTTCATTTGGTTGGGGCGGAATAAGTGTTGGGACTGATAGTATTGCTTCATCTGATAATCGGTTTGAGAATATTAGCTCGTTTGGTGATGGTAATGGGGTTATTCTTAGGGGCGGATCGAGTGATAATGTTTTCATAAATTTGACTGCTAATTCATCTGCTGGTGACGGACTAATTCTTTCTTTAGCCAGTGTTAATAATAATTTTATTGATGTGGTTATTGACGGAGCAGGGGATAATGGGGTTGAGATTACGGGATCTAGTGATGGAAATATTTTTACTAATGTGGAAACTACTGGAAATACTGATCATGGGGTATATATGAGTGTGACTACAGGTAATATTTTTACTAATGTGAATGCGAGTGATAATTTGGAGTATGGTATTTATTTAAGTTCTAGTTCGGATAGTAATGATTTTACTAATGTGGTTGTTAATGACAATACTTATAGCGGGCTTTATATTGGATCGGGGGACGGTAATAATGTGACTAATTTAGTTGCTAATTCAAATAATCAACATGGGCTTTATATTTATTCCTCAGATAATAATGACTTTACAAATATAACAGCTAATTCAAATGGGAGATATGGGATTTGCAATTATTATAATGCAGATAATAATATTTATAGTGACTTTGAAATTTATAATTCATCTACTGTCGGAAGTTATGCTGGAATTTATGTTTATGGATCAAATGGAAATTTGTTTGAAGGTGGGTATGTGAATAGTTCAGATAATTATGGAATTTATCTTTATTCTTCTTATATCCCAGTGAATGATGACAATATGTTTAAGGATATGTGGATTAATAATACTGTTAGTGATGATGTTTATGTATACATAGATAATGAAGGATCTAGTATGATTAATAATACTTTTTTGAATGTTAGTTATGATGATGTTGAGAATTTAGTTAATAATGGCGATGGTGGACCTATTGAGATTTTTAGGAAATGGTATTATCAAGCTTATGTAAATGATACGACTGGTTCGGCTGTTGTCGCGAATGTGACTGCCTTGAATGTTTCTGGGGCTGTTGAATTTTCGGTTATGAGTAATGTTAGTGGTTGGATTGCAAAGCAGGATATTACTGATTATGTTAATATTGGCGAAGGTAGGAATTATTATAGCAATTATACTATTAATGCTAGTAATTCTAGTTATGCCGATTTAAATGTTAATTATAATGTTACGGCTGCTGAGAATAAGCTTGATAATGTTTTTGAGTTTGTTGCGAATACTGCTCCGACGATTGAGTTGGTTTCACCCGCTGATGGTAATCTGACGATGGATAGAACGCCCATGTTTGTGTATAATGGAGCTGATGTTGAAGATGATGTTTTGGTTTACACTATTAATATAAGTAAAGAAGGAACTAGTGTTTGTACTGATCATAATTTGGATGTTAGTAACTATTACGAAGAGAGTTATACTCCTAGTGTTGATTTGAAGTGTTTGATGGATAATGGAGATTATTATACTTGGGCGGTTCAGGCCTGTGAGAATGATACGGCCGACTTGTTTTGTAGTGATTGGACTAGTCCTTGGAGTTTGAATATTAGTTCCTTTATTGCTATAAATTTAACTAATGATTTTGTTGATTTTGATAGTATGGTGATAGGTGAGATGAAGAATACGACCGAGGCTGGTTTGGATCCGTTGTCTCTTATGAATATAGGAAATTCTAGAGTTAATATTAGTATGAATGCGACTCAGTTCTGGGATTCGATTCTTATGAACGCTTCGAATTATTCTATGTCTAAGGTTGTATCGTATTCTGGAAAGGCGAGTTGGGCTGATACTGATTGGTTCCAACTTCCACATATTACAGGAGCGGTTGTTGTTGCTAGTGATTTGAATTATAGTGAAGATTCAAATGATTTGGACTTTGATGTTTTGTTGGAAGTTCCTGGTTCAGAGCCACCAGGAGCTAAGATGTTTGAAATAAATTTCCAGGCGAGTTTATCGGAGGTGTATCCAGATGCAGAATAAGTGGGGAGTTAGTAGGATGAGTAAGTTTGTTATAGCCTTGCAGACAATGGTTATTGTTGGAGTTTTTGCTTTTGCTTTTTTCTTTGCGCCGAGTTTGGAATATCCAAACGACGGTGAAGTTTTGGAGAGAAGAGATATTGAGTTTAGGTTTAGGAATGCTAATGTTATTTTGGTTGATGATAATGAGGACTTTAGTTCACCGAAGGAAGTTAATCTTGATGATCTTAATGTGACGAGGTTGTTGTTTGAGCCTGGGACTTATTATTGGAAGGCTATTGGTTTGGTTGAAAGTGGGGCACGGAGTTTTACTATTGGGTCAAATGTTGGCTTGGAATTGGATGAAGACAATGAGACTTTGAAGAATGTTGGTGATACGACTTTGAACGTTAGTGTGAAGGATAGTGCTGGATTGTCTGGCCTTGTTATTCTGGATGTTGATATTGAGTATCCGGTTAATATTAGTGAAGAAAAAGAATATAGGGGGAGTGAATATGAGGAATAGGATTTTGATTTTGTTGATTGGGATTTTTATGATTTCGAATGTTTTGGCTTTGGGGATTACTCCTGGCCGAACTAGTATGGACTTTGAATCTAATCTTGTTAGGGATATTAGTTTTTCAGTTGTTAATACTGAAGTTAAGGAGATGGATATTGCGTTTAGTGTCGAGGGTGAGTTGAAGGATTATGTTAGTGTTTCTAGTGATGTTGTGAGTTTTGCTGCTGGTGAGAGGGCTAAAGATTTTAGTTACAAGTTGACTTTGCCACAAGGGTTTGCTCCGGGTTTGCATAAGGCGAATGTGATTGCATTGGAAGTTCCGAAGGGTAATGGAGATTCTGGGACTGTTGTTAAGGCGACTGTTAGCGTGGTGACTCAGGTTTATGTTTATGTTCCTTATCCTGGGAAGTTTATTGAGGCTGATTTGGACATAGTTAGTAAAGAAGAAGAAAATAAGATTGATTTTTATGTTCCGTTTATTAGTCGTGGTGAGGATGCGGTTTCGAGCATTAAGGCGACCGTTGATATTTACAAAGGTCTTGAGAAGGTTTTTAGTTTAGATACGAATGAAGTTTTTGCGAGCGTTGGCGAGAGGAAGGAGCTTCTTGCTACTTGGAGTCCTAACGTTGTGCCTGGTGAATACAATGCTGTTGTTACGATTAATTATGATAGTGAGGTTCTGGAATTGAAGAAAGAGTTTAATGTTGGACCTGAGGACATTGGGGTTTTGGGAGTTAGTGTGAATGATTTTAAGCTTGGAGATGTTGCAAGGATTAAGATACTTGTTCAGAATAAGTTATCTGATTTAGTCAGTGGTGCGTTTGCTGATTTGGTAGTTTATGATTCTGACTTGGCGCAGATTGCTAATTTGAAATCTGAGAATTATGATATTCCTGCTGAGTCGAATAAGGAGATGGTTCTTTATTGGGATACTGAACTTTTGAGTGTGGGGCAGTATGGTTCTGAGTTAGATATTAATTATGCTGATCGGTTTATTAGTAAGAATTTTAAGATTGATGTTGGGCAGGATTCGATGACTTTTGCTGGGGTTGGTTTCGTTATTGCTGGTGAGGAAGTTGGAGGTGTTAGTTTGACTACGATTTTGATTATTGTAATTGTGTTCTTGGTTTTGGTTAATTTAGTGTGGTTGTTTTGGTGGATGCGAAAGAAGAAATCTTAATTTTTTGCGGTTGATGCTGTGCTGGAAGAACGCTCACGTACCTCTGTACGCTTTACAACATTTCACCTTGCCTGAACCTACTAAAAATTAAGGTTTCTGTGAGATTGATTTTTTTGGTTTGTGAGAGGTTTTAAATAATACGATTGGGCTTGTTATTTTATGAAGGTGATGATGTTTTTTGTGTTGTCGGTTTGCTTATTGGAAACTGTTTTTGCTGTTTCTGGAGTTACTCCTGGGAGTTATGATATTGATTTTGAACCGGGTTTGACTGAACAGTTTTTTTTTGAATTTACCTTGGATGATGGGGTTGAGGTTGATTTGAGTGTGGCTGGAGGATTGGCTAATTATTTTATTCTTGATAAGAAGAGGCTTGTTAGAAGCGAGGAGGTTGTTGTTTCGATGCAGTTGCCTGATAAGATTGTTACTCCTGGAGTTAATGAAATTGTTGTTGGTGGGAAGGCAGGTGGTATTGATTTGGGTGGTTTGATCCGGGTTAATGTTCCTTATCCTAATGAGTATGCTGAGGTTTCTTTGAGTGTTGCTAATGCTAATGCTGGGGAAGATGTTGGTTTGAGTTTGGAGATTTTCAATGAAGGTCGGGATGCTATTTTAGCCATTCCTATTGTTCAGATATTTAAGGGTAAAGAGATGGTTGATAGTATTGATCTTGATAGTATGGCTTTGGAAGCTGGTTCGTCTGATAACATTGTTACATCTTTTTCTACTGAGGGATATTTGCCTGGCGATTATCTTGCGGTTGTTTTGGTTGAATATGATGATGATTTTGTTCGTGATGAGGATTTTTTTACTCTTGGGGAATTTGTTGTGAAGGTTATTGATTATACTAAAGAATTTTATGAGGATAAGATAAACCCTTTTGAGATTAAAATAGCGAGTTTGTGGGGGAGTGTTATTGAGGATTTTTATGTTGAGCTTCGAGTTGTTGGGGTTGATGATATAGCGAGTGTTACTTCTGATATTGATTTGACAGCTTGGGATAGGAAGACTATAAATGGGTTTTTGGATATGAGAAAAATTGAGGGTGATAGTTTTCAGGTAGAGATGATTTTGTATGGTGATGGTGAGAAGATTAGTTCAGAGATTTTTGATTTGAAAATAATTAAAGGTTTTGATTATGTTTTTTGGTTGGTTGTTGTTCTTGGTATTATTGTTTTCTCTTTGATATCTTGGCGAGCCTTTATTTTTGCTAAAAAGTTTTGTTGTAAGGATAAGTAACTTTTTTATATGAGGAATTGTTAATTAATTAATGAGAGAGAGGAAGGTATTTGCTTTAGTTTTGGCGTTGATGTTTTTAGCTTTTGTTGGCTTTAACCTTGTTTCGATTTATTTTTTCGGGGTTCCGCTTTCTCCTGTGGTTCTTACTGGAAAGGCTGTGACGGAGACGACAGGTATTGTGAAGATTTTTATTGATGAGCAGGCTAATCATATTACGATTCATTTTCCTGAGAATGTTAGTTATGAGTTTGCGAAGGGTGATCCTTATTTGATGCAGCTTAATGTGAGTGCTGATTTTGCTGTAGATGCTTGGGAATATTCTCTTTATGATGTTCGGCATTCTCTTTTTGTACAGGCTCCTATTTCGTTTACGCCTAATGTTTCTACTTTTAATGCTGTGAGATGGCAGAACAATTTGACGGTTTATGCTCATGAGGCGGGCGGTGTGTGGACGACTGAGACTGTTTTTTTCTTTGTTGATGTTAATGGGTCGGCTCCATTGTTGGGTGAGATTAATGATAGTTTTTATATTTGTGAAACACAGGAAGCTGATTATGATTTTAATGCGACTGATATTGATGAGGATGCTTTGGTGGGGGATGTTTCTCCGAGAAATCCTTTTTTTGTGAGTGACTTGGGAATGCTTGGATACAATATGAGTTTGTTTAGTTTAAGGTCTTTGAGTTTGCAAAAGGAGGATATAGGATTTCATAAGCTTACTGTTTCGGTTGATGATTTGGTCGATGGCGTCGATGAAGAACTTGTTAATGTCACAGTGATTGAGATAAATAATGCTCCTAGTGTTGCTGAGATTGGGGCGCAAACTGTTTGGTTGACTGGGGAGGATTCTGTCTTTGAATATCAGGTTAATGCAGATGATATTGAGGATGATGCTTATGGCGAAGGGAATCTTGATTTTAATATAAGTTTTTTAGGAGAAGGTGATTTATTTGGGATCAATAGTACTGGTTTTATGAATTATACGCCGGCTGTTGAAGATCTTGATGTTCATAATATTACTGTTTGTGTTGAGGACAATGCTTTGAATAGTGTTCATGAGAATTTTAGTATTTGTGCTGCGGATGGATTGTCTTCGAATTCTTGGAGTGTTTGTGATAATTTTTTGCTTACGGTTACTGCTGAGAATAGGGCTCCTTATATTGTGAATTATTTACCGGTTTCTAATTTTAGTGTTTATGGAACTGTCGTTTCTATTTTTAATGTTACTGTTGCTGATCCTGATGGAGGTGCTCCGGATATTGATTGGTATGTTGATGGGGTTTTGCAGGAGCATAATGAAGGGATTACTTTTGATAATTTTAGTTATGCTTTTGGTTGCGATGTTTCTGGGAGGCATGAGATTATGATTTTTACTACGGATGGTGAACTTAATGATTCGCATGTTTGGGGTCTTGACGTTTTTAAGACTGATTGTTCGAAGCCTGCTGGCGGCGGAGGCGGTGGTGGCGGAGGCGGACTGGGTCTTTGTAGTGAAGATTGGGCATGTAACAGCTGGGGGCTTTGTCAGAATGTGAAAAGATCTTATGATTCTGGTGCTTTGTCTTCGGAAGAGAATGCTTTTTTTGAAGAGGTTTGTGCTCAGAATGGATATGATGATGTGTATTGTGGTTTTCAGATAACTAATTGTTTTGATTTGAATAATTGTAATAATTCTGTTGTGGTTACTCCTAAACCAGTTGAAATGAGGGCATGTTATTTTACTGAGGATCCTAGTTGTGTGGATGGGATTAAGAATTGTCATGATGGGGATTGTGAGTTGTTGGTTGATTGTGGTGGTCCTTGTGATCCTTGTCCGACTTGTAGTGATGGAAAGCAGAATCAGGGAGAGGAGGATGTTGATTGTGGCGGTCCTTGTCCTTATAGTTGTGAGGAAGAATCGCCTTCTAGAGCGCTTACATCGCTTTTGATTCTTTTGTTGATTATCCTGCTTATTTTAATTATATACACAGTGTATAAGGTGTTTAGGATTATTAGATATAGATTTTTTCTTTTAGGTGCGAAAGAGAGAGAGAAAGAAGAATCGGAAAAGAGGCAGGTTTAAATACTTTAAAAAGTATTTTTCGAGTATAAGAAAGGGGTATAAAAAGTACATGACTGATATAATTTTTAAGGATAATAGTATTCAGACGGGTCATCGGATTAAGATACCGAAGGCGATAATTGATACTTTGGACTTGAAGGTTAAGCAAAAGATTAAGATTCGTTTTGATGTTGATAAGAAGAGTATGATTGTGGAGGCGTGCGAAGAATGAAATTCTTCGCTAGATCGAGGCGGAGCCTCTGTCAGATCGCTTCGCTGTCAGATCGCTTCGCTGTCAGATCGCTTCGATGTCAGACGACTTGGGTAGCTTTTAAGGTGGTGAAAAATGAATAATTTTGGTAGGAGGAATTGGTTTTTGATTGTTTTGATTGGTGTTCTTATGATGGTGTTGGTAATGGCAGGGGCACCTGATTGGATTAATGGGGCATCGGATGTTAATTATACTACGATAGAAGATAGTGTTTATTATCATAATTTTAGTGCGAATATAACAGGGTATGCGGGCGATGTTGAATTTGAAATTGCACCTACAGATAGTCAGCGTCTTTTTTGGACGAATGGATCAGGTACTTTTAATTTTACGACAGCAGATATCATTTCTGATTGGATTGTTATAAATGATGCTCCTACGGGTAATTTTACGATTAATGCAATTTATGATAATCAGACGGGTTTTTTTGAGATTCCAATTAAAGCGACTAATACAACTGAGGATGGGGCTATTGTTGAGTCTTTTGAATTTCAGGTTAATGCTACGAACGATGTGCCGGTTTTTAGTGATTTGTTGTCTGATTATAATTTTACTCAGAATGAGGGAGGGAGTTATGTTATTAATGCGGTTGATGAGGAGTCTCATTATCCTCTTTATTTTAATTTGACATTTATTGGTAATTGTACTCATGCTAGTTGGGCTGACAGGAATCCTGGTGAGAATTGTAGTGTTTTTGAATTGACTGATGTTTCTTCGACGGCGACTTCGGCGGTTTTTACTCCGGTTAGGGATGAGGTTGGGACTTATTGGGCTAACTTAACGGCGATGGATTATGGGGAGAATTATAGTTGTCCGCATATTTATTGTGATAATGATAGTTATGAGGTGAATAAAACTAGTGTTGTGAGTTTGGTTCGGTTTGATGTTTTGGCTTCTTTGGCTATTAATGTTACGAATTGTACTGGTGAGAATTTGGAGGAGGATGTGGAGTTTAATTGTACTATTGAGATTACGACACCTGGAGCCGTTGATGATTTGAATATTTCTAGTGTTGCTTCGTTTGGGAATGGGTATAGTGGTAGTATTGAAAATGAGAGTTGGTTTTATGCTGACACAAATACTGCGGCTGTTGATTTTGTCAAGCAAGTGAATATTTCTTTTATTCCGACGGAGAAAGAGGTTGGTAATTGGTCGATTAATTTTACGGTTGATGATTATACACAGGGGCTTTTTGAAAGTGCTCAGATAGATTTGTTTGTTAATTGGACTGAGGAAAATGTTACTTTGGAATTGATCCCTAATTTTACTGTTTATGAGGATGAGATTTTTACTGTGAATGGTTATGATAATGATTTATTGATTCAGGACAAGTGGACTAAGGATGAGGATTTGACTTTTACGTCTAATACTAGTTGGGTTAGTTTTGTTAGCGATTCGCATACGGTTGGGACCAATTATACGACGGCGACGTTTGAGATTGATTATGATAGTATTCCTGTTGTGGATGTTAATTATAGTATTTTAATTAATGTTACGGATGATGTTATTGGTTTTGATTCGCAGGTTTTTAGGATTGAGATCTTGAACGATACTGCGCCGGAATGGAATCAGACAGAGGTTTATGTTTTTGTTAGCGACGAGGATGATAATGTTTATATTAATTTGACCGATGGTTATGTTAGTGACGCCGAAGGCGATCTTCTTAATTTTACTTATATTAATTATACGCAGTTTGATAATTTTAGTTTGACTGGTGTGGGGATTATCGATTTTAATTCGAGTGATGTTGATGTAGGTTATCATAATATTACGATTATTGCGAATGATAGTAAGCGATTGACTTCGCATGAATTTAATTTTACGATTTTTAATGTTGGAGATTTTCCGAATATTACTGAGATTGATCCAAATGCGAATGTTACACCGAGTACGCCGTTTCTTAATGGTTCTAGTATGACTGCTGTTGAAGATACGTTTGTTGAGTTTGATTTAGATATTGATGATTATGATTTTTTGATTCCTAATGGGCAGACTTCTTTTTATGATGAAGTTTTGACTATTGATGTTATTGCTACGAATTCTACTGGAGGTGATGTTGATTTGTTTGAGTTTTATTCTAATGGTTTTGTGGGGGGTGAGGAACATAGGTGGTATAAAGCGAATTTTACCCCAGATAGTTCTTTGGTTGGTAACTATACGGTTTTTGTGAATATTAGTGATGTGGCTGGTAATTTGGAGAATATTACTTTTGAGTTTAATATTACAGATGTTGATGATTTGCCTAATTTAACTTTTTTTGATAATCAGAGTTCTCCGGTTGGTGAAGTTTTCTATTTGGATATCAATGGTACTGATGAAGAAGATGATGCGGCTGGAAGGTTGTTGAATTATACTTTGAGTAATTTGACAGTTGGTGGGGATTTCTTGACGATTAATTTGACATCGGGTGAGATTAATGTGACGCCTGTTTCGGCCAATGCTGGTTATTATGAATATAATGTTAGTGTGAATGATTCTGCGGGGCAAGTGGATTCTCAGATTTTTTCTTTGACGGTTTATGGTGCGCCGAACATAACATTGCCATTGAGTAGCTATGAATTTGATTGGACTGAGGCCTCTGCTACTGGTGATTTGGATTTTGAAGTTGATTATGATGTGAATAATACGAACTTGACATATAAGTTTTATATGGATAATATTGTTTATTCTAATTCGACTGCTTTTAATTATACTAATCTGACGATGTTGTCTGACGATAATTTGAGGAATACTACAAATTTTGTTTTTACGGATGAGGTTAATTTTACTTGGAATTTTATCCCGAGTTATACTGATGAAACTTATGGTATGTTGAAGAATTTGACTTTGTTGGTTTATAATCCGAATTATCCTAATTTGAATAGTTCTGTTAATTGGAAGGTTAATGTTAGTCATGCGAATGCTCCTGTTCAGAGAATTGAGGGGACAGGTATAGGAGCTCAGCAGGCTGATTATAATAGTAATATTGAGATTAATTTGAGTAATTATTTTTCGGATGAGGATGTTGATGATCCATATTATGATCAGAATCTTACGGTTGTTGTTGCTGGTGATTCTAGGGTTGGTTCATTGTCTGATGATTGGGATCTTGTTTTGAGCAATATTCCGAAGACGGCGTTTACTACTTACTTGAATATATCGGTTAATGATAGTTCTACTTCGGATTCGATTAGTAATGTTGAAATTATATTTACAGATCCATCTGTTGTTGTCGTGACGACTCCTTCGAGTGGTGGTGGGACGACCACTAAACTTAAGCATTATTCATTGAAGTTGATTGTTCCGCAGAATGTTATTATTGAGAGTGATGAGATAGAGATTCCTTTTTCTGTTCAGAATAATGGGCAGATTGATTTGCTTGGGATTAATTTGGGTAGTTCTGTTTTGTTTAATGATTTGTTTAGTGATGATGTTAGGATTAATTTGGGAGATGGTTATATTCCTGAGTTGAAGTTTGGACAAAGTGAGAATTTTACTATGAAGATTTCTGCTAATACCCAGAAGGCTGGGAAATATAAGGCTACGATTTCGGCGAATGTGACGACGCCAAAGTTTTCGGATTATGCTGATTTTTTTATTGAGATTATGAAAGCTAATGAGAGTGAGGCTGAACAGATTTTGATTTTTACTGAGAAGTTTGTTGCGGAGAATTCAGAATGTTTGGAATTGACGGAGTTGTTGAAAGTGGCTCAGTCTTCGTTTGATGCGGGGGATTTTACTAATTCGGCGAGGTATTCTACTGAGGTGATTGAGGCGTGTGAAGATGCGATTCAGGCGAATGACCAGATAAAGTACAAGGTTGAGGGTTTTGTTAGGGACAATTTTTATTATATTTCTTTTGTGACTTTGTTGGTGTTCTTTATGGGTTTTATTTTTTATGTGTACAGAAGGGTAAGATTTAATAAATCTGAGGCGAATGAATATGTGTGAGGTGATATATGGTTAATAAAAAAGAAGACATAGGTAAGGTAATCGGTGACGTTGAGAATGAGATTTCTAAGATTGTTGTAGGACAGAAGGAGATTATTCATGGGATTTTGAGGGCGATACTTTGCAATGGGCATGTATTGGTTGAAGGTGTTCCGGGTGTGGCTAAGACCTTGATTGTTCGTGCGATTTCAAGTATTCTTGGTTGTGATATGAAGCGGATTCAGTTTACTGTTGATTTGTTGCCGACGGATATTACTGGTATTATGAGCTATACGCCGCAAAAAGGTTTTTCAGTTGTTAAAGGTCCTGTTTTTACGAATTTTATTTTGGCCGATGAAATTAATCGTAGTCCACCTAAGACGCAGTCTGCTCTTTTGCAGGCGATGCAGGAAAAGGCGGTTACTATTTCGAGAGAGACTTATAACCTACCTGTCCCATTTTTTGTGATGGCCACTGAGAATCCTTTGGAAGTTAGTGGAGTTTATGCTTTGCCCGAGGCTCAGATTGATAGGTTTTTATTTAAGTTATTGATTGATTATCCAACAAGTGAGAATGAGAGAGATATTTTGCGTAAGAATACTACTATTCATAAGTTTGAGAGTTTTGACTTGAAGCCTATTTTGAATCCGAAAAAGATTTTGAATTTGCAGGAGCAGGTGAAGGCGGTTTTTACTTCAGAGGCTATTGAAGAATATATTGTTAATATCGTTGAGGCGACTCGGGCTAAGACTGGTGAGTATGGGAAGTATGTTTCTTATGGGGCGTCGCCTAGGGCTTCTATTGCCTTGTATATTGCGTCTAAGGCTGAGGCCTTGATGAATGGGCGGGATTATGTTATACCGGAGGATGTTCAGGTAGTTGTTTATCCTGTTTTGAGACATAGGATTATTTTAAATTACGAGGCTGAGGCTGAAGAGATTACGACTGATAGGGTGATTAAGCATATCCTTGGTAGAGTTAATGCTCCTTAATAATGGCAGAGAAGTTGGATTTAAGAGAGGTACATGCCGGTGTTGTCAAGGGCGCTGTGAAGGCTGGGTTTGCTTATGGTTTGCGTTCTAAGGGGGAAAAGGTTGTTTCTGGTAGAGGTAAATTTTTGATTAATTATGCTAAGGCGATTAGTGATTTTGAGAATGCTATGCATAAATTTCCTGTGAAGAAGATTTTGTATAAGTCTATTTTTCGAGGAAGGGGTTTAGAATTTGAGTCTTATCGTGCATATGGACCTGATGATGATGCGAATATGATTGATTGGAAAGCTAGTTTGAGAGCGAATGAGATGTTGGCCAGGCAGTATATTGAGGAGAGAAAGTTGAATGTTTATTTTTTGGTTGATGTTTCGAATAGTATGCTTTTTGGTTCGTCGAATAAATTGAAGGCTGAGTATGTTGCGGAATTTGTTGCGTCGCTTAGTCATTTGATTGTTGGGGCGGGGGATAATATAGGATTGGTTATGTTTAATGATGATATTGTTAAGATTTTGCATCCTGTTGCCAGTAAGAATCAGTTTGCTCTTTTTACGAAGTTTCTTTCGGATCCGAGTTATTATGGAGGAGATTTTGATTTCAATAAGACGATTGAGATTCTTCTTCGTACTGTTAAATCTCCTTATACTGTTTTTATTTTGGTTTCGGATTTTATTAAAATTAGGAAGGATAACTTGAGGAGTCTTCGTTTGTTAGGTTCGAAGTTTGAGACTTTTGCTGTTATGATTAGGGATCAGATGGATGAGAACTTGCCGAAGACGAAGTATCAGTTTTCGGTGCAGGATCCGTATTCCGGTAGACAAATGATTTTGGATCCGGAGATTGCTGCTGATCGTTATAGGGAGAGTGTTGTTAGGCAGAAGGCTTTCTTGAAAGATATGTTTAGATCTTCTAGGATTGATTTGTTGGAAATAACGACGGACAGGGGATTTGCTATTCCGCTTTCTACTTTTCTTAGAGGTCGAGCGATGGGAGGAAGGGTTTAATGGAACTTTCATTTCTTTATCCGAAGTTTTTGGCGTTGCTGTTGCTGATACCTTTTTTTATTTTTGTTTATTTCTTTAGTATTATTTATAATAAAAAGAAGGCTGTGATGTTTGCGAATTTTGAAGCGATGGAGCGGTTTCATGATATAGAATTTTTCTCTAAGAATTTTATGGCATTGTATGTTAACTTGGCTGTTTTGGTTTTGTTGGTTTTTTCTTTGTCTGGGACTTCGATTTCTTTTGATGTTGATACTTCTGCGTTTTCTTATGTGATTGCGATTGATACTTCGAGCAGTATGGCGGCGACTGATGTTTTGCCGAATCGACTTAGTGCTGCGGTTCAGGAGGCTAAGGATTTTATTGACTTGCTTCCGATTGGTGTAGAGGTTGGTGTTGTTGCGTTTTCTGGGGATGCTGAGGTTCGGCAGGAGTTGGATACTTCCAAGTTAAAAGTGAAGATGTCGTTGGATGAGATTGATTATGGTGTGATTCAAGGAACTAATATTTATAATGCTTTGATTACTTCGAATAAGCTTTTTGGGACGAGGCAGATGAAGTCGGTGATTTTGATTAGTGATGGGCAGTTGAATGTTGGGGATGCTCCGCAAATTACTCGTTATGTTAATCGTAATAATTTGATTGTGAATACGATTGCGGTTGGGACTGAAGGGGGGGGCTTGACTGATCTTAATACTATTTCGAAAGTTGATGAGGATTTTTTGAAGTCTTTGGCGTTTAATAGTAGGGGTCAGTTTTTTAGGGTTAATGATATTGAGGATTTGGGAGCGACGTTTGATTTGTTGGTTAGTGAGACGAATAGGGAAGTTTCGATTGATCTGAGTTTTTATTTAATGCTTGCTGCGATAATTATGTTTACTATTTTATGGATTCTTTATAATTTGCGATTTAAGGTTGTGCCGTGAGGCGACTTTGTCGCCGATGGTAGACTTTGCCGATGGTAGGGTTGATACTCGATGGTAGGAAATTTTGTTTTCGATGGTAGGCGCTTTGCGCCGGGGCTTGGCTGCCAATAACTAAAATTTTGCTTTAGGATCGTTATTGTACTATTTTGCCTTGAGGTTATAATTGGCTTTTGTAGAATTGTTGTCTTAGGAATTGTCTGTTGACTTTTTCTTTTTGTATAATTTCTTTTAGGGGTATTAATTTTTGGAACCATCCTTCTTTTTCAGGGGATCCGCATATTGCTGAGGCGAATCGTGTGATTTCTCTTGATATGATGTTTGCCTCATCTAAGACTGTTATTGGTGTTTTTGCGTGTAGTGCTTGGGCCATTTTTTTGTGGTCTTTTATTTTTGCTAAGACAGGGACTTCTGAGATGGTTTCTATTTCGTTTAAATTGTATTCGTGTTTTGGGGATCTGATTTTATTTATGACGATTCCTTCTATCGGGGTTTTTTGTGCTTTTGCCATTCTTGCAGCTTTTAGTGTTGTTGTTAGTGTGACGTTATCAGGGGAGGTTACTAGGAAGACTTTGTCGGCTGCTGCGATTACCGGTTTTAGTTCTTCGTAGTTTGGTGATGAGTCTAGGATTATGAAGTCGTATCTTGGTTTGTATTTGTTTAGGATTTTTGATAGTTTGAAGACGTCTACTTCGTCGTGGTATTGAATGGATGCGGGGACTACGTCTATTCCGTGGGATTCGTAGATTGCGTTGTGTAGGAGTGTTCCATCTAGGGCGTCATGTAATGTTGCTTCGTTTGTTAGGTCAAGGTAGAGTCCGACGTTTGGTGCTGAAAAGTTAGCGTCGACTAATAGGACTTTTTTGCCGAAGTTGTTTGCTAGTGCTGAGGCTGTCTCTAGTGCCAATGTCGTTTTGCCGACACCTCCTTTTATGGAAACAAATGCTAGAACGTTGCTCATTTTTATCACCTAATAGGAATAAGATTGAAAGGTATATAAGTTTTGCTAGGCAAAACTTATAGGGTTTCGGTATTCGGGGTGTCGGACACTTCGTTAGTTGGGGCTTGGCAATATTTATGGATAGGAAATATGTAAGAATTTTTGCTTGATAGCTTATAAAGCTGAAATTGGAATCATTGCACTTGACTCACATGTTTTTTTTGTGTTTCCTTCTTGGATTATTGCGGCTACTGCTACTTCGTCCGCTGTTCCGTAATCGAAATCTGCGCCTGTGAAAACATGGATTGCCATTCCGTTTGCAAATGGTAGTTCACCTGTCCATTCTTTAAGTATAGTATTTCCTTCTTTTGCGAACATTATTTCTAATCCAATTAAGTTGTAGTCACCTGCACTTCTTTGGACTTGGATGGATGCGGTGTTTGTTGCTGGATCTGTGAATGTGTATTCTCCTGATGCGATGGCTAGTGATGCTGTTGCGTCGAAACAACCAGTGGAACTTATCATCTCATTACTCATTGAGTTTATTGTTAAGTCGAGCATTATTGCTACTGCTTCTTCTCCGCAGGTTTCATTGAGGTATATGAATATTTCTTTTGCTGCATTTTCGCATCCTAGTTGTCCTGCTGTGTCGAGATTGTTAATGATATTTGTCAATGAGCTGTTGTCGCATGATTGGGCGATTTCTTCTTTTGCGAATTGAGCTATTTCGTCGCATGTGAAAGTGTCGGGACCTATTGATTCATTTGTTGCCTGATTGTTGTTTAGATCTTGGTTTTGTTGGGCTGGGGATCCGCTTTGATTATCTATGGTACTTTTATTAGATGAATCGTTTTTGCTAAAAGGGTTGTCTAATACTGCGAAGAGAATTCCGAAGATTAGGATTAGGATTGCTGCTCCGACGATTGCCCATAGCCACCATTTTTTGAAGATTGATTTTTTGGGTTCGTTTATTGTTGGGTTGATAGGTTTTGCCGATGTAGCTGTAGGTTTTTTAGGTGTTGCAGGAGTGGTTAGTGTTTTTGGAGCTTCTTGTATTGTGATAGTTGATTGCGTTGCTGGGTGCTTAGTGTTTGCAACGGGAATAGTATTTGGTTCATCTACCATGGATATTGTTAACAGTTGGAATATATAAGGATTATGCTAAATTTTTGAATTTGATCTCATCGGAGATAAGTTTTCTTAAAGTGTCTTTTAGGTTTTCTATTGGGATTCTTTTTTGTTCTCCGTTGTCTCGGTTTCGGATTGTTACGTCTTTATTTTTTCTTGAGTCTCCGTCTACTGTTATGCAAAATGGTGTTCCGACTTCGTCGTTTCTTGCGTATCGTCTTCCGACAGAACCTGATTCATCATATATCACGTTCCATTCTTCTCTTAAATTTTTGTAGATGTCTTTTGCTGTTTCAACTAATGCTTTGTCTTTTTTTACTAGTGGGAAAATTGCTGCTTTGATTGGTGCTAGCTTTGGGGATAATTTTAGGATTACATTGTCTTTTTCTCCGATCGTATATGCTTCGTTCATGAAAACTAGAAATGCCCTCTCTACACCTAGGGAAGGTTCTGCTACCACCATTGGCAATATTTTTTTGCCTGATGCGTCGTCCATTATTTCTATTGATTTTTTTGATTTGTTTTGGTGTGCATCTAGGTCGTAAGTTCCACGATCTGCGATTCCTTGGAGTTCTTTCCATCCGAATGGGAATTTGTATTCTAGGTCCCATGTGTCAGATGAGTAGTGTGATTTTTCGTCTTTGGTGTGTTGTCTGATTCTGAAGTTTTCTATGTTTGCTCCGAGGGATTTGAACCAGTTTAATTCAGTAGATAGCCAGTATGCGTGCCAAGGTAGTTGGATTAATTTTTTCTTTAGTGCGTCTTTGATTTTTATTGGGGCTGGTTCTGCGTTTTTTGTTTGCATGTCTGCCGATAGAACTTTTATTTCGATGTCTTGGATTTCGTAAGGGCACTCTTTCTTTTTGGTTGGGTCGATGAAGTATTCGATTTCCATTTGTTCTAATTCTCGAACTCTGAAGATGAAGTTTCGTGGTGCGATTTCATTTCTGAATGCTTTTCCTACTTGGGCGATTCCGAATGGGAGTTTTAATCTTGCGTTATCTTGGACTAATTTGAAGTTTGTGAAAATTAGTTGTGCTGTTTCTGGTCGAAGGTATGCTAGTGTAGAATCTTCTTCGATTGGTCCGACTTGTGTTGTGAACATTGGGACGAACTTTCCTTTTGATTCTAGTTCGCTACCGCATTTGTCACAGACTGCTGTTGGTAATTCTGATTCGTCTACCTTGAATTTGTTTTTGCATTTTTTGCAGACTACTGCTACGTCTGTGAAGTTTTCAACGTGACCTGATGCTTCCCAGACTTTTGGGTTTGTGATTATTGCTCCATCGATTCCGACTGTGTCTTCTCTTTGATGAATGTGGTGTTTCCACCATTGTGCTTTTAGGTTGTTTTTTAACTCGGATCCGATTGGTCCAAAATCCCAGAATCCTGCTAGTCCTCCGTATAGATCTGCGGATGGGTATACGAATCCTTTTCGTTTGCAGAAATTTGCTAGTTCGTCAATTGTTGTTGTCATAGAGTTTTGTAGTCTTTCGACCTTATAAATTTAAGCAGGTACTGGGAATCAAACCCAGGATCAGCGGGTTGCAGCCGCTTGCCTTATCGCTTGGCTATACCTGCAATTGCGCCCGACAGGATTTTACTCACAATTTGCATTTCACAAAAAGATTTTTATCTTCTTTTACTCAAAGCGAATTGTTCGCCTGCGACATCGCAGTTTCATTTCCTTCTGGCACTACGCGCCCGACAGGATTTGAACCTGCGACCCCTTACTTAGAAGGCAAGTGCTCTATCCAGGCTGAGCTACGGGCGCTTGAAAATAGGAGCTTAATTCGGTTTAAAAGATTATTGATAACAAATAAAAAGGGTGTTTTCTTATGTTTTATATGGTGATGCCGCAACAGAATCCTTATGGACAGAATCCGCTTTTGCAGCAGGTTCCGCAGCCGAAAGGATTTAAGGTTCCTACAGGACTTTTTTGGGCTATTCTGATTGCAATATTAGGTGTTGCTGTTTGGTTGATTTTTTTCTAAAGAAATAAAAAGCTTCTTTCTTTTGATATAATATGGTTGAAAAAATTGAATTAACATTTTTGGGAACGGGAAGTTCAATTCCTACTTTGAGGCGTAATCATCCGGCGGTTTTGTTGAAATATAATGCTGATAATATTTTGGTTGATTGTGGCGAGGGGACGCAGAGGCAGTTTCGTAAGGCTAAACTTAATCCTTGCAAGGTGACGAAGATTTTGATTAGTCATTGGCATGGGGATCATGTTCTTGGGTTGCCTGGATTGTTGCAGACGCTTAATTTGAATGGGTATAATGGTGAGTTGGTTATTTATGGACCGAAGGGAAGTAAGCGGAAGTTTCAGGAAATGGTTGCGCCGTATTTGCCGAATCGTGAGATGAATTATGATATTGTTGTTAAGGAATGTGGAGAGGGGGTTGTATTTGATAGTGATGAGTTCGTGATTGAGGCTGTTAGTGTGGATCATAGGTGTCCTGCGGTTGCTTATTCGTTTATTGTTAAGGAAAAGAATAGACTTGATAAGGATAAGCTTGCTAAGTTGAAGATTCCGAATTCACCTTTGGTTGGTGAGCTTGTTAAGGGCAAGACTGTTGAGATTAAAGGCAAGAAGGTTGATGGTAAGAAGTTGATGTATACTGAGCCGCAGAGGAAGGTTGCGTTTGTTATGGACACTCAGAAATGTGATGGAGCTTTGAAAATTGCCAAGGGAGCTGACGTTTTGATTAGCGAGGCTACTTATTCTAAAGAGGATCAGGATATTGCTGGGGAGCATGGGCATATGAGTTCTGTTGATGCTGCGTCGATTGCTAAGAAGGCTAAGGTTAAGGCTTTGGTTTTGATGCATTTGTCTCAGAGATATGAAGGGATTCCTAAGGTTATATTGAATGAGGCTAAGGAGATTTTTGAGGATGTTATAATCCCTGAGGATTTAGAAGGGATTGAACTTTGATTTCTAGCGTTTAATACGTCGTTGCAAGAACACTCACGTACTTTTGTACGCTTCGCAACCTTGCGCCTAGTCTTAATCTACTATAAATTAAAGCTGTTATGTATTTATTCCATAAGAAATTGCACCATCTGCGGACGGCGCATTTCTTATGGATGTGTAAATTTTGATTAGTTTTAAATAATCTTTTGTTGTCGGTATTCTATGAAAACAAGATATATTCCTTTTGTGCATCAGCCATTTTGTTGTGTCCCAGCTACTATCCAAATGATTTTATATAGAAGAAATCTAAAATTGTTATCACAAGAAGAAATTGGTTGTGATTTGGGGTTAATAATCCCTAAGGAGTATTATGAAATTTTACCTAATGCCAGAAGGGGAAGTAAGCCAGCTTCTGGCTGGGGAACTCAGTTACAGGAAGAAAGGTTTTCTCTTAATTCTTTTTTTGAGAAACATGATTATCCTTTAATATATGAGTATAAACCTTTAGACTCTTTTGATGAAAATCTAATTGATTGGCTAAAAGGACAGCTTGAAAAGGAAGAAGATGTAATAGTTTGTTTTAATGCTAGGAAATTATGGGGTGTTGGTAATGATGGAGGGCATGTGTGTGTTGTGGAGAATGTTGATGGGGATTATGTTAATTTAATAGAAACTAATTGTGATTATCCCAAATTTAGAAAAGTAAAGTTTTCTGATTTGGTCGAGTCAATGAAATATCACGGAGAGAGAAATTTGGGTGGTTTTTGGTTGATTAGGGATTGATAAAGATAGAGTTCTGACTAATAATAAAAATAAAGTTTAGATAATTCACCTCTAGGGTTGTCACTATCTATAAAGATTGAGAATGTCGTCTGAGCGAAATAAAGTCAGACAAAACGCTCATATTTAGTTTGCTGATGGAGAGATGAAGACGATTGTGTCGCCTCGAAGGAACGTTAAGCCGTAGCTTGTTTTTTGTTCTCCGTTCTCTACTTCTTTTGCATTGTCGAGGACCACATTGATGTGGATGTCGAATGCCAAAAGAGTTCCGACAAATTGCTTGCCGTCCTTTAGCTGAACTAAAATCTCTTTACCTTTTGCTGAATTAAGCAAATCCAAAGGTCTATCGATTCCGTTTACCATGAATTAAACGAGTGATGTTGCTTTTTAAAGATTTTGGGAGCTGAGAAAAGTATAAGAAGTCTAATCTGATGAGGGCTAAAAAGAAGGCATTTCTTTTAAATGATTTTATTGAGAGAATGATTCGGATTGAATAGAGAGTTATAGTTTCTTTAGGAGAAGAGAGGTGGTATAATAAACAAATTATTATAAAAGTTTGACTACGGCAGAAAAGAAAAGTTTTGATAAGTATCTGAAGGAAAGAGGAGATGTAAAAAGAGTTTTTTTTGTCGCTTTTTCTTTGTTGTTATTTTCTGGTCTGTTCTTGAATTTTGGAGTTACTGGTAATATTGTTAGTGATGCAGTTGGAGAACAGGATTATTCTATTTTTGCAGTTGTTATTGGAGTAGTCTTTATTCCAATTTTGGCTGTTGTTGGAATTGTTTTTCTTTTTAAGAAAGTGAAACATGGAAGGTTCCAGAAACATTTTGCGATTTTGGATAACATTGGTATAAGTAAGATTGCTGATAAATATAAGTGATTTTGAGTAACCTTTTTATACATGATTATCATATCTTTCTTATGGGGTGGTATGCATTAGTGTCGTTGATATCCGACGGAAGAGTAAAATTTCTTTTGAAGTTTGTTATTATAGCAGTTGTTGTTGCGGGTATTTTGACTTTGATTGAGATTAGGCTGAAGCGAAAGAAAGATAAACGTCTTGCGAAGGTGGAGGATGAGTCGGTTATTGAAAAAATGACGAAGTTTTTAAAGAAAGATTATGATCTTAAGGAGAAATTGGATTTTATAGATAAGACAGCTAAGGTTTATTTTAGGGATATTTATGGGACGCGAGTTCATGCTGGTTATTCTGAATTGATTGCGTATTTTGAAAAGCGAGGCAGGAAAAGCGAGGCTGTTTTCTGCAAGGAGATGTTTGCGACCTATTATTCAGGACAGGAGTTGACTGTTGATAAAATTATTTCTCTTGGTCGTATGTTGGTTAATGTCGATATAAAGAAAAAGAATGCAGAGGAGCTTTCAAGGGTTCCTTCTTTTATGGAGAAAGTTGATAGGGGTTTTGATAAAGTACAAGAATCTTTTTCGAAGAGGAAGAAAGATTTTTCGGATAGGTGTCTTGCTAAGAAGGTTGAGGAGAATAGGAGGCTGAATACTACCAAGATGCAAATAGTGGTTCCTGAGAAGAATGTTTTGCCTAGTGAGAGGAATGATATTCTTTTGAATCAGACAAAGAAGGATTCTCGTAAAATTAGAAAAATGAAAATTGCTAGGTTTAAGTATAATCAGAAGGTTCAGGCGAAGAAAGATAAAGAGGTTGCTAAGATGAATAAGAGGCAGGAGGTTGTCGCTAGGGAGAAAGTTCGTGATTTGGCTCGGAGTGCTGCTGTTCGTAGAAATGTTGCTGCGAAGAAAAGGGCTGCGGCTATTAAGGAAGCGATTATTGAGGCTAAGATTAAGGAGAAGAATGATTTAGTTATTGCGAAAAGGAAGAAGAAGGATTTGGCTTATAATGAGAAAGAAGCTAAAAGGAGAATGAAGATTCAGATGAAGAATGAGTCGCCAGAAGTTAGATTTGCCACTAAAAGACGTGCGAAGGAATTGTTGGCTTTGAAGAAAAAGAAGATTGAAGAAAAAAATGATTTGAAGATTAAATCTTTGAGAGATAAGGCTAATTCTTTAAGAAGCTCGGTTAGTGGGGAGGAAGTTGATAATAAGTTAGCTTATAGAAAGTCGAAAGAATTGGAATCGTTTTGGTCGGATTTGCGGTGATATTTTTTTGTAACATCAAAGAATTTAAACCCTTTATCTTTTAGTATATTATGCGAAAAGGATGGTTGATTTTAAATACGATGGTGTTGGGTTTGGTTATTCTTTTGTTAGTGTGGATTGTTTGGAATTTTTCTTTTACTGAGAAGGTGGTGGAGCCTGAGGAGTGTATAGAGGTTAATAAGGTTTCGAGTTTTGTTTATGATGCTTGTTATGATGCTTATTCTAAGAGTATTTTTTTGGAGGCTAAGAGGAGTTCTGATTCGTATAAGGTTAATGCATTAGAGTTATCTTTTTTTGATTTTCTTCAGAAGGGTTATGAATTGACGGATGTTCCGAGCACGAAGGGGTCCAAGGCCTATAAAATTCCTGCTGAGAAGAATCCTCAGAATATAGATATCTCTTTGGATATTGTTAAGGATTTTTCTGCACCGATTTGTGAGGAGCCTAGGAGGATTTTTGTTGATTATTGTCCGGTGATTGGAGATCAGGATGGTGCTGTTAACGTTTCAATGAGTCCATTGGATGGTGTTGAGATTGAAGACTTTATTACTATTAAGAGGCCGGTGCGTCAGGATTCGGATATGCTTAATTTGAATTTGGTTGAGAAGGAAAGGGTTTGGAAATCTCAGTGTGAATCGGATTGGGAGTGTAGTGAGTGGGAGTCTTGTGATGATGGTGTTCAGAAGAGGAGTTGTAATGATGTTAAGGAATGTTTTATTCCTACTGATGTTCCTGATACAGCAAGGTATTGTGATGGCACTTGTGCTGAGAATTGGGAATGTGAGTGGTCGAATTGCGAGGGGGGTTTTACGATTCCTGAGTGTATGGATTTGAGTGGTTGTGGGACTTCATATGATATTCCGCAGAAGTTGGAGTGTGATATAGATAGACAGTGTTTGCCGGATATTGAATGTAGTGAGTGGTCGAGTTGTGAGGTTGATTACAATTTTATGGATTTGGTTGGTGGGTCGATTAGCGAGTTGACTGGTTCGAAGTCTAGGATTTGTGAGGATAAAAATGATTGTTCGGATTCGAGGGAAGATGTTAGGTCTTGTTCTGTTGGTGTTGATATTTATACTAAGAGATTTTCTAAGTGTGGTGAGGATTTTGTTGGAATTTATGATAGGTTGGATAATAGTTTGATTGCGCGGATAAGTGAAGGTGATGAAAGTAATCCTTATTTGAATATTAATTTGGATGGTAGTGGAGATAGTCCTTATTGTGATTATTGTTTTGATGGAAGGAAGAATGGGGATGAGGAAGGGATTGATTGTGGTGGTAGTTGTGAATTGTGTGATACTAAATATAAGAAAGTTGATTTTAAGAAGAAGACTACATGGAATAAGTTTAGTGATTGGATAAAGAAGATGCTAACATAATTTTGATTCTTAGCGATTAATATTGCGTTGGAAGAACGCTTGCGTACCGTTGTATGCGGCGTAACCTTCCGTCTTGTCTCAATCTACTAAGAATCAAAATTATTATTTTTGGGTTATCACAAGTCTTTTAAAGCAATTTTAGTTTCTAGTTTTGGCTCTGTAGCTCAGCGGTAGAGCGCCGCTCTCATGAGGCGGAGGTCCCGAGGTCAGCACTCGGCAGAGCCATACGAAACTTTTAGTTTCAAGGTATTAGGTCGCTTCGCTTTTAGGCATCAGGTTGGAGTTAGGACAACTTCGTTGTCGATTTTATTTTGACTTGGCGAAGCCATTCATTACTCTTATAAAGTATCTTCTCTATGGTATTCTATGGTTGTTGAGGAAGTTGTTTCTAATATGTCTGGGTTAGTTATGGCTTTAACTCCTGAGGTTGCGGAGAGAATTGGAGGTCTTATTACTGTATTGAAGGCGATTGGGATCGTCTTTATTTTTTATCTTGTTTATATGGTTGTTATGGGATATATTGCATTTAGAAGGATAAAGAGAATGAGGCATATAGAAAAGAAGGTTGATTCTATTGATAAGAAATTAGGCTTATTATTAAAGAAGAAAAAGTCTGCTAAGAAGTCTAAATAAGGGACCAAGGCTCTAGTTTCATAGAGTAAAATAATTATGCTTTCATTAGGGCTATTTCGATAACGGAAACGTTTACTAGTTTTCCTTCTTTGTTTTCAAATTCTTCACTTCCAATTGATACGTTTTTAACTGATACGTTTTGTTCATTTAGGAATTTTCTTCGTGCTACTTCTGCAACATCTACACCTTTAGAAATGAATTTTCCTCGTGCTTTAACTGTTACTTCGTCGGCTCCGTTGTTGAATTGCATAACTACTCCAGTTACGTAATTCATGAAGGGTTTGCCTCCGATAAAAATAGAGTTCTCTTGTGATTTTTGTGTTTCGTCTGTCATCGTGTTTATTATTCACTGTCTGTGTCGTCAATGATTGTCTTTGTGTTTGTTTTTACTCGAGCGATGTAGCCTGCGATTTTGTTTCGCATTTTTTTACTTGGTAGTGTACTTCCAAGTGCCTTTTTGTTTTCTGCGAATGTTTTTCCGAAAGACTCGTCTGAGTTTTCAATTAACTGTCTAGTTGTTCTTTTGATTAATTTGGATTTTATTCTTCCCATGTTAATGGATACGATTTTGGGTTTAAAAGTCTTTTGGGGTGTTTTTTATTACTATGGGGTTAGCCTTTCTATTTTTAGGAGTTTTTTGTAGGCGTCGATTGTGTCGTTCATTTTTTTTGTTAGGTTGCCTAGGATTATGATGTGGTATGGGAGGTTTTGTTTTTTTGCTTCTTTGTAGCAGGTCATTATTTCGGTTTCGTTTACTCTTTGTTTGTTAAATGCAAAAAGAAGAGCTTTTTCTTCGTTGTTTTGAGTTTTTGCTATTACTTTCTTTTTGTCTACTTCTTCTATTGAGATTATACTTGTGTCTTTGTTTTCTAAGAATTCTTCTACTTGTTCTAGGAAAGATTTTTTTAAGGGGGCGCTTATTGCTTCGTCGCTTGTTGACTTCGTCGCTTGTGGTTTGTCGAATATTGGTTCTACTTTTTTCGATTCTTCTTTAATATGTTTGATTTCTTCTTTTTTTACTTCCCAAGCTTTTGGGACATTTTCTGGTTCTTTTTCAGGTTTTGGTTCTTTTGGTTCAGGCTTTATTGGTTCTTGTTTTTCTTCTTTGATTTCTTCTTTAGGTTCTTTTACTTCGGGTTCTTCTTCTGGCTCAGGTGTTTTTTCTGGTGGGGATAATAGTTTATTGATTTCTTCGTCTGGTGTGAATGTGTATTTCCACATTATTTTTTCCTTGAATTTGAATGGGGTTGCGAAGTCTTTTATGTTTCGGAGTGCGACTCGTGTTGCGGGAGTTTCGGTTTCGTCTGTTATTAGTTTTATTTCTTTTAATTTAAGGTATGCTTCTTTTTCTACGGATTTTAGATTGTCTGTTTGATCTTCTAGTTTTTGTTCTTGTCCGGGTAGGAGGTATAGTGGCGAAGAGCCGATTTTCATGTGGCTTAGTTTTATTTGTTTTGATCCTAGGAGTTCTGAAAGTATTGCGGAGGCGAAGACTGGGTCCATTTGTATTGCTTTCGCTATTCGTACTGGGAGGGATGGTCCGCTTGTTTCTAGGAATGAAATTATCTTGTTCTTTTTTTCGTTGACGTCTATCATGTTAGAAGGATGCTCGAGGAGGTTATAAAGATTTTTATATTCGAGTCCATTTGATTTCGAAGTAGGAGATATCGGCTTCGTCGTCTACTACTGCGATTAATAGGTTTTTCTTTGTTGAATGCGCTACTCTGTTTTTTGCTGAGAAGTCTTGCCACGTTAATTGTTTGTTTTCTGATACTGGGAAGCATAGCCATTTGGAATGTCCGGAAAGTTTCGAGCCTTTTTCGTAGACCCGGAATTCTGCTCCGAATTTAAGGGCTGTTTTTACGATGTATCCATTTTTCCTTAAGTCTTTGAAGGTTAAATATTTTGTTTTGAAATTTTTATCGATTCTTGAGAATTTTTTTAGAATTTCTTTTTGCAATAGTTTGTTGTCTCGGTAGTCAAAGATATCCATTTTTTTGTCTTGAACAAGGTATAGTGCTTCATGTAGTGAATAGATGATTTTTTCACCTAGTTTTTCGCCGAATCTAGAGGTTGAGAAAAGGTTGTGAGCTTCAGCTGTGTTTGATGTTACTTTTTCTGAGATTAGTGTTGCTTTGATTTTTGTCATTTGAAGTGGTATTCGAATTTGATAGCCCCGCCAGGATTCGAACCTGGGTCGTGAGAGTCAGAGTCTCACATCCTTGACCACTAGACTACGGGACTGTTTATTTTTATGAGTGGGATTTGGTTTTAAAAGTTATCGTCCGAGCCTCTTTCCATAAGAAATTGCAGCATTTGCGGACGCTGCATTTCTCATGGATGTCGGCTTTTATTGAGGGATTTCTCTATCTAAAACTTTATAAAGCTAAATTTGGAGTTATTAATACAATGAAGAGATCAAGTAGAAGATGGAAGAAGAAAGGTCAAATGCGTTGGAAATGGCAACGTAAGAGACTTAAGAAAGAAAAGCGAAAGAGAAAGCTTAAGAGAAATAGATAATTGTAATTCTAGGATTTTGAGGAAGATTTGGTGCAAATTAATATGGCACATAAGATTGATGAGATTGAATTGGATTTGAATAAGGAGATTCTGATGGGGTGGGAATTAAAGAAGCCTGCTGATTCAGTTTTGAGATATGCCGCTCGAAATTTAAAAGGAGATATTGCTCCTAGGGTGGATATTGTTAAGAAGGGGAATGTCTATCAATTAGTTTATGGGTTGAATCGAGGAGTTACCACTATTCCTGATAGTTATGGGGGGCACCGTCGTTCAATTTCTCATGATATATCTGGACATGTTTTGAGGTGTAATTTGTTTGATAGTCATAGAGACATGAAAGGAGTAAAAGATATAATATTTTCCCCAATACAAGAGATTTTGTTAATAGGATGTAATAGTCAAGAGTCTGTTGGTTATTTAGAGAAGTTTCCAAAGAGTGTGTCTTCAAAGTTTTATAAGAATTATAATAGAGTTTCCTCCAGGGACTAATGCTCGAATGAGGTGTAGAATGTTTTATCACAATAATCCTTATAAACTGGGAATGGTGTTTTTGGTTATGAGTGATCATTATAATTCAGAGGTGTGGACTGAGAAATATCGGCCGAAGGTTTTTGACGATATGGTTGGACAAGAAGAGATTCTTAAAAGGGTTAAGTCTTTGACTAATTCTAATAATATTCCGCATTTACTTTTTGCTGGACCTGCCGGAACCGGTAAGTCTACTTTGGCTTTGATTATTGTTAAGAGTTTATTCGGTGAATCTTGGAGAGAGAATTATTTGGAATTGAATGCTTCGGATGAGAGAGGTATTGATGTTGTTCGACAGAAAGTTAAGGATTTCGCTAGGACGAAGGCTCTCGGTGATGTTCCGTTTAAGGTTATCTTCTTAGATGAGGCTGATGCTTTGACTAGAGAGGCTCAGCAAGCTCTTAGGAGGACTATGGAGAACTATACTTCGACTTGTAGGTTTGTGATGTCTTGTAATTATTCGTCTAAGATATTGGATCCTATTCAGTCTAGGGCTGTTGTTTTTAGATTTCAGTTACTAGAGAAGAAGGATATTAAGAAGAGAATTGATTTGATTTCGGAGACTGAAGGTTTGTCAATTAATCCGGAGGCTTTTGATGCTTTATATGAGGCGAGTGAAGGAGATTGTCGTAGGGTTATTAACTTACTTCAAGCGACTGCTTCTATTAGTCCTAATATTACTCCTGATTTAGTTAATACGATTGTTAGTAAGGCAAAGCCTAGTGATATTAAGGTTGTCTTAGATTATGCTTTGAGTGGCGATTTCCAGAACTCTAGGGAAAAGTTGTTGGATATTATGCTCAAAGAATCTATTTCGGGGCAGGATGTTATTAAAGCGATTCAGAAAGAGGTTTGGAATTTGCCGATTGATAATATGCTGAAGGTTAAGCTGACTGAGAAGACTGGCGAGGCTGAGTTTAGATTGGTCGAAGGTGCTGATGAGTTTATCCAGTTGGAAGCTTTGATTGCTGCGTTTATTCGTGCTGGTCTTGGCGGTGAGAATGGAGACTTAAGGGGAGGTGTTTAAAGTGAAAGTTGTAGTTGGTGGAAGTATGACTTTTGCAAAAGAACAGATAGAAGCTAAGAAGTCTTTAGAGAGTAGGGGGTATGATGTTTTGATAACTGATGATATCGAAGAATTTCTTGGTGATTTAAGCGTTAAAACTAAAATGGGCTTTGAAGATGAAGTTGAACTTTGCCGTAAGTATGACGTAATTAGAACTTTTTTTAATAAAATTGCAGAAGCAGATGCTATGCTGGTTATTAATGGAAAGAAGAAAGGAATTGAGGGGTATTTGGGTACGTCGGTTTTAATGGAAATAGGATTGGCTTATTATTTAAATAAAAAAATCTATTTGGTAAATCCTGTTGATAGGTGTCAAAGTTATGCTCCGGAAGTTGCTGCTATGGATCCTATTATTATTGGTTCGGATTTTGGATTGGTGAGGTAGTTTTATGGTTGACAAGAAAAGAGTCGGTGCTGGTTTTGGGGGTTTTGAATAATGGGGATTGCTATTGAGTTTGTGCCGGATTTGTGTTTGAGGTTGTTTGGAACTGATGGGCGTGATTCTAAAGAGTGTTTGCCGAAAGAGTTAGTTTTTGGTGAAGTTCATAATTTTTTGAAGAAGGGGCAGAGGAATTTTTGGATGTTGGGAGAGTTTCCTTTGAGAGAGACTAAGGGTAATAGTTTTTTGTCAAAGCCTTTGGCTAGTGTTGTTCTTTTAGAGGCTGCGCATTTTGTTAAGGATGGTGAAGTTTGGACTTGTGGTAGATATAAGATTGTGGAGGTTTACGATCCGTCGGATGATAAGGTTCATTTTGATGGGTTGGAGAAGATTGATGAGTAAGGTTGGTGTTGGGTTTGGTATAATGCTTTTGAATCGAGATGGGCAGGTTTTGCTTGGAAAGAGGCATGTTGATCCTGAGAAGGCGGATAGTGAGCTTAATGGTGCGGGGACTTGGACGATGCCTGGTGGGAAGTTGGAGTTTGGTGAGAGTTTTGAGGAAGGTGCGCGGAGAGAGCTTATGGAGGAGGCTGGGATGTATCTTGAGAGGGTGAAGGTTGTTTGTGTTAATAACGATAAGACTGATGATGCGCATTTTGTGACCGTTGGGATGTTTAGTGAGTATTTTCGCGGGGAACCGAGAGTTATAGAGCCTGATGAGATTACTGAGTGGCAGTGGTTTGATTTGAGTGATTTACCTAGTCCAATGTTTTTTCCGAGTTCTAGAATTTTAGAGAATGTTGAATTAAATAGAATTTATGTGAAGAGGGATTGAAGATGATGAATATGGATAATGTGCCGTGGTGTGAGAAGTATCGGGCTAAGTGTTTTGATGATATTCGGGGGCAGGAGTTGGCGGTTGATAAGGTTAAGATGTTTTTGAAGTTGTTTCCTAAGAAGAGGGCTGTTGCTTTGCATGGTCCGCCTGGAACTGGTAAGACTAGTTTGGCTTATGCGATAGCGTCGGAGATGGATGCAGAGGTTCTTGAGTTGAATGCTTCTGACTTTAGGAATAAGGCGAAGATTGCTGAGATTGTTGGGCCGGCTTCGCAGCAGAAGAGTTTGTTTAGGAAGAATAAGATTATTTTGATTGATGAGGTTGATGGGATTTCGTCTATGAAGGATCGGGGTGGGATTGCTGAGCTTTTGACTTTGATAGAGAAGAGTAGTTTTCCTTTGATTATTACGGCGAATGATATTTGGAATAAGAAGTTTAGTTTGTTGAGGAGGAAGGCTGAGGTTGTGCAGATGAAGGAAGTTGATTATAAGGTTGTGTTGAAGATTATGATGGATGTTTGTGAGAAGGAAGATTGTGCTGTTAGTGGTGAGGTTTTGAAGTCGATTGCGATTAAGGCGAGAGGGGATATTCGTGCGGCTTTGAACGATTTGCAGATTTTGTCGAAGATGGATAGTCCTGATCTTCTTGCTGAGGTTGGGGACCGAAATAAAGAGCAGTCGATTTTTACAGCTTTGCAGCATGTGTTTCAGTCTGCTAAGATTGATGATGAGATGATTAGGGTTTATGATGAGGTTAATATGCCGATTGATGATATCTTTTTGTGGATTGAGGAGAATTTGCCGTTGGCATATAAAGGTGAGGAGCTTTGTCAGGCGATTGATGCTTTGAGCTTGGCTGATGTTTTTAGGGGGCGGATCAGGAGGCAGAGGCATTGGAGATTTATGGTTTATGAGTATTTCTTGCTCGGAGCTGGTGTTGCTTCGGTTAAGAAGTATAATAGAAGTGGATGGGTGCAGTACAAGAAACCATCACGTATCTTGAAGATATGGTTGCAGAATCAAAGGTCGGCTAAGAAGAAGTCTATTTGTCAGAAGTACGCTAAGCATTGTCATATTTCTACGAAGACTGCTATGAGGGATTTTATGTTATTGAAGGTTATTTTGTCTGATGGGGATATTAGAAGTGAGCTGAAGTTGAGTGATGATGAGGTTGCTTATTTGGATAAGCCTATTGCTGCTTGAATTTGTATTGGTTTTCTTTTAGTATCTTAATATCATTTTTATGATTACTGTATTTTGATATTACGTGCACTCCTTTAAGTCTTCCCGGGATAAGTGCTAGGGCGCCTAGTTTGTCGATTATTGTGTGACATGCCACTTCACTTGGCATTCTTTCTTGGGCTTTCCATTGTTCTGCTGTTCTGGTTTGTCTGAAATTTAATTCGCTTGACATTCCGCTTTTTAGTCCGTGGTGAGGATACATTACAAATCCTCCTAGGAACTTACCTACTTTTTCTGATGCCCAATGAGGAATTAATTTCATGTATGCTCTTGCTTTGGAGATTTTTTCGTAGTTTTTTGGGGTTATGACTAGTGTTGTTTTCTGTTTTCCTATTTTTTTGTAGTCTGTTTTTGCTGTTAATATTAGTTCATCTGAATCTATAGGTTTTATGCTCAGTCTTTCGTTCCCGATTTCTTCTTCTAGTCTTAGGATTTTTCTTGGAGCGTTTTGTTCCACTAGCCCTGTTTGTTGAATAGCATGGTATAATGCTCTTTCGTTGTTTGGGGGAAAATAAGGGACTGCTTGTCTTTTTGTTGACCAACCTAGTTTCTCTAATGTCTTAAAGTTTCTTGAGGGAATTTTGTCGATTTGTATTTGTACGTTGTCTATTCCTGTCGCGTAAGTTGTTGCTAAAATATGTTCCGAGCAAAGGAGTTCGGCATCTCCATTTTTTAGAAGAAATGTAAAGTTAAAAGGTCCAGAGGTTTGTGCGTAATTTATGTTTGCTGGGATTATACCTGTTGGAAGTTTGAATTCTATTCCAGTATTTGGAGCTGCAGGGTGAAGTGTTACGTTTACTTTATTCCCTCCAAAGGCTTCTGTACCTATTATTCTTACGGGTTTCTTAAGTGTTCTTTGCGAATCTTTCATTAATGGATTTGATTCTAAGCCTTTTTAAGAATTATTGTAATAGGAATAAATGAGTAATTAAGCTCCGCAACCTGCTGCTGTTGCTCCACCTTGTGTTCCGAATCCGAATCCTGGCGCTGGGTTTCCTAGAGAAGATAAGTCTGTGTTACATTCTTCTGGAGCTTCGTTGAAAGCTGCACAGATTGCGTTAAGTATGGATTGAGAATCTCTTCCTACCGGATAAACTACACATGTTGTAGCGCTACCACAATTTTGAGCATTAGATACAAATGTTGCACCGTTAATAACTAGAGTTGGAGATCCACCTATACCGTAAGCATCGTTTTCAGCTTTGTGAATATTGAATTGTGGGAATCGTCCGCTCATCCATGAAGACTCATCTTCTAGGTTTGCGATTACATCGAATTCTTCATCTGTTGCTTCAACGCATGTTGCTAGGGCAGTTGTGTCAACACCAGTAGATGCGATACAACCTTCACCATCACCAGCTTCTAAGAAGCAAGTTAAGTAGTTTAAGTATAGTTCTTTGTTTTCCTTTTGAATACAGTATTGGTTAAGTTGTTCTGTTACTTCTGGTTCTCCGTGCATAGCGTAGTAAACGAATTTGATTTCAGCGTCGACCTTGTCTCCTAGTAAGCTCATAACTGGGATTAATCCTTTTTCGATTTGAGTTCCGTAAGGGCAGTGAGACATAATGAATGCTTCAACAACTGGCTTGTCAGATTTAACAACTTCAGGAGTTGGTGCAGGAGTAGATGGTGTGTTTGCAGAAGGGGTTGTAGTGTCTTCTAATGGGATTAGGCTTGGGACTAGGTTTATTCCGTCTTTTGTTACGTAAACAGGAATTTCTTGTTCGTCGATTGATAGAACTATTTCGAAAAGAGCTCCCTCGTCGTTAACTGAAATTAAGTCTGCATTTGCGCCTTGTTTGTTTGCGAATTCTAGTACTTTTTGTCCAGCTGTTTCTGCGCTGACCGTTGCACCTGTTAGTCCTCCGGAGATTAATACTGCGATAAGTAGAACTGCCAGGATTACTGTAGAAACCGTCCAGTAATTTTTAGATAAAGTTTTTAATATTTTTTTACTTGTCATGTTTTGTTAAATTTGTTTTTCTTTATAAATATTTGTACAGTGGTGTTAACATTAGACTTAAAAGTGGATTTCTCTTCTGTATGTTATGGATGTTGAGAAGGAAGTTGCGGATGCTATAAAGAAATATGATTTGATTAGCGACGGTGATAAGGTTGTTGTTGCGCTTTCTGGTGGGAAGGATTCTACTTCTGTCTTATATATACTTAAGAAATTGGGGTATGATGTTGAGGGGCTGATGATTGATTTGTATTTGGGGCAGTGGTCTGAGACGCATAAGGAGAATATGAAGAAGTTTTGTGAGGAGAATGACATCCGATTGACGATTGTGGATTTGAAGGAGGTTCTTGGGCAGGGGATTTGTTTTATTAAGGCTGTTTTGAAGAAGCAAAAGAATTTGACTGGGTGTACTGTTTGTGGGATTATTAAGAGATGGATTTTGAATAAGTGGGCGAAGAAGCTTGGGGCTGACAAGATTGTGACTGGGCATAATTTGGATGATGAGGCGCAGAATGTTTTGATGAATTTTTTGAAGGGGAATATTTTGTTGGGAGTTAATTCTTCACCGGCGACTGGCGGGAAAGCTGTCAAAGGTTTTGCTCAGAGGATCAAGCCTTTGTTCTTTGTTCCTGAGAACGATATTCGGGAGTATGCTAAGAAGAAGAAGTTTGATATTTTGTATGACAAGTGTCCTTGTTCTTTTGAGACTTATCGTGCGGACACTAGGGATTGGCTAGATAATATAAGTGATGGGGAGAAGTTGGCTATTGTTGAGAATTTTCAGAAGATTGTTCCTAAGTTGCGGAAGGAGAATGTTATGGAGTTGAAGACTTGTAAGAGGTGTGGTGAGCCTTCGAGATCTGAGTTGTGTAATTATTGTAAGATAGTCTGTAATTTGTGATTTTGTTCCATGAAAAATCGGAGCATCTGCGGACGCCCGCGATTTCTCATGGATGTGTTGTAGGAAATTATTTATAGTTTGGAGATTTTATTTTTTTATGGAAAAGTCTTTTACGTTGAATGAGTTGAAGGAGTTGGTTATGGCGCAGGCCGCTGAAAAGGGGTTTGGTGTGAAGCCTGAAGATGTTAATGTTTCTGAGAAGTTGGCGTTGATTCATTCTGAGGTTTCTGAAGCGCTTGAGGCATACCGTCATAAGAAGTTTGAGGGGAGGCATTGTTTTGGTGAGGAATTGGCTGACGTGATTCAGAGGACTTTGCATTTGGCAGGTGTGATGGGTGTAGATATTGAGAAAGAATTTTTGAAGAAGTTTCAATGGAATAAGTCGAGGGAATGGAATTGGGACGAGATGAATGAGAATCATTCTTGATATATATGTTGGAGTGTATATTTTTTTATAAAGGATTGAAGGCTTGATTTGTTATGGAAAAAGGGAAGTTGATAGTTGTTGATGGGACTGATGGTAGCGGAAAGGGAACGCAGACTGAATTGCTGGTTGAGAGATTGAAGAGTGAAGGTCATGTTGTTTTTATGTTGGATTTCCCGCAGTATGGTGAGAGGAGTGCTGCCATGGTTGAGGATTATTTGAATGGGAAGTTTGGGACTGCTGAAGAGGTTGGACCATATAGAGCCTCGATTTTTTATGCTTGTGATCGTTATGCTGCGGCTGCTGAGGCGAAGAAGCGGATTGAGAATGGTGAGATTTGTATTAGTAATCGTTATGCTTCGGCGAACATGGGACATCAGACTGGGAACATTAAAGATAAGGATAAGAGGGATGATTTTTTGGAATGGTTGGATGATTTGGAGTTTGGCATCTTTGGGATACCGAGACCGGATTGTCAGATTTTGGTTTATGCTGATCCGGCGGTTGCGCAAGCGTTGGTTGATAAGAAGGGGCATCGTGATTATGTTGGTGGAGAGAAGAGGGATATTCTCGAGGCTGATATTGATCATTTGAAGAATGCCTCTGAGGCTTTTTTGTATTGCGCTGAGAAGTTTGATTGGTCTGTTGTTAATTGTACGCCTGAGGGGGACATGAGAAGTATAGAAGATATTCATGAGGAGATTTATGGAATTGTTAAGGGTGAGATTGGGTCCCAAGGGTATGACTCTGGCGAGCTTGATAATGTTGATGTTGAGGAGTATTGTATTGGAGAGGGTTGCGGAGAAGATATAGAGGAGGATGGTCGAGAGATTGTTTATAGTACTGAGGGGATGAGTGAAGAAGAGAAGGCTGCGAAGATTAAAGAACTTGAAGCTAGGTATGGCGTGGAGGCTGTTGTAAAATGAAGGCGTATATGGATATTTTGAAGAAGGTTTTGGATGATGGGAATTTGGATTTGCTTAAGACGCCAGAAGAGATTCATGCTGAGCTTTGGGGAAAGATTGAAGATCAGATGGGATATAGTGATGATGATAAGTTGGTTTTGAATTATTTTTTTACGGATCTTGATAGTCCGATTTTTGCGATTAAGAATTTTCATCCTGAGGTTTGGGCTTTGATGCAGGCGCGGTATAGTCGATCTAAGGGTGGGCTTCGTGAGAGCTTTTTGGATTTATTGAAGGAAGATGAGAGTAATTTTAATTCTTTGCTAGAGGAGATTAAGAAGACTGGGCAAGGCGAGGCGACGAAGCACGCGACGGAGAAGGCGATTCAATTTATGGAGAAATGGGTTTTGGGTTATGGGCATAGTTCTGTTGCTGAGGGTGCGGTTGTTGGATTTGGTTTGGAAGGTGTGAGTATTCTTGCGACGAAGGTTATTGAGGACAATAGGCTTTGTTCTTTTTGTGAGAAGTCGACTAGGTATGTTTCTTTTGATAGGAGTTCTTTTTATCAGGATGAGGTTTTGAATACTTCTGAGTATGCTGGCGAGATTAATGAGATGTTGGATTATCTTTTTGAGATTTATACGAAGTTGGATGCTCCGGTTTTGGAATATGTTCGGGGAGTTGCTCCGTTGGAGGATGGTGGCAACAAGGCTGCTTGGACTAGGGCGACTGCTTCTCGGCGGTTTGATGCGATTCGTTATTTGTTGCCTGCCTGTACTAAGACTAGTCTTGGTTGGACTTTGAATGCCCGTAATTTGTCGCATGCGATTTCGAAGTTATTATCTCATCCTTTAAAGGAGATGAATGAGATTGGTGAGATGCTTAAGGCTGAGGGCGGGAAGGTCTTGCCTTCTTTGTTGAAGTTTTCGGATAAGAGTGATTATATTTGTGAGACGAATAAAGATATGCAGAGTTTTGATTTTAGTAAGAGTTCTTTTGATGGGGAGAAAGTTAGGCTTGTTAATTCTTCTAGTAATCCGGAGGACGCTATTGTTGCTTCTATTTTGTATCGTTATGAGAATTGTTCTTTTGATGAGGCTAGGGCTAGGGTTGATGGTATGATTTTGAGTCAGAAAGAGAATGTTCTTGATAAGTATCTTGGGAGAATGGGGAAGTTTGATTCGCCGATGAGGGAGCTTGAGCATGAGAGTTTTAGTTTTGATATTGTGATGGATTATGGGGCGTTTCGGGATTTGCAGCGTCATAGAATTTGTACGCAGACGAATCAGATTTTTACTGCTGATCTTGGTTATGATGTTCCGGCTGATGTTGTTAGCGCTGGGATGGAGGCTGAGTATAGGCTTGCTATGGATAAGGCGAAGGTTGTTTATGGTAAGGTTCGTGTGAAGTATCCGTTGGAGGCGCAGTATCTTTTGCCGCTTGGTTTTAGGAAAAGGTTTTTGATTACGATGAATATGCGGGAGGTTTGTCATTTTATTAAGTTGAGGACGATTCCTTTGGCGCATGATTCTTATCGACGGATTGCTTACAAGATGTATGAGATTATGCAGAATAAGTATCCGCTTTTGGCTAAGTATATTGTTTGTAATTATTCTACTGAGGAGCTTGGCCGGTTGAAGGCCGAGGAGAATACTGAGAAGGGTGGGAGTTTGATATGAGCTTTTGGATTTCGGATAAGGAAGTGAATGATTTGGTTACCGGTGAACTTGGGAGGCAGAAGACTACTTTGAATATGATACCTTCGGAGAATTTTTGTTCTAAGGATGTTTTGGCGGCGTGTGGTTCGGTTTTGAATAATAAGTATGCTGAGGGTTATCCTGGGAAGCGGTATTATCAAGGGAATGAGTTTGTTGATCAGGTTGAGAATTTGGCGATCGAGCGGGCGAAGAAATTATTTGGTGCTGAGCATGTGAATGTGCAGCCGAATTCTGGGAGCCCTGCAAATATGGCGGTTTATTTTTCTGTTTTAGAAAGTGGGGATAAAATTCTTGGGATGGATTTGATGCATGGTGGACATTTGACTCACGGGTCGCCTGTGAATTTTTCTGGGAAGACTTATGAGTTTGTTTCTTATGGTGTTGAGGAGAATACGGGGATTATTGATATGGAAAAGGTTCGGGAGATTGCTTTGCGTGAGCGGCCGAAGATGATTGTGTGTGGGGCGACTGCTTATTCGAGGGTTATTGATTTTGATAAGTTTGCTGCGATTGCTAAAGAGGTTGGTGCTTATTGTTTGGCAGACATTTCTCATATTGCTGGGTTGGTTGCTTCGGGTGTTCATCCGTCGCCGTTTCCGGATTTTGATTTTGTTACGACCACTACACATAAGACTTTGAGGGGGCCTCGTAGTGCCATGATTATGTGTAAAGAAGAATTTGCGAAGGCTATTGATAAGGCGGTTTTCCCGGGGCTGCAGGGTGGTCCTCATGAGCATACTATTGCTGCTAAGGCGATTGCTTTTGGCGAGGCATTGAAGCCGTCGTTTAAGGAGTATTCTCAGCAGATTGTTGATAATGCTTTTGTGTTGAGTGAAACTTTGAAGAGTCGGGGGGTTAAGTTGGTTAGCAATGGGACTGATAATCATTTGATTTTGATTGACTTGATTAGGACAGCTGCTATTGGTGAGGCGGGTAAGGGCCGAGAGGTTGCTGTTGCTTTGGAGGAGGCTGGGATTGTTGTTAATGCGAATACGATTCCGTTTGATTCGTCTACTCCGTTTAAACCATCTGGGATTCGTTTGGGTGTTCCTGTTTTGACAACAATGGGGATGAAGGAAGATGAGATGATTATTGTTGGGAATTGTATTGCGGATGTTATCGATCATATGGGTGATGGATTTGTTATTGGGGCTGTTGCTGAGGAAGTTGGGAAGTTATGTAAACGGTTTTCTTTTTATTAGTTTTTATTAATTTGTTATTTGTTTTGGGAGCGGTTATGTAATTTGTAGTGTGGTAAAGGTACACGGTTGGGGAACGGAGGGGAAACACGGAGGACACGGTTTAAGGCAGGGGGAATTTTTAGCCGCGGATTACGCGGATTTTTGTTTTGGGTATTTTGTTCCATGAGAAATTGCACCATCTGCGGACGGCGCATTTCTCATGGAAGGTTACTTCTTTGCTGCTTTCCACATAAAATTGAAATAATTTTTATAAGATTTTGCGATGTCTTTATTCCTTATTAGGATAACTATAGGTTTATCTTTGATCATATGAATGGAAACATAATCTCCGAAAATACTTGTTGTTGATTCGCTTTTTGCATCTGCTATTCTTACATGAACGTTTTTGAATTTAGTGAAATTATGTTTCTTGTGCTGTTCATCTAAGATCACTTTTAGTATTGAACCTGATTTTTCTAATTGTTTTCCGATTACGGGCATTTCATATAATAAATCATAAGCTCTTCCTGTTCCGCCGAATGCGAGTAGTTCTTTTTCTTTTAAGGTTATGTTCATAAATGTTCTAAATCCTTCTTTGCCTTCGTATACTTTAATTTCTACGGGTTCATGTTTTTCTGTTTTTATTTTTCCTAGCTCTTGTATTAGGTCTAGGATTATTGTTTCTTTTGCTTTAATTGGGTTTAGTAGTGCTTCGGGTGTGGAACATGAGAATACTTTTTTGTTTTCTTTGACTATGTAATTTACCTGACCTTTTTCTATTAGGTGGTTTAATACTGTGTAAATTAGGGTTCTGTCCATGCCGACGTTTTTGGCGATTTGATTTGCGGATAGTTCGCCTTTTTTGAGTAGTTCTAAATATGCTTTCGATTCGTTGCCTGTTAGTCCTGCTTGTTGCAGTTTTTCATGAATGTTCATAAGATCATGTGGATTTATTATTTTATAAGTGTTGTTATTAAAGATAACAACTTATGTTTAAAAGAAGTAATTGGAGAGTGTTGTTATGGTATATAGAGAGCTTGAAAAAGAAGTAAAAGAAATAGTGGATAGTTTGAATTGGAAATGGAAATTGACGGGGGCTGTTGCTAGCTTCTGTGCTGGAGTAGGATTTGGAGCTATCGGAAAACATACGAGGGAGAAATATATTCCTGCCATTCCTGTTGTGGTTGATTTAATGGCGTATCCATCTCCTGGAGGAATTTTATGTTATAGTGCTGGAGTTGCTATGAATTATATTCCTGAGATATATGAGTTTGTTCAAAATTCTCCGATGGGGAATATGTAAGATGGGAAGGAGCAATAAAGAACATAGGGAGTTAGATAGAGAGTTGGAGATAGAATTAAATAAGATTCAAGACTATGTGGATGTTGGGATAATTTATACTTTAATTGTTTATATGGCTCCAATAGGGATCCCTATATATTTTTATGCTAAGCATAAGCAAAAGAAAACTAGGGAAAAATATTACAAAGAAAAAACATTATTTCCTGATTATTTTTTAGAGCATAAATAATTCTTTAAGAAACAGGTAAGTAAGAAATTTAGGTTTTATTTGGGCTCGTCGGGAAAAATTTGTTGTTAATTTTCGGTATATAAAGATGCGTGATTCCTTGAAAAAAGTAACAGTCGGTCTGCGATGTTAACGATTGTGAACGATAATATCTTCTTGATGACAATAATCTTTATATACTCATTTGGATAATGTTTTTTATAACTACAAGTAATTGTAGTAAAAAGGGGTGCGAGATACAATATCTTGTATTCACTATAAAATAACAAATGTTGTGTCCATACTGTACTGCTGCTGAAACGAAGGTTACTGATAAACGTGATAGTGGTTCGGTGGCTCGTAGACGGCGTGAATGTTTGAAATGCGGGAAGCGTTTTACGACATATGAGCGGGTTGAGTTGGACTTGAATGTTATTAAGAAGGACGGTCGAAGGGAGAAGTTTTCGCGGGATAAACTTTTTGAAGGGTTTGATAAGAACCTTCAGAAGAGGCCTTTCACAACTGATCAAATTGAAAAGATTGTTCATGATGTGGAGGCGAAGATTTATCGTATTGCGAAGGATAAGGATATCAAGAGCAGTAAGATTGGTGAGCTCGTGATGAATAAACTTCGGCGAGTTGACAAGGTGGCTTACATCAGATTTGCTGCCGTGTATAGGGACTTTGAGGATATTGAAGAGTTCAAAGATGAGATAAATAAATTGGAGAAATAAAAAAGAAAACATGGTAAAAAAGATAAGGAAAAGAGACGGGAGCGTTGTGTTCTTCCAGAAAGATAAGATTGAGACTGCGATTTGGAATGCGGTTAAAGCTGTTGGTGGGAAGGACCAAGAAAGGGCTAAGGTTGTTGCTGATTTGATTGTTGAGAAGTTGGATAGAATTCATGGTGAACATGGGATTCCAGATGTCGAAGAGGTTCAGGATTTGACTGAGAAGGTTTTGATTGAAGAGGGCCATGCGAAGGTTGCAAAAGCGTTTATTCTTTATCGGCAGAGTCACGATGAGCTTCGGGATGTTAAGGGTTTGTTTGATACTATTGAGGTGGTGGATGATTATATTGGTTTGAATGACTGGATGGTTAAGGAGAATTCTAATATGGGTTATAGTTTGCAGGGTTTGAATAATTACATTACGACGAAGATTATTGCGAATTATTGGATGAGGAGGATTTATCCTGAGGCGATTCGGAAAGCTCATGAGTCGCAGGATATTCATGTTCATGATGTTGATTCATTGGGTGCTTATTGTGTTGGTTGGGATTTGAAGGATTTGTTGACTGTTGGATTTAAGGGTGTTAAGGGTAAGGTTGAGAGTAAGCCTCCAAAGCATTTGAGAACTGCACTTGGTCAGATGGTGAATTTCTTTTATACTCTTCAGGGTGAGACTGCTGGAGCACAGGCATTTTCTAATTTTGATACTTTGCTTGCACCGTTTGTGAGATATGATAAGATGGATTATAAGCAGGTTAAACAGTCTATGCAAGAGTTTGTTTTTAATTTGGCTGTGCCGACGAGGGTTGGTTTCCAGACTCCGTTTACGAATGTGACTATGGATTTGGATGTGCCTTCTTATATGGCTGATGAACATGTGATTATTGGTGGTCAGCCGCAGATGGAGACGTATAAAGATTTTGAGGTTGAGATGGGGATGATCAATAAAGCATTTGCTGAGGTTATGATTGAGGGTGACGCGACTGGACAGGTCTTTACTTTTCCGATTCCGACTTATAATATTACGAAGGATTTCGATTTTGATAAGCCTGAGTATGATTTGATTTGGGAGATGACTGCTAAGTATGGTATTCCTTATTTCTCTAATTTTGTTAATTCAGATATGAAGCCTGAGGATGCTCGGAGTATGTGTTGTAGATTGAGGTTGGATCAGGTTGAGCTTCGAAAGCGTGGCGGCGGTTTGTTTGGTGCTAACCCGCAGACAGGTTCTATTGGTGTTGTTACTGTTAACATGGCGAGACTTGGTTTTGTGTCTACTAATGAGGATGACTTTTTGGCGAGACTTGATAGGTTGATGGAACTAGCGAAGGAGAGTCTTGAGATTAAGAGGAAAACGGTTGAGAAGTTTACTGAGGTTGGTCTTTATCCTTATTCAAAGTTTTATTTGAGGCAGGTTCATGCTAGGTTTGGCGAATGGTGGAAGAATCATTTTGCTACGATTGGTCTTTTGGGGATGAATGAGGCGATTTTGAATTTTATGCCAGGTGAGAATATTACGACAGAGAAGGGTCGGTCTTTTGCCTTGAGAATTTTGGATTTTATGAGAGAGAAGTTATCGGAGTACCAGGAAGAGACGGGGAATATTTATAATTTAGAAGCTACTCCTGGTGAGGGGACGACTTTTAGGTTTGCTAGGTCTGATAAGAAGAGGTTCGGTCGGGCTGTTGTTGCGAACGAAGAGGCCTTCCAGAAAGGGGCAGCTCCGTATTATACTAATTCGTCGCAGTTACCTGTAGATTTTACTGAAGATGTTTTTGAGGCGCTTGATATTCAGGATGAGTTACAGTGTAAGTATACTGGTGGGACCGTTTTCCATACTTTTGTTGGTGAGAAGATGACTGTGGATGCTGTTAAAAAGATGGTCAAGAAAATTAGTAATAACTATCATTTGCCTTATTTCACGATTTCGCCTACGTTTTCGATTTGTCCGGTTCATGGTTATTTGAATGGGGAGCATGAGTATTGTCCGAAGTGTGATTTAGAGATTGCTGAGGGTGAGGCTTCTGCTGTTTCTGCTTCTGAGCCTGTTGTGACAGAAGTTAGTGATGCTGAGATTGCTGCTGAGAATATTGTTACTGCAAAAGAAGAGGTTCCATCTTTGCCTTCTAGGGAAGTTGAAGCTCCTAGTTTAGTTGCGCCAACCATTACTGTTGAAGGAGATACTATTACTGTTGTTGAAGGTTCTGACTCGGAATTAAATCTTGGGGGTGATACCAATGGCGAGAACGAAATGTGAAGTGTGGAGTAGAGTAGTAGGATACTTGAGACCAACTGCACGATGGAATGAGGGTAAGTTAGCTGAGTTTGGGGATCGATCAATGTTTAATAGCGATTGATTTCGATTTCTAGTGACTTATACGTCGTTGGACGGGTGTTTATATATGTTAATACATTGCACACTCGTACGCCTAGTCTAAGCCTACTATAAATCAAAAATTGATTTATTTTTTTATTATGAAAATTGATTATGAGATGAGGTTGCATGAGAATCCTTTTTATAAGATTAAGTCGGGGAAGCAGAAGATTGAGGGGAGATTATTTGATTTGAAGAGACAAAAGTTTAAGGTTGGAAATGTTATTAGGGTTTATTTGAGACCAGAGGAGAAAGAGTTTTTTGATATTAGAATTGTGGAATTGAAGAGATATGGTTCTTTTAGGGATATGTTTTTGGATTTGGGACCTATAGTCTTTTGGCGCGAAGAAGATTGTAGAGTTGAGGATTTTATTTTGGCATATAGGAAGTATTATAGTGAAGAAGCTGAAAGGGAGCTTGGTGTTTTGGGAATTCGAGTTGAGGTATTACTATGAAAATTTCTGGATTACAAAAGGTTAGTACGATTGATTATCCCGGGGAGATTGCGTGTACGATTTTTTTGCATGGGTGTAATTTTCGTTGTGGGTTTTGTTATAACCCAGAACTAGTTCTGGGTAGTTCGGAGTCGGGAGTCGGGAGTCGGGAGAAAGGGGGGTTTAGTGAAGAGTATGTTTTGGATTTTTTGAAGAGTAGGATTGGTAAGCTTGATGCGGTTTGTATTACTGGGGGTGAGCCGTTGGTGAGTTTGGATTTTGATTTTGTTCGGAAGATTAGAGATTTGGGTTTTAAGATTAAGCTTGATACGAATGGAAGTTTTCCTAATCGGCTTAAGGAGATGATTGATTTGGGTTTGGTTGATTATATTGCTATGGATATTAAGAATTCTAGGGAAAAATATTCTGAGGCTGTTGGGGTTAATATTGATATTGAGAAGATTGAGGAATCGATAAAGATGATTCATGATTTTGGGGAGTATGAGTTTCGGACGACGACTGTTGGTCGGTTGCATGATGCTTATTCTATGATGGCGATGGCGAAGTGGTTGAATAGTGTTTGTGGGGCGAAGCCTAAGCGGTTTTTCTTGCAGGGATTTAAGAAGAATCCGGATGGGATGATTGATTCTAGTTATATGGATGAGCTGGATGTTGGTGAGAAGTTTCTGATTGAGTTGAAGAATTGTATTTCTGATTGGTTTGAGAAGGTTGAGGTTAGAGTTTAGGGTTTTTGATTACGGTGTTTCGGTATTCGGTGTTTCGGTGTTTCGGATGAATTGTTAGGGGGTTGTTATTTGTTTTTGTTGATTGCTTCCATAAGAAATTACACCATCTGCGGACGGCGCATTTCTCATGGAAGGTGTAACTGGTTGATGTGATTTGCTTGTGAGATGTTGTTAAAATATGGTACGCGGATTTTCGTTTTTGTGATGGTTGTTATTTTGTTTTGGGATTATTTCTTCCATAAAAAATCGGAGCATCTGCGGACGCCCGCGATTTCTTATGGAAGAGTGTAAATTATTGATTGGTTGCTTGGGAATGGTTGCTAAAAATTGGCACGCAGATTCTCGTAGGATCCTCACGGATTTTGTTTTGGGTGGGTGGTTTCTTATGGGAGTGGTTGCTAAAAATTTAGCCACAGATTACACAGATTTGATTATGGGTGAGTGAGAAATATGGCACGCGGATTAATGCAGATTGTGCGGATTTTCGTCTTTGTGATGGTTGTTATTTTGTTTTGGGATTGTTTCTTCCATAAAAAATCGGAGCATCTGCGGACGCCCGCGATTTCTTATGGAAGGTGTAATTTGTTTATGATAAAATGACTTGGGAGTGGTTGTTAAAATTGGACACGGACAAATACAGGATCTTCGCAGATTTGTTTTTGGATGTGGATGTTTTGGTGCAATAGTTTTTTTAAAGGGAAGGTTGCTTATTTTTTTATGGTTGGGAAAAAGATAGGATTTAGTACGGGGTGTTTGTATAAGAATATGAATCCTATTTCTAAGAGGGCGGTGGAAATGATTGTCTCTACTGGTTGTAATATTATTGAACTTGGGGCTGGTGAGAAGAGTAGGATATATGAATTGTCTTCTATTGATAAAAGTGATTTGAGTCAATTTGAGTATGTTAGTTTGCATGCGCCTGATGATTTGATTTATGATAATAATGAGGAGACTTTGGAAATTTTGAAGAAGATTTCGGAAAATCATGCGAGATTGAATTTTGATTGCGTTGTCATTCATCCGGATGCTGTGGCTGATTGGAGTGTTTTTGATGTTTTTGATTTGCCTATTGCTTTTGAGAATGTGGATGAATGGAAGGATTTTGGGAAGAGTGCCCAAGATATAAAGAAGGTTTTTGGCTTTGGTGATTATGGAATGATTTGTGATTTGACGCATGCGCATACTATTGATTCTTCAACGAAGTTGGCTAGGGATTTACAGAAAGAATTTACAGAAAGAATTTGTCATATTCATTTGAGTGGGTATCATTGTTTTGGGGGAGATAGCCAGAAGCACTATCCTCTTTACTTAACTAAGCAGAGAGAGCTTTTGGATGCTGTGATTTTAGATAGGCCAATTGTTATTGAGAGTGTTTTGCCTAAATGCATTGAGGGTGATGAAGTTGAATATATGAAAGATTCTTTGGCTAAGGAGCTTGGTTACGTGAAGGGATTTTTTTCTATGAAAGAAAGTAAAGGAACTTTGAGAGAGGATGCTTTGGAATATCATCGAGGTAAGGATAAGAATGGTAAGATTGGAACTGAAATTTTGACTTCTTGTGAGGGTCAGGATGATTTGACTTTGGCTTATTCGCCTGGAGTTGCGGCTCCTTGTTTGGAGATTGCTGAAGATGCGGATAAAATTTATGATTATACTAATAAGGGAAATACTGTTGCGGTTGTGAGTAATGGGTCGGCTGTTCTTGGGCTTGGTAATATTGGAGCGGGGGCAGGCAAGCCTGTTATGGAAGGGAAAGCTCTATTGTTTAAGCATTTTGCCGATGTGGATGCTAGGGATGTTTTGGTTAATTCGCAGAACCCTGACGATATTGTGGAAGTTGTTCGTTTAATTTCTGCTACTTATGGGGGGATTAATTTGGAAGATATTAAGGCGCCTGAGTGTTTTTATGTTGAGGAGAAATTGAAGGAGTTTTTGGATATCCCTGTTTTTCATGATGATCAGCATGGGACGGCGATTGTTGTTGGGGCTGGTTTGCTTAATGCTTTGAAGATTTCTGGGAAGAGGATTGGGGATATTAAGGTTGTTTTTTCTGGGGCGGGGGCTGCTGGGATTGCTTGCGCGAAGATGGTTGTTTCTTTGGGTGTTTTGAAAAGTAATGTTGTTGTTTGTGATAGTAAGGGAGTTATTCATTCAGAGAGAGAGGGGCTGGATTCTTCTAAGTTGGAGTTTGCTGTTGATAGTGAAAAGAGGGAGTTGAAAGAAGTTGTTGACGGTGCAGATGTTTTTATCGGGGTTTCGGCGAGGGATATTTTGAGTCCTGAGATGCTTTTGTCGATGAATGATGATCCGGTGGTTTTTGCTATGGCAAATCCTAATCCTGAGATTGATTATAATTTAGCGAAGGAGACTAGAAGTGATGTTGTTATGGCGACGGGCAGGAGTGATTTTCCTAATCAGGTGAATAATGTTTTGGGTTTTCCTGGGATTTTTAGAGGGGCACTCGATGTTCGAGCTAAATGTATTAATGAGGAGATGAAGATTGCGGCGGTTAAAGCTTTGGCTGGATTGGTGGATGAGCCGAATAAGGATTGTATTATTCCTAGTCCTTTTGATGATATGGTTGTTGTGGAGGTTGCTTGTGGTGTTGCTTTAGCTGCTGTTAATAGTGGTGTTGCTGGGGAATTTGATTTGGATGAGTATCGGAAGAATTTGGAGTTGAAGTTTTTGAAGAAGGAAGTTGAAGATGTTGTTTGTTATGTGAAGGTGGGTGAGAAGTATAGGCATTTTAAGGGTGGTGAGTATGAGGTTGTCTCGGTTGCCTTGGATAGTGATGATTTGAGTAAGAAGGTTGTTTATCAGGCGCTTTATGATGATAAGGTTTGGTCTAGGTCATTGGAGGAGTTTGTTGGGTTTAGGGACGGAGTTAAAAGGTTTGAGAAGATTGAAGAGGAAATTATTGAGGACAAAAATGGCGCGCAGATGAACGCAGACGAACGCAGATTGGCAGGTGTTAATGTGAAGGTTAAGAAGTTGAAGGAGAATGCGGTGTTGCCGAGTTATGCGCATCCGGGGGATGCTGGTATGGATTTGTGTTCGACTGAGGATTACGTTGTGCCGGCTGGGAAGAGGCAGTTGGTTTCTACAGGGATTGCTATGGAATTGCCTAAGGGTTATTGGGCGAATATTCGGGGAAAGAGTGGACTTGCTTACAAAAAAGGGATTTCTATTTTGGGTGGTGTGATTGAGTATACTTATAGGGGAGAATATGGTGTTATAGTTTTGAATACTGGGGATGAGGATTTTGTGATTAAGGCGGGGGATAAGGTTGCGCAGGTTGTTATTGGTCCGGTTGCTAGTGCGGTGCCAGAAGAGACTTGTGATTTGAGTGATACGGTTAGGGGTGAAGGAAATTTTGGTTCTACTGGTGGAAGTAGGGTATAGATTATAGCCAGCCTAATTCTTTATACATTTCTTGGCTTGGGGTTGTTAGCTCTGTGTTGCCGAGATCTTTTTTGTTTACCCATTTGAGTTCGACGATATCGTCTGCAGGAATAAGATCTCCTGATTCATATTTGCAAAAATATTCTAAGAATATTATATGTAAAGGTTTTCCGTCCTTTCTGGTTGTCGTGTCTTCTCTAGGGGTTAGTCTGTATTTTGGGATTATGCATTTTATGTTTTCTGGATCTATTTTTAGGCTTGGTGCTTCTTCTCCGAGTTCCCGGATTAGTTCACTATGGAAATAAGGGTCGTCGTATTTCTTTTGAGATAATAATTGAGTTCCTTTTCCACGATCCTTTATTCCGCCGCCGATGGTATGCCAGACGTCAGGATACGGAGGTCTTCTTTTGTCTTTTTTTCCTAGAGCAAGTTTTTCTCCATCATGTATTATTCCTGCGACGATTATTCTTGTTTTCATTATGATTCGATGATGTCGGATTATTTAAATGTAATATATAAGATAAAGTGCCATAGTCTTTATAAATTTGGGATGGGGTTTCCTGAGTATGATAATTGGTGTTACTGGAATGTTGGGGGCTGGGAAGGGGACGATTGCAGAGTTTCTTTTGTCGAAGGGATTTAAGCATTATTCGGTTCGGGCGTTTTTGACTGAGGAGATTTTGAAGAGGGGGCTTAATGTTAGTCGTGATAATATGGTTTTTGTGGCGAATGATTTGAGAGCGAAGTTTGGTCCGGGATGTATCATTGATGAGTTGTGCAAGAGGGCTTTGAAGGATGGTGGGGATGCGGTTGTTGAGAGCATTAGAGCTGTTGGTGAGGTTGAGGCTTTGAAGAGGAATGGGGGAATTTTGTTTGGTATTGATGCGGATATTGAGACGAGGTATCGAAGAGTTATGAATAGGGCTGGTGTTACCGATAAAGTTTCGTTTGATGAGTTTGTTCGACAAGAACAGAGGGAATCTACTCTTAGTGATCCGACGAAAGGAAATCTTGGGAAGTGTATTGAGTTGGCGGATTATAAATTTAAGAACGATTGGACAGTTGATGAGTTAAGGGGAAAAGTGGATAAGGCTTTGGATCAGATTTCTGGAAAGGGCAAGGAGGTCGCTGCTAAGACAGACAGGGAGTTCTCTGCGGGGATATTGGCTGATTGTCAAATAAAGGAGCGAGTTAAGACAGGGGAGATTAGTGTGATTCCCTATGATGAGAAATGTGTGCAGCCGGCGAGTTATGATTTGCATTTGGATGATCAGTTTAAGATTTTTAGGCCGCATCGGACGGAGTTTATTGATACGAAGAATCCGGTGGCGGATTTGATGGAGGATGTTGATTTGGGTGGTCGTGATTCTTTTGTTTTGCATCCTGGTAGTTTTGCTCTGGCTTTGATTAAAGAGGTTACTGGTGTTGACAATAAGCATGTTGGTCGGCTTGAAGGAAAGAGTTCGCTTGCTCGTTTGGGGTTGATTATTCATACGACTGCTGGTTTTTTGGATCCGGGTAATTCTTTACAGTTGACTTTGGAATTGTTTAATGCGAGTCCTTTGCCGATTAAGCTTTATCCTGGAATGAAGATTGCGCAGATTGCTTTCGAGGAATTGCAGAAAGAGTGTGAGGTTCCGTATGGGAAGGAGAGAGGTAGTAGTTATTATGGCGTTAATAAGATTCAGGAAAGTCAGATGCATAAGAACTTTGAGAAGTTTGATAGTGTAACAGGATTATATAACCCGGAGAAGTAATTTTTATTCTGCCGAATACCCCATGGCTTGCCGTGGGGATGAAACCTTGGCAAACTTCTTAAGTCAGAATAATGATTACTAGTCATGGAAGATGAACT
>Ga0233410_10000028_pt1 | contig 48254 bp, 37 predicted proteins | sample Na_anoxic_1_MG_FD_179869 | JGI IMG/M metagenome (GOLD analysis project Ga0233410, IMG submission 179869) | Seawater microbial communities from Saanich Inlet, British Columbia, Canada - Na_anoxic_1_MG | ecosystem: Environmental > Aquatic > Marine > Inlet | place: Canada: British Columbia...
CGGAATTGGTGCCTTCTTTGGCGTCCCAGCATCAATCATTCCTGTAGTTGGTACAGTTGCAGGTGCAGTTATTGGAGCCGCTGCAGGATTTATTATCGGTGGAACCATTGGGGTTATTGCTGGTATCAAAGATGCAGTCTTTACATTCTTTAAAGGATCAAAGTTTGTTATCTATGAGCAAACTATATGGGATGTTCTTCAAGAGCTAACACTAAGGCACCCCGGAACAATATGTGACGTTGTAAATTTTGATAGACGAAGTACTATCTTCTTTGGCTACCCAGAACAGTTGTATTTTCATAGAGGACCGACCTACGAAGAGGCAGTAATAATGGGCGGAGATGACGACCTCTCTGCTACACTAAGTCCGGTAGAAAGAAACCTTAAAGACTACACAATAGCAAAGACAGGAAGACATAGTCTTACTAAGATCTTTTCAAAGAAAGAACTATTTAAGAATGAGAAGAGACTAATTGATGGCAAGGCACCACCAAAAGATATCATTTATCCAAATGGGAAAGTTGATAGATCGAACGTGGATGATGCACCAATAAACTCTGCCAAACCAATAAACAATGGCGAGATTCCAGCTTCGTTAATGAAGCAATACAGGAACTACCATATGATTACTGCAGAGCATGACATCATCGAAAATGGAATGAGGGTCAACTCTGATGGGGTCTTTAACTCTATTCAGGTTGTCTACCCAGATGACTCTGATGACCAGAATACTGATGGTTCAGTAGGTTTTTCTGAATATAAAAAGACAGATGAAATCAAAGCTGATGATGATTTAAATAAAGATTTTATAAAAAGACAAACCTTAGTCTTTCATAATGCACACAAGGACCTAGACAACCTAGAGCTACCTGAGACCTATGCTGTGTCCTCACTCTGTAAATCTTTGAACAATGTGTATCAGGGAAAGATTAAAATACTTGGAAGAGGAAAGATCAAACCACACGATGTCGTATTTGTATATGATAGTTATAATGGTATCTATGGCCCAGTAGAGGTTCAGAATGTCGTTCACACATTCTCTTATGGGACAGGATGGATCACAGAGATTACACCAAACATGATTGTTGTACCATCTACAAGTACCGCCCTTGTTCATTTAAACGCTATGCAAAGACTTACTCATTCTTTCTATCTTAGAAATATGAGAGTACTTTATGCTGGATCTATATTTAATAACCAGGCAGCACTAGAAGATAGCAGCTTTAAAGATACAGCACTTAACGGAGTCAATCACGCAGTCGGTGGAGCAACTGGCTCGGCTACTGCTGTCCTAGCTCAGAGAGCTGGAGTAGATGCTCTTGATGGACTAGGCGGAGTAAAAGGGATAAAGAATTCAGCAGGGGCAACAATCAAAGGGGCCAAGAACAGAGTTAACACCCTTAGAAAAGTTAAAAACCTGAAGAATACAAAAGATCTATTTAAAGGAGCTAAGGCAATAACAACAGGAGTTGGGGTTGGATTAAAGTTTGGAGCAAGCAGACTCTTTGGTGCTAGTGTACCTATTCTCGGAGACTTAATGATCGATTATGCTGTGGGCGCTTATATCAGCTGGTCTAAATATAGACAACCAATCATGTATGCACCGGTTACTCGAAATGGTAAACCATGGTATACTGGCCTATACGGTCTCAATAATAACACAGAGATGGACGCAATCAAAGAGATAGGAAAAGATATTATTAAGAAAGGAGACTTCTTTACGGATTACGTTAAAGATGAATTCCCAGAAGTATTTGATTAGGAGAAGATTATGGCAGAAAAAAAGCTAATACCATACCACAGACCAAACTGGCATCCATGGCAGAATGAAATGATGGGTGACATTACTGGTCAAGCAGCCTATATCACAGATGTAGGAACAGTACATTTACTAGGCCCAATACATGAGGATCCAGATTTTCCAAAAACGAAAAGCTCATCTAAGATTAATGGCCCTACTTTATTGCTTACTGCACAAAGTTCAATGGGGCTATTCTAATGGCTATAGGAAGAGCAGACAATCAGAGAGGTAATAAAAGTATCTCGGACATGATTCCAAAAGCCATGTCAGCTGACAAAGGAACACTTGTAAGAATTGTTGATTTTGACCCAGCTAAGCATCTGGTTAAAGTAGTTAGGATGTCTGACAATAAGCCCCTGCTAAAAGACCAAGAGATAGAAGAAGCTCCTAGCCAAAAGAAAAGATATAAGCCAACTGGAGAGAAAGTCTTAAAGACATCTCAAGCAGGAGACGGACCAATCATCTCGGCCAACGATAATGTTGTAAGCATGAGAGGGAATGCAGACTATGGTTTCTTTTCATTCAGAGAAGGTGGCGGAAATATTATTAAGGGCCCGATCAGTTTTGGCGTTGAGCCTCAACAGATTAGAATATCGGGGCTAACTACCTTGAATCCTTTAGCAACCAGTGGTTTCCCTTCAACTATCGTAACTCCGATTCCTATGACAAATTGGGCGCTACCAACTGCAGCAGCAATCAAACCAATTCTGACTAATATATTAGTTATGGGAACATTGATGGCAGCTATCGGGAGTGCAGCTTAATGGGTATACAAACGAAAATAGAGCTCATTGATTTTGAGTGGTCTCAAGATGGAGACTTTGTCTTTAGAAACGGGGACTTAGCAGACACTAAGATCTCCACAGGTAGAGGTTTTATCCAGGAAGTTGAAGACAGAGCTAAGTCTGCCTTTGATGAATGGAAGCTGCTACCAAATAAAGGCGCAAATATAGAGGACTTTCACGGTCTAAATAACGATAGTGACGTCTGGAAACAAATCGAATCAGCATTATCTTTCTCATTAACGAAAGATGGATTTCTAGAACAATCAGATTTCATAGCAACTGCAGCTCCGATGTCAAACTCCGAAGTAGCTGTAAGGATAGATTTCAATACATCGTTGACCGACGTAGTTCCAGATAGTAAAATAGTAGTTAAAGTGGCGTATGATCTTCTTGGTCAGGGTCCATTTATGGTAAGGTAAAATATGGCTTCTTTAAATTTAGATACAGACTTAATCACAGAAGAGACTCTAAGAGAGCTCTCTGACAAAACAAATGTAACATATTTATCACCTGGCTCAAAAGCAAGACTGCTTTTAGATATCATGAATGATAAGCTAGGTATACAGGCAGATCAATTTGATTCAAATGTGGGCAAAGCTTTCATTAGAAATGCTGACGGCAAACTACTTGATTTCATTGGAGAGATCTTTGGTGTTAGTAGATCCCTTAAAGAAAAAGCTGAAATTTCAAAAGAAGAAAAGAACTTCTTCTTCTATACTCTAGAGAATAACTTTGGAGAGATAAATGGATTTGAGGATGTTATTATTCCTGCAAATTCAGTTAAGATATTCAACACAGAAGATGAAGACGCAGAACAGATCTTTTACACGAACACTGAAGAGATCGTTCTACCAGCGATAGAAGACAGAGTATTCTTTAGCGCTGAGTCAAAAGACTTTGGTTCAGGATCCAATGTAGGTTCCGGGACACTTAACTTCCATGACTATACTGGATATGCAGATGCAACAAGTAAGACATTGCTAGTAAGCAACTCTGCCAGTATCACATACGGAGAAGACGACGAGTCTGATGAAAACTATAGATTTAAAATTCAACAACAAACAATAGCTGGAGAGGCAGGAAACTTTTCTGCTCTAAGACTAAACCTACTATCTGTCTCTGGTATCTCTGACGTGGTTAGAGTTAAGTACCCTAGAGGAATAGGAACTTCTGACTGGCTTATAAAAGCCGTAACACCAGAGGTTCCAGAAAGACTAATAGAATTAGCACAGCAATCAATAGATGAAAAAGAAAGCTCAGGTTTAGAGAACACTGCAAGAGCTCCTGTTACCATAGGGCTTCAACTACAGTTCTCAATTACGTATAGAAGCAGACTCGAAGACTCAGCTAAAGATCTAATCAAAACTACAGTCAGAAGAGCTGTGATTGAATATGTAAATGAACTTGATATTAGCGAGGCTTTGATTATTGATCAGATTACAAAGATTGTTCTTAATGCAGATGAAAGAATCTTAAGTATTGGTGACGCAAACTCAACAGCAAACTTTGAAAGAATAACTATATTTAAAAGATCAGCAGTATCTAACTCAACAGTGAAAAGAACAATTATCGGAGACTATAGTACGAAGAGTAACGAAAGAGTTATTATCGAGCCTACTATAATTGACCCAATAATTATTACGGACAATAACTAATGGCAATATCTTTAACATCACTTACACCAGTAAAAAATGAGCTGGACGTTCCAGTTGCATCAGATGTGACCTTCACTGTTGAAAGTGACTCGGCTGACCTGGATGTAACAACTGTTAAGTTCTTTATTAATGACGTGGAGGTTCAACCCTCTGCATACTATGGTGTTGATGAAACAACAATAGATGTTAGCTTCTTTTCAAAAAGAAGAATAAAGTATAAGACAAGAACCTATGGTCAGGATGATGTTAGATATGGACAAAGAGATATCTTCCCTAGCATCTTTCAGTATGGCTATAGATATGTCTGCACTGTTGAAGTCCAAGACGTAGATGGTCTTACTTTTACTGAGAACTTTTCTTTTGTTATTGAAGAAGGAATATTCTACAACCAAAATGATACCAGCTCATTTTACCATCCTCAAACTCAGGCTGTAGCAAACTATACTCCAGAGTGGGCCAAGGCTCGGTATGACAAGTATAGTAATATGCAGCAATTTGTAAATGCTCCTGGTAAATTTTTACAAGACATAGAAGACTCTCTATTTAAACAGACGTCTAGCTACTATGTTCAAACATCAAATCTAAATGATCTAGCAACACTACATAAGGTTGAGCTAGGTGGAGACTTTGAATTCCAGACTACAGTACTAGATGATGGAACAAGACTTCAGATACCTCCAGAGATAGAGGCTATCAAAGAGATTACAAAATATGAGCCAATGGCTGAATTCAGAAATGATGTTAAGAGTTTCTTTTATGAGAACCTTCCATCAAGAATTGATGAGACCAAGGCAGTAATAGCAGACATGATTGTTCAGGCAAAAACAGCAGGAACAGATGCACTAGTTAATTTAGACAAGACACTAGAGAGAGAAGGATATATATCAATAACAATTGAAGATGCTACTCGCTTTACTCAAATTAAAAATGATAGCTTCACTTTTGTCTTCTGTCGAGTGACAGGAGAGTCAAGAGAAAGAAAGAAGCAAACAGAAGATCTTGTTATCATAGATAACGATACATACTTCACATCAAAGCTATGGAGAAGTATAGACACAATACAATTCATAAACCTTCCAGAAGGCTCAGGACTGAACTACACAATAGATCATGCAAGACCCTTGGGAGCATTCGTTGCTGATTCATTTAGTCATGTGACAGCGGCAGATGAAGACAAGTCTACTTTCTGGAATACAAAGGCGTCAGCATACGGAACAGTACTTCAGCAATGGGTTCTCTTAGAGGTAGATCCAGAAGATATCATATCATCACTAGGACAGAAAGATCTTGTCTCAGAGATGGAATTAGTAGATATAGACGGAACAACAAACTTAGAGCTTCTAGATATCGACTCTGATATCTTTAGTAACTTTATGTATGGAATAGACCAGGATCATTTCTACATCTTTGATAAAAGAGAAGAGTATCCGAATGTCTTAAAGCAACTACCAGAAACAAATGGAACTGCAGATTTTGTTATTAACTTAGATGGAGACGAACTAGGCCGAGGAGACACTGTTAAGACAGTAACCCTAAGCGGTCTTCAAAAGGTTATAGGCAAAGAGATAGCCAGCTATAGATTAGGTGTAACAAGACCCAATGGAACAGTTGAGTATATACTTGCAGATGGAACAATAACAACAGACAAGGCTGAAGCCTCGAATGGTGCTGATGAAACTCAGTTACAATTCCAGACTAATATCTTCTCTTATGATCTAGATATTCTTGGAGACTATGTCTTTAAACTAGAAACAGTATTTAGAGATGGGAGCACTAGTATCGATTCAAAGATCTCTAGAGTTCAAAAGAAAGCTGCCTTATCAAAATATAAGCTAGAAAGAATATTCAGTGACGCAGCGATAGAAAGAATGTTCGTAGACTTTGACCAGCAAGTTAAGGTCCTAGATAGCAACAGTGAGCTGCATACATTAAGATTTGTAAGAGACAATGTTTTAATAGACTACAATAATTCACTCTTGTATTTCAACGAAGACTATGAAGAGGTAACTGTATAATGGCAAAGTTTACACCAACTCCCATAGTTATAAGAACTGCGCTCGATGAGCATGGATCTCTATTAGACGTAGAAAGAATAGCGGGAGAAGACCTAAGAGAATATGCAGAAAGATTATTTGATGCATATGCTAACAGAGCTTCATCCACATATACTGGGCTACTTAATGGGATCAACAGAGAGCTAGGATTAGACAGGAGAGATTTAATAACTGTATCAATTAGAGGGCTTGGGTTTGGAGACCTAACAGATCCAAATGTGATCCTGACACAGACGACTATACAGAACACAAACTCTTACACAAACACTATTAATGGAACTACAGTTACAGCAGTGGGAGATACTCTTACTGATACAACTCAATCATGGACTCCAAAACATCTTAGGGGATACAAACTAAAGATACTAACCGAAGAATATGAAGTCATAGACAATACTGCAACTACTCTTACTTTTGATGCAGACCTTTCTGGTCTTGTTGGAAACCCATACACCGTTGAGGTTGACTGGGAAGCTAATGTTCTAGTTGGTCTTGGGCTTAGGATTGGAAACAAACTATACAAGATTGCAGAGAATACAAACGATACAATAAGAATTGAAACTGGAGATCTCCTTGAAGGGGATGACACAGTATATAAAATCAGAGCCTTCAATCCAAAAGTTGAAGTTACTGGTTCTTCATTTAATCTATACAAGGAATTCAATAATGAGGAGAACTTTCAATTAGAGAAAGGAATTGTTCTTAGAGAAGACGTAAGATTTCATAGAGATATCGTTGATGAAATAAATAAATTAAAGTTTTTTGAAGCAGAGAATTTATTAGAACAAAAGGTAGATGTCTTTGCATTCATACTAAACAGACAATCCTCTGAAGAGGTCGTGATAAAAGAAACAGTTCCTGCTGCCAAATTTTTCAAGCTTACAAACGGAAGCATAAAAGAAGGCTCAGTAAGATTTACCGAAGCGAACATCTTCCTTAGAGAAGTAGAAGAAGACATGGTGAGTCAAGCAACAGGGAACTACAACGTAGACTATGACCAGGGTATTATTAAAGTTAACACTACCCCATCTGGAAGAAAGCCTGTATCATATACATGGAATGAATTTCCTTTTACAATTACAGACAGTCCTGTTATTATTAATCCCTTCAACAAAGAAGATAGTGAGGAGTTTTTATTTCTACAACAAGAGATGGAAAGATACCTGAATCCTCAAGATAGGTTTAGATCTAGTGTACCAAAGGCAGATATGATTGAATATATAGCTGAACTACTTTCTGTTAGACCAGAAAATTGGGGTGAATAATGGCAACCATTAATTCTATATCCCCAAGAAAATCTAAGAGAACTGGAGACATCCCATTCACAATTGATGGGACAGGATTCCTTACATCTGATTTATCTAATGATTTTAGTGGAGGAGTATTCTATACAGACATCTCTGCAAATAGTGGGAGCATAATTGATACAGATAAGTTAGAGCTTATCGTAGATACAACCTCAGGCTCAATCGCCGGAATTGATACAGACCATACTTTCCCTAGATCGTTTGATGTTTCATACTTAACAGAGTACGATATCACAACGTTGCCAAGTACGAACGGGGCAAAGATTGCGGCACTGCAAGCATACGATGACGCAGACCCGACAACGTACTTCCAAATCTATATTGGATATGCAGACCCAAGTGGTTACTACCTAAGAGTAGAAGCATTTGTTTCTGGAGTAGCCCAGTATAGTCACACAACAGCAATTGATCCCTCGAATGTTCAGGGTCTAAAGATCATAAGATCTGAAGATAGAATGACAGGGTATATAAAAATAAGCAATGAGTTTGCTGAGATAGGAAGCTACATAGGCTTTGCATCATTCGATTCAAGAATAAAGATGTATGCAGGTAATGCAACTACTCCCGTCTCTGGTCCTTTCAGTGTATTTATAACTGAGTATAAAGTAGACTATGCAATCTCTCTGGTTAATAAACCAGCTCACGTTCTATCCTTTACTGACACAGAAGTAGAAGGCAGGACGCAGCCAAATGAGATTGGCGCAGGAGATGTAGTCTTGGCTTTTCCAGATTCAACATTTGTTGAGATCCTGGGCGGCTTTGAATATACAGAGAGCCAAAGAATATCAAGAGACATCAAAAATTTTGATACAGTTATCTCTGTCTTTAATTTCCATATTCAACCATCTAGAAATGAGCTATTCACTTCTGCTGGTAGTTTTAAATGGGATGAGAACTATTGGATTACTCCAGATAAACAAAACAAGAATCTATATATCCCATCATTGTGGGATCCTGTTACTGCTAATGTTCCAGCTGAATTCCTTCAGTCTGGACACGGTGACGAGAAGAATGTAGAACTAATAGATATTAAAAAGTTCAGAGCAGAGAGTAGGGAGTCCTGGCATGCCAGACTTAATCACGGGACTTACTTTGTAAGAAACGTAGACTACTATCTCTATAGTGACGAATCTATCACGAGACAGCTAGGCGAAGAGCAAACAGAAGATGGAAGATCTACTCAGAATTTAAAGTACCTTCCTAAACCTGGCATCCCTATCTCAGCATCAACTCTAACAACAGATATTGAGTCTGGACTAATAGTCGACAAGAGAAGATTTGAGAAGAGAGGGAAGTTTACAGGGAGAGTTCAGAATGGTATTGAGCTAGATAGCTCTGTCGTTACAAACATAGATCAAACAAAGAGTGAGTTTGTGGTTAACTACAACTCGAACAACATGAGACTCAACTGGAGAATACCAGTAGAGGGTAGTGAGGCAGGTATATATACATTTGATCTGCCAGAGATTCCATTAAAAGAATGTGCTGTAATTTTCTCTAGAATAGATATCTTCTCTACGCAGAAGCAAGTCAGCAAGTTCTATGGAGATCCAGGATCTATCTACGGAGAGATGCTATACGGAGAGCCACTAGTTGATATTGGAGATTACGCTATTGACTTTATTAATGGACAGGTTCAGGTTATCCTTGACCAAGAATACTTTGATCTGGGATATGTTACATACACCCATTCATACCCGGCTATTCTTGAGTTCAATAATGACTACCTCTTTGATAATGGCTCTTCAATAACTGAGCCGGTTCCTTCTGACCTGGCCTTGCTAGATGAGGTTGGAGAAAGTGACGGAACAGGAAATCAGATATTTAGATTAGATGAATTCCCTATTCTAGATTTTTCTGATTCACAGTTCTTAGACGCTGAGCATTTTAACTTATTCTTATACGATGAGTCAGACAATACATTTGATATAGAATGGTTTAGAGTTAGAGATATGGCAGAGCATGGACCAAGTGCAAAGGTCTATCAACTGAATCCAGACCAAGGAACAATCTTCTTTGGTAATGGCATCAATGGTGCTATCCCTCAGAAATATAAAAAGATTATAGCAGGATACAAAACCAGTGTAAGAATAGAGTACGAGCCAGTTTCGTCTATTGATTACTGGGTCGGAAGAGACACAGATTTAAATCTTAGTAGAAATAGTTTAAACTCAGGATTCTTATATCTTAGTAGAAAAGAACTTATACCAGACACAATCTCTATCCGATTCTCAACTGATAGTATTAATGCTCTAGAATTTGCTGAGCTTTCAGCTGTTGTTAGAGACAGAGATGGTGATCCAGTTCCAGCAGTAGCTCTTACATTTGAGATTATAAATGGAGGAGGAAATCTGGATGAGGGAACATTGTCGACAGACTCTAACGGAGAGGCCAAGACAACATTCATTCCATCTGGTAGAATTGAGGACATGGGAATCTTCGTGCAGCTATATGAAGCCGGGATAGACCCAAACACATTGGGCGGAGCTAGATCAGGAGTCTACTTTGATAGTGGAGTTATTGAGAATAGCCTAGTTGTAGCAGAAGAAGAGATTGTAGATGCACCTGAGGATGTGTACCTGTTCAAGGTATATGATGATACAGATGCTTTCAACCCATATAATAATCTCACTAGAACTGGCGGGTCGTACTATGTTTACCATGGTTTCGATATCGGTTCTGGAGAGAACGAATTGATCAGACCAACAGCTATTAATGGTAAGGTCTTGATTTTTGATGAAAGTTTACCTCAGTCGTTTAACCCGGCTGAACCAAATTATGAGCCAAATCTTCGAGGGTTTGCTATAATAGGAAAGAAACAAGTACAAGCAAAAGCTAGAGTTGTAGCAGGATTAGTTACAATTGATTCAGATATAGCAACACTTGGAGTAGAATACTCACCAATCCAGAAAGGGGAATGGACATTACCACTTCCACCGACTTTCTTTGATAACTCTGAGATTGATAGAGCTACTTACATTAACATAAATCCATAAGAGGACAGGATATGGCTAATGATAAATTAAGAGGAACCCTATATTGCTTAACCAACAAGGTTAATGGAGTGCAGTATATTGGGCAGACAACACAACCCCTGAAGAAAAGGCTAAAGGACCATTTTGCTCCTAGCAAAGCAGACAAAAGTTATGTCGGGAGAGCGATCCGAAAGTATGGTAGAGATAGTTTTGAAACTGAAACTATAGTAGTAGTCAGTATAGATGAACTAAATACCTTAGAGCAAGATTATATAGATAAGCTAGGCACTTTGTCTCCAAAAGGATATAATCTAACAACTGGTGGTGAAAGATTTAATCATACAGAAGAGACTAAGAAGAAGAAGATATCTAAAGCCCTAAAAGGTAAGTCTACTTGGAATCTAGGAGTTAAAATGCCAGAAGATCAAAAAGAAAAGATATCAAAAGCCAAGATTGGCAAAAAGAAAACAGAAGAAACGATACAGAAGATGAGAAAAGCTAGGCCTAATAAGAAAGCTATTATGGATCAGGACGGAAATATTTATGGAAGTCTTGCAGATGCAGGAAGAGAACTTTCTTTAAGTCCCCCTTCTATCCATAGGGTATTAAACGGACAAAGAAAAACTACTGGTGGCTATTCTTTTAAATACCTAGGAGAGAATGATGTCTGCAGATAAACTTAGAGATTTAACACCGGTAGACGTAACATACGCTCCGGGCGAGAGGCCAACAGATGAAAAACTAGAAGGTGCAGAGGTCCAGACTAAGTCTGGTCTGACATACTTAGAGAACGCCATTGGTGATGCATTCGGGGAGAGTTTATCCTCAGACCTAATGTGGGTATCAAATCTTTCCAGAGATATTGGAGATAGAAGTGCTTTAAACCCTGTCCTTAAGCCTAGTATTTCTTTAACTTCATATATTCAAAGTCTGACAGCAGGAGAGAATGAGCATGAAGTAGACCTGATACCAGTAGGTGTTGGTGCTGCAATGATTAGTTCTAGTGCTGACGTATCAGTTACGCCAGGACAATTCAAGAATACTGTTGCAGAGCTAGAGATTCCAGGAGACTGGACAATCCTAAGCGGCCTTTCAGAAGGTGGAGTCACAAAGAATAGTAGAAGACTGATAACACATACGCCATCTGGTGGAGGGACAGTTACCTTTGCAGAGATGACAAGTGGTAGAGGTAGTGCTTACGAAGGCGCGAGAAACAATACAATCCCGAGTAAGGGACAGGCAGAACTAGGGGGACCGTTTCTTGTAGTCCTGTTAAGTGATGCAATTAATAATATTTATACAATTCAATTACCTACCGAGGACACAGTAAAAGATAGCTTGTACAATAATACAACTGCATCTTTAAGTAATACAGAGTCTTCGGTTGGAACAAGCCAGCAGTTAAGACTTCCAAGTTGGATGTTCGATCCGACTGGACTTGATATGGGTTCAGACGCCGGTGGTGGCGGACCTAAAACATTCCCACTAAACTCTATCCGCATATATGACTACATCACAAAGAAGGTCGTAGACGGACTATTAGAAGTTAAAGCTAGTAGCACGGCAGGGAATAGAGAATGGGAGATCGCATGTACATTTAGATCAGATATTATTCTAGACACAGGAGCAGGACAATACGTACTTGTTACTAGTGGAACTAGTCTTTCTGAAATGGTTGGAGCATTAGCTAGAGAAGTATTCTTCCACAAGCATGCTGGCGACGATATGATCCGAGGAGTAAAACACTCAGACACATACGGATTAAGAACTGGAGACCTTGTAACTTCTGCAAGAACAGATTACTACGGTCCTTCAAACATACATAACAATGATCACTCTATGTATTTGCATAGAAACGGATACACAGTAGCAGATGTTGGCGGTGGCGGAAACGTTATGCGCGGACATATTGTTGTTGGCAATACAGACACAGGCTCTGAACCAAACCATGAGAACTTTAATCTATTGGATGATTCTTATGCTATAACATTTGCTCAGCTAACAGACGGTGGTAAAGCATACTTTGATAAACTAAGAGTTCATAATCTCGCAGAAGGCAGAGGTAACATACCTCAGAACTTTAACGATACAGCTCTTGTTATTGAGGGATCAAAAGATGATGGCACAGGTTTATTAAAAACCACATATGTAGATGGTAACTTAAGAGTTAGCACAGATGTAGTTCTTGGAACTGATGCTACGCATGATGTATTTGTATCTGGTGATATTTATATTAAAAACTCTATGACACTAATTCCTAGAACAACTGGTGGTCTTACACCAGAGACTGGGATGACAATTTATAGCTCTACAGAAAATGCTCCAATATTCTGGAATGGAACTTCTTGGGTTAATTCTAATTCAATTGGTTTCGCTGCAGTCGTTGGTGACGGAGTTATAAGTTTCGGTAAATACAACGGAACAGATGCCGCCACACTTCAAGCTGCCATCACTGATGCAGTAGCTCAAGGTGGAGGAAAAGTTAAAGTGCTTAGAGGTAATTATGATTACCTTACAACAGCAGTTACTATCCCTTCCACGATTGCAATTGAAGGAGAAGGACCAGCAACAGTTGTAGATGCAACTAATACAGCATTTGCATTTGATGCTCTGTCCTCACACTCTTCTTTAAATGGAATGTTAATTCAGAATGCTGCGAAAGCAATCTCAATGGACGGTACAGAACATTCTCTAGGACAACTAGACATACATGATTGTGTGGTTGGTGTTGAACTAAAAGCTGCAACAGACAAGATCACTGTTAGAACTTCTGTAGGTTTTACAAACGTTACAACAAAGGTCGACCTACTAACAACTAACACAGGTATTAAAAAGTCCTCAACAGAGTCGATTGGATATGCAACAAGATTATATCTAAGTGATCCAGTAGACAAGGCATCTCAAGTAGATAAGTGGAAGAGAATAAGTGGAACAGGAACACTAGGCTATGTGCATGACACAGACTCAATGATCGGAAAAGGTAGATTTACTATCACTGGGACTGGCCTCTTTGTATTTGAAGACTATATGCCTGTAATGCCTACAGCTGGAATCGGTGGATACCTAAATATTAAACAGTCAGCAGGAGCTACTGCAAGTATTGGTTATCAGGCCTATGACGCAGACCTTGCTTTACTTTCAACTAATGGTGGATTCATTAAGCAAACTTACGGATTAGCAGGGAGTTACGAATACCTTCAGGATATTTGCGTTGAAGAAGCAGCCAGTGGAGCTCAAAAGTTTCCGGTTGGAACAAGGTTTATTAGGGCATCAATAGACGTAACACTTAATAGTGGAACTATTTCTTTTGATGGATTTAATATTTTTCCTATGAATTTCTCAACAATTTCGCTATACTCATAAGATCTAAAGGGAGATAATATGATAGCACTGTTTACATCAAACAGCTGTGTTACTTGCAGGAAAGTAATCCGAGACATTCCAGATAGTTGGGCTGGTCAGATTATTGTGCTTCGGGTAGAATTTGATGAGAAGGCAAGACACTACAGAATCTATGATGGAGATAAACCATTAGAAGGACGTGCTCCAGTTGAGAATGTCCCTACACTTTGGTTCTCTGATAGTAAAGAAGCTTATCAAGGGTATACAGAAATAATGGACAGGTTATCAAATGTCAACAGGTAGAATTGGTTTAGGTTTTTCAATTAATAACTTTCCTATTAGGAAAGATTTTGACGTTAGAATAAACGTAAGAGAAGACTTTAACTTTATGCGATATGGATCGTCTTTTGGTCTAAGAAACGTTGGCGTTTCATTCCTTGATTCAGAACCAATAAATGTTAATGACAACATTATCATTAAGGATCTAACTACAAGCATCCCAGAAAATTCCCCTCTTAAATTCTCCGAAGATATTTTCTTCGTTCAAACATTTGATTTACCAAATGCAAAATTTTTAATAACAGATGTATTTAAAACTACATCACTAGGGGAGGACGTTCCCTTATATTATAGACATGATCTAACTGACTATTCATCTATTTCTAATATAGAAATTCTTGATGGTAATTTTGAACCAGTTAATAAAGACTTGTATTTATATGTAGATGAAGAAGCTGCACTCGGCTCTCCTCGTAAATCTATATACACAAATCTTAGATCAGAGTATGACGGCGAGAACGAAACTTACACTATCTATTATGCGAGATTCAAAGATGATACTACGGGTGCTTTTATTACTGATCTGCTTAACTCTAAATCTTTTTATGGCGAAGTCACTTTCTCTACCCCCGCGACGGAAAGAGCATATAGCATCACCCCGCAGTTTGGGTTAGCAAATATCGTAGTCTATTTTGACTCAAGAACATATAGTCCAACTCCAATTCTGAACTCTCATAGGTTTTCAGTAAAGGTAGATCAAGACGACAGGGTGGCAGTAGTCCCTCCAGTAGATCTTCCAGCAACAGAGAAATGGTATTTAAGAATAAATCCAGGAGAGTTCTACAAGAACACTGTTGATGGAGATGCTAGATATTATGTTCCAGAATATGAAGAACAGTTATTCAGTCCTGTTGCTCCATTCAAGCTTTTAGTTGAACAGGGGGCAAGAGTAATAACAAGCAAGATGATTTATACTGCACCAAAGCCAATTGCAAACTTAGAGACAGACGGCTTCTATATATACATAGTAATAAGAGATAGATTTGGAAACACAATAAGAGCCCTGACGAATGATCCAGGAGCAAGTGTTTATACAACCCCGGATGGTATCGTTACTAATGTCTTCTTTGAGAAAGACACTATACAATCTGTTGGAGAAGAGTCTGGCTTTATTAGGCTAACAACAGATATAGCTATTGACGCAAACGTCTTTGTAACATATAGGTATGAAGAAGACTTCTATTCATATAGAGGAATTTCAGTCAATAGCACAATCAACCCTAATGTTTTGAACAACAGAATTGTTGTTTATGTTAAGCCTGAGTTTACAACATTTGATCCAGGAGGAAACCCAGTTCCAGAATCAACTGTATCAAAAACAATATTTCATTTATTAGTTGATGAGAATGATTTAATTCTTAGCACAGATGAAACAGAAACCTTCAAAACAGTTGAGTCAATATCAACTGGTGGTGGAGCAAACTATTTAAATGATACAAATAGTCTTTCTACTTCAGGTGATTTCTACACAGACTTTGAGTTAGAGATACTATCTGGACCAAGTGCGGGAAGAAAATTAAAAATAATATCTTATGATGATAACATTCAAAGAGTAACGGTAGCTGAAAACTTTATTGCTACAATGGTTTCTGGAACAAGATATAGAATAAACAAAAAGTTAAATGACTACAGTCATACAGATCCTATCTCTGCTTCTGTATTTAATTATGACGGTTGGCTTACTACATACTTAAGCTCACCATATCATAATATATTATTAGCAGATGTATTTGCAATACAAACACTTGCCCCTCAAAGTATTGACACAACAGATATTAGAATAAGAGGCGGCGGAGTAAGAGATGAAAATGTAGACGACTCATTAAAGCTACAAGATCAAGTACAGTGGTACTGGGATGTTGGGTACTGGGATGGTCAGCCATATCCAGGAATGGGAGCGATGCTAATTGAACTACCTAGAAGTATACTAAAAGAAGTTGGTGGAGACTTTTCTAGAGAGCAAGTTCAAGATATAACAGAAAGACATATAGGGCACGGTACGTACCCTCTAATTAAATATTACGATAGATCCACAAGGATCACAGATGTTGAACCAAAAGATAAAGCAATCACTCTGACATGGTTGGATATTGAAGCTGGCGCATACAACGTTTACGTTGGGCAGAACCCAGATCAAATGCCACTATATAGAGCTGTTGCTGGTATCATAACAACATTAGAGATTGATGGATTAGAAAACGATAAAGTATATTACATGATGGTTGAGTCGGTTATCAACGGGGTGGCACAGCTACCTTCAAGAACTGCTTTTGCAATTCCTTTTGATTCAACAAATACTAAACCACCAGCAATATATGGAGAGTCAGACTACGCAGCAGGAGTTTATACTAGTGGCTAATCTTATTTGGGAATACAATAACTTAGTTGTGGATGAGCCTGTTGATTTAGGTGACCTAGAGCACTTGGCTGAATCTGCAACCTTTGCAATAAAGATAAAGCATGACTCGAATAGCGAGATAAGTGAGTGTGGTTTTTTCTTAGCTAAGTTTGATGATGAATACGATGGATCATTCTCTCCATTAAAAGATTACGAAAGAGTTCTTTGGCTTGCAAATAACTACCCAGGATATGGACTAAGTATAAGACAGGTCTATGAAGTTACGGGACAAGTTGATGGGCATGATGGTATCAGGCTTATTGACTTTGGTAGAGAAGAAAGAACAGACATCTTCTCTGGAGCTTCAATTGAAATACTAAGCGGCGATGCTACAGGAGAGTCTGTGGTTATATCAAATTACAACCCTGCGAATCAGGTGTTCACTTTAGCTAGTGACTTCTCAACTACGGTAAGGAATGCAAACTATAAGATAGTGATAGATAAGGAGCTATTTTTTAAGACAGGCCAAGGTGCAGATTATAATACAATGATCCCATTAATATATAAAGGTGGAGTTATTGAGAGACTTGATGAGGCCAACATTACATTACAATTAAGAATTCCAAAGTTTGCTCAGTCCGCAGGAAATTTCCTATTTGATTTAGACATGCAGTTTACTTCTTTGGAAGAGGAATAAAATGAAGTATATTGAAAGATTTTCATCTCTAGTGCCAGCCATTCAAGGGAACATGGTAGTTAGAAGAATCGAGGACCTTAAGGAAAAGGGACAGATTCAGACAGAGGCAGAGTATAACGCTGCTCTCCAAGAGATATTATCTAGTATTTCAACAACAGAATTAAAACCCTTATTTGAATACACGCCTATTCAGGCAGACATAAGTTCATCAGAACATTTCAATTCAATGATGGACCTGATCAGAGATGATCTAGAAGTTCTCTTTATAGAACTTAATAATATATTCGCATCGATTAAAGCTCATGATATTCTTTTCAAAGACAAGCTATTAGATGAGCTACACTTTACTTTAAGAGAACTAGAGAATGAAGCCGCAACCCTGTCTGTTATTGCAGATGCAGGGAATGCCTTTGATGAAGTTCTACTTAATTCATTTAATGGAGACAACTTCTCTATTGATAGAAACAATGTCTTTGCTAATGACATTCTCTTTGATTCAAGAAGAGACCTAAGAATACCAAATGAAAACCTTGGATTTATTGACGCACAAGAACAAGTAATATCTTTACCTCTAGCACTAGAGGAAGACATACAGTTCACGAACGCATCAGTTAAGACAGCAGATACAACAGCAACACAAGTCGACATACAACTAGTTGACTCAGACATAAATAATATACTAGATGCAGATAGCGCCTCATCATGGGCCTATAACATCTTGTTAAAAGATCCGATTAAAACCGGAGCCAAGCTATCGCTTGAGCTAGACCTGGGAGACAAGAGGGAGATTAACTTCTTGAGGATTCATCCGATCTCTGACTTCCCTGTTCTACTTCAAAAGATTCAGTATGTTAATATAAACAATAACATAGTTGATCTTCCAGACACAACTTTCTTTAATAGAACGTTAGAGAACCCTGTACGTATTACCTTCCCTGATATCATAGCAAAGAAGATAATTCTTGTTCTCTCACAATCAAGCTCAATCCTTTTTGACTACGATAAGAGTAAACCAGAAGTAACATTTGATGATCTCAAAAGAAACACAGGACTAAGTCGAAGCGTTGCTATCTTAACGGATAACATAAAAGACACAATAGAAGACCCAGACCTGTTGGCCATATTACCTTTGGCTCCTGAGGTCTCTCAGTCTTTTACTGTCTTTAATCAATACGTGTTTGCATTCAGAGACATTGCAACAGGACTCTCTTCTTATAGAGACAATGGATACTTTGTGAGTAAGGCATACAACAGACCATCTTTAGGTCTTATTGGTTTTGATTCTGGAGAGAGTATTCCAGAGTACTTCGATGAAGAAGCTGCGGTGCAAGCTAAGGCTAGTTCTTTTGAATACAATATAATAAAGAAAGACTACAATGGCGCAGGTCAGTTAGTCCATTCATCAGAGTTCCCAGTCCTGCCAATTGGGGCAGCAGAAGTAGAGAACGAAAGACTCTTCTTTGAGACAGGAAGAACTGTTATACCATTAAGATTTATAGGACATAGCACAGCAGACTCTGGTGCAGGAGTTAAAATTTTCAGAAACAACACAGAGATAACACTTGGTGTAGACTGGAGATTCTTTGATAGGCTCAACCCAGTGAACGATGCTGATACTAATTTAAAAACAGGTCTATTAGAAACAAAGGTAGAGATACTACATTCATCTGATGTTATTAGAAGTGGTATTTATACGGCGCAGTATGTTCCAAGACATATCGATGAGCCTGATGAGGTAGTCACAATCGGTGGCATCACCTTCTTATCAACAGGCGTAACTGAACACCCAATAAAAAGAGGCATTGAAACTGTTGAAAGTTCAGATAGTTATGTTAAAATAGCTATTAGAAATAATTCAATCTTTGTTAATAGAACTCCAAAGCTGGACTTCTATAGACTATTGGTGTCCTCTGTGGACTCTGATAAGTATGTGAGGGTGTAATGAGTAACAAGACAGCTAGCGTAAATAGCTCAAAACTCCTAGATAATAAACTAGCAGTTATACTAGAAGATCTAAATGAATCTTTAAAAGACAGTGACATAGTTGAAAGAGAAGTTCTCTTAGCTAAGTTTAATGAGGTTGTGAACAGGTTCTATAGAACTTTAAATAACCCTTTACTAAAAAATAGATCATTCAAGAACGGAACGTTCCCAAATTACAAAGATCTTAATGCAGCTTTTATGGAAGTTCAGCAGGATCTAAATGTTATATACAGAGAAGTTAATTCGCTAGAAGGTTTTATGGCTAGCAATTTTAATACTCTACAGACTCAGGGTGCAGCATTAAGAGGAAGACTCAGAAGAGCATCTTCATCTCTTGGTGACTTTAGACTACAAGCCACAGACAACTTAGGTGGCGGATCATATTTCTCTGATAGTTTTCAGAACACAGAGAAGATAGATTACGAAGACAGATTATATAATGAGGCCGTATGTAGTATTGATATACAAAGTGGCGCATTAACATTACCAATCAACACAGGGAAGACAGAGACACATACAGTAGGTGAAGTCACTATTGGATCTGGAAGTAACGGACAGGTTGGAAACAACCAGGAACTCAATGCTCTTCTTAGAGGTGAGCTCAAGTCTATCATTGATAGCAATGCTGACACATGGTTCGAATACGAAACAGTAACAAACAATCAATCTAATGTTCCATTAATCTTGGAGCTTAAGCTTTCTCTTGAGAAAGATTCTATTATAAATACTCTATCTCTTTCCTCTACTGCGTTCTCTACTAGAAATTATCCAAGGATAACAAAGCTAGAGACCTCTATTGATGGCAAAGAGTTCACAGACATAATTGATCAAGTCCCTTCATCTACTGTCTTCCAAGACACAAAAGATAAGGTTGTAATTCTTGATCCCTCATCAGGAAAATTTTCTGGTGTAACAAAGATAAAGATACCGCCAGTTAAAGCAAGGTATGTAAATATAGTTTTCCAACAAGATGACTCATACATTGTTAAGACAGCTGGAGGAATTAAATACAGAAAGGTAGTAGGGCTAAGAGGTATAGACCTCGTCGGTGAATACTACGATCCTGCAGGAGAGGCAGTTAGTACTATCTTTGACTCTGCAGATGAAATTAAAAAGCTAGCAGTAATCAGCAACAAGCTGGTAACTCCAGGGCTTACTGAAATTAAACATTATATATCTGTTGATGATGGACAGAACTGGAATCAGATTCAGTCAATTGAAAAGATGACAAGAGATGTAACAGAAATATTAAACTATAACTTAGAAGGCATAGACTCATCCATCTCTACGTCAACGCCAGCTGTCTCAGTTCGCCATAAAGCATTACTCGAAAGAGTTCCAAATGGATTTAGTGCAAGAGGTGGGACAGAAAAGACTAGAGAATCTAAATCAGAATTCGTAAGAATATCTGCAGGGACTCAAGAAATTCCAACCGTAGAAAGACCTATCTCTGACACGGTGAGTGTTAAGAATATATCCTTCGGCTCAGTTGGAAGAAGTGATTATCATTTTGTAAATACGTCAGACGTCCTTGACAGAGATGGATTCCTATTTGCTTACTTAACAAACCCTCCGTTCTATTCTAATAGTATATTAGAAGATCAAGAGATTGTTCTTATAGATAATGAGAAGTGGGGAAGAACACTAGATCTTTCTGGAGAAGCAAGTAACGCAAAGGTTTATGAGTTTGATTACTTAAACAATATTATAAAGTTTGGAAACAATACTACTGGTGTGAAGCCAGAGTCAGATATCCTTGTAGGCTTAGAGAGAGAAAGAGTAGAAATTACTGCCGACTCACCAAGGGTTGTTGAGACCATGTTTGATAATGATGGAGTTCTAGAAACGACATCTGTTTACAGACTAGAAGAACAGAAGACAAAGAGCGGACACATCCTAGCAAAGGCTGCGTCAGTACTGAGACTAAACCTTACAGATATAGATGTGGTAACTCCTGTGGCAGATGCAGCAAACGCGCTCACTACAGAGAAAGTATTTATTAATGGTGCAAATGAACTAACAGCTGCAGGTGAATACTCAGTTGATTATACTAATGGAATAATCTATACACTAACATTAACTGACTCTTCGTCAGACACAACTGTGAATATAAGTTATAGACCTAGGCAGGTCGTAGAAGATTTAGTCATAAGCAGTGGCCAGATCCAGATGCCAGAGGATGCTTACACCACAGAGACAGGAGCAGAGACTGTTGTCATTGCTTCAGGAACTAACGTTATCTCTTTAGCTGGAAACTTTATCGAGCCAAGAAGCATTAGATTCCTAAGCCTATCTGGAAATTTCAAGACAGAAGTTCCATTTATAGGAGACGGTACAGAGTTTGATGTAGGACTAGCAGCTGCAGAACTGGCTGGATACTATACTATAGATTATAAAAACGGAAAGATGTATACATACGATAGTGTTGTAGGCTCTTTAATGTTAGAATATAATACAACCTCTTATTATGCAGAGTACAATATAGCAGTAGAAGTACCTAGAGATGACTACACAATAGATGAAGAAGAGAATGTAATCACCTTTACCAATAAATATGTTATTAAAAACTTCTCTGATTCATTAAGTAAGAACTTTTTAAGAACACTATTCAAAGTCGATTATGACTTTGTGACAGAATTAGAACAGAACCCCAGAGAACTAGAGGCTTATTTTACTCCTCTGCTTAAAGATTATGCTCTGGCTATTATAACTAAAGGCCAACTGTGACCGTATCTAGAATATATAAAAATTTTTTAGTTCAAGATATCATTAGAGAATCTCTAAGACAGGGCCAAGTATTAACTAAGGGAGAGATTGACGCAGAGCTTGAAAGAATTACTGCATCCAATCCAGACCTAAGTGAACCATTCACTCAGAGATCAGCATACAAAACAGAGGAAGGAGAAAGTCTATCCTCTGATAAAATGAATACGCTAACTCAGATTATGTTAAATGATCTGTCAGTAGCCTACTCAGCCATGACTGAACAAGCACTAGAGGTTACAGCCACATATGATTCTGTTACATCAGAATTCAAAGCTATTGAAAAAAGAATCAAAGAGCTTGAAGAGAATACTCAGAACCTTTTAATCGTGGCAAAGAATGTTGAGGGATACTTTGATTATATCTCTGACACTTTTAGTAATAAAGATAAAACAGATATAAATAAATCTACCGCCTTCGTTGATAACAAGGTTGGTATCGTAACGCTTGAGCCAAAGGCTCATAGCAGAATCTCAATGCCTGTCATAACTTCAGACTTACAGTTTAACGTAATCACACGCGAGCAGCTTCAGGCAATAACACTAGCACCGAACTCTGTAATCACAGATGCATTCTCAGACCAAGAGAACATTTGGATACAAAGAGTTGAAATGCTGAGAGGAATAGGGGCAGTCACCGCAGATCTAATTGTAAGAATGCCAGACACTTCTGCTGAGATATCTAAGATTATATACAAGCCGGCTGTTAGTGACGAAGGGAATATCTCAACCGTCACAGTGCAGTATTCTGATGATGGACTTAACTGGTTCAACGTAGAAGGTACAGGAACAGAGAGGCTCATTGGAGATGTTACACTTATTTTTACTCCCGTTACTGCTGCTTTTTGGAAGTTTGTTTTCAATAAAGCTGGCTATGATGAGTTCCGTGGAGACAGATACATCTATGAATTTGGGGCAAGAAGCATCCAGATGTATGGTGTCGAATACAAATCAAAGAAGAATAAGCTAGAAGGTACACTAGTTTCAAAAGCCTTAACTGGGATAGATGAAACAATCTTTAACAGAATAAGTCTGAGAGCATGTGAGTCAACACCTACTGGAACAACAATTAATTACTTTGTTGCAGCGCTAACAGAGCCAGAGATAGCTGACTATAATAGTGGAGCTCTTTCAATAGATGCTTTAAATTTCAATAGGATAGATCCAATCGAGAGAGAAGATCCAATTAATCCTATTGTTATTGACTTTGCAAATGTCGACGAACTGACAGGAGTGCAGTCTTCATACGTCAAGAATCAAGGCTTACCATTCAGATACGAAAGTGATTTCAACACCTTAGTAGACTATACAGTTCCTTCAAACATTGTAAGAGAAGAACTACAGGTCTTAAGGAACGTTGGAGACAACACCGAAGATGCTGGAGGGAACAGTCCAGTAAAGGTTAAGCTCGTGGATCACGGCTGGTCTTTTGACGGAACATTTTATAGCTGTAATATATATGTAGAAGCAGACTCTGGAAGAGTTATTGACTTTGGCCCAGAGAGTATAGATGTGGATAATTTCTCCACTTCTGGCCAGGTGACCTTAGCCAAGGGCTTCCATAGAATAAGAACGCACAAGAAGAACTGGAGAGGCATAGAGCCTGCTCTAATGACAACAACAGATAATCCAGATATTCTATATCCTTATAATCATAAATATTTAATTGAGGGAATGGGAGAGACACTTTATGGCGATGACATGACAGTGCTTATCTCTGGAGAAACAAAACAAAGTATAGTAGACCCAGATGGAGTCTACATTGGAGCATCACGATACTGGGAAAAGACTCTTGAAGAATTAACAATCTTTGATTTCACCCAGAATGTAGATGATGATAATTACGATATATTCGGTTTCGTTAAAGATTTTAACGGAGATGATAGGATTATGGTCAAGGACAGTCTTGAGCCAGGCTTGCTGACAAGCGAGAAGTTGGCTATAATAACAAGAGCTGTAAGTGGCGATTTACACAAAGGAATCATCTTAAAGGCAGAGCTAAGCTCTGAAGATCCAAAGGTCACTCCAGTCCTGGATGAGTATATTATTAGGTTAGGATTTTAGATATGGGTATAAGTAAAATCGACGTTAGTATTGTCGAGCGCATAGCGCCGGATAGAGGTCCAACCTCTTCGTCAGATTACAATGCTGTATTGCAGGAACTGATCAATGACTTGACTCAGATCGCTCTATCGTGGAACGGAGAAGTCCAGCCACTGTTAGATACGCTGCCGACAGGTGAAACAAATATTATAAGAGAAGAGAGAACAGAGGTTCCTAATCCATTTATTAATGGACTAGATGGATCTCAAATGTATCTTGATCTAACATCAACATCTCTTACCGATAATGGTAAGTACTTTGATGAAGCTGAAGCACGACCCCTTACTATTAAGGAGTCAATGGAAAACGTGCAGGATCAATTGAATGACGCGATTCAAGATCTGCAAGTTAAGATTGCACAAGTTAGTTTAAACTCTGGTATCACATCTAGACAACGCCAAGCAATTGGTTCTAGAATATTTGATCCAGAAACAACTTCAAGTCCTTCTTCATTAGATGGGCTTACTCAGGGACACTCTAGATCTATAGACCAGATGGCTCTAGATATATCAGGTGATAGCGGTTATCTTACGGGCTCTGGTGTTCAGACTCTAGGCTATGCAATCCTTGAGCAGCTTACAGCTATACAGACTGCCCATGATTATGACTCTGTATTTAATACAATGTCACATGGGCATCTCAATCTCCATCAGCACAGATATCATGTCGGTACTGTTGGAGACCTAAATGGAATTAATAAAGAATACTTTCTGCCAGGTACAGAAACATTTATACAAGGAACTTTAAAAGTTATGGTGAATGGTCTTGAGCAGCAAAGAAGTATACAGTACACAGAACGTCCTGACTTCAGGGGATTTGAATTTACTCCTGCAAGAGCAGCGTTAGAAAATGACGGTTTTGGATCGGATGATAATCTTTGGATTCATTACGACGTAGAGGTATAAGATGGGAATTAGATGGGAAGACATTCAGAATCTATCTGTAACAGAAAGTGAGATAAACTTACTAGCTGGCTTAACCGCTACGGCTTCTGAACTAAATGAAGTAGCAGGCTTTACTGGAACCTCTTCAGATTTAAATGATCTAATAGGAGTTGATCTAGCACTAGCCGCTCACGAGGCCGAAGCATTTGCTACGGCTCATCCTATTTTAGGGAACTCATTAGACGGGTTACTACTTGTAGATGGAACAGTTACAGAAGCTAAGTTAGCTTTTGATGTAGCAACTCAAGTAGAGATAGACGGAATACAAACTCAAGTAGATGATGTAGTATCAGATACAGCAGTTCAACAAACACAAATTGATAACTTATTTGGGATAGTAATTCCAGGACAAGGTTCTGATATCTCAGACGCTATTGATCAAACAATAGCACATATAGAAAAAGTAGAAGACGCACATGATGCATCATCTATTAGTTATGGAAACTATTATACACTGACAGCAGATGTCACAGCAGCGGTTACAACAACCCTGACACTACCTGCTTCTATAATCAAGTTCTTTAGAGCTGGGGAATCAATTAGATTCCAAGACGATGTAACACCAACAGAAGATGTAGTCTTAACAACGGTTAACTATACAACAAATGTAATAACATTCCCTGTCACGACTAATAGTTTTACTACTTTAGACAACGGAATTATTTGGACATTAGCTGAGAACCAAGTTCAAGAAGGATTAGATAGATCCTTTAGAAATGATGGTGAAACTCAGATGCTTTTAAGAGAAGGCGTGTTCACTGGAACAATGACTACTCAAACTCTTACAGCTGACAGAACATGGACGCTGAGAGATGAGGATCTTATTCTCGGTAATCCAACTATGGTTGGAAATTCTTTAAGTGTTCTTAGAACAAATCTTGGAGAGACAGATGTAGAGTGGCATGATTTAACTGCTGCTGATATTGATTTTGTAAATCTTACATCTGGACTAGCTGCAGTAGATGTACAAGCAGCAATTGATGAGCTAGATAATATAGTTGATCTACACATGGCTGATACTTCAATTCATTTTACTGAAGGATCAATAAGCCATTTAAATATTATAGACATAGGAACAAATAGTCACGCTACAATTGATACACATATTGCAGACGCGACTTTACACAGAATCATAAACGATGCAGGTACCTCTATAACCGAGCTGTGGTCATCAACAAAAATTAATACAGAGCTAGCTGGCAAATCTGATGTAGGACATAATCATACACTAGATAGTTTATCTAATGTTAATCCTGCAGGAAAGGGTGCGGGAAGTATACTCGAATGGAATGGAACTACAGATTGGATTGTTGGAGTTAAAGGTGAGATAAATACAGCTTCAAATCTAGCCGGTGACGAAGGAGTCTTTGCAACCAAGGTTGGATCAGACCTACAATTTAAGTCTTTAGTAGGAGGAGCGAACATCACTCTGTCTTCAGATGCTAATGGAATTACCATTGGAACATCTGGTGGATTAGGTGAGGTAAATACTGCTTCTAATGTAGGCGCAGGCACTGGAGTATTCAAACAAAAGAACGTACTAGACCTAGAGTTTAAATCTTTAGTAGCTGGTACAAATATTACATTGACTCCAGGAACCGATGAAATAACCATAGACGGTGCTAGTGGTGGAACAGCAATTACAAGAAATCAAGTAGCTCATGGCTTTGGTATTCTTGATGCTATATATCATGATGGATCTATCTGGCAAAAAGCTCAGGCAAATGATCCAGATACTCTTGCTGAATATGTAATAACAGATGTTATAGATGTAGACAATTTTACTGCCAATAAGTTTGGTGAAGTAACAGTTGTTGCTCACGGAAAAATAGTTGGAGAACATTACTTCTTAAGTGATGCTCTTGCAGGTGCAGCTCAAATAGTTGAACCAAACGATTTTAGTTCTACATTATTTTATGTAGAAGATGCAAACAGAATTCACGTAGAAGTATATAGACCATCAGAAATAACATTATTAACTGGTGACGAACTAGTTAATCCTTCTGTTGAGATTCCAGATTTAACAACAGACATAGACTGGAGCCTTGGAGATATTTATTATGAATCAAGAGCTGCAGATAAAACATTCACATTTAGTAATACACTAGATGGAAAAACTATTGTTGTCTTTATAGAAAATACAGACGGCATAGACCATACCATTACTTTTCCAGTAGGATTAAAGTGGCCAGGTGGAGCAGCGGTAACTAATATCGTAACTTCTACTACAACCTCATTCACATTTTTAGATGTAGCAGGGACTATTTACGCAATAGCAGTGGAGAGTTTCTAATGCCTAGAAGGCCCATTTTCCCATTCGGACTTTATAATAGCGGCGGAGTAGCAAGCTTGGTCGATGGATCTGATGGAGATCTTGTTGTAGTTAATGGACAAACAGTTAATTTAACTGCAGGAAATATTTATTCTTACAATTCCATAGATATACAATCTGGCGGAACTCTTCAAATAACAGGAACAGAATCTATTACACAAGTTGGATGCAAGGGAAACTTTATATGCAACGGTACCTTTAAGGGTACTACTACAGAAAATGTAGCTCTAAGATCATTAGGCGCAGACAACTGGCTAGGTAATCCTTATTCATATTCACAGTCTCAGGCTGTAGGAGGACATGGAGGAGCATCTAGTGGTGAGTCAATAGCCACCACTGTAGCGCAGCAAGTAAATGGTCACGGAGCCGGAGGCAATGGATATCACGGCAGTAATAGTGCAAGCCCATGTCAAATTGCCAAGGGTGGTAATGGAGTATCAGCAGGGCAAAATAGAACTATATATCACGATCTTAGTCTTAATACATGCGTAGCTTATGGTGGAGGACTTGTATCACTTGGTGGCCCAGCAAATGGCGGAGGCCATGGATCTCCCGGCTCCTGGAGCGTTTTTAGTGCTAGTTTGGCACAGGCGGTAGCCGATGCAAATAATCCGGCACTTGGTGGTAATGGAGCAGGCGGAGGCGGAGGCGGCGGAGCCGGTAGTATTCAATTATTTAAAGGTAATTATAGTGGCGGTCAAAGTGGAGCCGGAGGCGGAGCAAGAGGAGCACATGGAAGAGGTGTTTTCATATTAGCAGAATCGGGTATATCTGGAACAGGATCTATTAATTTTAGTGGACAGAATGGATATAATGCTGGAGATATATTTGCCGGAACTGCAGGATCTCCCGCAGGTGGCGGAGGTGGCGGCGGAGCTGGATCAGGCGGATCTATTTGGATTAAATATTCTGGAGCAGTTAGCCCAAGTGTAGTTGCAAACGGAGCTTCTGGCGGAGTACAATCAGTTATAGGCAGCCCCGGAGTTAGAGGGTACCATAACATAGGTGGTATCCCATCATTATTACCACAAGCTGGAGCAGGAAGTGCAGCAGGCACAGTAAGTATTACAACAATATAGGAAGAGCATGGCAGTAACATTACAAAATTGTTTAGATAAAATAGGATATGCTGGAACACCAACTACGTCTTTAGCAGATCTTAATTCTTTATCAGAGAAGTTTGCAATGAAATGCCCCTTTTCTACTTTACATATGGATGGAACTATATTTACAGATGAAGTAGAAGCAATGGATAGAGTAATAACGGAAGGAATTGGAGGAACGTGCGTAGCATTATCCGCAACCTTTAAGTTTATTCTAGACGAAATAGGATTTACTTCTAAATATGTATCGTTAAGTGCAAGCGGGATATCTCAATCTGCTATAATAGTAACTATAGGAGCTGATGACTGGGTATTAGTTTTTGGATACTACCATCAAAAAATATGTAAGCCTTTAAAATTAGAAGATGCTTACTTACTTAACCACATAACAGTTACATTTAATGATCCAGATTACACACTAACTAACGATATCACAGGATTCGAGTTAGTAGTTTCTACAACAGGTCGTCCTATATCAGATTGGGTCACATACGCTACTGATAAATCAACAAACGACTTTATGATAAATGTAAAGATGATGACTATATGCGTAGACCCAGACTCTGCTAGAGTTTATAATACTGGAATTATAACAGACTATGATATAAATGGAGATGGGACATCATACGATTATACTGATGAAGACTTAGTAGCATTATTTAACTACAGTGGAACAGTATGATAGAGTTTTTAAAGTATACAGCGTCACTACATAATTACATCCTAGTTTTACTAGGAGTAACTGTTAGTAAGTATTTTCTTTTTGTTAACCCATTAAGCTACATATTATTGACAGGATTTATAAGTATATATTATATAAGAAGGAAAAGGAAGTGAACGTATTACAAAAATGGGTCAGCATAACAGCTTGGCTTGATACTATTTACTTTTTTATGATACCAGCTATTATGCTATACACTGGAATGTCATGGGGCTATGCACTAGTAGCAGGAGTCTGCTTAGGAGCTTATCAGCCGACTGTGACATCATACCATGAACTGCATCACAGAAAGAAAAGCATGAGGTGGTTTGAAAAGATACCATTTTACTTTGGGTTCTCTTCATACCTCTTAGGAATTATTGATATAGTGCACAGAGAGTTTCATCATAAGCACGCAAATACGAAAGAAGATATTTCACATCCAATGAGAGATATGAATTATTATCAGAATGCTTTTAACTATTACTTTAGATATCTGCATCTGACCTTTAATAAAAACAGATTACAAGTAGGTGGATCTATATTAGGATTCATTTTACTAGGGATATTTCAGTACTGTGTATTCGGACCAGCAGGATTAGCCTTTCAGATAGCTACAACATTAGCTCATCATTGGACTGTATCTTGTGGAAATTACTGCCAGCACTGGGGACTAGAAGAGTTAAATCTTCCGAAAGCTGAGAAGGCTTTACATGCATGGGATAATAGAGGAGAGTTCGCTAGATACTCTTTCTTTAACTTCCATAGACATTCAGGGCACCATGCTAATGCGGGAACTCCCGCTCAAGATATAGTAGACAACAGGGATATGATTAAGAATCCATACCCGCTACCCTTGATGATGTTTATGGCACACTTCCCTTGTTTGTTCCGTAAGGTCTCTGCGCCTAGACTAGAGAAGTATTTAGTAAAGCATAAGACAAAGTAAGAACCATCAACGCATAGCTATGGAAATAGGCACATTCATTCTATAATGCTATAATAACAGAGATTATGTAAGAGGAATATATGAGCAAAGGAATAGTATCAAATAGAGGTGGGATTCAGGTAGCAGCCGGTGGAGCAACAGTTCTACAAGGCGAAGCAACTGGACAGACAGGCGTAACAATTACGTTCGTGCAGACCTATACCTTCGGTGCCACAGGAGTTTTACTCTATAGAAACGGCGTACTTATGGACAAGGTTGGAGTATTCTCTGGCGGTTCCAATAATGCTGAAGAATATCAAGAGATAAACAACGGCGCAAACTCAACACAAATTACACTTAATGGTACAGATCCTGCTACAGCAGATGAACTATTTCAACTAGTATTCCTTGAGGGAACAGTAACTGTTGGGGGTTCTTCTAGTGCAGGCGATTCTGATACTATTCATTTAATCAGAGCTGCTACAGATGGACTAGCTGGTATGGAGCTCGGCTCAATAACCAGTCCTCTCCCAGACTTTACAAGCGTAGTAAGTAATATATTTAAATTTAATGTAACAACTGTTGGTGCACTACTAACTAATGATGGACCAGAAGTCTATGTATTAGGTGGAGCTGCCTCAGCTGTCTTTGATGCTTTCGGGACATCAAGAGCAATCAATGCAGGTCAGCGTGGAAAAGATACTTTAATAAGTATGCTTTATAGAACGCTAGATACTATAGGGGATTCTCAGAACGCTCAGCATATGCTTTGGGTCTTCGATGATACTAATGGTAGAGAAACTACATTTACAAACGCCGGACCATTTGTTGCCGGGACATCAATCCTTGTTGGCTCAACTACTGGGATGACAGTATCCGAAAAGATTTTTACAGGTGACTCAAGTGGTGGAACATTTTTTGCATCAGAGACTGTAATAACAGAAATTGTAGATGCTACACATATTAAACTTGCCGACAATGTTGATTGCATAGTCGGAGATAGATTAGCAACAGGTGTTCTTACGAACATGCTAACTACATTTGATGCTCATGATGATGATACTAATCAGACAGGAGCAGAAAAGAAACTATACATTAAGACTGCAGATAATACTGAATCAATAACTATCATGGTGCAGAAGCTTGAAACTGGTACCAACCTAGGAATGTACTTTGACAATATCTTAATCTCAACTGATCCATTTAAGAAGGTTGAGACTACAACTGTTCCAGATATAGTTGAGAATATTCTCAGCTCAGACGCAACGGCCAATGCCGATATAGCAGACTTAACCTTCACAGGATTAACAATTGGGGCTAATTACTCACTCAAAGGGCAAATAGTTTTGGACTCAAATGATGGCTTTATTAATGGGATTCAGTTCATGGGCGGGTCGTCCCTTACTGGCACCACTCATGGCAGGGTTGAACTTGTTAATGAGACAGTAGGAGATTTGACAATTGTCACATCTGGAGTTTCGCTAGAGTTTACAGCGGATAGCACGACGCTATACACCAACAAAGATACGGCTGATAAAACGGTCTTCGGCGACGGCACAAAAGGCGGAACCTTTTTGCAATTGCGAGAGATACCACAAAAAGGCACATCAATAATTGTAGAGAGTGCTGATAGTATGCAGCCTGAGTCAATAGAATATACTGGATATACTTCAGATGATGCTAGTGGATATGTTCTATTCGCCAACGAGATTCGGAATACTGGAAGTAAATTATTAACTGTGACCAATTCTGGATATACCAAGATAATTGCATTAGAAGATTGTTTTTATTCTGCGGTTTATAATGGTGCGTTTTCAGTAGCGATAAATGCTTTCTATATTACACACTTGGACTCTAGCGATACAGTGCTTAAACAAACATATAACGATAATTCTGGAAATATAAATGGTGCAGGTTCGAGTTTAACTGGTTTTATGAGTGCAGGAGATTACATTAGAGTAACTTCAAATACTACACATGATAACAACTTTAACACCAATTTCCAAGTAACAGCTTTCCCTAACAGGGAATATAAACCCCTCCTAGCAATACCAACTATAACGGTTGGGCAAAATGCTGAAGAATATAGTATGTCAGCAGCAACAGCTAACTTTTTTGATGCTACAGGGGACACTTATCAATTCGACACATCTCTAATACCCCTAACAGATAGTCTTTTAATTGAATGGGAAGATACAACACAGACCCGCTTGAAAGCCAAGGCAAGGTGTAGGGTAGTTGTTACATTAAACAGTCTATGCACATCAGGGGCTTCTCTGATTACATACACCTCTGCGGGGGTGCCTATAGGACTCGCACAGCAAACTAATACAGGTTTTGCAGATACTCTTACATCTCAAGTATTATTAGAAGCAGGAGATTATATATATTTTAGAAACTCTGGTTCCCATAATAGAGAGGGGGGATTAAATATATTAGTCACTCCAGAACTCGGACAGCAAAACCACGCTGCAATTTTATCACAACCTACTTGTTTATTTTATGCAACTTCACAGTTCAATACAAGTACAGCTACTGTTGCGGGAGTTTATGCAGACCAGACTACCTTGAACGCTCTTAAGGGCCAGGTTGCAGAGTGTGCTGTTACTGAAGCTGGAGGAATACTCACATTCACTGAAGGTGGATTCTATGATATGGAAATATCTATGACATCATGGGCAAGTTCTGGATGGTTAAGTGTTGCTATTACAGACTCTGGTAATAATATTATTGAAGAGTGGGTAAATGTTGCCTATACAGTAAATGCTTCAGCAAGTATTCAGGGCGTTCCTGTTTATTTTCAACAGTATTTTAAGGCAGGAGACACCATGAAAATTAGAGTTAAGACAGTCTCTAACGGATCGTCATATTACGGACCCATGAAAATTACGAGGAAAAGCTAATGAGCTGGGAAATAGAAACAGTTTTTGATTTAAGTGACGAGAATCTCTTTGCAGAGATGGTTACGATAGGTCTTGGTCTTTTTATGTGGGAAGAAGTTCTTTCTGGAGAAGCAGGATACTCTCAGTATCAAGATAACCTTACTAGCTTTACTGTTCCGGGAGGAGCAACAAGTCTAGGACAAGTACAGTTTGATGCATCAGTGGACCCAATGCCAGAGTGGGAAGATACTAAAGGTAGATTCTTTAAGTATGTTGAGGTTCAGCATTTAATAGAATTTTTAGCTACAGACGTGCCAAGAATCTTAGAAGAATTACTACCTGGACAATTGACTAGAAAATTTTATGGAACAGACTGGGCATCTACATCTATGGAGCCCGCAAACCTTAGACCTACATGGACTGAGGTAAAAGCTAAAGGAGCAGAGCTAATTACTGCAGACGCAGTAAAAGCAACTGTAGCCACAGCATATAAAGCTATGTCTGACAACATTGGCTTAGAAGTATATAATACATTTAAAACAACTGACGAGAATTCAGCGAATGCTTTTGCTCAGTCTTGGAGAATCAAGGCAGAGAGACCAGGAGAATATTTCAATGAAGGACTAGTTGCAACAGATGCTATCGGAGGCTTTTTAATTAACGACCTCCTAGATACACAACAAAAGATTCTAGATTTCTATTCAGCAAAAGTAGATCAACTTATTACTTTTGATAAATTTAGAGATACACAAATTATGACATACCTTGCGGCTAAAGCAGCTGCAGAGGCGTAGGAGATATAGATGGCTGGCGGAATTACAGCAGGACAATTTGAGGAAGGTATCAATCTTGGTGGTGGAGGAATAAATTTCTCTGCTGTTGGTGATATGGATGGAGCTAGTCTTGATCTATTCCTTACAGGAAAGGCTGCAGTGTGGGGCACAACAGGAACTATCCAAGGCACAAAAACACTCGATGAAATAACACCTCTTACTGGAACTAAAACTTTCGAGTATGAGAACCATGCTACCGCAGGTAGCTCTACCCTTGATTGGGTCAAAGTGGAAGAAGTTGTTGACGATGCATATCGTGGCCGCATTCATGAATTCCAAGTACAATATCAGAACGAATATAGCACTAGTGAAGTACAGTTTGTTATGCAAGCTAAGACTACTGGTGAAGAAATATACAGAGAAAGTTTAGTACCTTTTACAGACACAGATAACAAAGCTCAAGAACTATCTTTTAGATTTAGAACACCATCTGACGGTCTAGTAGACTGGGGATTCCATATTCTTAATGGAGTAACCGGAGCCAAGGTAAGACTAGATGACGTAGTTATTACACCTATTCTTAGAGAGATTCAAGAGACTGTCTTTATAGAGGAAGAAGATTCTGCTGTTCATTGTCTTAATTCTGCTTTAGCAATGGTGGGGTTCAGGACTAGATTCACTTTAGATTCTAAAGTTGGATCTGCTATTACTTTTGAAGATGATGGATCAGAAGGATCTAGATTTATCATAGAAGAAGATGGTATTTATAATGTATCAACCACTATTGGGAAGCTTTCCTTTAGTGTTGATTTTGGTATCGCATTAAATGTTGCAACAGGCTATCAGCCTATAATGGCTGGAGCTCATACAGAACTACTGTCTACTGAGACAGCATTAACTGGAGAAATAAGTACATGTTCTTGGAGTGGATATTTATATAAAGGAGATGTCCTGTCGGTACAGCAAAGTAATACAAGTTCTGCTGGCTCATACGGAAACTCACATAGATTTAGTATATCTAAAGTGGGTTCAGTACATGCATTCCCTGCTCTTAAAGATCAGAAGGTAGAGATACCTACGTCTGAGATTATAATAAGAGGGACTTCCGGACTGGGAACATCCCCAGAAGTAGATACAGTACAGTTTACAACAATAGAAAAAACAAGAGGCAATGGCCTGAGCGTATCCAACGGTAATGGTACAATTGTTACCGCATTAAAAAATGGTGTGCTATCTTTAAGTGCCACTGCAAATGCGCCTAGTGGAACACTTAGCTTATCAAAAAATGCATCTGTTGCAGACGCTTTCCCTCTTGCAAGTGAAATCCTTGCGGCTTTCTCTCCGGGTTCTGGAAATTCTAGACAGAATATTTCATGGACAGGGGAAGTAAAAGCCGGAGATAAATTTAGAGTTTCGAATAACGTAACTCAAGGTGCAGACACATATGCTCTATTCTCTTGTCACTTTTTTGAAACAGAAGTATCTGTAGCTGTTAATAATATAGAACCACAATACGGTGATGAAGATTCTTATCTACATGCTAGTGGATTTGCATCTGAAGACGCCGGGAACTCTGGCAGGATTTCATTTGCTAGTTTAACTCAACATGTTGGTCCAGCAATTGATTATGATAATGTCACAGGAATCTTTACAGCACTAGAGGACGGGCTATATGCTTACTCCTTTTCCATGGGTGCTACGGGAGATTCTAATATTGGTGTATATAAAAACACCGTTCTTGGAACAGCACTAGGTGTTGACGCTGCCAACTCTGCCTCAAGGTGGGGAACAGTAAGTGGAGAAGTATTACTGGAAGCAGGAGATGAAATCTCTAATCATAATTTAGACTGGGGAAGTAGTACTGCTACTAACGCATTCTTTCAAATGAGCAAGCAAGCTAATCCATCTGTTATAGGTATAGATGGAAGACCAGTAGATGCATATCAACAACAAGAAGATTCCTGCCTTAAACTATCTGCAGGAACTGGATCAGATGCTTTTGTAAATTTCGGAACTGTTTCTGAACTTACAGGAAGTGGAATAGGATTCCAGAATAGTAATGAAATATTAATTAATGAGGATGGAGAATATAAGTTCAGTGGAACACTATATCTGACTGGCGGCTCTGTTCCAAATGTCGGCTTCTTTAAGAATTCACTAGTGTACACACCAGTAACATCAGACCCTAGTCTTCTGTTCTTGAAGAGCTTCATTAAGACAACAAATGAATATGATGACTTCTCTTTCGTAGCAAAGCTACAGAAAGGAGATATTGTTAGAGGTCTTGGCGGATCAACGATTACTCACCACAATAGTGGAGACAATAGTTTTCTTACAGTATCAAAGATAGGATCATTAACTAGGTCTATTCCTTTAATAGATTCTACTGTAGATATACCTACATCAGAATTAAGAATGGAAGGTTCTAGTTCAAGAGGTACTACAACTGAATCTAAGACTGTTAAATTTGATAATATTTCCGAGATAGCTGGCGAGGCCTTAAGTGTTGACAATAGTAACGGAACTGTATTAACAGTATTAAAAGACGGAACACTAAGTATAAACACTTCCTTTAGAACAGATAGTACAGGTAACTTTTTTTGGATAACTAAAAATACTTCTGATGCTTCTGTTGCGCCTGCATCATCAGAAATGCTTAACGGAACAATAAGTATTAACGCTTCTTTTCATGGCGTCAATATGGGCTGGGATGGGAAAGTTAAAGCCGGAGATAAAATAAGGGTCGCTGCCGAAAGCGTTCCCGCTGCTGGATCAATAAATGCCTTAAGTGTACTTCATCAAGAAACAGAAGTAGCTGTAGCTCTATCTAATGTAACTCCTCAGTTTGAGGATGTAGACTTTAATATAAGATTATCTGGAGACTTTAATACTGCCTCAGGTAATACCGCCGTTGTTAGCATGAGTGATGTGCTACTACATAAAGGCGGGGCGGTCAGTTACAAACAATCTCCAGTAGATGGTGACACTTTTACTATTCTTGAAAGTGGCATTTATAACGCATCTCTTTCTTTTTATACTAATGGAAATGGTGCCGTATTCTTTACAAAAAATGCTTCAAGTCTTTCAGTAGATGTAGCATCTATCTTGCCTAGAGAAGAAATCTTATATACAGGATTCTCTATAGCGGGTCATGTTTCAGAAGGAGCATGGTCAGGATATCTAGAAGCAGGAGATATATTTAGAGTTCAGGCAACTGTTGGCGTACAGCAATTAAACAATTCATTTAATACCTTTAGCTTAGCGAAGCAAGCTCTTCCTTCTATAGCTGAAGTAGATGTAACTCCATTTGTATCAATTAATAAAACTCTTACGCAATCAATATTTCATAGCTCGGCTACGAGCACGATGTTAAATTTAACATCAGACTTACAGTTTTCTTTAGGAAATGTTGCCAATAATGGAGATGTCATACTTCTTATTGAAGATGATTCTGGTGGATCTAGAACTAAATTTATTGCTACTAAAAAATGCAGAGTAAATGTAAATTTCTCAGTACTTTGTCCAGTAGCAAACTTAATAGATATTCAGGTGAATGATGCAATCGTAATGAGAGGGAATCAAGCACACGATGCTAATCGTTTTGTTACAGCTAATGGAGATGTTCTCCTTGAAACTGGAGACTTTATAACAATCTCTGCAAGCACAACTCTTGCTTCTGGTGCTAGTGCTGCATATTTAAATATTACAGCCGAAGCTCAAGAACTAGAAAGAGTAGACAATGTAGAAGTTGATGGAGAGTATCATCTAGTCCCTTGGTCTACGCTTAATTTCTGGGATAGTACAGCTGCGGCAGAAAAAAATTGGGATACTTCACTACTAGTAGCTCAAGGAGATTCTCCAGCTTTTGGTTCAAGTAATCTTCTAGAGATAGACGAAGTTACCGACCCTGCAACTACTAGAATTGTGGCTAAGAAAAGAATCGAACTAGACCTAACAGTAAATGGAAGTACAACCAATACTGGTTCTGCAGCTCTGCATATTAGAAATAGCAGTGGCCAAACAATTACTGCTAGTCAAGATTCAGATACTTATTACCAGTCAACTACAGCAAATATATTATTAGAGGCAGGAGACTTTATATACGTAGAAGCTGGGGCTAGTTTAAATAGCCGCGGTGGTGGTATTACTTTAAGAGCAAAAGTCTCACTTACTAATGCCGTAGTAGCTTTACCAGAAAGTAAAACTAAATGGCAAAGAAAAGTATTAGCAGCTCCTCACACAACAAATAACACAGTGCCGAGCTTAACCTTTAATAATCTTGAGCCTGGAAAGACTTATGGAATTAAAGCGCAGATACACCATCTATGTGCTGCAAACTCTTCTTCTCAGCTTAGCTTTGTAAATGGTTCTGGCGGAACCGTTGGGGCAGTACAGCAGGATCCAGAGTCAGCAGCATCAACAAGAATGAGGATGGGATGGTCTGGAATCTTTATTGCAACAGACACTACCTTGACTTCGGACTATGTATCTTCTACTCCTGGGCAATGCCAGCTAGAAGGAGACGGAACACTTCTCTGGTCAACATGGGTTCTCCTAGAAGAGCTTCCATTACATGAACAAACAAGTCAGTGGACATAGTATAATACGGAACAGTGGACATAAGATAACTGTAGGTATATAATAGCGTGACACTAACCATTCTTACAGGAGAATAAAATGGCTTTAGATAAGAAAAAATTAATGGACGTTGTGGCGAAAAACCTTAACGTACCTGGTCTATTGGCTGATCTTTTAGATGAAGTATTACAGCCAGTACTGGAAGAGTTCGTTGCTAGAACAGATAATGCTTATGACGATATGCTCGTTGCGGCATTGTATCCAATTCTAGAAACTCAATTAAAAGGAAAAGTCGAAGAACTTTTCCAAGACTTACTAAGTGCTGACGAAGACGAAGTCACTGCTTAATAAGAATTAAAAGTAAAAGAGTAAATAGGGCGGGCTTTATAGCTCGCCTTTTTTGTCTGGAGATAGTATGGAAGAGAAAGAAGTAAAAAGTTTATTCATAAAGACTCTAGAGAAGGCTGTTGTGAAGACAGCCTTAAAGAAGATACTTGGTTCTGCTGTGATGGGTGGGTTTAAAGCCTGGCTCATTAAGTTTATAGCCACAGAGCTATTCGAGCATGTTGCTGAACCAGTAATAAGATTAGCCATTAGAAAAGGTCAGTTGATTTATGACAAGACTGATGGTAATCTAAAGCTTAAAAAAATAAGAGAGGCAAAAGATGAAGATGACACAGATACTTATTGGGATACGATAGGAGACATATGATTATAAATCAAGAGTTTGTAAAAGAATATTTTAAATATGATGATGGACTTCTTCTTCTAAGGAAAAAGTATTCTAGACGATGCGGTGTTAGTCTTGACACAAAAGTCGGCAGTCTTAGCGCAGCGGGCTATCTTAGAGTTAGTATAGACTATAGGAAGTATAGTATTCATAGACTAATTTTTTTATATCATCATGGCTTTCTTCCAGAAAAGATAGATCATATAGATCAGAATAAAACAAACAACAAGATAGAAAACCTAAGAGAAGCTTCACAGTCTGAGAACTTAACAAATAGAGGTCTTAATAAGACGAATACCACAGGGTATAAAGGTGTTAGTTTCGTGCATAAAACTAATAAATATATTGCACATATATGTAAAGATAATATAAAAGAACATTTAGGAACCTTTAATACTGCGAAAGAAGCTGCAGAGGCCTATGATAAAAGAGCGGAGGAAATTCATGGTAAATTTGTATACAATAATGCTACTATTTCTGATATCTAGTTGTACATGTTTTACAATTAAGAATGATACCAGAAGAGTCTGGTCCTTTAAACAGAACCAATGCAGGTGTCAGACCTATTCCTTTTCAGAGATCAAGAGTTTAGATAAGCTAGTCCCTTGTGAGGACTATTTCTTACCATTAGTAAATGATGAAAAGAATATAAGAAGCTGTGAGAAAGAGAAGTTCCGCCGCGATCATCCTGAGCTATGCTCAACACTACCTAATGAACAGTACTGTGAAGACCTTGTCGGTTTTAGCGTGACATCCTGGGCTAAGAATATAACACCTCATGCCAAAGAATCCAAGAGATGCTTTGAAGATAAGTGTGGTAAGAAATGAATGAAAGAAGAAAAAGATTAGTAGATTTATTAAGAGTAGAGTCTGTCAGACCTACAAAGTATTCCTATCCTAACAAGCAGGTCATAGTAATGCCTGCGCCGGTTATTAGAAAGAACCTGTCAGACTATGAGTACGGAAAAAATATAGATGAGAAGGTAATTAAGATGGCCTGTGGCTTAGCCGAGAAGATGGCTATAAGTATGGTCAGAGAGACGCTATCTCATATTAATACTGCTCAGATTACTGATGCTATGTTAGATAGCATTACCGAAAAGATTATTAAAGCTCTACCAGAGCAACAAACTATCATACAGCAGGTAGTATCTGAAGAGTCTGACGAATTGAAGTCTGAATTAAATCAGATGATATTTGAAGGGGCAGACATAGCTATCGACAGGTCTAAAGGACTGAAACTACACGGTGAGGTTGGAGAGAAGACTACATCAGAAGATTCTACAGATGATGCATTAGATGCATTAGATGGATTGACAATTTAAGATAGTATTGCTAGAATAACCCATGATAATTAAAGAAGATTTATTAAGATATTTGAGAAGCTCTCCAAATTGGCAGCTAGACGAAGTAGGTTCGTGGAAATATCATGGAACCCTAAAACAAAAGGGAATGGATAGGATACCTCTTAAAGCCTATATCTCCTGGTTAAATCAATACCAGAGATGCTATAATAAAAAGCATCATGCATATAAATGGTATGGAGCAAAAGGCATAGAGAGAGAATGGGGTAGTAGAGAGTTTACGGGGTGGTATGTCGACCAGTTACTGTCTAGAGATTCCTGGGACTCACCTGTTGTTTCAAGGTTTGGAGATGTAGGAAACTACAGAAAAGGCAACTGCTCTGTAAGAGAGAGATCAGAAAATGCATCATTGCACATATCAGATGATCAAAAGAAAATAGTCAGCAAAATAGGCAAAGATAATGGACAGGCCATATACTTGGTCGGAGAGAATGAGACCCTAGGACCATACCCATCTAAAGTCGAGGCGGGAAGGCAGTTAAAGAAGTACGATGGCTTCATAAATAGCTGTATTCAGAGAAGGAGTTCTCTTGCAAGAATAAAAGGCAGGGAATATAAGATTATATCAAAAACGGAGTTTGATAATCTACAATTATAACTATATAATTAAATAGTTATGGAGAATAAAATATGGCAATAGTAACCGTTACAGGAACACCGGATAAAGGCGAAACCTTAACCTACACATTAGATAAAGCTGAGCTTGTCGCACATGCCAAAGTGGCTGCGGACTCATACTTTAATAATCAGGCTAACTGGAAAAGAGTCTCACTAGTAATGAGATCAAATGTTGGTGGTCAGAGTAAGATTCTTATTCTAGACACAGGCCTAGCCTCGCCTTCGGCAGAGCTAGTAACAACATCTTTTTCTAGGAATGCGTTCTTAATAGATAGATTAACAATATTCGATAAAGAGGGAGGACAGCTATTGTTAGTTAGATCCGACCTTAATAGTTCCGAGTTCGATGTAGTTCTTGAGTCTGTACCTGAAGCACAATCAGTAGCCTTTACAGGAACGGAAGAAGTAGGAGAAACCCTAACAGGTTCCTATGTTTTCTTTGATGATGACGGAGACACAGAAGGTGTATCCACCTATCAATGGTACAGGGCAGATGACGGTATTGGTACAGGTGAAGCTGCAATTGCAGGAGCAACCTCATTAACATACCTCGTTGATGCACTTGATGAAACAAAATTTTTAAGACTAGGAGTAATTCCAGTAGCTGCAGCAGGAGAGAACCCTGGAGTAGAGGCTTTCAGTAGTTATAGCGCAGAGATCACATTAGCAGTAAATTTTGATCAGATAAGTGTTTCAGGAACAGCTTATGATGGAGTATACAATCTTGCTTATAGACCCGGATCTATTTTAGTTGGCGATGAAATAACTGCTGCAACATCAAGAAGATTCAATATATTTGAAAGAGACAATACTGGAGTAGATGGTTTTTGGTATGCGATTATTGCCTACAACTCAGCTACTGGAGATGCTCAGAATACAGCTCAGTACATCATTACAAGAGAAGCAAATGGTACTGACTTTACTCACTTCTCAAATGGTGGAAGCTATCCAACCTTACATGACCTTGGAGTTATAGGAAGAGTTACAGCGGCGACCTCAACTACTCAATATGGAGTTTTTGATTCGCCAGATGTAGATGCCACTATTGAGCTATCGTATTAAATAAGGAATAAAATATGAAATTAGGAAAAGGGTTTGACGTAGGAACACACATGTTTGTGGCCGCTGCTGATAACAAAAAAGGTGAGATAGATTTCACCGAACAAATTGATGCATTCTTTACAATGGACTCATCTGAGGAATCAAAGTATTTACTTGATCAACTCGGTGTTCCATATATTGAAAAGAAGAGTAAGATGTCGGTTATTGGTGAGGATGCTAGAAAATTCGCTAACATGTTTAACAAAGAAACAAGAAGACCACTACAAAAAGGCTGTTTAAATAAAAAAGACATTGACGCCGCGGGTATGCTTCAGGTTATAATAGGAGAGACGCTTGGTAAACCTCGCAAAGATGGCGAGGCATTGAAGTATTCAGTTACTTCTACACCACTTGGTACAGAGATGAATTTTGAGTACCATAAAGCACAACTTGAGAATATATTTAGGAACCTAGGATATGATGCAGACCCCGTACAAGAAGCCCGTGCTATCGCTCTCGCAGAACTCGCATCTGAACGATTTACTGGACTGTGTATCAGCTGTGGTGCTGGCACTACTACTGTGTATCTCGGTCATTATGGGATTGATAATCCTAATCTTCAGTTCTCTGTTGGGACAGGTGGTGATTGGATTGATACTAACGCCGCTGATATGTTTGCTGGACTTACTAGGACTAAAGTGCAAACGGTTAAGGAAAAAGGTTTCGACATTAGAGAACCTAATAAAGGTCTGGATATCGATGACCTTGAAGGGAACGAGTTACTCGAAGCTAGATCAAGGGAGGCTTTAAGTGCCTATTACCGTGCTTATATCAGAAATGTTTGCAGGGCTATTAAGCATAAGTTCGAGTCTGAGCAGCTACCTGAGTTTGAAGACGATATTATTTGCGTTGTTGCCGGGGGCACTTCCTGCGCTGGCGGGTTTGTGGATATACTCAAAGAGGAATTGGCTAAGAACGAATTTGGTGTTAAAATTAAAGAAGTTCGTCACTCAAAAGACCCCAAGCGAGCAGTCGCAAAAGGATGTCTAGTGGCAGCACAGTTAGAAGAGAGAAGAAAAGAACCTAAAAAAGTAGAAAAGGAAGAAGATGGCGAAGTATAATTGGCGTGGTAAAAGAGGCCCCAAAAAAGTAGAGTGGACAACCAATCCTGTTGAGCGGATAAGTACACATACACACCCCACTACTTTTACTGCAACAGAGAATGGTACATACACTGTAGACTGGCGAAGTATGCCAATAACATCCAGCCCAAATGATTCATGGACAGTAACCACTAGCAGTACCGCAGTTGATACAACCGCTATAACCAACCTCTTTCATGAGGTCCGCATAACAGCAGACACAATGCTAATGGACCCGACTATATACCAAGAGCTTAGAGGTCTCTCTGCCGACATGGCAATCATAGATGAGGTAGCATAATGGCTATAACAAAATCAAGAACATTTTTAGATACTGTAGCCTCAGGCTTAATCATTATCGTTGAACACAATCTTGGTGGCACACCAGACCTATTCTTTACGGAATGGACAGGGGCTCAAGAAACATATGTCTCGTTATTCGATTCTCGAATAGCAGAAGTTAAAACTTTAGATTCCAATAGAATTCAAGTAACATTCGCTTCGGCGTTTTCGGGTTATTTAGAGTTGTTATTGGTTGAGGTAGATAATCCCTCAGATCATGCCAGATTATTGGCGTTGGAAGAAAAGTATTTAAAGCAGATTGCTCTAATAGAAGACAAGGTGTCCAAGGATCAGTGGATCCAAATGAACACCTTATTATCGGGGCAGATTACTGATCTACAGGCACAAATAGTTGACCTTCAATCACAAGTTAATCTACTTGCTGACGATGTTGCTGCTCTGTGAGTCTAGCTCCAGAAGATAAGCAATACCTAGTTTGGCAAAGTTCACGGCATGACTAGCGTCACCACCAGATACTTCTATCGTGTCACCTTTAGTATGGATTTTCCGATTCATATCACCTTTACCGGCCTCAAAAGGAGAAACCGTTGGGTAACCCTCCCTATGCCAGGATGCATGATCAGAACAAGCGTACCCGCACTTGGTGTCGGCCCATGAAACTCCAACATACTTATCAATAAGTAGTCCAAGAAAATCTGTCTGACTTTTGTTAGTATAATCTCTAACTAGATGGATAGTTTTATCTGATCCCTTGAAATTTGTCATGTCTAACTGCATAGCTCCAACAACATTTATGCCTCTGGCTTTAAAATCTTTTGCAATCTCGCTGGATCCTCTAAGGCCCACTTCTTCAGCGGCATATCCCATGAACTTGATGGTTCTAAGAGGTTTGTATTTTGCTTCGGATAGAACCCTGAGGACTTCAGTGATCGTTGAAATTCCTGAGGCATTGTCGTCAGCACCTGGTGCTCTAGTGTCTCCGCCAAACCATCTGCTGATCGAGTCAAGATGCCCTCCAACAATAATAACTTCATCGGGGTACTTTGACCCAAGGATCGTAGTAACGACACTAGGTTGTTTCCAGCTTTTGTGATTATAGAGTTCTGTCGGTCCATACTTTCTCCATTCAGCGGCAATTGCTTTCGCAGCTGCTACACCAGTTTCAGATTTATAATACCTATTCTTAAAAGCAGATAGGGTTCTAATAAAGTCTTGGATATTCTTTTCCTTAACCTTAGGAACAAGAGTCTTTACCAGTTTAAGATCTCCCACTCTATATACACCAGGAGCGGTGGCTTTTCTTGACCTAGCGATAGATTGCCTGGCTTGCGTAAGGGTGTCATGGATAAAGTATCCACCACACTTCCCTTGGTCGTGCGCTCGTATTGCAATCTGTTTAAGGGTGTCTTGATCCGCCTCAATAACAACGGTGGTCTCATACTTATCGAGGACTTTGAGAGTGGTGCTAATTGGGGTAATCCCATCAAGGATCTCGCTCCCAGTTGAGACAATGCTTGGCTTGGCATCAACATTAGCAGATACACAAACAAGCATAAGTAGCGTAAGTAAAACATTTTTCATTCATTCTCCAAAAAGAGACCCCAGTTACACTGCAACTGGAGCCTTGATAGTCGGGTAACAGTCGTAGTCTTCCAATTGAATATCATCCATAGTAAAATCGTCGATCGAAGTTATGTGGCGGCTTAGCGATAAGCGCGGTAATTCTTTTGGTGTCCTAGCAAGCTGTTCCTCAACTTGTTTAATATGATTAGTGTAAATATGAGCATCACCGATGGTGTGAATAAAATCTCCCACCTCTAGTCCAGTTACTTGAGCTACCATATGCGTAAGTAATGCATACGAAGCTACATTGAATGGAACACCTAAGAATAGGTCTCCAGATCTCTGGTAGAGTTGGCAAGATAACTTACCCTTAGATACATAGAATTGGAAGAAAGCATGACATGGCACTAGGCTCATTTGATCAAGCTCTCCGACGTTCCAGGCACTAACAATATGTCTTCTAGAATTCGGATCTTGCTTTATATTTTTAATTACAGTTTTGATTTGGTCTACGTTCTTCTTTGTCTCTAGAACGTGACCGTCCTTTTTGATTTTAGAAGTATAAGACCAGTCTCTCCACTGCTTGCCGTAAATAGGACCCAGGTTACCTGAGCCATCAGCCCAAGCATCCCAGATCTTCACGTTTTTGTCTTGAAGTGTTTTGACATTCGATTCACCTCTTAAAAACCAGAGGAGTTCTTCACAAACTCCCCTGAAAAAAAGCTTTTTGGTAGTGACGGCGGGGAAGCCTTCAGAAAGGTCGTATCTGACCTGCCTACCAAAAATAGAGAGAGTACCAGTATCCGTACGGTCTGGTTTCTGCTCTCCATTATCTAACACGTCTTGTAATAAGTCAAGGTATTGTTTCATATTAGGCCCTTAAGCTGTCTTCTCTGCTGGTGTCACTCTGTCAGTAGAGTTTGTTAAAATCTCATCTATATCTAGGGGAGTGTCTACTGTATCTACTGCTTCAGAGAAGTCCATAGACGCACCAACGATACCCTTCTTGAGCTTACCTCTATAGCTACTAGTCGCATTAGCATATGTCTTAGACATGCTTGTAACACCGTCTGATGTTGCGTTGAATGCGAACGTACTATCTAGTTTAATACCCAAATCTCGGGACACAGTTAGCATATCCTGGTTTGCTCCAATATAGGAGAATTCCCAGCGCCCAGATTTCTCTAGTTCTTGAATTCTTTTCTTAAGGAATGATGATTGGTATTCTTTTGAGTTGTTCTCTGCGCCGTCACTAATAACTACTACTAAGAAATTGGTATCTTCATCGTTAGCTTCTGGTAGTTGATTAAGTCGGTCAATTGTTGTGCCCATTCCATCGTACAGGGCTGTCATGCCTGATGGTTTATAGGTGTCTTCGGTGAGAGGTTCTAGTCTTGACGGTCTTCTGTTCCATAGGATGGGGTCGTTTACTTTGGACCCGAACGTAACAAGTGAAACCTTAGTAGGTAGTTCATTTTCGTCTGTTTTGAGTGTTGTAACTTGCTCGTTGAAAGCATCGATTACTTCGTCTCTGATTGAATTCATTGATGATGAGCTATCAAGTAAGATAGCCACGCGTGATTTTAGTGCCATATGTTTCTCCCTTATATGGTTAAAGTGATTGTGAATTGTATAGTTTTAGTTATGAAAGGTCAATTATAATAGTAGTGGTAGTGCGTACTCGTTTTCTTCGCACCCTTATGTAGAATAATTTTTGTGTCTTTTAATGCTTTGGGAATTTTGATGCCTTGTTCAAGAGTTTTCATCTTAGCATCCATCAGATCTTTATATAGCTCTTTGTTTGCTTTAACGACCTTGATGTATTCTGCTTGCCAGTAGTCAATGTCTGACTGGAAATGGCTACAATGATATGTTGTCTCTGCTGCTTCAACATTGAACGCAAATAGCACCAAGAATATCAAGAGCACAAATCTCATCATGCTCTAATAGTATCAGATGTAAGAAACCATGACAAGGTGTGTAAGAGTTAGTTAGATGGAGGGTGGGACGGGGATCGAACCCGCATAGTCCAGATTAAAAGTCTGGTGTAACAACCGATTGTACTACCCACCCATAAGCTTATCGCTTTCCACCTTAGCTGTGTCATTAGACATGACAACCTCCTAGGTTTTGACTATTCCTTCAGCTTCTTTCTAAACTCAGGCATCGTCATTGATAATGATCCTCCCGGATCGTTCTTTCTGCTTGGGGCTACCTCATCGTGTCCTAATACAAAATCTAATTTAAAGATTCCGTTACCATTGTATTCCAACCAGCGTAAGAGCTTAAACAAAGCCTCCTCTTGCTTGGCTGTATACTTGTGGTAAGATCCACTGTGAAGTATGTTATGCTTTCTCGTAACGTGTCTCACTTCATTATCTTCGAAGTATGCATCGCCCTTACTTACTGTACTGAACCATGCTTTATGCTTACCGTTACTTGCTTTATCAAGCTTGCCTGCACACATAACTTCAATGCCGACTAACTCGTCTGATACAGAACCACTGAGGCCTTTATAGCTAGACTTACCTGCGTGGTATCCCCATCTATTAAGTGGAAAGTTTTGGTAAACCCCACCATCTGCATCTATTAAAAAGTAGGTGTAAGAACCCTTGCTAGTTGAGCTTTCAACGCTCCTATTCGCTTGTCCTTCTGCTGTCTTTGAGTTTCTTTTTCCACCCAGTGCAGCAGGTCTACTTCTTCCTGCGGTAAAGTGAACGACAGCTCCCTTAGGATGATCGTTCTTATAACCGCCTCTTGTTCTTTGCTTCTGATCTTCTGTAGCATGTCCTCTCTTACGATCGGGGTACCACTTCAACATTTTCTTAGAAGGTTCTTTAACTTCCTCCTCTGGTATGTTGTCAGATCTTGTTTCGTCCTCGTGTTGTTCTTCTACTACGTCTGGCTTTTTATAAGTAATCTTATGCCACAGTTTTTTAAAGCACTTAAACATTCGTTCTCCATTCAGTTAAAGTTCGGAGTATTATACCATGGTTTGTATAATATTGGTACTCCTGGCGAGATTCGAACTCGCAATTTTACGCATCTTAAGTACGTTGTGTATACCGTTCCACCACAGGAGTATAAAAACAGGTTAGTTGGTGAGGTTGCG
>Ga0233410_10000031_pt1 | contig 46309 bp, 40 predicted proteins | sample Na_anoxic_1_MG_FD_179869 | JGI IMG/M metagenome (GOLD analysis project Ga0233410, IMG submission 179869) | Seawater microbial communities from Saanich Inlet, British Columbia, Canada - Na_anoxic_1_MG | ecosystem: Environmental > Aquatic > Marine > Inlet | place: Canada: British Columbia...
AGCTATCTTTGGAGTTCGGCAGTATTAGTGCTAGGCGTAGTGTGTCCAGAGACGGAGAACTTTCACAACCTTCTCTTCTTCAAGAACCTCATAAACAAGCCTATGCTGTATGTTTATCCTGCGAGAATAAGCCCCCTTCAAGTCTCCAATTAATGCTTCAAATGGTGGTGGGTCAGCGAATGCTTCCTCACTTATTATGAAAAGTAACTCTTTTGCTTTCTTAGCTAGATGACTCCCCTTCAGTTTTTTCGCGTCTTTTTGGGCCTGCTTCGCGTAAACTAGTCGATATTTCACAAGTCGATGCTATCGCTACAGTCTGAAATAGATGTGTTCATCCCTTGCACGATGGAATCACGCACGCCTGGCACTCCCAGAAGATAAAGAGTCTCCTGAATAGATCTCCAATCGCTTTCACCAACCAGTACAGCATTACCCCTCTTACCTGTGATCTGAACAGGTTCATGATCGTTCAAGGTAGAATCTATAATACGGTATAAATCAGAACGGGCTGATGTTGCTGTAACTGTCTTCATGCTAGAAGCGTACGTGATAACGTATATATTGCAATGTTTTATTTAGGCGAACGTAGAGAACACCGACCACTGACACTCAGTGTACTTCAAATTTTGAGTTGATGTTGAAATGGGCATGAAAATAGGACTCTAAAACGTGTCAGTGGTTGGGTGCAGCGTCTTCCATGAGAAGGTGTTGCAAGTTATTTATTTAGGAATGTTGTTGTGAGCATTTACTGTGGTCGAAGTGGTGGGCGTCCTGGATGCTGTGCCGAGAATGGGCCGCTGAGTGCTGTGAGAGCGCCAACTCCGCTAATTTGACGAAGGAGTTTTGTTTCAGGGTATTCTTTATCAGCCATTTCTAGGATCTTTTTGTCGAGTATCTTGATTTTCTCACTGAGCAGATCAATCACCTCTAACGAGGGCTGCACGATTGCTATGATTTCGGGATCGTCTGGGTTGAAGTTCTCAAGTAAACGACCCGTGAAACAGGCGGAACTAGGTGATTTTTTCTTTATTCCGAGACTCTTGAGCACGCCTCGGACGCTGCAAATAATCGTGACTCTCTGACGGACGAGGGTGTCTCGCAGTTTGATTTGGAGTAAATCGCGCTGGTGCTTTTCACTGCCGTGCTGGGATCGGGTAGAGCAACTCAGGATCGAAGCGGCCAATCCTCGCTAGAATTAGAGCATCCGCTTCATCGCTCTTGCGGTGGTTCATGTAAATCATCCGCAGATTTCCCTATCAGATTCGGTTGATTGATGGGCCAGAACAAGCGGGATCTTATCAATTCTGTTTGGCGTTCATGATCTGTTCCATCACCCGCTCCAAGCCGAAACTACCTATCTCTTGACGCGGCGGGTATTCCTTAAATGTGCTGAGGAATTTACCCACGATATCCTGTGCTGGAACTAGAGCAAAGATTCGCTCAAACATCCATTCCTTGTACGCCATTGCTTCGAGGCCTTGCTCGAACGGGTCGCTACGCAGGTTGACGAGTTGCGGGAAAACTTTCTCTACTGGTCCCCGGTCGTAAATATTCTCAGGCGATACGCGGAAGTGGATCTTCCACTGATTGTATCGCAAGGCTTCAAGTACGCCAGTGTCTGCAAAATAGAAAAATTCCTTGCGCGGCCCTTCAGTCACTTCCCCCTTGAAATAAGGAACAAAATTGTAACCATCGAGGTGAACCTTGTAATTCATATTTCCGACGCTCATGCCATTGAGGAGTTTGGGCTTCACGTCAGCGTCTCCAGCTGCGGCGAGGAAGGTTGGCAACCAGTCTTCGTGACTGATAATGTCATTGATGACTGTGCCGGGTTTGATCACACCAGGCCAACGAACAAACTGAGGAACACGGAATCCGCCTTCCCACCAGGTGCCCTTTTCTCCCCTGAATGGAGCTTGCCCACCATCTGGCCATGTCATTTTCTGAGCTCCGTTGTCGCTACTAAAGACAACGATGGTGTTGTCGGCAATACCTAGAGTGTCGAGCTTCTCGAGGAGTTTTCCAATGACGTAATCTAATTCTAACATCCCGTCTGGATAGATTCCCAGGCCAGTTTTGTTAGCGTATTTTTCTCTCAGGTGCGTCCAGTTGTGCATCCGAGTCGTGTTGTGCCAGAGAAAGAATGGTTTATCAGCCTTTACGGAGCGATCCATGAAATCCAGAGATCTACCGAGTAACTCCTCTTCGACCGTTTCCATGCGCTTTTTCGAAAGAGGTCCAGTGTCTTTGATTTCCCCATCGGCTTTGGCGTCGATAACTCCACGTGTTCCATATTTTCTGTGAAATTCTGGGTCCTTTGGATAGTCCGGGTTCTCGAACTCTTCCTCGGCATTTAGGTGGTAAAGATTACCAAAGAATTCATCGAACCCATGATTAGTCGGTAAATATTCATCTCTGTCGCCTAGGTGGTTCTTACCGATCTGTGCGGTGGCGTAGCCGTGTGGTTTAAGCAGTCCGGCAATGGTTGGATCTTTTTTTGATAGGCCCTGTTTTGCGCCAGGAAGGCCGACCTTTAGCAGTCCTGTTCGAAGGGGGCTTTGGCCGGTAATGAATGCTGATCGTCCAGCTGTGCACGACTGTTGCGCATACGTATCGGTGAATAGTGCGCCTTCCTTGGCGATTCGATCAATGTTGGGTGTTTTATACCCCATCATGCCCTGGTTGTAGGCGCTTAGGTTCCAATAGCCTATATCGTCACCCCAGATTACAAGGATGTTAGGTTTGGTTGAACTCGCTGTGGCTGTGGCCGAAAACAGCAGAAGGGCTGAGATAGCGCACAGAATCATAGGGACTAGTATTTTTGGTTTCATGGTTGTGGTTGTCATTCGGGATTTAATTTCAGCTAACGTAAAGCGCACCCAACGAGTATCCTCAGTGCACTTCAAGTTTTGGATTATGTTGTAAATTATCATGGCTCAGATAGCTCTCGTAGCTGATGCTCCCTTGGGTGCAGCCTCTTGTTCTGTAGTTGAGATTAGGCAATTAGCCTAGGTTTTTACGCCAAGAATTAGGCCTACGATGCTGATGGAAAACCGAGATGATCACAATCTTCCCATCGACTATCGAGTAAAGTAAAGAATATGGAAACCTTCGAAGGTGGAATCTTCGAATTCTCTTTGTGACTGGGCTCCATGCGTCTGGCATGTCGACAATCAATTCTATAGACCGCTCAAACTCATCCAAAAAGGTAGTTCCCAGATTGGACGTATAATCTTCATAAAATGTTGCCGCGTTAGTTAGCTCGATCGCTGCAGGATCAAGAAGTCTGTAGCCACTCACTTAGTAAGACTCTTACGGAGTGAAGACACAAAAGACGCTCCATCAAGTGACTTGATGTTCCCTGCCTTATAAGCCGAGATTCTGTCTTCAGCTTCAGAGATGTGTTCATTAAGATACGAAATCTGGTGTGAACTGAGGCTAGCTTGTAGATGATCGACTAAAACTGCGCGCTCAGACTCAGGTAGCATTAGTGCTTGAGATTCGATTTGTGCAATGTCCATACAATGAATCTAGTGTTCATTTGAGTGTTCATCAAGGTGAAATACCTGCTTTTTTTACAGAACGTAAAGCACACCCAGCGAGTATCCTCAGTGCACTTAAAGTTTGGAGTTATGTTGTAAATTATCATGGCTCAGATAGCTCTCGTAGCTGATAAACACTTGGGTGCAGCATCTTGTTGAACAGAGTCGATGTATATGCGTGATAACCTTAGATAGTTGCTTAATCCCACTTATACCAAATATCTCTGGGGGTAAGATGTAGTTGTAAGAGTTCACTAAATAAGTTTGATGCAAAATTCTCCCTAGCATTGTCAGGGATATGAAATATCGCGCCCTTCTGTCGTTCACTAGGCCCACCAAGTATATGTGCATCAGGGTCCATGCGCTCACGAACGACCTCTGCTGATACTAGTAATTCTCTGTATCGGTTGTCGAGACCTCCTACAGACCTCGCCGGAAGCTCACTAACGACTAATAGATAAAGTTTACTATCCATATCCATAAAGATTGCACCATGCGTATCACCATCAAAACAAATGAAGACGTTCTGCCTAAAGCCTTCGGATACTTGTAACTGATTACAATTACCTAGGAAGGACTCTTCGAGTTGAGGTGCTGAGTAATCAATAGCCTTAGGAGTTAGTGGTGATTCCTTATTACAACTAAGTAATGACGTGCAAATCAGAATAGCTATGAATCTATGAATAGACATTTATTTTTTAGCCGAACGTTCAAAGCCACCCATCCACTACCGGAGGGCGAGCTTTGATTTCAGGTTAAGGTTCATAATTCGCATTCAGACTTCTACTCAGAGCGGGTAGTGGATTGGTGTGCGCTGCCTTGCTGAACAGAGCCGCTGTGCGGCGGGGTCATGGATTTACTGTTGTTTGTTGGATGGAAGGTTCGCATGATGGCCAGTTCTATGAAAAAAAAGTAATCGTCATGAAGTCGATCAGTTAGAGTGGTATCAAGAGTACCTGCGTTTTGTCGAGCTTAAAGGCCTGCGCAAACGCTCGATGCAGAGTTATCTAGGGTGGGTGTTTCAGCTAGTGGAGCATTACCCTGAGAAGTCGACAGTGGCGCTCTCTAGCAGCGAGGTGCTCGACTTTCTTATTCACCTAAAAAACGACCGCAAGCTGGCTGGATCGACGCTCAATCAAGCTGTTTGTGCGCTGCGGACCTTGTACCGCGATCACTTAGGCTTGCCGTGGGATATCTGGGATAAGATCAAGATCACGCGCGATGTGGAGATTCCGCATGTGATGACGCGGGAGGATGTGTCGCATTTGTTAGGGTGCTTCCGCAAAAGTCGTTATCAGACTTATTTCACGGTGGTCTATCAGTGTGGATTGCGGATGAGCGAGGCGCTTAGTATCCGGCCTAAAGACATCGACGGTGAGCGGCTGGTGATTCGAGTAAAAGGCAAAGGCGGCAAGTGGCGGCAGGTGCCTATTTCAGAGCGTTTGCTCCAGCGCTTACGGCTGTTCTGGAAGAGCCATCGCAACACCCGGTGGCTGTTCCCAGGAGTAGGGCGTGGCTGGAATAGCTCTGGGATAAGTGAGAGCGAGGCGCAGCAGCGCTGTGAACACTCTATGACAAAGGCGAGTGTCTGGTCGGCTATGAGAGTGGCTAGGGCGGAGAGTGGGCTGGATAAGAAGCACGCCAAAATCACCAACCACACGCTGCGACACAGCTACGCCACTCACATGTTAGAGGCTGGGGTGCATGTCCGGCAGGTGGCTGATTATTTAGGCCATACCACGCTCAAGCCGACGATGATTTACCTGCACCTCACTGAGGTGAGTGAGACCCAGGCGAGAGAGGCGCTCAATACCTTGGCGGACAGTTAGAGCGAATGTCGCTGACGCTCTCAGAGCTGCTTACTACGCATTGGCATAGTTACGCAGAGTGGCATCAAGATCGACTTTGTAGTGCTCACTACAGAGCGGTTCGCAGCGTGCTTGGGTGTCGCACAGCGGAGTTTGGCGGCAGGCTCTATCAGTGTGGTGATTGCTCGAAAAAGCACTTCGCCTACCATAGCTGTAATCATCGGAGTTGCCCGCAGTGTGGGGCGCTGGATCAGCAAATCTGGACGGCGAAGCAAGAGGCCAGATTACTCCCAGTGGACTACTTCATGGTGACCTTCACCATTCCCTCTGAGCTGCGGGGTCTGTGTGTTGGTTACCCAGATGAACTCTATGATTTGCTGTTAAAGCAAAGCAGTGCAGCGCTCAAGGACGTCATCGCCACCAAGCACCAAGGAGCTGAGACTGGTTTTACCAGCGTGCTGCACACCTGGGGCCGGCAGCTCCAGCACCATCCGCACGTGCATTGCATCGTCCCAGCTGTGGCGTTACAGACCAAAACGGGTCAGCTTGTTAGACCAAAGAAGTCGAAGTTCCTCGTGCATTTCAGGCCACTGGCACAGCGTTTTCGCAACCTGATGCATGCGGCTCTACGCTCACAGCATCCGGAGATCTATCAGCGATTAACACCCGTGCAGCGAGGTTGCTTTTCTTATAAAAAAGTATGGAACGTGCAGCTACAACACGTGGGGGCTGGAGCCACCGCTCTGAGATACCTCGCGCGCTACGTCCAGCGCTCTGGCTTCACCAACAAGCGACTGATTGGCTACGACTCCAGCGGCCGCAATGTGTTGCTACGCTGGACACCCAGCGGCACCACGCAGAGTAAAGTGCTCACTCTAAGCGTTTTCGAGTTCATTCGCAGATGGCTGCTACATGTGTTGCCGAAAGGCTTCTCGCGTATTCGCCACTACGGCTATATGAGCAGCGCGGCCAAGAAGAAGCGCTTGCGAATCCGGGCGCTGCTGGGGCAGATCGGTGAACCCGTAGCCAAGCTTCCAGAACAACAACCCCACCGCTGCCGAGTCTGTGACGGCAAGCTGCAATTCCTGCGCGAAATCCCCAGACTCACCCCCTCCCGAGGACCACCTTTTTGAGAAATCCTATTTTTAAAATGAGATCTACGACAAGCTCTAACATCAAGAACTCCCGAGTAGCGATCGCGCCCACCATCGCTAGAGAACGTGTGCTTTGGAAACTGCTCATTCAGGTCGAAATGAGGCTCATCAATGTCCTAACAGTGCTGTTAGTCAGCTCAAAGCCAGCCACGCAAGGACACTGGGACACTGGTCAGCGATACAGAGTAAAACACCCGTCAGCTAAGCTTCGAAAAAGGCCATTGCAGGAGATTTCTCAGCGAGTGAGACCCTCAAACCCTTACCCTATAAGGCCTCAAAGGAAAACGCATAGAACATCCTAAACTGCACCGGCAGATCCAAGGCGGGCTAGTTCAACAACCGATAACTCTCATGCTCCGCTATCGCTCCGATGAGAAGCTATCTTTGGAGTTAGGCTTATTATTGTTTCCAAGGAACGCGAATTTCCTCAATTACTGAATCACCACTTCTGAGCGTAAAAATCCAACACACCATCTTATTATTAACACACTCAGTCATAACGCTGTAATTATGCTTAGTGAAATCTGAATTAGCTTTTTTCATTGCTGCGTCTTTTGCTGCCTCGAATCTTGAGACCTCTTCAATACTAAGCAACCCGATACCCTCATCTTCAAGACAGCCAATATCATGGGCTACGCCTGTCCCAATCGAGGAATCAAATGGATGATTATTGTTTACGAAAATATGAGGTTCAGACAATCCCCAAGATTCGTAGTCCTCCTTAGACTCTGCAACCACTTGAATATGCCCTACGCACCCCCCCTCATCCCACCAAATAAGGTCACCGACCTTAATATTCTGTCCTTCAGGGTATTTCATTTTTTAGCCTAACCTTTAGCTCACCGATCACAAAACCAAAACGATAGAAGAAAATGAAAACAGACGATACAGAAACACACGAAGATAACGCGCAAGAAGATGAAGGTGATTCAGTGGAGCGGGTTGTTATGCCAAAGGAATACAAGCCTATGCATTGGAAGCATTATTTATGGGTGATTCCTCTATGTGTGGCTTTTTCGCCTATTGGCGTTATTGTAATACTGCATACCGACTATAGAGAATACTGGATGATTCCTCTAGCTGGTATGATGTTGGCAATTTGCGCTAGTGCTGCCGAGGGTTCTCCGGATGAGCCATTTTAGCATAACCCCGATTTCACACACCTATGAGCGATATGAACAATAAACCAAAACCAGAGGACTCACCGTGTGAAGAGGTTGAGTGTAAATCCTTGTTAGCTGAGAAAAATACAAAGATTGCGGAAACATTAGGGTGGTGGAACATCAGCAAAGATTTAAATGGTAAACTTAGGGGGTTTTGCCCAAACACTAAGCCATGGCCTCATCCTAGCTCTTTCAACTGTCCAAAAGATGTGCCGAATTTCGTTTCTATTTTAAGCTAACAGTATTTATTAGTATGACCTACCGACGGGATATCAGCAGTTTGATCATTTCGGAATTTAGCTGGAAAAGCATTGAACTGTCTAGGATTTTTTTAGAATGAGTGTGTGTATCAGAGATTTTTTGAGCTAGTTCTGATGGGATGAGTCCCCTTGCTGATATCATGTGTTCAAACCAGCACTAAAAAGAGAGATGAATAGGAGAAGTTAATCAGTGAGTGTTCATTGGAACACTCTGCGATTGACATTCTGAGTTGATGTGGTTTATATGCTTTTATGAGTGCTATTAAATCGCGCTGTTGTTGGCGAAAGGATCTCTCGGAGTTCCGTGGACTTACGGATCGAGAACGGACTGGATTTTTATTAGTCCTGGAATGGTTTGAGAATTTTCGCCTGCGCAATGAATTAGAAGCGGGGCGGGATGCGGCGAAGGTGTTCTGGAGATCTGAGGTGGTGCGGGAAGATCGCCCTAGGGAACCATGGCAACTGGAGCAGTGGCAGGATGCCATCAAGTGGTATCTGGACTGGTTGGCAGCTTGTACGGAGGCAGGGTCGGATCACCGGAGCCTGCCGGAACGGATGAGGGCGGCGGTGTATTCCGCTTGTTCACGGAGGGGCTTAGCGAAGCGAACTAAGCAATGTTATGGGGCATGGGCGTCACGGTATGCAGTTTTTGTGGGTGATGAGCGTGCGGCATTAAGCATCGAAAAAGCAACAGAGTTTCTCACTTCTGTGGTGCATGATGAAGACTGCGCCTACTCCACTCAGAAGCAGGCGCTCAACGCAGTAGCGTTCTTTTTCAAGCACGTTTGCGGGGTGGAAAATCCGATTTTTGGGGTGAAGCTGAAGAAGACCGGCACCCGGATTCCAGTGGTGCTATCGAATAGCGAGACGCGGAGGCTTTTTGAGAAGCTCGATGAGCCAACGGTAGTTCCGAAAAAGACAGACGGAAGGTATGGCTTGGCTGCACGGCTGCAGTATGGGGCTGGTTTGAGGCTCTCTGAGCTGGTGAGGTTACGGATCAAGGATATCGATGTGGATCGCGGTATGCTAACGGTGAGGGTGGGCAAGGGCGATAAGGATAGATGCACGGTACTTCCCAAAAGCTTGTGTAAAGAGATCGCGGAGCAGATAGAACGCGCGCGTGAAGTCTGGACGAGTGACCGAGAGGCGCAGCTGGCTGGTGTTTATATGCCGGGCGCACTGGCGCGAAAATTCCGTAATGCCGCAGAAACGTTCGAGTGGTTTTGGTTGTTTCCGGCGCGTCAGACGTCGGTGGATCCTGAGAGTGACATACGCAGAAGGCATCATCTGCATGGTCAAGTTTATAATAAGGCGATCAAGCGTGCAGCTGTGGCGGAGAGGATTGAAAAGCGAGTGACTAGCCATGCTTTACGGCATTCGTTTGCGACGCATTTATTGGAAAACGGAGCTGATTTACGAACGATCCAGGTAGTCCTAGGACATGAGGACATCACGACGACTGAGATTTATCTGCATGTCGCGATAGGCTCAAATGGACTGGGGGTAGTGAGTCCGCTGGATGGGCTTTAGGGGGGGAAATTAGGGATTCTAGGACCGTGGATTGTTTGCTGCCGAGCTGGGGCTCGGCGCTCCCTGCGGGCTGACACTTCGTTTCATTGTACAGGTAGACATTCGTGAATTTAGTGTGATTCGTGGTAGAGATCGCTGTGCTCCAATTAGGAATTAGGAGTTTTTGCTTTCGTATTGTTCGCGTGTTTCGCGGTAGAGATCGCTTCATCTGGCTGGGACTGGAGGAAAGAGGCTGGAAGCGCTCTTCTACGTGCCTCGTTCGTTGGGGCGCGGTACTCCAATTAGGAGTTTTTGGGTTCGCGGTAAAGTCACGGTTTCAGTGAACTGGTGAGGAGGAGGTAGTCCTTGCTCATTCTTGCAGCATTGACTAATGTTCAAATGAACATTACATTTTTGTAATGCATGAGCTACCTCTGAGCGCCCTATTTCTTGATTTTGATTCCTACTTTGCTTCGGTGGAGCAGCATCTGCAGCCGCATTTGAGGGGGAATCCTATCGGTGTTGCTCCGGTGGAGGCTGAGACTTCTTGTTGTATTGCGGCTAGCTATGAGGCCAAGGCGTTTGGGGTGAAGACGGGGACGTCGATCCGCGATGCCCGTCAGCTCTGCCCAGGGATCACAATTGTTCCAGCCCGGCCGGAGCTCTATGTCCAGTACCACCATCGGCTGGTTGCCGCGATAGAATCTTGTATTCACGTCGAGGCCGTTCTCTCGATCGATGAACTCTGGTGCTGGCTTCCTTACAACCTGCGGAGCCTAGAGCAGCTCGCCGAAGTTGGCCAGAATATCAAGCGCGCCATCGCGGATCAGGTCAGCCCACACATCACTTGCACGATTGGAGTTGCGCCTAACCGATGGCTGGCAAAAATGGCGTCAAAAATGCGCAAGCCCGATGGATTTCTGATTCTTGAATCGAAGGATCTTCCGGATGCACTGCACCCGCTCCAGCTCTCCGACCTCACGGGGGTGGGCCGCAGCATGGAGCTCAGACTGCACTCGCGCGGCATTCACAGTGTCGCGGAGATTTGTGCTGTCTCCCAGCAAACCCTCCATAGTATCTGGGGAAGTATTGAGGGAGACAAATTCTGGATGAACCTCCACGGCATGGAACAAGTCGAACAGAAAACCACGCGTCGCAGCATTGGTCACAGTCACGTCCTGCCACCAGATAAACGCAAACCTGATATGGCTTTGCCGGTGGTGCACAAGCTCACGCAAAAAGCTTCGATTCGTTTGAGAAAAGAAGGCTACCTAGCAGGCGCACTCCAGCTCCAGCTTCGCTATCTGCATGGCTCGGGTTGGTCAGCTGAAATGCGCTTCGAGCACTCGAACGATTCGCTCCACTTTGCCAAGGTAGTCCGCACACTCTGGAAAAAACGCCCCGACCAGAAGGCTCCCCTGCTGCAGGTAGCTATGACTCTCAATCATTTGTTAGAACAAAACAACCACACGCCTTCACTCTTCTCTCAGATAGACCCAACAAGAGAGCGGCTCAACCAAGCGCTCGACACCATCCGCCAAAAGCACGGACAAAAATCCATCCACCTCGCCTGCGAACAAGATGGGCTCTCCGCCGCCCCGATGCGTATCTCCTTCACCCACATTCCCGATGTCGATTCAGAAAATCGCTAGATAAACTGGAGAGAGGAGGCTCATCAATGGATCTATGTGTCGAAGGTCAAAATGTCTAAAGTCGGGTGACAAAGTCGGGTGACTTTATCAAATCTGCAGATAGTCGCTAGAATACAATGGCGTCCTTGAAATATTTCTGCGTGCAACTTTTGCGAATGGGAGTAGTTTAGCAATTAAGGGATATGACGGCGAAACGACAAATACTAGTGGGGAGCCTGAGCATTGTGCTTCGCAGGGCTCGGCTATTTTATGATGTCGGCTTTCCCGGGCTCAGAATCGAGTGACAAAGTAGCTGAGCGTAAGCAATCCAGCCCGAGAAATTCGGTTCAGCCGAACTCTTCTGCTGATCGCACTAGCAAGCAGAGCCGGACGGGTCTAGCGGAGGAAGCCGCTAAAAACCTAGACTCCGAACTGCCTAAAGAAGGACTGGTCCGCTTTAAAGACGATGAAAACTATCGAGCCTTTTTAAATAATCTTTCAAATCGAGGCCTTCGCCTACTTGGCAGCTCAGACGCTCTAAGAACTGTGCGTGTGGGGTTTACTCATTTTGACCAACTCAAAGACATTGACGGTTCTGATATTTCTCCCAACTTCCCGGTTTTCATCCCGGCCCCGCCTGAAGTGGGCGCCCAAGCTGGTGCTCAGGCATTTGGAGCCAACGCCCTCGAAGCTATCGGAATTTTTGAGGACAATTCAACATGGGGAAAAGGAGTCACTGTCGCCGTCATCGACTCTGGGGTGAATCAACATATTGCGCTAGAAGACGGAATCAAGCGACTCACACTCACGGAACTGGCCGATGATGCCACCCAGCTCGGCCATGGCACGGCGGTGGCTAGTATCATTTCAGGAAACCATCCACTGACACTGGGGGTGGCGCCTGCGGCTGACATTCTTTCCATTCGAATCACCGATGACCAAGGAGCTTCAAATTCCTTTACTCTAGCAGAAGGCATCATTGCTGCTGTGGATAGCGGCGCAAAAATCATCAACATCTCGATGGGTTCCGAGGGAAACAGCATTGTCGTAGCGGATGCAGTGACCTACGCGCAGGGGCGTGGCGTGGTGATTGTTGCCTCGTCTGGCAACGAAGGCTACAGCACGCCGGCCTACCCAGCGGCATACGATGGAGTCATTTCTGTGGGGGCTATCGATGCCGGCGACCAGCACCTCGATTTTTCTAACACGGGAGAGAATCTCTCGATCGTGGCACCCGGTTACGAGGTGAATGCTGCGTGGGGTGAAGACCAACTGACGGCATTCACCGGCACATCAGCTAGCGCGCCATTTGTCAGCGGGGCGATCGCAGCTATCATGTCAGAAAACCCAGGCTACACCGCGCAGCAAGCGACGAACCTTTTACTCCAACTCTCTAACGAAGCTGGCCAAGTTGGCAGCGATCCACAATACGGGCAAGGTTCGCTGGATCTGGGGAGAGCTCTAGAGTATGGCCAATCGGGAATTTACGACATCGCAGTCACTAGCCAGGTACTAGGAAGCAACAGCGCTGGCAGCCCTGAGGTTACTATCGTGGTGCAAAACCAAGGGACTGAGACACTTTTCAATAGCCCAGTCCGTATCCAGACACCTAGCGGCACCAAGGACATCAGCATCAACAGCCTAGTCCCGGGTCAAATCTACACCACCACCCTTCCCCTTTCCTCTCTTACCAGCGGGGAAACTGCAATAGTTTACAGCTCAGCGAGCACCAGCGGATCCGAAGATAATCAACTCGGCAACAATTCTCGCCAAAATTCCTTCAGTCAAAGCGCGGAATAGCAAATATTCTCCATTCTCGCGCTTGCCCCTCGGTCAGATTGCGCATAGTTTCCCCGCATCAATCGCTGAGCAACTTTCGCATCATGACTGAAGCAATTATCAAAAGCGCGTTATCTAACGTCAAATATCCTGGATTTTCTCGCGACATCGTCGCATTTGGACTCGTCAAAGACATCAAAATCGATGGCTCCGACGTGGAAGTCACTATCTCGATCCAAACCAAGGACCCCAAGGTCCCCGAAACCGTTTTCAAAGAGTGCCAAGATGCGCTCAACAAAATCGATGGCATTGGAACGACTCGTGTCAATATCGACGTGAAAAACCCGGAAGCGCAAGCTGGTGGTGAGCAAGCTGCTGCTGGAGGAAAGACCTCGATCCCAGGTGTTAAAAAAATCATCGCGGTGGCATCTGGCAAAGGTGGCGTCGGGAAATCGACAGTTTCAACAAACCTCGCTGTGGCACTGGCTAAGACTGGCGCCAAAGTGGGCCTGTGTGATTGCGACCTCTATGGCCCGTCCACGGCTCAGATGTTCGGCACCAAGCAACAGCCGCTAGCTAACGAGCGCGATGAGATCATCCCGATCGAGGCGCACGGTATCAAGTTGATGTCCATGAGCTTCTTGCTCGACGACAACTCCCCCGTGATTGTCCGTGGCCCACTGGCCACACGCTACACCCAGCAATTCCTCCGCCAAGTTGAGTGGGGTGAGCTGGACTACCTGATTCTTGACCTACCACCTGGCACTGGTGACATCCAGTTGACTATCGTCCAGACAGTCGCACTCAGCGGAGTCGTCATCGTGACCACACCTCAGGAAGTGGCATTGATCGACGCGCGCAAGGCGGCTTCTATGTTTGCCAAGGTCAACGTGGACATCCTCGGGGTGGTGGAAAACATGGCATGGTTCGAGTGTGACCACGGCACGCGCTACCCAATTTTTGGTGAAGGTGGCGGAGTGCGCGAGGCCGAGCGCCTCAAGGTTCCATTGCTTGGTCAAATCCCAATCGACGTGCAAACCCGTGAGTGCGCGGACAACGGCACTCCGATCGCCTTACTTTCTGAAACAGATTCTGCAGTCAGCGGCGCTTTCAAGGATACAGCAGCCAAAGTCGTAGCGCGCGTGCAGCGCTAGACCAAAAGCTCAAAATCCAAAGAAGCCTGAGGCATCTTCTACGACTAACCCGAGTAATTACTTAATTTGCAGAATTCACTGACAGAAGAGCATTCCATCGAGGAAATGATGCGCAAAGTCCACCACCTTGAAATCAAGGCTAGGAGGCTTTCGCGCGAATCATTCTCGGGTGAATACCATGCCTCATTCAAAGGGCAAGGGCTGGATTTTGAGGACTTCCGTGAGTATCAACATGGAGACGAAATCCGTTTCATTGACTGGAATGTGACCGCACGGATGAACACCCCGTTCATCCGAACTTTCCGTGAGGAACGCGAGCTCACGGTCTTGCTGGCAGTCGACATCTCTGGATCATTTGACTTTGGCAGTCAGCATTTTTCAAAACGCGAGATCGCAGCCGAAATCGCCGCAGTCCTAGCATTTTCAGCCAAGCACAATGGCGATAAAGTGGGACTCTTGCTTTTCGCAGAAGAGCCGGTGCTGTATTTACCTCCAGCCAAAGGCAGCCGTCACACACTACGGATGATCCGCGAGGTTCTGGCTACTCAGCCTGATAAAAAGGCGACCAACATTGCTGGAGCATGTGATTTCATCAACCGCACACTCAAACGCAAGGCACTAGTTTTCATGCTCTCAGATTTTGTCGACAACGACTTCCACAAGAAACTGGGAACCTTGAGCCAAAAGCATGAAACCATCGCGATCCGGATCTTTGACCCGGTAGAGGAAGAGCTTCCAGATGCGGGCAAGGTCAATCTAACTGACCCAGAAACCGGCCACGAAAGAATGGTCAACACCTCTAATGCTAACGTCCGAATGGCCTACAAAAAGCTCAATACGCGGAGGCTCGAAGGCTTACAAAAGGCGCTGGCTAAATATAAAATCGACCACGTCGACGCCGCCACAGATGCCGACTATCTGCCCTTGCTCCATCAACTTTTTAAAACACGCTCTAGCAGACACGCTTAAGAATAATGCCTGAGATAAACGACATCATTGAAAGCAATGATCCATCGCCCCTCTTTTTGTGGTGGCAATGGGCGCTAATTGGCATCGGAGCCTGCCTGCTATTGTATCTGTTGAGCTTTTTGCTGATGCGCAAAAAGGGAGCACATAGGATTCCCTCGCAAACGAATCTCGGCTTATCCCTGCAGCAACTTGCTGCTTTGGACACCTCAAAAGACGATAGTAACCGGCTCGCCGTCCGGCTTTCACTGATTGTTAGAGAATTCATTCAACGTGCATTTGGCGATGCCGCTTTGTTTGAAACCGATGAAGAGTTCCATGCTCGCTCAACTGAGTTAGACAGGTTCTCCCCAGAAGCTACGGAACAACTCAAGAACTACCTCACAGCAGTAGCAGACCACAAATACGCGCCAAACCCGAATCATCCAGCAGCGTTAGAATCACTCATCCACAACGCGGAGTTGCTCCTACGCAAGCTCGACTCCATCGATTTATCCGCCCCCCAAGTAACCACTCAAGCGAGCTAAAGCTATCGACACACATTTCACAGGATACCTTTTCGCGCAGCCATGGTGGTTACTCCTCCTCTTGGCTCTTATTCCGCTAGCCTTGTTGAAAAACAGAGCTGGCTCGCGAAGTAGTATCATTTTTTCATCACTCTCCCTGTTAGGTTCATTGGGGTCACGCCAGCGCGACATTGCCGGCCGCGTTTCTCTCGCCTTCCTTTCGCTGTTCATCATTTTCTCAGCCATCAGCTTAGCGCGTCCGCAAAAGCAAAATAGCCACACAGAACGCAAAGCCAGCGGCATTGACATTGTCATCAGCATGGACGTCTCATTCTCGATGGAAATCGCTGACTTCCGCTTCGAGGGACGCAGAGTCCAGCGAAACCTCATTTCACGTGAAGTGGTGAAGGAGTTCATTAAGCAGCGCCCGAACGACCGGATCGGGCTGATCCCTTTTGCAGGGCAACCCTATCAAGAGTCACCTATCACTCTGGAACATGATTGGCTACTGAGTAAGATAGATAAAGTGCGCCCTAACAGAAAACTCTCGCAAGGTACGGCTATTGGCTCGGCAATCTCAGCATCTGCTATTCGCCTAGATAAACGCAAGGACACAAAGTCGCGCATTATCATCCTCCTGACAGATGGCTCTAACAACTCCGGGAAACTCTCACCCATTCAAGCAGCCGAAGCAGCCAAGACTCTCGGCATCAAGGTCTACACCGTGGCTATTGGCACCGAGGGCGGGCGTCTCAATGGCCAGCGCAATGCGGCTCAAGAATTCGACACTGAGACACTTGAGCAAATTGCTAAAATCACCGACGGTGAATACTACCGCGCCAAATCCACCAATGATTTGGTCGAGGCATTCACCAGTATTGACGCGCTAGAGAAGACTGAACGCACTCAGAAAGTGGTGTCTACCTATCAGGACTTCCACCACTACTTCACCTTTGCTGCTGCCCTCAGCCTGTTAGGCCACTTACTTCTTCTTTGTTTCCACAAACCCGCAGGACCTGAATAGTCACGATGCACTTCCTCACACCAGAATGGCTCTACGCCCTCATTTTGATCCCCTTGCTCGTTATCCTAGCGATTCTAGCAAGACGCTCAAAGACACGTGCATGGAAGTCACTCGTAGCCCCACGATTAGCGAGTAAACTGATCAATAAAGCGCCAACTGTGCGCCACTGGATAGCACTCAGCCTCGCACTAGTTTCCTTTGCCTGCATCATTGTGGCACTGGCCCGCCCTTACCAAGGTGAGCATAAAACTCACGAGAAAATTCAGAGCCGCAACATACTTGTGGCCATCGACACCTCAAAGTCGATGCTCAGCGAAGACGTATCTAGTAACAGGCTCACAGCCGCCAAGTCACTCTCACTGCAGATGCTCGAGCGCTTCCCGACCGACCGCATCGGGGTTCTCATTTTTGCTGGTAGCAGCAATGTGATAGCCCCACTAACAGTCGACCACATAGCAGTCCACGACACGATTTCTCAACTTGATACAAACTCGATACCAGTAGGTGGATCTAACCTAGCGGATGCAGTAATACTCGGAGTTGAGACATTGAAAGCGACTGGAAAAAGAGCCAACGTCTTGGTCATTTTTAGCGATGGTGAAGAGCACGACAGCGGAATTGAAGAAGCTATAGAAAAAGCAAACAAGGCGGGAGTTCAGATCATCACCATCGGTGTGGGCACTCCATCTGGAGGCATTATCCCTTCAGCAAAAGAAAGCGACGGCAAGCACCGCAACACCAAAGGTGAGGTCGTCCACACCAAGCTACACGAGTCTCTACTACAAGAATTGGCAATCAAGACCAATGGCGCGTATACTTCAGTAAACAACCGACCAGACGCCGTGATCACCTCAGCCATCAATAAAATGCAAAGCTTCGAGCAAGAAGGTCGCGCCCAAACCATTCCACACGAGCGCTACTATTGGTTCGTCATTCCAGCGGTGGCCTTCGCCCTACTCTCGGCATTGGTCCGTGCACGGTGGAGAGGCCAAGCTACCATGCTCATGCTTATTTCAGGATTTCTCAGCCTAAGCCCAGCTCAGGTAGAAGCGCAGGATTCTTGGTTAGAGCAACAAAAGCAAAGCTTGTTCACCGGCCCTGCTGATGAGAAACGCGGCTACCAGGCGCTAAAACTGAAAAAATACTCGGAGGCGATCGATGCGTTCAAGAGTGCCCGGAAAAACACCACGGGCGAAAAGCATGCCCAATTATCTTCAGCTCTCGGCCAAGCAATGTACCGCAGTGGCGACTACAAAGCTGCGTCAGAAGCCTTCAGCCAAGCGATGCTATCTGAGCAAACATCACGCCAGAGCGAAGCTCAATATAACCTAGGAAACTCCCTCTATCAGAATCAATGGAACGAGTTCGAGGGTATTGGAGAAACCGCGCTCAAGGACTATCTCATGCAGCGTCTGCAAGCCCCAAAAGGTGCTGGGAAGCTCACCAAGGAAGATCTTGATCTCTATGAAGAAGGATTCGCTAACGCTTTAGAGAAGTTTCAATCTAGTAATAAACCTAACAGCCTGCAGAACGCTAAGACCAGCGAGGAAGTCATCTCAACCATCAAAGAAGTCCGCAAAGCTCTAGAGCAACAGCAAAAAGAGGATCAAAAGAAGGACGACGACAAGAAAGAGGACGGCGACAAAGGCGAAGACGACGACAAGAAAGAGGACGGCGACAAAGGAGAAGACGGTGACAAGAAAGAGGACGGCGACAAAGGCGAAGACGGTGACAAGAAAGAGGACGGCGATAAAGGCGAAGACGGTGACAAGAAAGAGGACGGTGACAAAGGCGAAGACGGTGACAAGAAAGAGGACGGTGACAAAGGCGAAGACGGTGACCAAAAGGGCGGAGACCCGCAGCAAGGTCAAAAAGGGACTCCCGCAGGAAACCAAGACCAAAATTCACAGAAAAATGGCTATGCCATTACAGAACAACAAGATGCCCGTGAGCTGCTAGAGCGCCATGCGGACATGCAACAACGACCAGATTCCTCAGGGAATCAATGGAGAATCAACAAACCTGATATCGATTGGTAAGCCATTATGCGACTTCTCACACTTATTTTCACTCTACTCGGCATTTGCTTCGCTCAGGCGCAGCAAGAAGCGTCCATCATCACCCAGATCTCTTCCACCAACCTGATTGAAGGAGAAGTGGGCTATTTCAGCTTGATCTATCGCGGAGTCAACCCAAAGCAAGCACCGCCAGAAACGATCGACCTCGGCGGCATGAAACTCACCCAGCGCGGCTTCCAACAGCAGTTCGTCAATGGCGACCGCTATTTCATCTACCAGTATCCGATCTCGGAAGCCAAGGTTGGAAAGTACACCATCCCAGCACTCCCGCTACAACTCCAAGGAGCAACGGTAAAATCTCAGCCAGCGAGCTTCCAGGTCGTCCAACTAGAAGACCTCAAGCTTGAACAATTCGAGTATAAGGAAAACACCATAAGCTGCTACTCAAAGATATTTATCGACAACACATCACTTTACCCCGGTCAATCCACCAGAGTGGAATATAAGATCTACGTACCAGCCAATCTCAACCCACAAGGATGGGGCCTGCCCAAACCTGACAAAACAATCAACTGCACCGCGTGGCGTTTCACCCCTCCATCATCCAACCGTGATGTGGCTCAGGCTTTTATTGGAAAAATGCGCTACGTTGTAGGCAGTTACACCACAGTCCTCAGTTCCATCAAGGCTGGCGATGCTAGCTTTGGACCACTCTCTACCGACCTCATCATCGCTCCCTCTGGTGTCAATTCACGCTTTGGGTTTTCCCGCCGCCAAACAGCAGAAATGCCTATCACCTCAGACAATCTCACACTTGAAGTACTACCGTTCCCCAGCACTCCCCCGACTGCGTTCAAAGGAGCTGTTGGAGAATTTACGATCGAAGCCGATCTACCTGTGATCGAGAGCATCAGCCTAACTGATTCAATCACGGCAACCGTGACTATTGAGGGAACTGGCAATCTGCCAAACATCGTTGCTCCAGAGCTCGAAGACTCAGCAACCTGGAAAGTGGTCGATGTATCGCGCGTCCAACAAGGTGACGAACGCAAAGAGCTCAGGGGCCAAACGCAGTTCACCTATATCCTTCAACCACAGCGCGGAGCGAACACTCTACCTCGTTTCACCTTTGCTCATTTCGATCCTGTAGCCGAAGAGTTTGTTGTCAATACCACTGCAACTAGCTCTATCACTGTGACTGTCCCTGAGGTGACCGGCAGTGCGGTGCTTCCTGCGACCGCTGTGCCGACTGAATCCATGCAAGATATCCTAGGGCCGTTGAGTGTTATTAGACTTACGAAGCCAGTTAGCTCTAAAATAGCACAACTGCCAGTCTGGATTTGGCAGACAGTCCCCGCTCTCATGTTAGTCGTCATGCTAGTCATTGCCGGCCAACGTAAACTCCGTACCTCGAAACAGACAAACGCGGAGAAATCTCTCCAACTCAATGAACTTAAAAAGCTCAACTCCATCAACGACCAAGACTTCCTCAAAGAAGCTGGTGGCTACGTCGAGCGCTGGTTAACGGACTCAAAAGAAGCGCAAGCGGTCCTCGACCAACGTGATAGCCAGTGCTACCAACCCGACGCTGAGCAAAAGTTAGACTCGAAACAACGCAGTTCGATCCTCCAATTACTCAAGTCGCTCTCCGTGCTCACACTGGTGGCCCTCCTCACATTGAGCCAACAGAGTCACGCAGATGAGCAGAGCTTCAAAGCCTGGGAAGCTGGCGATTACCAAACGGCACTCAATGGCTACCTCGAAGCTAGCCAACAAAACCCAGAGTCAGCCGACCTTCTTTTCAATGTCGCCAACTGCTACTACCGCACTAATCAACCGGGCATGGCAGCGCTCTATTACAAGAAAGCTCTCGTCATCGACCCATTCCATCATGAGGCATCCAAGAACCTCGCTTTCACTCAGAAAACCCAGGGAAGCATCCTCAGTCCAGAACTCAGTGAGTTAGAAAAATGGATCTCAGAACTCCCGGTCGCAGCCTACCAACAAGCCATCTTCCTAGGAGCTTGGACACTCGCTCTAGCACTCCTAGCTCTGAAGCTCTTTTACCTGCGGAATGGAAAGTTTGCCCTAGCGCTCACACTCATCATTCTGAGCCCAGTTTGGATACTTCTTTCTTCAACCGCTTGGCTTAAACATCCCCAGCGGGTTGCGACCACCACGGGTAAGGCTGGTGTCGTAACCAAGTTCGCCTCAGTCCTCACCGAACCCGTTGACGTGTCTGGTAAAGAACTCGAAAAAAAGACCCTGATCAATGCAAATCCTGCATCGCCCTGCAGAATCATCGCAGAGCGTGGAGCATGGACATACATCGAACTGGCTAACGGTACTCGCGGCTGGATTCAGACTGAACGAGTCAGCACAATTTAACATCAGTGATCAATAGCCTCATAGTTCTAGCTGCAGGATAGCTTATTTCTTGAGCCTGATTTCATCAGGTAAAATGGAGTCAACCTAGCCTGACGTTTTCGGGGAACGTCCCTGATACAAAGCTGCGTCGAGGTGCGGCAATCCAGGGCTTCAGATTTTTTCAACTCGCACGAGCGAGAGCTCGGGGGCGAGGGCAAACTCTCCTGTAAGAAAGCTGGCAAAATGCTCTCCAACACTGGGAGCAGTGATGACACCTTTAGAGCCGAGGCCATTGAAGAAACCTATCTGCTGGCATGTGGGGTCTAATCCGACCACCGGTTGGCTACGGTGAATGATGGGCCGCACGCCCGCGTCATGTCCGACCACCTTGAACGGGAGAGACGTGAGACCCGCTACTTTTTGCTCTACTTCAGCACGCCCTTCTTCGGTTGGAGTCGTGCTCAGGTCATCCCATTCATAGGTTGCGCCGGCACGCCAGAGGCCAGCACCTAAGGGCACCAGCCAGCTATTACGGCTGATGATTCTATCCGAGTCTAATTGATCCACCCGGACAGTGAGCATCTCCCCTTTAGCACTGCGGTGCTTGAGTTGTGAGAACCGACCAGCCGCCAAGCCGGCATAGCCTTGGCATAAAATGATTTTTTGAGCATGGATGCCATTCCAACGAACTCCTTCTGCGGAAAGTTCGACCGATGCATCGTCAAAGGATTGCTCTAGATAGATTCCATTTTTCTCAATTTTCTGACGCACCACTTTGAGGTAGGCCAAGGTATCGAGTCGCCCACCGTGGGCCATTTCAAATCCACCGAACTCAGCATGGAGTTGGTTCGGTGGGATTTCAGCCACGTCTTTAGCCACCCATTCTGTGAGCGCGTCCGCCTTACGGCTAAACTTGGCAGCTTCCTTTGCGTCCTTAAATAGACGCAGGACGGGATGTGGGTAAAACAATGGCGTTCCAGTCTCCCTTTCTAGATTTTGGTAGTAGGCTATAGCCTCTGGCAGATATTCCGATTGGCGCCACGCAGGGTTCATCCCCTTTCCTGCGAGTGTGGTCACGAGCCCTGCAGCCACACGGGTGGCGGCGGATGGGTCGTTACTATCAACCACGGCCACGGACTTGCCGCGACGCATCAGAGCCATCGCTAGCGCAGAGCCAGCAAGGCCTTGACCTACGATGATGAAATCTACTTCCATCATGATCAGTTCAAAAGGGGTTTAAGCTTCTTCGCTAGGAGCCACGATGGCTTTGCGAAGCGCTTCATTAGGATCAACGAAATCAGCATCAAAGCCTTTCGCGTAGTTGAAGAGGTGCTTGTGCATGTACTCGAAGTACGTTTCTTTCTGCTCGTCGCTGAGCTTGAACCAGATGGTGACATTGAAGGCGCGGTTGACCTTCTGCATCATCTTGAGTGACAGACGACGACCATTGCGAGCGCGCTGGACTTGCTTGTGCGTCAGCTGCTCAGTAGAGACATCAACCATCTCGTTGTTGTTCATCCCCCATGCTGTCATCATAGCATCCAATGGCTGTGTTCCTAGATCTCTCTTTTCCATGCCAATCCCTTACGCCTTGAATACCAACTTGAACAGCCTATTCTCGTTTACCGTATAAAGTCACCACTCTAGCTGCCAGGTTTTCTAAGTCTCCGGCAAGCGATCTCCAAATTTTTCAAGTGCTTTCTTTTCTTCGGGGCTGACGAGTTCATTATCTTCCACTTTCTCTTCGGGTAACATTTTGTCACAGCCCACTAATGTGAGAGTAAGGCTGAGCATAAAGTAACGAGCGAGAGCCATTGGGATAGTCGACCTCAAGGAGGTTATTCATTGAGAGAATCGAGCTCAATTTGCGCTTTCAAATAGAGCGGTCGGCGCTTTAGAGCCTGCTGAAACGATTCTTTCGCTTGGTCCATCTTTCCCACTTTCTTTTGGTAGAGTCCCATCCGGAATTCTATCGGGAAAAGAATTTCAGGAGGGAGAAGCCGCGACTCAGAGGGCTGAGCTTCGATCGCAGATTGATACCAATTGTAGGCGAGCCCATCCTTCTCTGAAACGTGGGCAGTAAGTTCCTTGTGTAAGACGATGAGAGAGTTCAATGCTGGCATGAAGTAGGGGAACTCATAACTCTGACGGACCTGCGCTTGCATTTTCTGCATATCAGACAGAATCAATGCCAGCTTGCCATGTTGCTGACGCGCGGTGGTGAGATCCTTTTTTCCTATTGATACCGAAGCGTCAGAATAGAGCTGATAAGCTAACAGAATCGCACTGTAGGGGTCCATGTCTCTCCGGTTGGTAGACGTTGGTTTAGGCAGTGAGCTCTTAGCTGAAATCGGCTCACCTTGCTCTAGATGCATTCTGAATGGCATCAACTGCCCACTCCACTTAAGAGTGAGGGCTCCAGCTGAGTACTCACGACCACTCTCCACTTTTGCTTTAAGAACAGATGCTACGAGCTCGGTTGCTTCTTTGGTTTTCCCTTGTGTGTGAAGCACCGTGGCGAGAAATAACTGAGATCTAACAAGCCCTTCATTATCTGCGATTCCCAGCTTATTCGCTTCTTGCCATTGTTGGAAAAGCGCAATGGCTTCGCGGTAGGATTTTTCAGCGAGAGCTGCGTCACCACTGCGCAAAGCGATGAAGCCCAACAATGCCTGCCAAGTGGCAACCTTGCCTTCACTCAGCTCTGAAAGTTTGAGAGCCAGAGGTAACAGGTCATTTTTAAAATCTACTGCACCGAATGGAGCTTCTGCTTGAACCATGATGAGAAAGTTCAGAGCCATCGGATCCTCTGGATTCTTCTCTACTAGTTGCTGGAATCGTTCTATCGCCTGACGTTGCTTTACTCTCGGATTGCCCAGGGCATTGTATCCACCGCGTGAGAGGTAAGTCGTGAGGAGCTGAGCTTGGAGGTCATTGGGGTAATCGTTGGTTAATTGCTTGAACACACGCAGGCTATTTCCCAATCCATTGGCAATCAGCTCCGCAATAGCAACCGCGTACATCCGCTCGTTCTCAGGATAGTAGAATTCACCAGCGGCTTTAAATTCAGCAAGAGTGAGCATCCGGTTATAGGCTATAGCTCGCTGTTCGTGGAATTCGTGCTGCGGGCTAGTGAGTGACAAAACAATACCGACATACGCCATCAGGCACTGAGGATCAGCCTGCACAGCTGCGGTAAAATGACGGTAAGCTTCAAAATCCCATGACGCGTGAATCAGGGCAAACCCTTGGCGCACATGTTCCTGCGCTTCGAGGCTAGAGGAGAACACCAATAATTTCGGCTCTCCTGTCTGAGGGAGCATCGCTGGAGTAACTAACTTAGCCACTGGTGCCGCGATCACGCCTTTCACGTCAAATGTCTCAGTCACTGAGGATTCCTCAGCCTTTTCTTGCGCCAACACCACTGCTGAGAGTGCCACACTGCACGCCAAAATCCATTTCATATGTCGTGACTATCCAACAATCAGCAAACATAGCAACCTGTAAAGTTTCGCCCAATTCAAGCTACAAGCTTTTCTCGACAGCTACGCAAAGTAGCCCTAACGTTGATCCTATGAAACTAGGATTGATTGGTTGCGGTAAAATGGGTCGCGCCCTACTTGAGGGAGCTCTGAAAAATGGAATCGTAAAGGCGCAGGATGTTTATGTGTCCTCGCGTACTGAAGAAACTCGGACAGCTCTAGCCAAGGAACTCGGAGTCAATGCGATGGATTCGAATACTGAGCTCGCGAGCAAAGCCGACGTCGTCTACCTTTGCACCAAGCCTAATGTCACTCCGATCGTGCTAATAGAACTAGCTGAGTCACCGGAATGCCTTGATGGCACCCTCCTTATTTCCGCTGCTGCCGGACTTCCTTTGTTACAGATTGAACAAGCACTTCCAGGTTCAGCCCGGGTTGTTCGTTGTATGCCAAACACCCCCGCGCTGATAGGAAAGGGAGCTGCCGCCTACACCATTGGCACCAATGCCAGCGTCGCTGATGCGGAAATGACCTGTAAACTGCTCAAAGCTGTAGGCTCTGTAATCGAGGTTCCTGAATCTCTAATGGACGCTGTCACTGGGGTTTCTGGTAGCGGTCCAGCCTACGTGTACACATTTATCGAAGCCATGGCAGACGGCGGAGTGCTCAAGGGATTACCCCGAGCTCAAGCGCTAGAGCTAGCAACTCAAACGGTTTTAGGTGCAGCCTCAATGGTCGCGAAAACTGGACTTCACCCAGCGATTTTACGTGATATGGTCACCTCTCCCGGCGGCACAACTATTGCGGCGGTCCAGGCTCTCGAAGACAATGGATTCCGCTCAGCTACGATCGCGGCGGTAGAAGCCTCGACAGAAAAGTCGAAAGAACTCGGACGTAAGTAACGTAAAGGCAACGCAAGATAAGCTTGGCAACAGCCACTTTTCCCACTGCGAATGCGTTTGCTTTTTGCTCAATTCAACACTAGTATAATAATTATGAACACAACACTTTCCTTCATTTCCCTTCCCCAAGGCGGTGAGATGGTTCTCATCTTCATCGTGATTCTCCTTTTATTCGGAGCAAAGAAACTACCACAACTAGCGCGCGGCGTAGGTAAGAGCATGGGGGAATTCAAGCGTGCTCGTGAAGAGTTCGAACACGAAATCACCCGAGCTGAGCACGAAGAGATCAACAAGACTGAAAAATCTCCAGAAAAGAAAAAAGAAGATACTGAAGCTTAAGCTTTATGCCTTCTCTTACTGCATTTCCAGCCCCACAAGCTTTGCTTCGTGGGGCTTTTTGTTGCCTCATCATTGGCTTACTGAGCCATTGTGACTCTAAACAGCAAACTCCAGACTGGCCAGAACCAGAAAAGAAAGTCGAACTCAGCTCGAAGGGCCAACAGCATCCAGAAGCGAAAGCTCGACCACTCTCCACCGAAGGGCAAGAAACCCGCTTTATGGTCTACAACCTCCGCAACTACCTCAGCATGCAAAGGGGCGCAACCAAGGGCAACGTACGATCAAAACCTGCGGACGAAATCGAAGACCTCATCCAGAACATCAAAAAGGTATCCCCTGATATTCTAGGAATATGCGAGATTGGAACTCAGGCAGACCTAGATGACCTCAGCTCTCGCCTTGAGCAAGCTGGACTCTCCTACCCACACAGCCACATTCACGGTGGTGCAGATAGTTATAGGCGACTTGCAATCCTCTCCAAACTCCCACTCAAATCCCACAAACCCAGCGAACTCACCTACTTCCTGGATGGCAAGCGCCACATGATGCTCAGAGGAATTCTCGATGTCACCATTGAGCTGCCATCTGGCTCCACACGCTTCATCGGTGTGCATCTCAAATCAAAGAGGCCCAGCAAATACTGGGATCAAGCGCAAATTCGCCGGCGCGAAGCAGCGCTCTTGCGCAAGCATGTCGATGGGGTACTCGCCTCTGGTGATTCCCACATAGTCGTCTACGGAGACTTCAACGACACTAAACAATCCCCTACAGTACGCACTATCGCCGGCCATCAACATCAAGCTAATTTCCTACGTTCTCTAGATCTTACAGACTCAAAAGGCTCAAAATGGACGCACTATTGGAGCTATGAAGATGTCTATTCACGCTTTGACTACATCTTTATTTCCCCACGCATGCGGGCTCACATTGACATGCCAAAATCCTTCATCCTCGACGTCTCGGCCTCTGATAAAGCCAGCGACCATAGAGCACTGGTGTTAAGCATCCGCTAAAGCACCTCTATAAATCCTTAATAAACGCCTGAGAATTCCTACCACTTTCGTGAAGCTCTCTGAGACGTTCAATAGGTATAGAATCGACGGCGAATTGGTTATATCCCATTTGCTGCGTAAAAAACTTTGCGGCACGATTGGTCAAAGCAAAGACAGAGCGCATTCCACGTTCTTTAGCACGAATTTCCATGAAAGACACGAGGTCTGCACCATAGCCGGTTCCCTCATGTGTCTGCTTCACATAAAGGCAACCAATTTCCCCTAAATCATCGTATGTGTAGAGCGCTACACAGCCGACAACGTGTCCATCAACCTCCATCACCGCGTAATCCTCTAAGGCTTCAGAAATCTGCTCGTAGCTCCGAGGAACTAAGTGGGTGCGGCGAACAGATCTGCCGATCAATCCCAGAAGTTCGGAAATGTCCTCCTCCTTCAAGAGCCGAATATGCCGATACGTTCCACCGTAAACCATCGTCCCCACACCTTCGTTTGAAAAAAGTTCATCGAGCAAAGCCCCTGGCTCAGTCGCATCGAGCAAATGTACCCGCTCAACTCCAGCATCACAGGCCGAAGCCGCTGCATTTAACAACTGTTGTTCTTTACCTCTTAACTGGAAATCCAGATCTTTGATCTCTCTCACTCGCAAGAACTTGAGCTGCTTCCCCTTCTCCATCAATGGCTGGAAATCAGTCAACGCTATCAACTTAGAAGCGCCTAGTGAGACTGAAATCTCAATCAAATTTCCAGCCAAAAGTATGTCCTCCCGCATGAGTAAAGCCGCCTGGCCACGCTCTATCACCCCCTTGATCCGCTCCACCGTAGCGCCGTCAGCAATCACCGATGACCGGAAATCATGATCAACCGCCCAGTCTATAATAGACTCTAATTCTTGCTCAGTTGAAACAATCACTAGACCCACCCCGATCGACTGCAAAGCACACAGATCCATGACAACTTCGGCCTGAGACGTCTCGGAAAGAACTTTCCAGTCAACATCCACGACAAAAAGCTTCCCCTGAAACTGGGGAACGTAGTGAAGTAATCCACGTAAGTCTGTAGCAGAAGGGTCCATATTAGCTCGTTAATGAATGTGCATGGCCGCTTTATGAGCAACTTCTGGCACCCATTTTCTCCATTCTTCACTCCCCTCCGCGATCATTTTCTGGATATCTCGTCCAGTGTAATTTAGCAGAGTTTCATCGCCGGGTTCAACTGAGCGGACCAGCCTATTTTGCAGGAGGTACTGATAGAGGTGCTGAGATTTCTCATGCGCATTGAAGCTTTCAGCCGTAACGAGCTCGCCGTCTTTACGGTTTCTCCATGGGTACACATAGAGCGACACTTCGTTTTTAAAGAGTCTACCAAAGGACTCTAATATTCCCCCTGCTAGGTTTTCTGACCACTTTTCTTTGAAAAGTTCATTGAGCAAACCAATACTCAAAATGATCGCAATCGGCTCTTTGGTGTAACGGCTCAAGTAAGTTGCAATCCGATGAAACTCAGGGCAATTTGAAATCAATAATGTCTGACCTAATGCCTGCAAAGCATCTGCTCTATCAAGAAACTTCACGTGGTCAATTTCTCCCCCTTCACCGCGCAAAAGGTTGTTCATGGAGATTTCACACAGGCTAATGAAACGCCCTTTTTGATCGTCGTCTAACTCGCTACAAAAACTCTTCTTTGTCTGCCTCATCATATCGAGATGCAGATGAGTGACTGGATCAAAACTACCTCGGAGCAAGGCTACAGACTTTTTATAGAGAATCTCAGCTGGTTGTACCACCTCACCTTCCGGTGTAAACATCGCCGCTGCAGTCAGACCGCTCTGCACCAGCTGCAGTGAGCACAATCGGTTGTCAACAAAGCGGAATCCTTCACCCAGAAATTTCAACATATCAACCTCCACTCGGCCAACAGTAAGGTTATCCACCAATGAGTCTACGAAGCGTTCTAGGTTATCTCGGTAGTAAAATGAGGCGTACATCAAGTTGAGCCCAATAATGCCTAAGGCCTCCATTTGATCCATATTCTCATCATCTAACAGCCTAACGTGACATAAAATATCACACGGTTTTTCACCCGGTCTAAGCTGTAGACGCACACCCATCCAGCCATGACACTCCTCTTTATCTTTATAACCGCGGGCTCTCACCGTGTTACAGTAACTAAAGAAAGTGGTTTTATTGTGCCGTTCCTCTGAAAGACGCTCAATCAAGAGTTCATATTCATGATCGAGCATGGCCGTCACCCGCTCACGCGAAACATAACGATGGGACTTTCCGTAAATCTCATCGCTCATTGTCATGTCGTATGCCGAGATAGACTTGGCTACTGTGCCCGCCGTAGCCGAAGCACGGAAGAACCAGTTCACCACTTCTTGCCCGGCGCCAATTTCAGCAAAAGTTCCGTACTTCGTTTGATCCAGGTTGATTCTTAGAGCTTTATTATACGAGCTCAGGACTTCTCTAGTCTTCATAAAATTATTTGGGGTTTTCAGTAAACCAATTACCAGCAACCACTTCATCAATGATCACAAGTCTTGGGTCATTCACCTTCTCTGGGTAGTGAACCTTAAGCGTCACTTCCATCGCTCCAAATCGTCTCCCAATGGGTAACAATTTGGGAATAACAGAACTATCTCTACGCGCATACCCAATCAGGACATCCTCGGAATTTGGATAGCTCAGTTCAAACGACTGCCACTCGTTAGAGCTGAATCCATGATTATAATATTCATTTTTTACACGAATGGCACGCACTAGGCTCGGCTGTTTTGGCTGGCTCTTAGAGAACTCGTTCCACTCTATATCGCAGTACCCCACATACGATTCCCAGTCGATCACCCAGTTTTTATTGGAATTCTGAGACACAACACCACCATTACTTTTTCCATCCTCAAAATCTGCTCTAAATATATAAAGTCCTCTTTTATTAGAGAATTCTTTAATTGAGATAACCTCTTTTGGTCGACTAAAAGAGACCTCTTCCTCTTTATAATAATTCGCCAACTTCGCTTGAATATCTGGCACGCTGCGCAGTAACTGCGGGAGTTCAATAGGAAGCTTTGCCTGGGAAAGCTGAATCAAAAGCTCATTGACTTCGTCGGTAGTCGGTGTCGCTAGAGTCTCAGTTACCTGCTCTTTCTCCTCTAAACTAACAACCCCGCTAGGTTGAATCTGTGCTACCGGTCCCAAATTTGTAAAGAACAGTAAGACGATAAGGCTCACAAAAAGCACACTCCCAACAGCAAATGCTGGCACTAACATGGACCATGGTAGGTATCTAGTTTGAGCTGCTAACACCTCTGTGGGTAAATCGTCTATCCAACTCCCAGAAGAAAGATCATGATGGACGTGCGCATAAGAGGCCGTTGTCTGAACTACAGGCTCCACAAACACTTTTGACTCTTCAACACTTGGAATTCTTATACGTGAACTACAACCCGGACACACTACCTCCGACCCTAAGGTCTCGTTACTAGCCGAGATCAAGAGACGGCAACTAGGGCAGATATAGCCCGTCATCGTATTTCCTTCTACCATAGCCACGCATAAGACTAACGGGAGACACTCAATAGGCAAGCCACCAATACTGAAAATAATTCTGAATCAATCAACAATGATTTGCACCTTACCAGGTCGCTTCATAGGAATAACTGAAACATCATCCTGGTCCGTCAACACATCTGGATTCACAGCATCTAGCCCTCTCGAAGTTCCAGAAATAGTGATATCCCTGGGGACAAATGCTGGCTGCGCTGAGTTGTAGGGATCATCTCCTAACAGAGTCGGAGCTATCGGCTGTACTGGCTGAATATCTTTATACTTCTTTGATCCAGGACTTTTTGTAATAGAGAATGCGCTTGCATCAGCACCTCTAGAGCCACTGCCATGCTTATCGCAGTACCCCAAGGGCCTATTTTTTACGTAATAGAATTCATTTGCGACAGTACTCACAGTCTCCATTTTTCCAGTCTTGAGATTCCGTTCGTATTCCTCGCATTCGAGAGTGACCCGTAGGCCCGATGTCTTACAAATTTTCATAGTCTCGACGTCAGTGGGGCGAGCAATCGGCACTGGCTTATACTTATTTTGATAGCTTTTCATAGCGTCAGTCCAAACTGGCATTACCGTATCCACACTGAAAGCACCTGGGTAAATTTCCTTACGCGAGCCATCCCAGAATCCAGCCCAAACAGCACAGCTCACCTTGCTGTTATAGCCGACGAACCAATTGTCGGCGAAGTCGCTCGTAGTCCCCGTCTTTCCACCTCCTGAGAAACCTTTCATGCTCGCAGCTTCATAACCACGTTTACCGCTGCCTTCTTTTAGCGCAGACTCCAACATCGAATGCGTCAAATACGCTGTTGCTGGATGCAAAATAGGCGTCTGTTTAGTGCGCCTTTCATTTCCATCAGCGGGATACACCACTTTCCCATCTCCTCGCTCAATACGGGTCACCCAAACCATACTCGATGGTGTAGAGCCATTACTAGCAAATGCAGCATAAGCTCGCACGAGTTCGGAGAGAGAGACTGACTCAGTCCCCATCAACTCACGCGGTAATTCCTTGGTCGTTGGAGTTGTAAATCCAAAGCGCTTGACCATCAAGCGTACCTTATCTAATCCGATCTTACGGCCTAGGCGGACAGTCGCCGCAATTTTTGAATTTGCTAGAGCGTGGCGTAAAAGCACCTCACCCTCATAGCGAGGCTCCTCCACCTCACTCCCCCACTCGCCTAAAATCCCCTCGACTCCATCAATCATCACCTGCCGGTTATCCATGGCTTCATCGATTAGCCTTGAAGAAAGTGTCTCGCCAGCTTCTAGAGCAGCCGCGTAGATGAATGGAAAAAAGGCGGTTCCCAAAGGCTTTCTACCCGCCTCGATAAAGTCATACTGCGAGTGAGAGAAATCCCGCCCGCCAACATAGGCAATGACCTCTCCAGTGCTGTTATCAATCATCAAAGCAGCGCCCTGCAAGTATTTTGGACGGCTAGTGGCGGTACGTTCATACTGCGCGTAAAGTGGGTGCTTGTAGTTTTCTTGCGTCTCCGCGAGGGCCAGCTGCGTCTTCAACCTCTGTTCCAAGGCTCTCTGAATATCCCGATCAATCGAAGTGAATATCCTTAAATCCCCCTTAGCTAAAGCATCCACTGAGACATGCTTTTTCACAGTTGCCGCAATACGGTCATAGATGTGGGTGGTGTTGCGCTGAATTGGATTGGGATTCGTCACCACCGGTAAGGCCTGAAGTCGATCGCGCTCAAATGAGGTAATTCTCCCCTCGAGAGCCATGCGATTGAGTACATGATCACGCGCCTTCTTGTTGTTTTTCTTACTTCTGAGTGGCGAGAAAATAGAGGGGTTCTTTATACAGCCCACTAAAGATGCGCATTCCTGAGTATCCAGGTCTTTAGGCTCCTTACCAAAATAACCTAAAGAGGCGGATCTCACACCAAAATAGCCACTACCGAAAGCCACGCGATTGAGGTAGAACTCAAGAATTTTTTGCTTGGTATAATGCTTCTCAATTCTCTGGGCTAAGTAGATTTCGACCAATTTTCTCTCATAATTACTCTCCTCTCGTTCTAGAGCCTCGCCTTTCAGGTCATAGGCATTCCGAGCCAGCTGCATGGTGAGACTGCTCGCTCCCGAGTCTTCATCACCCGACTTAAAATTCAAATACGCAGCACGACCAATTCCAATAAAGTCGACCCCATTATGATCAAAAAACCGCTTATCTTCACCGGAAACTAAGGCGTCTATCATTTTTTGAGGGATCTCCTCGATCGGAATAGGGCTCCGATTCTCTACAAATAAACGTCCAATCTCACGTTCTTCACGATCATAGATCAAACTTGGCAGCTCAATCACATTCACCAAAGTCATATCATACTCTTTGGCTCGCTCTCTATACGGCTCAGAGACAATGCGATAGCCAATGAAAGCCCCCACCAATCCAAGCATGCCGACAAAGACTAATGCAAGAAACCACACCCTCAGGAAGATTGCCTTCTTGCGGACTTTTCTACGTGAGTTAAACTTCTTACGAATCATGATGAGGAACAATACGCCAGCCGCTTTGGAAACTGACTCTCAAGACACTTACCCTGTTGACGAGAATACTGCAACCCCCAGATGCTTAGTTTCTCACTTGAAAACGAAAATTTCCACCACTGGACCACTGCCCTTCGACAAATGGATGAGCGATTGCCTCTATCATCCACAATGGGGATACTACAGCAAAGGCGATGCGCGAGTTGGCAGAGAGGGAGACTTTTTTACTTCGGTCAGTGTCGGAAAATGCTTTGGAATGCTACTTTCCTACCGTCTTGCCGACTACGCTAGAACCAATCATATCGAAGAGCAATTCGACCTCATCGAGCTGGGAGCTAACACCGGTCAGCTAGCCTGCGATATCCTAGACTCGCTTCGCTCCGACTTCCCTCATCTTTATAAAAAAGTCCGCTACACAATCTGTGAGCCACTCGCGAGCATGCACAAAATACAGAGCTCCACTCTAAAAGAGCACAGCGCAATTGTGGAATTTCACGCAACCCTCAGCGATATCAAACAGGCTAAAAAACATGGCGTCCTGCTCAGCAACGAACTCATCGACGCCTTCCCAGTCAAACTCATCACGAAAAAGGACGGCCAGTGGCGTGAGCTGCACGTAGTCAATGATAATGACGACTTCACCTTCATCACAGAAGCTATTCACTCTCCTCAGCTTCAGGAATTTTGCAACAATCTCCCGCCACTCCCCGATGACTACACCACAGAATACCGACCTGGGCTCGAAGCCTTCGCCCAGAAATGCGCCTCAGTTCTCGAACAAGGCATGGTCCTCACCATCGACTACGGTCACATTCGCAGCGACTTCTACGCAGCCAGAAGAACCACTGGCACACTCAGGACATTTTATAATCAGACCGCCGATGAAACTCCATTGGTGAACGCCGGTGAGCAAGACATCACAGCGCATGTCGACTTCACTCAGCTAGCGCTAGCCTATCAGTCAGCTGGATTCGAACCTCAGTATTTCGACAGTCAGTCACGCTTTCTTATCCAGATTGCCAAACCGTGGTTTCAGACTATCGAGAATAAGCAACAAGCACCGCCAGCTAAGTTGATACGTCAATTCCAAACTCTCACTCACCCAGGCATGATGGGCAACCAATTCTCCATTCTGGAATGCGCACTCAACCGCACTCCCGATCACTCAGTCCTAGCTAAACTAGAATTACCACAGGCCCTCACTAGAAAATAGAATGCATATGAAACTCCGCCTCACCCACTTCCTCACCACCATTGGAGCTGCGATCATCAGCGCTACCACGCTCAACTCCGCCCCTACTGTTGCCATCTACGACATTGAAAACCCCGTCAGCGAAACGGGTATCACATCCGATAGTTTATCTGGTCTGCTCAGCATAGGTAACCCATCACGCCCCCTCACCCATTTCGATATCATCCAGAGTTTGCAGAGCGCTGTCAGTGATGCTGAGGTCAAGGCCGTTGTGCTCGATGTCGACTCATCAGGCTTGTCGCTCGCTCAGATTCAGGAAATCCGCGACCATCTACTCAGCATCCGCTCGGCAGGTAAAGACGTCTGGCTCTACACCGAATACCTCTCTACCACCACAGCTCTACTAGGCAGCGCAGCGAACCACATGACACTGATGCCAGCAGGCAACGTCATGCTCACCGGGCTCTACGGAGAAAACATGTACTTCAAAAAACTCCTCGATAAGGTGGGTGTTAAAGTCGAAGTCATCCACATTGGCGACTTCAAGTCCGCCGGTGAAACATTCTACCGTGATTGCCCGAGCGAATACGCCGCCAAGCAGCAAGCCGCTTTGCTCGACTCATTGTTCGAACAAATCACCAGCCTGATCGCTGAAGGGCGCGGTATTTCCTCTGAGAAAATGAAGGCTATCATCGATCGCGGCCTCATCACCCCACAGCAGGCTCTCGAATTCAAATTAGTCGACCACCTCGACTACCGAACAGACTTCATCGCTAAAATTCGCGCCCACTACGCCGAGGAGACGAAGTTCGACCGCTCATACCAACTCCCAGACCTGAACGGCCCTGAGATCAATGGTATTTTCGACCTCGTCAAGGTTATGCTCAACTCTGGTGGTAAAGACAAATTTAACTCCCCCTACATAGCCGTCATCCCGCTGGAAGGCACCATCACCGACGCCTCTATCGCCCCTGTGCGGCTGGAAATTCTCAAGGCAGCCCGCAACAAGAACTGTAAAGCTCTCGTGCTGCGTGTGAACTCACCAGGTGGATCAGCCCTCGCCAGCGACGTGCTATGGGAAGCCACTGATGAATTCAAAGCCACTGGCCGTCCCTTCGTCGTATCCATGGGGGCTGTCGCTGCCAGTGGCGGCTACTACGTCGCAGCAGGTGCCGACCACATTTTCGCCGAACCCGGCACGATTACTGGCTCTATTGGTGTGGTCGGTATGAAGTTTATCATCGGTAACGCCCTCGAAAAACTCGGCATCGATGTGCACGCCACCAAACGTGGCAGGCACGCCGACCTCATGAATACCACCCGAGGCTACACCCCCGAAGAAGCCAAAATCATTCGCGACTCAATGCTCGACGTCTATGCGACCTTTAAACAACGCATCATCGATGGACGTGGTGACCGACTCAAAGGCTCACTCGAAAAACTCGCTGGCGGTCGCGTCTACTCAGGTAAAGACGCCCTCACGATCGGTCTAATAGACGAGCTCGGCGGGCTCAACCAAGCGATCGATCACGCGATTATCCAAGCCAAGCTTGACGAGGTCAAAGTCCACCTTCTCCCCGAGCCTAAAAGCGCGATCGAAGGCATCTTCGCCCAACCGCAACAAGATAAGCACGAGTTCATCCAGGCCTCCCAGCCTCAGACTCCTGTACTGCAGTTGCGCCAGGAATTGCTCAATAGCCAGACCCTCGGTCTGCTCGGCAGCCACAAAATCCGTCAGATAGACAACTTCCTTAATCAAATCGAAGCCTTCCAGAACCAGTGCGTGCTACTCATCGCCCCAAGTTTCAACATCCAGTAATTTCGCCGCGCCAAGATGTCCTAGCTATATCGGCCTCCGTCGAGAATAAAACCGAATCTCTAAAAGAGACAAAAAAACCCACTATAAACTTATCCCATAAGTTTTAGTGGGTCATTGCAAAGAAATACCGGGAACAGGAATCGAACCTGCACGCCCTAAGGCACCTGAACCTAAATCAGGCGCGTCTACCAATTCCGCCATCCCGGCCTTTGCTGGGCGCAAGGTAACTAAAATTCTCGTTCGCGCAAACCAATTCTGTAAAAAAAATAGCCTGACAGAAATCTGCCAGGCTATGGATGCTAAAGTAGCTAATTAGAGAGCGAGAAGTTTCTCCTTGAGAGACTCTTTAGTGACGTTTGCTCCCACGATTTGATCCTTCACTTCACCATCTTTGAAAAAGAGCAGGAATGGGATGGAACGCACACCATACTTGGCTGCTAGGGCCTGTGCATTGTCTACCTCTACTTTACCAACAACTGCAGCGTCGCCTAGCTCTGCTGCTAATTCATCGATAATTGGAGAGATCATTTTACAAGGACCACACCACTCAGCCCAAAAGTCTACGAGTACAGCTTTTCCGGAGTTAATGACTTCGGCTTCGAAATTTTCTTCAGTTAATACTAATGCCATGTCGGAACTATGCCTCAACCCCTATAAACGTCAATAGCCGCCAGCGCATTTTCTGCGATCTGGCGGCTAATAGTAAGATGTCGAATTGCTAATAATGCCCTCAAGTCATTCACACTTGGGGACTAACAATTACATGAACGATACAGCTATTGAAATACCTGCTAAAATGAGAAGTGATAATGGTAATGCCATATGAATTTCTTTCCGTTAGTTGTGAAAATTAATCAATTGAGGAGAAGACTGCTCCGTAAGAACCATCTTCATGCTCGTCTACCCAAATGCCAGCACGCTGGAACTGAGAGAACAGAAGGAACAGTGACAGTAAAAATGCTGCTACAGCTAAAATGGTCTCACCATTGCCTGCGCGATCAGCTGAAGAGTCTTCATCACTGACAGTTTGAATAGTTGCTGCTTGCCCACCTGCTGGCGAGACTCCCGGCTGAGTCAGCTGCTGTGTCTGCTGTAGCTGGACAGTTGCTTTTGGTAGTGGCTGGCTCGCGTTAGCCAATGGCTGGGTAGAAGTAGCCAAAGGTACGGTCGCTGCGCCACCAACATTCAGCGGCACTGTGGGAGCAGGCGCTGCAATCTTAGGCGCACTTGCTGCTCCACCAATTGGAATAGTGGGTGCTGGCGCCGGCATTTTAGGTGGAGTTGCAGGTCGCCCTAAGGGCACAGTTGGCGCTGGCATTTTCGGAGCCATTGGAGCTGTCGGGACAGCTTTAGGGGATGGAGCTGGCGCGCTCGGCTCGCTGTCAGCTTTGAGAGTCACTCGCATGGTCTCCTGCTTCAGAGGCACTGCTGAGGTAACATCTGGGATATCTGGATTGTGCGAACTAGGGGCCTTTGTGGAATGCGGCGCAGTACTGGGCGTCATTGATGTAGGCATCGGAGCCTTTGGTGTTGACGGTGCGGGCCTAGCTCCTGCGGGTGTTGACTTAAGAGTTACCCGTACGGTTTCCTTACGGAGTGGTACGGATGAAGTCTTGCGCATTTGCTCCTTTACCAGGGGCTCAGTATCAAGCGGCTGTGTGTGATTGTTGTTATTTTTATCGCTCATCCTCTGATGGGTTTCGTTAGGTGATGTGTTTAAAACCAAGTGATGATCAAACCATCAACCATAGTCTTTCATCTACTTTAAACTGTCTATGCCCCCATCTGTCAAACCTGCAAACCAACTTTTTCACACCTCCTAAGTAGTTTTACCGCATTTGAGCGGTCTACACTCTATTTTTGAGCGCTTAGCTGGCGCCCTTCAGCATATCGATAAAGACTGGGAAAATTTTGCGGAATAATGAGTTTTTACCTCCGCGGGACAATTGATCGCGCACCAGTCCGACAACATCTTCACTATCTGCAGGTGCGGACTGCTCTGATACGTGGCCATGGGCTTTCATTTTTAGGTGTAATACCTGATTCCCTTTGCTTCTAGAAATAGTGAGTTGCACATCGCCGGCATCGATTTCGATCAAACCAATCGCAGCACTCCCACTCTGAGTCACCACTGAAGTCTTCACTACCCCACCATGACTGTGTTCAAAATCAAAGCTGTCGGCGACTGACTCAGCTGCAATCAATTCAGACGCCTTGCGCCATTCACACTGAGCTGCAAACCAAGCAAGCAACTGAAGTCCTGCTATTCTCCCTTCAGCCGAGGTCACCACTCTGACTGTTTTAATAGCTGGGATCGCCGCCTGAGCGAGCGGATCATCGAAAAGTGCGGCGATTGCTAGTCTGGCATGGTAAGTACGAGTCCAAGAAAGATCCTGTACGACCATGTTATACTCCTGCATCGCTGGAACAATTTTTTCAAATTGAGCTAGAGGGTTTTGCCACTCCGAACTATCGATGACGAGCCGCTTGATCAAGGAATAGAGCCGATCATTGAAACGTTCTGACAAGTCACCCTGCCACCAGAAAATCAAAGGCAAGTCACTATTGAGGTGGGCAAAGACGGTGTTAGAAAGTCGTCCACTGACTCGGCCTCCTAGATGAAAAGCTATTTGCTCACTACAAACACTTTTGTTTCCATTCATCAGGTTACAGTGTGCCGTGATCCAAGCTCTCATTGAGATTTCGACTTCATCACGGTCCACTCCAATAAGAATAGCTCGGCAAGCATGCTCACGTGTAATCTCACGCACTGTGTCCGAATTCTGAGAAAGCGCGGACGCATCCTCAGAGTAGACCGCAAAATTGATCAAAGATGCATTGGTGCGAGCCTCATCGGCCTCCCACAAGCGCTTAAGTTCGACCTCAATTTGGCCGATTTCTACTTCGCGCCCGAGTTGGCTGCAATCGTTAGGAACTGTCATCGGATACTTAGGTTAGAGTCTTCTCCAGGAATTGCCATCTTGTTCTAGCAAGTCGTCAGCAGCCTTTGGCCCCCAACTTCCAGCCACAAAGTCAGCCATTTCAGGAGCTTTCTCGCTCTCATGCCATGCTTTCTCAATGTGATCAATGAAGCGCCAGGCTTCCTCGACTTCATCACGTCTAGCAAAGAGAGTTGCATCTCCAGCCATGGCATCGAGCAAGAGGCGCTCGTAGGCTTCTGGGCTACCTTTACCAAAGCTTGTCGCATAGTGGAAATCCATCTTCACTGGTTCCATACGAAGGGTTGTGCCTGGCAGCTTCGACACCATTCGAAGAGATATCCCCTCGTCTGGCTGAATGCGGATAACCAAAACATTGCCGCCGGCTGTCGCACCGGGAATGGCATTGAAGAGAACGTTTGGTGGAGCTTTGAAGTGGATAGAAATTTCGGTCGCCTTCTTAGGCAAGCGCTTACCGACGCGGACATAAAATGGCACACCACTCCACCTCCAAGTGTCAATATGCATTCTCAGAGCCACATACGCTTCCGTCATTGACTCAGGATCCACGCGTTCTTCCTCGCGGTAGCCAACTACCTGCTTGGCGTCAACGTGACCCGCTGTGTACTGTGCTCGCACGACATTTTCTTTGATACGCTCAGGCGTATCTAATTGGCGTAAAGATCTGAGAACTTTCACCTTTTCATCGCGCACACCATCGGCGGAAAGATCGGTTGGCGGCTCCATCGCCACCAAACTGAGTAGCTGAAGCAAATGGTTCTGAACCATATCGCGCAGCGCTCCGGCATTATCGTAATAACCACCACGTCCACCTTCCATTCCAAGATGCTCAGCACAAGTGATCTGCACTTGCTCGATATACTTGTTGTTCCAGAGTGGTTCAAAAATGGCATTGGCGAAGCGCAAGACCATGATATTCTGAGCGGTTTCTTTTCCAAGGTAATGGTCGATTCGGTAAGTATCCTTCTCCGCAAATGTCTTGCTCACCACTTTATTGAGGTGCTTAGCCGTTGCTAGATCAGTACCAAATGGCTTCTCAACAATCACACGCGACCAACAATCACCCACAGAGTCACTTAGGCCTACAGCCTTGAGGTTCTCTAGGATAACATCAAAAAATTCTGGGGCGCTGGCGACGTAAAACAAACGATTCCCAGCTCCACCGCGCTCGCGGTCGATGGCATCCAAACGATCCGCCAGCCTCTGATAGCCATCAAGGTCGGTGAACTCACTTTGGTGGTATTGGATACTCTCTTGGTACTCACTCCATAATTCTGGATCGTGGCCACTACGCGAAACCTCTTTATTTAGCTCCTCTAAACCTTCACGGAAAACGTCATCGCTCTTCTCACGCCGAGCGAAGCCAATAATTTTCACGCCGTGGGGTAATTCACCATCCACTGCTAGGTTATAAAGCGCTGGAACCAACTTGCGGTGGGTCAAGTCTCCAGTAGCTCCAAATATCACTACTGTACACGCCTCCGCACGGGAGCGTGAAACCAAATCTTCTCTGAAAGGATTACTCATTGCTGCCAGCAGCATTCCCTAGGAAACCACTCTAGCCAAGTCGTAATTCTGACAGTTTGCCATTTATTTCACCACTTCTATAGATCAAATGGCCTCACTCACTCAGAGGAATTTACCATAAATCTGCAAATCCGTAGCTTACTTCCCCTTCATCACCTTAGACGCAGCCTCGAGCACATTTCCGAGCTCCGCGAGCGGTTCCGAAAGCGCAATCAGCACCTCTGGCTGATCACTCAATTTCTGCAGTAAAAAGGCAGTTTCATCCTGTGTGGCACGCACTTTTCTCTCAATGATGATTCGCTCCTCCAGCGTTAGATATTCACCTTCAGTCACCTGCTGGATAAGCAACGCGATAGCATCTCGCATTTGATGAATTTCTCCAACTGCAGTGGCCACGCTCTCTTTACCCTTCACCTCTGAAAGCACCGAGGGCAGTCGCTGCAGCTCAAAGGTTAGCTCATCCGCCAACTCTGGTGTCGTCTTCTTTGAAGAACACCCACAAAGGAAAACTAGCGAGATCAATAGAGTAATGCGTCGTATCATCACCAATAGAACGTTAAGCTTGCTCTTCTATTAGAACAAAATCGACGAGTTGCCGTTCCATATCCACTCGGGCAATCTGCACATCGACTCGCTGACCTAGCTTGTAGTCCTTATCCTCACTATAATTGCGGAATGCCATCACGCTTGGCTCGAAGACCCATTTTCCCTTCGGCAATGCTTCATTCTTCACCACGCCTTTGACCTGCATGTCTGTTATTTCAACAAAGAGCCCCATACGGCGCACATCGGTAATCAGCGCGTTAAATGTCTGCTTTCCTTCTTGCTGAGCGATACCATACAAATATTCCATCATCTTCATACGCTTGGTAGCATTCTCAGCCTCGCCGCTATTGCGCTCGGTATCTGAAATGTGCTGAGCTATCTCTTCCAGCTTCCCTGTCTTTGGAAGCCTCACTGGGTTCGCCGGAGGATTAGTCAGGACATGCTGCAGCGCTCTGTGCACCACTAAGTCCGCATATCGTCTAATCGGGCTGGTAAAATGGCAGTAATCCATTTTTGCTAGACCATAGTGGCCCAGCGCATCCACGCTATACGCTGCACGCTTCAGACTCTTCAGTAGACCCAGCTTTATCGATTGCTCGAGCGATGAACCTTTTGACGCCATCAGCAGTTCTTGAATGTGCTTCTTATTCGTTAGATCTCCCACTCTAAACCCGTGAATGCGTGCGATCTCGGCGAACTCATTGAGTCGATCCGCATCTGGATCTTCGTGAATCCGGTGCAAGGCATTGCGCCGTTTCATCTTCAACTCCACTGCCACAGCCTCATTCGCGGAGAGCATGAACTCTTCAATCATCTGGTGACTTTCATTGTACTCCAGCTTCTTGACCTCGATAGGCTTCTTCGTCTTGTCGTCTAAAATCACTTTGACTTCAGGGAAGTCGAGGTCGAGCGCTCCATTCTTGAATCGGCGCTTCCGTAAGACTTTGGCCAGGGACCACGCAGTGCGAATCGCATCACCGATCTCACCACCACCGCTTCCTTCGATAAAGACCTGAGCTTCCTCATAAGCGAGCTTAGCTTTACTATTGATGACAGCGTCGCAGAAATACGCGCGCTTGCGTGCGCCAGCTAGATCAAACTCGATCACAGCACACTTTGTCAGTCGGTCCACATTGGGACGCAGACTACAGATGTTATTTGAAAGCTTCTCCGGCAACATCGGCAAGACTCGGTCGACTAGATAGGTAGAATTACCACGTAATTCAGCCTCTTTATCCAGAGCTGAGTGGGGCGTAACGTAATGGGACACATCAGCAATGTGCACGGCGAGCTTCCAGCCCGTCTCCGTTTGCTCCACCAGCACGGCATCGTCATGATCTTTCGCATCACCAGGGTCCACAGTCATCACCAATGCATCACGCCAATCTTCACGGCGCTCTATCTCTTTTCTTGGGATCTTCTCAGAAACAGCATCAGCTTCCTGCTGTACTTCTGGCTCGAAATCTACCCGTAAGTTGTGTTTGTGAATCACCGATATGATATCCACGCCTGGCGCGTCTGGGTAGCCGATCACTTTGATGACCTTACCCACTGGAGCCACTTGACGCGAGGTCCACTTCGTGATCTCCACCGCCACCAATTGGCCCGGTTTCGCGCCACCAGTATCCAGCAAATCAATCTCCGGCGGCAAAGCCTTCGTTTCAGGCACAACAAAGCAATACTTGCCCTCTTCTCGGTAAACACCAATCACTGTGGTATTTTTTCGCTCGAGAACTTTTAGTACTCTACCAGCAGCTTCGTCTCTCACCTCTCTCTCTGCGCCCTTCTTCTCTTTGATCGGGCGACCGCGCTTATCAAATTTTGACTTGTGTCCTTTATCCGCAAATTGCTTCCACTTCGGCACTCCCACACGAGTCACCTTTAGGCTCACGTGATCCCCGTCCAACGCCACACTCAGGTCCCTACCATCCACAAAAATGCGATCGTACTTTTGTAAATCCATTCCCGTTGCGATATTCGCCTCATCAGTCAGCACGGGGAAAAACCATCCATTGCCATTCGGCTGGAAGCGCAATTTCCCCACCAAAAATACTTGAGTGCGTTCTTGAAGTTTATAGCACCTTTTTGCGCCAATCTTGACTCGTCCTTCTTGCTCCAGTTTGGTGAGTAAAACTCGGAAACTGCGACGCTCGTGGCTCTCAACACCTATACGACGGGCCAGTTCAGATTTGTCCATTGGTTGGTAATCTTTCCCACCCATGAGCTTGAGTAAGGATTCGCGGAGCTTGTTCATGCCTTCAGACTGTGCCATCTATCCACATCCCGCAAGATAACTTTCGCTTGCTGTAAACCAAACCAAGTTCTAGCATAGCGGACAGTACTTTGTACACGCTCACTATTAAATCTCGAATGGGGAGTTGCCGTCACCCAGTTTTCCTGCCATCCATATCCTTACTTCCTTATAAATAATCTATGAAAAATCTCACACATTCTAGAACTCACAAAGGTTTCTCGCTAGTAGAACTCCTCGTCGTCATTGCCATTATCGCAGTTCTCGCCGCAGCTTCCTACCCAGCTATCACCGGAGCTATAAGAGCCGCTAAAATCGAAGAAGGTAACAAAATGGCTAAGGACCTCGTCTTCGCTATTGATGCCTTTGAGCAAAAGTACGATTACTTACCCTACACTACTGGAAGCTCCCCGGATGGTCGTGTAGAGTACACTACGGATAATGCGGATCTCCTCAAAGTGCTCATGGGCCAAGATCAAGACATCAACCCTAACAACGCTCGATTTTTTGAATTCGAAGCAGCCTCAAATGGCATAAAAGGTATCGTATACAATGCTGACGGCACGACGCCCTCAGAGCTTAGAGATCCATTTGGCAACCCTTTCACCATTTACATTGATTACACAGGAGAGAGAACATTTGATTTATCCTCCACAGTTTTCTCCGGCCAAACTGACAACAACGGTAACTCAATGACCGTTCGCTCAACATCAGCCATTGCTGGATCTCAGGGACCAGACAAAGAATTTTACGACCCATCTGATGATGACTTAGATGAAGACGATGTGAAGTCATTCTAAAAACCTCTACTTCAAACAATACTCTAAGCACGTGCGCCCATCCGCACGTGTTTTTTTTACCCGTTCACCTTATATGAAAAAATCCATCCCACTCATCACCACGCTAGGCATTGCCTGCGTCGGAGGATTTGTCCTAGCCCAAAAAGAGGCTGGCCACTCTACAGCTCTCGTTGCTGCTAAAACCGACAGCCAACGCGCAACTGGAAAAGCCCGCCCATGGGCCCAAAGCATCTCAGATATTCCAGTCGACGAAAAAGTCGTCTACGGAAGATTAGAGAACGGCATGCGCTACATCATCCACAAAAACCCTCTCCCTAAAAATCGGGTCAGCATGCGCCTCCACGTCGATGCCGGGTCTCTCAATGAGGCGGAAAACCAGCGAGGTGTAGCACACTTCCTCGAGCACATGGTATTCAACGGCACAAAGCACTTCCCTGACGCCACCAAGTTAATCCCACAAATGCAACGGCTCGGCATCGCCTTCGGCGCACACGCCAACGCCTACACTTCATTTGATGAAACTGTCTACATGCTAGACCTCCCTAACATTGAGAAGACAACCCTCAACCTCGGATTCGCAGTCATGGGTGACTTCGCCGACGGAGCTCTGCTAGAAAACTCCGAGATCGATGAAGAGCGAGGAGTCATTTCCTCTGAGAAAACCTCCAGAGACTCTGTAGGTTTGCGTATGTTCGAGAAGCAATTCTCAGCACTCTTCCCCCACTCCCTTATTCCCAAGCGCCTGCCAATTGGCACAGACGAAGTCATCGCTAAAGCACCACGCGAGAGGTTTGTCGACTTCTACACACGCTTTTACACGCCGGAGAAAATGACCTTCATCTATGTTGGCGACTTAGACGTGGCAACAGCAGAGCAACGCATCCAAGACATATTTGGCTCGATCAAGAATCCAAACAAACCCGGACCCAAAGCAAACCTAGGAGACATTTCGTCACCTAAAGGGTTCAATGTATCCGTTTTCACCGACAAGGAACTGACCTCAACCGAGCTCACATTGATCCACACTAAACCACATTCCTACCAAACCGACAGCAAAACCAAACGTCTGGAGTCGCTCAAATTCAACATCGCAAACGCGATCATCAATCGCCGATTCTCCCGCCTCGCCAAAGAAGAGGGAGCCGTCATCACCTCGGGATCAGCATCACGCAGCGTTTTCATGCGCGACCTAGAGCTCGGCAGCTTTGACATCACCGCCCTCAACAACGATTGGAAATCTGCCCTACCTGTACTCGAAAATGAATTCCGCAGAGCGCAGCTCTATGGCTTCACTCAATCTGAGTACAAAGAAGTCGTCGCTGAACTCATCAACGCATATGAGCAATCCGTAGAAACTGCTCCAACACGTAAGTCCGATAGCATCGCTTCAAGCCTCACCGAACACGCCCACACCGATGCCGTCTACTCCACCCCAGAGACCGACCTCGCAATCCTTAAAGAAAACCTAAAAAACCTCAATCCGACCAAGGTGCATGAAGCATTCAGAGCCTTCTGGAACACGGCTGACGTGCACCTCATTTTAAGTACTCAAGCAGCGGAAGACGGAGTAAAGAACCAACTACAAGCTCTGTACAAAAAGCAAACTACAGCAAAGCTAGACGCGCCAACCGACAAGACTGTTGCCGCATTTGCCTACACCGACTTTGGCAAGGTTGGAAAAGCTACCCCGACCACACACATAAAAGACCTAAACATCCACCAATGGTCGTACCCGAATGGCGTGAAAGTCAACTTCAAGCAAACCGATTTTGATAAGAACTCCATCAACATGGTCGCCAGTTTTGGCACTGGAAAAGCTGGAATGCCAATGACAGCAACTGGCCTCGACACTCTAGCTGGCGCTATCTTTAATGCTGGCGGATTAGGAAAACACAGCAGCGACGAACTACGTACTATACTCGCCGGCAGAAACGTCGGCGTGGGATTCAATATCGGTGACGATAGCTTCTCGCTCAGTGGCACCACCACCCCAAAGGATCTCGAGCTCCAACTCCAGCTACTCACCGCTTACCTCACAGACCCAGGTTTCCGTCCAGAAGCCGAACGTCAATTCAAAGCCATGCTCCCAAATATCTATGCCCAGCTAAAGCATACAGAGCAAGGCCCCCTAAGTGAAATGTCCGCCTGGTTTGTCAACAACGACCCACGCTTCGTATTCCCCACCGAAGAACAAGCACAGGCTCTATCAACCGCTCAAGTAAAAGCCTGGATAAGCCCGCAACTCACACAGCATGCATTAGAGATCTCAATCGTTGGCGACACATCTATTGACGCAGTCAAAGCCACCTTAAGCAAAACTCTAGGAGCCTTACCTGCTAGAAACACCAGCAACGCCATCCCTATTGAACAACGCACTCTCACACTCCCCAGAACTCCAACTCAGAAAACCTTCACCTACCAAAGTGAAATTGAAAAGGCCATCGCCATTGTTCTGTGGAAAGCTGACGACGCTACCGACCGGAACCTCAAAAAAGTAAGACGAGCTGGAATCCTAGCTGACATCCTCGACGAACGCAT
>Ga0233410_10000032_pt1 | contig 44962 bp, 54 predicted proteins | sample Na_anoxic_1_MG_FD_179869 | JGI IMG/M metagenome (GOLD analysis project Ga0233410, IMG submission 179869) | Seawater microbial communities from Saanich Inlet, British Columbia, Canada - Na_anoxic_1_MG | ecosystem: Environmental > Aquatic > Marine > Inlet | place: Canada: British Columbia...
TTTAAGAGAACCCGATTTTCAAGCCTATTACGCCAACACCACGGAATTTCCCCCCGACAAAAAATTCGGCGATTTGCACATCTATATGGACATGGGCCGAGCCATGCGATTCGACAAAACTGTTTGAGTTAATTTTAAATATTATATTATATTATGAGCGATTTTTTTAATTTAAGCAAGAGCAAAAGTAAATCGTTAAGCAAATCGAAAAGTGCAACGCCGAGTAAAAGCAAATCGAAAAGTAAAAGCAAATCGAAAAGTAAAAGCAAATCGAAAAGTAAAAGCAAATCGAAAAGTAAAAGTAAATCGAAAAGTAAAAGTAAATCGAAAAGTAAAAGTAAATCGAAAAGTAAAAGTAAATCGAAAAGTGCAACGCCGAGCAAAACGCGGAAAAATATATTATCTTATCGGGATGTGGTCATTGCCAAACCCAAAAGCATCGTTGCCAGTTTCATGAAGAAAACCAAGCATCAGCGCCAGTCGCATTTTTTGAAGAATATTTGCTCCGACTCGGGCATGTGTATTGCCTTTGGTATCGAAAATAATAAAATCAAAATCTTTTTCAACCAATTCACCGCCTTTGATTACGTGGTACCGCCCATCAAGTCTATTGGTACACCCAGTGTCAATGGATTTGTGAAAGAAATAAACTACCAGCATCGCAGCTACACCGCCAATGCGATTTTGAAATCCTCCGTCAGCAACGAGGCGGATAATCTATTCTACGAATACACGGTCGGTCTGCAGGTGAACCAGTGGGCCAAGTATTTTCCGTGCTTTGTCGAAACGTACGGGTTGTATAAATACAACGACCCCGCGCATTACCAACACATTAAAAACACCAAAAATATTACCGACGTTGCGGTATTGAAAAACTCGTTGGATTTAATTAGTGTCCCGAGCTCCAAGGACTTTGTTCCAAATTATGCAGATATATGCACAGACTCCATGTACTATGCCGTGCTGATTCAGCACATTAAAAGCGCCACTTCGTACGGTAATGTGTATGATATTTTTTCAGTCAATCAGAATATGGGGATTTTAGCCCAAGTGTATCTAGTGTTGGGCCAATTAACCGACAATTTCGTGCATTACGACCTGCATCCTGGGAATGTCATGTTGTATGCACCCGCTCCTGGGAAATACGTCCAGTTTCACTACCACTATAGCGACACGAATATTTTAACCTTTAAATCGTATTATGTGGCGAAATTGATTGATTACGGGCGGTCTTATATCAAAGACAGCAAACACATTCACAAGGCAATTTGCGACACGAAAGAGTGCGACCCAGATTGCGGCGACAACTTTGGTTTCACATGGATGACCAAAACCTTGAACGCGGATGATTATTTCATCACGTCTCTGCTACGCAATCCAAGCCACGATTTGCGGTTGTTTTATTCACTTTACCCAGACAAAGTCACCTATGGGGAAGGAATTGCGAATCCAAAGCATAAGCATTTTGGCACACGACCCAATCTAAATTCGGAAGTAGGTAAAATAAACAACGTGGGCGATGCGGGCAATTATTTCGAGGGACTTTTAAGAGAACCCGATTTTCAAGCCTATTACGCCAACACCACGGAATTTCCCCCCGACAAAAAATTCGGCGATTTGCACATCTATATGGACATGGGCCGAGCCATGCGATTCGACAAAACTGTTTGATTGTTTGAGGCTAACTTTGTGTCCGAAGATGCGGTAAAAACAAATATCTAAACATCGCTGCCGTATTTGATCGGAATCTTGTGCGTGGCGAGCAAGTCCTCTAAATATGCGACGTATTTGGTTGACTTGTCTGTTCGGGCATGCTCCGCGGCGCACAAATTGCAACAAAACAAATCTTCGAATTCGAGTTTTTCGCAAACGGTATACGCAAACTCGCAAAACACTTTTTATACACTTCGTCCTCGAAATCGTCGCATTTAGGAACAACTGCATGAACGCCGTACTGTTGAATTTCTTGGTGCATATACGTCTGAACCCACCAAATTTAAAGTGAGTTCAAATCAAGTAAACGGCATTTTGCACTTGCTAAAAACACAGGAAAGTGTAAATGTTACTTTAATACCGTTAATAGTTGGTTTTCCCAATAACAATAAAAAAGTATATGTGAATTATATTGTTTGGCTAAAGGATGACCTAAAGGATGACCACGCGCCTATGGAAATTGTTGAAGCGCAAGAAATAGTGATAGCCACGGATGTGACTGTGTGCAAGTAAATAAAAACACAAAAATAAAAATGGATGAATTGTATAGTGTCTTTTTTATTTCCCATCAAATACAAAATAAAAATCAAACAAAAACAATGCGTAAATATCGAGCAAAAAGAATAGAAAATAAAACTAATAAGAAGATAAAAGGAAACCAAGAAGATGAGTGGAGTTTTATATTATAGCAATTCATGCCCGCATTCCCAGAAACTGCTCCAAGAATTGAAAAAAACATCGCTTGCGACCACCTTTCAGTATATTTGCGTCGACCAGCGCGTCAAAGAGGCGGACGGAAAAGTAAAAATCGTGCTGCAAAACGGCAAGAAAGTTATCATGCCGCCTACCCTTACTTCCATCCCTGGCCTCATGCTGCTCGACCGCAACTACCAGATTTTATACGGCGACCAGATTTATAAATACTTGCAGCCCAAGCAGCAACAAGAGACCAAACAGGCCACCGAAAATAACATGGAACCCAACGCGTTCTCCTTTGAGGGCGGCGGGTGCGTGGTGTCGGACAATTTCAGTTTTCTGGGCCAGGATTTAGAGGCGCTCGGCGACGGCGGGCTGCGGCAAATGCACCACTACGAAAGCTTGAACCCAAACTTGAAGCCGCAGCAAAACCTGGGGCAAACGTCGGCCAACGACAACATCAAACAGTCCAACAACCGCATCCGCGAGGGCGAAATCAACACGGGAGACTTGGCTTATAAACGCGGCTACAATACGTCGGCGGGGCCTGGCATGGGGCAAAACCAAGGACAGGGATTTTAATGCGAATGCGTCGCGACGCAACTCAACTAACTTAACAATTAAAGAATTCAAATTCATTTTATTTTCAAAAATAAAACAAACAATCGAATAAAAAATAAAACAAACAAAACAAACATTAAATATTAATCGATTTCGTCTCTCCTTGATGTTTGTTAGAGGTCTGGTCGCCGTTTTCATCGGCGGCGTCGTCCAAATCCTCCACCTGCAGCAGAATATTGTCCGACGCGTTTTCGGCCGCGCGGCGTTTTTTCTGCTCGTTTCGCTCAATGAGTCCTCGCACAAACGTCTCTTGGTCCTTGGCGGGCACCGACAACACCTGCGTCTGGATGTCGGGCGGAAAACGGAAAAAAGAAGAAAGCAAATACTCGTCGTCAAACGCGGGCATAATCACCGCATCCTGATTTTGATTCGATTCTTCTGTGGCTGCCACAGACAAGATTTCCAATAACTGGTCCAATTCCGTGTACTGATAGGTATCGAGTTTATCTTTTGAATCTTGTGTTTCAGAAAAATAATCGCCCAGATATATGGTTTGGTCCTCGTCCAGTTCTTTGTGAATGTATTCCGTCAAGGCGGGCAGCACCGTATCCGATACCACCGTGGCAGAGTCCAGCTTTTGCTCCACCAAATTCGTCAGGTGCGTCAGCTGATTTTCGTACATTTTGTGTTTCGAATGGGTCGCCAAAGGAAACCACTGGCTAAAATAGTCCAGGTTGTATGGCCGCAATTCAATCGAGTTGTCGGGCTCGATTTGCTGCGTCTCGGTATTGATCCACACGGTTTCCGTGCCATCGGGCGTCAACTGTTGCTCGTACTTGTTTAAATGGTTTTCGGTCAAGTGCCGACGAAGCGCGATTTCGGTCGCGATTTTGGTGAAATCAATAATGGCGTTGTTGTGCTCGTACACGCCATAGTATATTTTCAGCGGCTCGGAATAAAATAGCTTGAACGGCTTGTAAGGATACTTTTCCTTTTCCTTTTCCTCTTCTTCCTCCTCTTCCAAATCGCTGCTGCTGCTATTTGAATCACTGTCACTTGAATCGTCGGCTCCGCCTTTGGTCGTGCCTTTGGTCGTGCCTTTGGTCGTGCCTTTGGTCGTGCCTTTGGGCCCCCGTGTTTTCTGCTTGGCCAAATGCCGCTTGAGCTGCTCCGTCACGCGCCTGTTTTCAATCGACTGCTTGGACTCGTAGCCCAAATTCACCAGCTGGTCCACGTTTTCGTCCGTAATAATTCGCATCTGCACGTTCATCGCCTGTAGCTCCTGAATCAGCAGCTTGAACGAATAAGGAATACGCACAATGCTAAACGATCGCCCAAACCGCGTCTGGAATTGAATGTTCTGAGTCGGCACGCCCAGGGGGTCGACCATCTCGTGAAACGAAACGGGCCCGTCGGCAAAAGGACTGAAATAAATATCCTGGGCAGGGTTGTAGATGGCAATCGCGCCCGTCTTGTTGCACACGGCCAAAAAATATTCGTCGCCGCGCTCCATGAACGATTCCGTCAAGAAAAACGCCGCCCCGTGCGACAAAATACTGTCGCGCTCCATTTCGCCCACGCGCAAACCGCCGTCGTCCGCGCGCCCCTGGTTGGTCTGCCGCGTCAGTGCGTCCCGCTTTCCCGTTGCACGATAATTAATCTTGTCCTTCACCATGTGTTTCAGACGCATATAATATGTCGGGCCCATGTAAATGTCCGCCTCCACCTGCTCGCCCGTAAACCCGCTGTACATCACCTCGTCGCCCGTGGAATTTAATCCCGCCTTTTGGAGCAGATGGCCGTACTGGTGGTAGTTGATGCCGTTGGCGCCAAACGCGGTGCAGTCGCCAAACGTGCCGTACTCGGCGCATACTTTGCCGAAAATACTTTCAATCAGGTGGCCAATAGTCATGCGAGACGGCAGGGCGTGGGGGTTGATAATAATGTCGGGCCGCACGCCGTCTGCGTTAAACGGCATGTCTTCTTCGGGCACAATCAGGCCAATGGTGCCCTTTTGTCCCGCGCGCGACGCCATTTTGTCGCCAATCGCGGGATAACGGGTGTGGCAGATGCGAACCTTGGCCACACGGTTGCCTGGCGCTCCCTCGGTGACGTAAATCTTGTCCACTTGGCCGAGTTGGCCCTTTTTCACCGTCTTGGAGTTGTCCGTGTACGTGGTTCCGTCTTCGGACTGCACCACCTTGCCGATAATGACGGTCTTGTCGGTAATCACGGTGCCCTCGTCTACAAACCCGTCCTTGTTTAAATGGTTGTAGTTGGCGTTTTGGTTCATGCCCGCCACGTTGGGCACGTTGAGCGGGTTTGCAAACATCATCTTGCCCGTTTCCAGAGGCTGCTGTTGAGCTCCATCTTCTCCTTCGTTGCCCCCATAGTCAATCTCGCTGTTTTCGTAGGTGGTGTAGTACGACGTGAGAAACAGCCCGCGGTCCAGCGACGCGCGGTTGATCAAAATCGCGTCTTCCACGTTGTAGCCCGTGTAGCTCATAATGGCCACGATGGTGTTGACGCCATAGGGCATCTCCTCGTGGTTGATGTACTTCAAATACTTGGACTTGATGAGCGGAATCTGCCCGTAATTCAGCACAATCCCCGTCTTGTCCATACGAACGGGGTAATTCGAGTTGTACAAGGAGCACGCCTGGCGACTTTGGCCGCACGAAAACACGTTACGGGGAAGCTGGTTGTGCTCGGGGAAAATAATACAGTTGCCCATGACGCCCAGGATGAGCGAGGGGTCAATCTCCATGTGCGTATAATCGGCCGCCATGGTATCGGCGGCGGCTGCGGTGAAATTGTGCATGTTGTTGGCAATCAGCGCGTTTTCCTCCTCTGCCACATCCAGGTACTCCAGCATACCCTCGTGCCTCACCTGCTCGGCGTTGCTGCTCTTGGTGCGAATGCAGTCGTCGTAATTGACCTTACCATTTTTCAAATCAAAGGACCCATTCACCATTTCTTTCCACGAAACGGGGTTGGAGTTGCTGTCGGTCAGTCTCTTTCGCTGCCCGTAATAGCTGATTTCGCCCGTGCCGTGTTTTCTGTACACATAGGGCCGCGTCAGCCGCCCGCCGTCGGTGTAGATGTAAATGGCATACTCGGAAAAATTAAAAGAAATGCTCATGTACAGCGGCAACAACCCGTTTCGCCGCCACCGCTTCAGCGTGCGCACCACCTCCAGGGGATTGCTTTCGTCCGTTGTTCCTTCTGTCGTGCCTTTACTCGTGCCTTTACTCGTGCCTTTACTCGTGCCTTGGCCCATGACGACGCCAAACCAAATGCCATTGACGAATATCTTGGGGCGAGTACTTAGAAACAGCGGCGGAAACTGCTGTATCGGGCGAATGTTCAGATTATCTTTTAAAAACTCCATGACTTTCGCAGACGACACCTGGTTGGTAATCGCCACGCTCAGCGTCAAATGCTTGTGCAGCCCCACGTCCCCGCCGTCGGGACTGTCTAGCGGGTCAAACATGCCCCACTGCGAGTTCTGCAGCAAATGCGGGGCCACGATTTTCGCGCTCAGCTCAATGTGCAGCACCGTTTTCCTCAAATGCGACATGAACGAACTCCAAGACAGGCGATTCAAGTCCTGCACCAGCCCGACGCGTCGGGTAAATTTGCCCGCTCCCCAGTTGCCGCGAAAGCCCTTGGCAAACCCCTTTTCCACGATGCGATTGGAAGAAAGCATGCCAGGAATGCCATCGGCTAAACGCTGAACCCCTTCCTGCAGCACCGTATGTTTGACGCCGTACAGCTCGCGCTTATAGTACAGTTCCTTGTCCAGCCTGACGAAAAAAGCCTGGTTCTGAATAATCCAGTACTCGCGAAATAGGTCACGAATGAGCGTCCCAGATGTTTCGATGCGTTTGTACTTGAAGTTGTCGCGGTCGCTGGGCGGCTCTAGTTCCAGCTTTACCCGAAGCATCTTGAACACCATGTTTCCCGTGAAATACGCCTTGTCGATAAAATTGTTTTCGCCCACATGCGGTAAAAAATAGTTCATGAGAATATTGAACGTTTCCGTGATGGTGCCGCGTTTCATAAACAGCTGAGAAATGTACTCAATGGCCGCCGACTGCGTGAAAATAGTGCCCGCGTCGTGAATCGATGGAATAAACAAATCCACCATGTCGCTGTTTTTCTCCATATCTAACAAACAGTATTCAATGATTTCCTTGTCGGAAACCACGCCCAGAGCCCGCATCAAAATAAACAGGGGAATCGGTTTCGCCGCCATGGGAACAAACGCGACAATGTGCCCCTCCTCGGCAAACATCTTCATCGACATGTAGCGAATGGGTTTGGACGTGTCTTCCGACACGGAATGAATGTCGCAGGTTAAAGAAAAGGGATTCGTGTCGCTCGCCGCCAATTTTTGCACCAACACCACGTTGTCGGCCATCTTTTCCTGGCTCACAATGAGCTTTTCCTTGCCGTTGATGATGAAATACCCACCGAAATCGTTGCGGCACTCGCCAAAGTTAAACCTGGCCTCTCGCGAAAGCCCGTCCAGAACGCACTGGTTGGACTGCACCATAATGGGAAACCTGCCCAAATATATTTTCTCATACACGCGGTTCGTCGTTACGGGTTTATCTTCGTTTTCGTAATACGTGGTTTCCACCTCAATGTCGTAGTGAATCGTGAAACCATATGTCATGTTGCGAATGCGCGCATCGTTGGGATACAGGTACTGGATGAATTCATCCTTTTGGTCAGCTGAAGTTGTATCATTATACAAAACGGGTTTGCCGTAGTAGATGCGGTCGGCGTTTTTGCCGCCCATCCAGATGGTGCAGGTGGCGCGCTGCTCGTTCAAGGTTTTCAAGGCGGCGGCAGTGTGGGCAATTTCCTCGTCGGGTACAAATTCGCGTTCCACGAACCGAATGGGGTTGTTGTCGCGGAAAATGTGCATGATTTCGGATGCGTAAAAACGATTGTAGGAATCTAAATGTTGCTGCACCAGATACGCGGGGTTGTCTTTAAACTGCGTCCCGATAATATTCCAAAGCGGCGTCGTGTCGGCCATTTCCTGTGTTGTCAAGGCATGGCGCTCTTCATCTTCTAACATGGAGTTTAATAGTATTGGTTATTATAAATGATTATTTTTAATATCTTTTTGAAAAATAGTTGTTGGGTAGTTTGCTAACAAAACGTATTAAAGGTATCTTCTTAATATATTTTAAATATAAATCAAAGAATGAAAATAAACTTGCATTTAAAGAAATTCGACATGGCAAAGCTTGGTTTTACCAAGAGTAAAAACAGTGATTCAACGCTCGGTTCTAAAGTATTAATTCTCGGAAAACGCGCCACTGGCAAAACCTATTTAGTCCAGGATATTTAGTCCAGGATATTTTGCAGCATTATCAAGACGTTCCAAAGGTTACCGTGTTTGTTGATGAAACGGACAATGCTGATGCAGATGCAAAAAAATACAAGAAAATCATGTCCGAGTCGCGCATCTTTGCTTACAACATTCAATCTGTAATAGACGAGCAGCGCGGAAATACTGTATCCCATGATTCAGACGGAAACATTGATACACGCAGAATTGTGGTGGCAGATAGTTGCGTTTATGGTCGTCACCACATTTTAACCTTGCCCGACGCACATGTTATGTATATTTTGGCAGAACAGCATCCGTTGACAACAGCTCCCATAGATAGAGAAAAGTTCGATATTTAATTACATGTACCGTTGAAAATTTCCCCGAGGTGTAATCCTCTATTCTAAATAAAAAAAGATAAATACAAGGCTAAATTAATATTGAATAATCTCGTCCACTAATCCCTTTTCCAAACACATTTGAGCATTCCAGCTCAAATCCTTTTTTAGTTGCTTTTTCAATTCTTTTGCAGTCATGTTGGTATGCGTCAAATAAAACGACTTGATATGGTCCATCAGTTGTTTCGAATTATCCAGCGACTCTGAAAGATGGGTGTACTTTCCCCAGCTCCCCGCCCGCAATTCATGAATCAGCATGTACGAACTCTCTGTAATGTACCGTTTTGCCCCTGCCAAACTCAATAGCGTTGCAGCAGACGCCACAAACCCTTTACAGACCGTATGCACAGGAATTTTCATGGATTTTATCGTATCAATGGCGCCAAACACTTGGTATACATGCCCTCCGTTTGAGGTAATGTATAGCATAATGGGCTTTGGTTTAATTTTTAGTTCAAAACCATCTTCGAAATCATCCACGTTTGCAATCTTGAATTCCTTTATTTTCTCTTTGAAATCCTTTTGCTTTTTCAGGATTTTTTCCTCCAAATTCAACAATTTTTCCATCAAAAGACTCATGGTTCTGGCATCAATTCCAGCATTAAAGTGAATGGTATGATTTCTTTCATTCACCTGAATGGTCTCTTGTGACGAATTCGACGAAGACAAATACATTTTCTCTACAGAATTTGTGTCCATTTTGTTTGTCTCTCTGTCTCTTTCACCGATAAATTAAACCAAAACATAAATTCTAAATCATTTTTTTAAAAATTCATAAACGCCTTTTTCTTTTGCGGCGTGGGCACTTTTTTTTCCAGGTCGTACAATTTGTAGTAGTCGTCGTAGTAGTTGTTGTCGTTGGCCTGAATCACAATGGATGAAAATGGATCCATGAGCTTTTTGATGAATTCGTTCATGTTTTCGGGGTCGCTCTTTTGCGTCTTGGTGTTCACCCAAAACACGCTCGACCGCTTTTCCTCGGCGTCCTTGATTTCTCGGTGAAACATCTGGTCGATAATAGAAAACGCCGATTTCAGTATGATGATTTCGTTCACCAGGTTGCGTTTCTTCTCAAACAGTTGAATGACTATTTTCGCAATAATTTGCAGTTTATTCTGCTGCTGGTCAGTAGTTATTTTCCGACACTGTAAAAAAAATGTTTCGTAGGAACGTTTCAGGTGGGTAAAATAGCGAATCTCGTTCTTCACGTTGGTCAGGTCGGTGATGGTCTTTTTTCGCAAATCGTCGATGCGTTTAATCACGGAAAAAATATTGGTGTTGTAGATGATGGGGTACCGCAGCCGCACGATGCGGGGAATAATAAACTGGTTCGTCTCTTTGATTTCGGCAATCTTGTTTTCCACCTCTGTCATTTTCGTCTTCATGGTCTTTTCGAATTCCGATTTTTTGTGAATAATCTGCTTCTTTAATTCCGCCCTCGCATCCGCATCTTTCGTCTGCTCGTGCTCGTATTCCAGCTGCTGAATGTCCGTGTTGCTAAACAGCAGTATTGAACCAGACGTGAATTCCACGGTGCTTTGCAGCTTGTCGTATTGGTGCGAAGAAATCTTGTGGGCCTCGGACGCCGCGTCCAGTTTCAGGTAATTGACAATGGCGAGCAAAAAGGCAATCACGCCGTTCAGCGCGGAAATAAACAGCCCGCCCCATTTATAATTGTTGGTCAAAAAAGAAGTGAGCACCGTGGCGGCCGTGGAAAATAAAATCGCGGGCATCATAAACAGGTTCAGCTGTTTTTCACAATGAAACTTGGATTCCATGTAGACCACCTTGTGCCCCTTTAAATAACTCGCGAGAATATCCAGGGCGCTGCTATATTTGTCGTTAATGTCGAAATACATACGGTCCATCTTGTATTCCACGTCCTTGTAGTCCAGTTTATGCATCTTTTGCGTCCCACTTTCGTCGGTGCTTTCCGTTCCATTTCCATTTCCATTTCCATTTCCATTTCCGTTACTGTTGCCGTGGCCGTTACTGTTGCCGTTACTGTTGCCGTGGCCGCAGGCGGGTTCGCCCGTGGCTTCCAGGTCAAAGCCGTCCATGAGAATAATATTTTCGTCGTCCGAGTCTATGTAGGATTTTGTCTCGCCGTCTTCGTTCATTAGTCTATTTGTTTCCATTGGTTTAATATTTTTTTGCTGCGGATTTTCAAAGGAAAATAACGCAGCATGCGAATACTTGGATAAACCCAAACCCGATTCCACGTCGTACATGCTGAAATCATCTTCTTCCTTTTCTTCCTTTTCTTCTTTCTCTTCCGCTTGATGGTTCGATTCGGGTTTTGTCTTGGTATTATTGTTTTCTTCTAAAGAATTGCTTAACATTAATATATTAAAATATTACAAGATTCCAAATATGTACAATAAAAGCAACACCTTGAAAATATCCAAGATTTTGAACGTATATCAAGAAAAATACACCAATGACGAATACTGCACGGGACTGGGGGATTTTATTCGCGGCTCCCTGTGTTTGCATCAGTACGCCGACATGCACAAGGTCGAGTGCGACATGCACTATGCCAATCACCCCATTTCCGAATTTTTACAGCACCGCAAAACAGAAGAAATAAAGGACGACGACAACGACAAAAAAGCAAAAGAAACAGATGTAAAAGAAACCATCCACCCCTTTCGCGTGTTTTGCTATAAATCCAACCATCTCAAGAATAATCCCACCTTGAAAAAAATCAACCATGACTTTTCCAAAATAATGATGAACCATCCAAACTGCATTCAATCACACGGTACCTTATTTACGCTCTACACTATTGCGTTTCCCGCGCAACCGATTTCCGAGGTCCACAAGCAGCGAGTGCGCGACGCGATTTGCCCCAATCCCGCGCTCCGCCACAAAATAGATGCATTCATGCATCGCCTAAAAATACAGCCGAAAAAATACAATGTGATTCACGTGCGAACGGGCGACGAATACTTGGTGCAGAACGCCTTTACATCGCCCCAGTTGATCATCGATTGTAAGCGGGCTTTCTTGCAGGTATTTACCAACCACGAACTAACAAATAAAAATAAAGAGGTGAAAAAAGATGCAAAAATAAATGCGGATGATGTGAATAAATACGTGATTATCTCCGACAATATGGACCTGAAGCAAAAACTCAAGTACGCCTTTCCCAAGTTGGTGATGGAAAACTATTCCATCACCCACCTGGGCGAAAATGCGTGCGGAAATAAAGAAGAAATTGCCAACACCCTGGTCGATTTCTTTTGTATCGCCAATGCCAACAAAGTATTTGCGTTTTCCACCTTGGACCACGGCACGGGATTCAGCCAGCAGTGCTGCCAGCTCTACAATATTCCATACACGTCTCGGTTTTTGTAAAGTCAAGACTGCGAGTAAAGTCAAGACAGCAAAAGAAAATAAGCAAATATCCAGCCCAAGGCTCCGTAAAATTGGTCCCCCGCGCGGTTCCGCATGTTGTCCGCCCGCTCTTTTCCACCTGGCCATAATTTTATTTTTCTTATTAACCGCATTCCTGGCGAGGTATTTTCGATATATTCAAATATTGCGTGCACCATAAACCACATTGCAAAAGAAATATCCCAGTAATACGCCACAATCCCCGTGGCAAAATGCAGCAAGGAATACCTGTCTGTAAAATAAATTCCCATTTTATTTTAACCATTTATTTTACCACACAAAAAATACAAGGATACAAGGTTACAAGATTTGGACGAAACGCTGCAAAAAGAAGTTAAATATTAATGATTTGTGTTAGCTCGTGCTGGTATTGGTGAACCATGCATTCCATCTTCTTGTGTTTGCTGCACAAATCGTGCAGCTTGACTGGAGGGAACTCTGCGTGGGCATACGACATGACCAAACATCCACACTCTTTTTCGCTGCACTTGTTGTGCAAATTGTTGTACGCATATCCGCAAAACAATTCTTGGGGCGACAGCTGCAGCGTGGGCGTAATGAACGACACCTTTTTATTTTTATCCTTGTCCTTATATTTATCTTTATTATCTCTAGTGGGGCTCAACGAGTTCTGCCGCGTCAATCGATTGATGCGACAGGTAATCTTGTCCCGCGTGTTTAGGATTTCCAGCAAATGCTCCGTGCTGCAGTCGTCTGCAGTGCTATCATCGCTGTCTTCCATCTGCTGTTGCTCCAAGTATTCATTGTATTTTCCCTCTAAATATTTCAGGCGCGACACCGACAGCTTTTCAATAAAGGGATCCGTTTGCGCCTTGGGGAAGAATTCCTGCATCATAATGATAAAAATACGTTGTATTATTGTTGTTTGGAATGAAATATGTCTTGATTATATTTCATTTTTAATATTCACCGCGTTTTTATTTAATTTTATGTTATGTTAGGGTTTTGTCGGTATCTTTACTTGCGTTTTGGTCGAACTGGGTAAAATAAACGGTTCCACCGTGAGTTCGCACAGCTCGCAGTATTTAATGTATTGGGAACGGTCGGGGTCAATATCGATGGCATCGTACACGAATTCATGCGGGCAATTTTCGTGGATTTTTCTCTGGATTTTTTTCATCTGTCGCTCCATGTACTGCTTGTCCATGACGCACACCTCTTTAAAGTCCTTTAGCGTCAGTAGCTCTTTTTCGTCGACGGACAAATATCGGCGCGTATTATTTTCAAACTCGTCACACATGTGAATCATGTCCTCCAAATGCGTCAGAATGTTGCGGTGGGTGCGAAAGCAGGTTTTATATTCTTCTAGGTCGATGCTCATGTGCTTTTATTTTGGTATATCTAGTCTATATAGACGAGTCGTTTTATATTATTTTCTTGTTTTATTGAATCAGGGATTGATTCATAAAGGTTAATATTTCCACTAAATTCTTTGGTGAAATTAAATATATAAAAGTTCCACCGCCGCCTTCTGTGCCACGGTTATAAACTATTTGATAATCTAAACTATTTTCAATGGTCGTAACTTTAAAGAATTGAAAAACGAAATTCAGAAAATCAAAAAGAAGTAATTTTTATATATTTATGTTTGTCGAATAATAATAACGCTCGAATTCACAACTATAAATGGTAACAAAAAAATATTTCGATAATTTAAACAAATTAATAGAATATTCGATAGCATTTATTAGCAACTATTTTCGGATCGAAAAATCAAGAACCCAATTTTTTTTATTTTTATTCATGTTTTCCAAAATCCATCCTTCTCAAAATTGGATGGGATTTTAAGGTCCCTGCACCAGGTTTTGAGCCCCCTAATAAAAAGCAAAAAAAATGATATTTACAGTTGCAAAATGATAATCGATAAAATAATATGCAACTGTAAATAGTAACGAAAAAAATAGGTTGCCAATTATTAGGTTGGAGTTTGCCAATTATACTAATAATTGGCATTTTTGACAAATATTATTAGCACCAGCATGAGTTCATTTTCTTGTTTTTTTCATTGAAAATCGAAATATCATAATTTTATATTTTCATTGGAAATTTCCAAAATCCGTCCTTCTCAAAACTGGATGGGTTTTTGAGGTCCCTGCACCAGGTTTTGAGGCCCTAATAAAAAGCAAAAATAATAATATTTACAGTTGTAAACTTGTAATCGATAAATAATATACAATTGCAAATGGTAACAAAAAAATAGGTTGCCAATTATTAGGATGGAGTTTGCCAATTATTAGACAATTGGCAACGCAGAATTGTTAGACAATTGGCATATATGAGCAAAAAATATATGCCAATTATTGGAGATAATGCTAATTATTTAATAATTCGTAAAAATGACATAAGTGTAACATTATATATTATAACAATGACTGATAATAAAACTTGCCAAACATGTCTCAAAACATTTTCGACGAACGCGAATTACAAATTTCATATTGACAAGAAATTTGCATGTGTTACTCCAGATTTACAAACTGAATTTAAATTCAAATGCGAGCGTTGCGATGCAACCTTTCAAAGCAATAAGAAATTGGAAAGCCATTTGAACCGAAAATTCCCGTGCAAAATAAAAGCCCCAACTCCAGAAGAAATTGAACTCCGAGATTTATTTGAAAAATTACAAAAAGAGCATTTGGAACAACAAGAACAAAACCAACAGCAACAAGAGGAAATCGAGCAGTTGAAAAAGCAAGTAACGACCACCAATAACAACAACACAATCAACAATAAAAACAGCAACAATACCACCAACAATAACATCACCATCCATGTATATGGAAAAGAAGACATGAGTCACATCACAGACTCAATGTACAACCATTGTTTTCGCCAATTTGACAAGTCCGTAGAATGCTTGTTTGGATACAAGCATTTTTCCCCTAAAATGCGAACAAACCATAACATGTACATAAGCAACCTGCGAGACGGTAACATGATGGTTCGTCACGCGACACAATGGGATTTAGTTGGAAAAGAAGTCACCTTTCATAAAATATATGGTGAATTAAAAAGTAATTTATTCGATGCGTGGGACAGGATGCAAGACGACAACACCACCGATGTGTCCACAAGACCCATTTATCCGAAATTCATCGTCGATGATATCGACGACGAACGGGACGCAATGTTCGAAAGACTGTCGTGCGATAAAATGGCGCGCATGGCCTACAACAACCGCGATTTTCCCATTGAAATGAAAAAACAAATGGACAAGAAGAAAAAAGAGAAAAATAAAAAGAAAATACAGGGATAATATTTTGCTGTTTATTTTCGCACGCTAATCGAGCTTTTTATAAGACGCAACGCGTCTCATTTGCATTTACAATTTTATAGTTTGTGACGTCGTCTGCATATTTTTGCACAAGCTTCTTTGCGTGTTTTACCGACTTGCAAATTCCCACCAATGTAAATAAATGTGTGGTCGGATTCCAGTTGCAATCAGGTTTAGATTCGACTTGGTATAGGACGTACATGTTAAATTATTGTAAATTGATTGCTCCAATGGTTTTGTACACATCATTCCATTTCATTTAAAATTCATTTTTGGTATTTCAAGGTTTTTTTGATTTTTTATTACTGTATCGTGCCTGTTGGCGCGCTCGTGGTGGTTGCCGCCGTCGTGCCGCAGCTATTACCAGGATTCACGCGAATCCCGCCCTGCAAAATGCCCGTGCCGCTCGACGTGGCATACGGATACGGTTTCTGGGCCGCCGTCGGGTCGGCGCACTTGCGCTGAATGTGCAGCGTATGCTGGCTCGACGTCTGCGGCTCGTACAAATTCTTGGTATACGTGCCATACGCCGACATGCTCCGCGTCACGGCAGGTTTCGGCTGCTTTCGCATGTTCCACATCTTGTAGCCTTTCGTCACCACCATCTCGGGGCTGTAAAAGTTGGCAGCAAGTTTGGCGTCTTTGAGCGTGGCAGCGCTAACACACTGCTCGGATGCCGCGCACGTTTTAATGTTGCCCTCGTACGTGGCGACATTGTTGACGTCGACATAGCAGTCGTTGGCCGCGCTCTTTTGCTGAAGGTAAACGCCCTGGCTCGCCGAGTCGGTCTGGTTGCCCGTGTAATTCGGCTGCACCCAGTTTACAGGATATTTTCCGTTGTTTATCCAGCGATATTTGCGCGCAATCATGCCGCGATAAGATAAAACGGGCGGTTTCACGTACTGCGTCTGGTCGGTGACGCCTGTTAACACAGGCGTAATGTTGAGCGAAACCGACGTTGGGTATTGTCCGCCAGTCCCGCCGTTTCCCTTGGGATAGACGCCGCGAAAAGGGGTTGCAGAACGGCTAAACAGGTTGTTGCTGCCGACTCTGCCAATGTTGCGATACGGGCCTTCCAGGGAAAAGCCAGCATTGGCGCCTGCGTTGGCGCTTTCCTGGTAAAGCGTCGAGGCAAGCGTCCCGGGCACGCCATACGGACCTTGGTAAATCCAGTTTTTGGTGGTGGGTTTGCCCGAGCGATTAGTGCCGCCGTGTTTGATGATGGATTTTCGTTTAAAGGTTGCCAAAGACATATTTTGGGATTGCTTCTTATATTGCTGCGGTATTTTATAAATCAAGCAACCACGTTATTTTTTGCCTTTAATTTATCCAGCCTGGACGATGCCTTGAATTGATTTGTGATTGCGTCTTGTTCCTCTTTGCGTTTCTTGTGTGCCAAGTTATTTTCTTGCATCGTTTTTTCATAGTGTCTTTTATCTGCAAGTTCTCCGACCGTTGGATGCTCGTGTCGGCGGATGTATTCGGCGTATTCGTCAAAATGAGCATCCGACAGCTTGTCCTCTTTCAACAAGGTATAAATCGCCGAACCATACATTTTTTTGGTTTCGCCCGTTTCAGTGTTGATAATGGAATGCTGGCACGGATACGATTGCAAACACATGTTTGAAATCTGGTACTTTCCAACGGTTCTGTAGCTGTTAATGTCGTCCATGGTTGGTATTATTATTATTTGATACATCAGCCATTCTTTTCATGTTGTTTTATAAAAAACAATGAAATAAATCCCTTGGAAATATGTTCAATCTAACAAAGTGATAAAATGATTAAATCAAATGATTTTATTTCATTTTCGATTTAATCATTTTGTTAGACCACGTGTCTTTCAAGGGATTTTTTAATCTATTATTTTCGAAAACATAAATAAAATAAGTTGGTTGGATTCGCAGTAGCCATACATTTTTCTCCAGAATTCTTCCTTGTCTCCACCCTGCGAATTTAAAAACACCGCGTACATCTTCTTGTCTGGTCATACTCTAAAATTATAAATCATCATTCCGTGTTGATGCGCGTGCAAAAAGAAAAAGAAAAAGATAAAAAAAACATAATTTTTACACCCAGTGAGGGGCTCGAACCCTCGGCCACCAGCTGGCTTTTACGCTTGAAACGCGTATTGTTTTAAAAGGCTGGCGCTCTACCGACTGAGCTAACTGGGCAGTTTCCACTGTTTGGTTGATGAATGTTTATTTGGCTTACTTGTATATAAAACACAAGCAAAGGTGTAAATCACACCATAAATAAAAAAACAATAACACAAAGATTACACATTTTTATTTCATTTTCGTTTCACTTCTTAAATAGGTTGGTAATCAACATGCTGGTTTTGGTAACGAATTCGAAATTTCATGTACCACACCATGATATCAACAATGTCTGGCACAGACGAAGTGTCTGTGGGCTTTTCAAAATAAATGGGGTCTTGACTGAAATATGTTTTGATTCCGTCCTTAATCCACTAATACACCCTAAACCATTGCATTTATGCTGTTTTCCAAAAAAATGACTTGGAAACATCTCACTTATATATAGGACAGTGTGTATGCAATTTTCTGAAGAACAACAAATCGCTTACGAAGTATTCAAGTCGGGGGAAAACATGTTTCTGACGGGCCCTGGTGGGACAGGGAAATCCGCGTTTATTCGGTACATCCAAGACGAGTCGTTCCGCAAGGGCCGAGACATTCACGTGTGCGCCATGACGGGGTGCGCGGCCGTCATGCTCGAGTGCAAGGCCAAGACGATTCATTCGTGGGCAGGAATCGGCCTGTGTGTCGACCCAATCAACAAAATGGTGGAGCGCGTCAGCCGCAACCGATATGCAAAGGCGATTTGGAAGGCCGTGGATATTTTGGTGGTGGACGAGGTGAGCATGATGTCGCAAAAGATATTCGAAACGCTGGATGCGATAGGCAGGCACGTTCGGCGCAATAAGCGGCCGTTTGGCGGCATCCAGCTGTTGTTTACCGGTGACTTTTACCAGCTCCCGCCCGTGTTTAAAAACAACAACGACCCGGCAGCGATATTGTCGGAAGATGAAAAGAAGGAAGGCAAGTTTTGCTTTCAGAGTCCTTTGTGGCTGGAGACGTTTCCGTGGGAAAACCACATCCAGCTGGTAAAGATTTTCAGGCAGACGGACAAGGTGTATCAAAAGATTTTGAACCAAATTCGCAAGGGGAGTTTGAAGCAGTCGAGTTATCGTATTCTCATGGAGCAAATTGGCAAAGAGCAGCCGGAGATTATGGGGACACAAGTTAAAAGCAACAACGAGTCAAACGAAGAAGCAGCGAAACATATTCATTACACATTTAAACCGACCAAGCTGTACCCGACGCGCAACCTGGCAAAGATGGTGAATTCCGCCGAGATGAGTAATTTGCAGGGCGAGCAGCATGATTTCGAGATTAAGAAAAGATACGACTTGGAAATGACCAAGGCGGACAAGGCGCAGCACATGTGTTTCAACAAGGAACAGATGGACAAAGAACTGACGTATTTGCAGGGCAACCTGCTGTGCGACCCAATCGTGCATTTAAAAGTCGGCACGCAAGTCATGTGTTTGGTGAATATCCGGCTGAACAACGGGGACATGATTTGCAACGGCAGCCAGGGAATCGTGGTGCGGTTCGAAGGAGCAAAGGAGCTTCCAGTCGTGCTTTACCGACGCGGCAACTACGAGATGACGATGGATTACCACGTCTGGCCAAGTAGCAACATTCCGGGAATCGGAATATCGCAAATCCCGCTGATTCACGCGTGGGCTCTGACGATTCACAAGTCGCAGGGGTCGACCCTGGAGATGGCCGAGATAGATGCGGGGTCGGGAATCTTCGAGTGCGGGCAGACGTACGTGGCGCTGTCGCGGGTCAAGTCATTGGAGGGACTGTACTTGTCGGCGCTTGACCCGAGTCGCATCCGCATCAATGGCGCGGTAAAAGAGTTTTACGAGCAAATGGAAGCCAACGCGGGAAAACGCAAGCGTTCCGCATCATCGGACATGTTTGCCGAGTTTGCGTATAATCCGGCAACGGCGACAAATGCAACAAATAAAAATGGCATGGTGGTGGCAGTGGCAGAATTGATAGAAGAACCCAGTGAAACAAAAAACGAAGATTTAGTAAATAATGATAATGTGGCAGTGGCGGTAGCAGTAGCTGTAGCGATTGATGTGTAAAATAAACAAATCAATGTAAATATGAATGAATAAAACATGCTTGATGATGTATTTTTTATTTTGCCCAAGGCGGTTTTATTTTGCCCAAGGCGGTTTTATTTTGCCCAAGGCGGTTTTATTTTGCCCAAGGCGGTTTTATTTTGCACTGAGACGTTTCAATTGATAATCCATCATGGGGCGTTCGCGTTCGCGCTCGGATGCGCGCCGAATAAACATGCCAAATCTCTCGTTTTGGTCATCGGTGAATCCCAGCATTTTCTTTTCGTCGTCTTCGTCAGAATTAAAGCGCGATTGATGATGATTGACTGGACTTGCATTTGCGTGTTCAGATTTGTTGGAATCCGCTGAATTGTCATTTAAAGTAGGAGAAACGCCCGACATGGATATGTTTGAATTGCTAGAATCATTGGAATCGTCCCTGTTTATGCTTGGAGAAACCGTTGCCTTGTTTTTGTCATTCGAACTTGCAGCCGAGCTTACCGCGAGCGAAAGCAGCGGCTGCTCAAAGTCGTCTTCGTAATCTAGCAGCAACATGGAGACGTTTTTCATGAATGTTTCGCAGTCCAAACGTTCGCCATGGGGCTGGGCGAATTCCTTTTCCATGTTGTGGTGCAGTCGCTTGTATACTTTCATCGCGGACTCGTGCAAGCTGAGTTTTGCCTCACTCCCCTCGAATTTCTGGTACACGTGCGTTCCCGCGAGCACGGCGTTGATGACGGCTGCGCAAATGTTTCCCACGACAAACGTCACGTCGTTGAGAAACACAAAACCGTTGAAGATAATGGCCATACCAGACAACAACAGATTAAAAATCAACATGCGGCGAATTGAAGCAGTGTGTTTTGCGTGTGCGGTTTGGTGAAACTCCAAGTAATGCTTGCATGTTTGCTTCCATTTGGACAAGGTGACTTCTCTCTTGGCGGTCCAACCATTGTCAGAGCCACTCATGTTGTAAATATATTAGACCGTTGTTTTTATGTTGTTTTTCAGTTATTTTTGCCGCAATCGTGTAAAAACTGAAACACAAGCAAAAACAAGAAAATAAAAAAAAACACAAAAAAACACAAGTAAAATAAAAAACACAAGAAAATAATATATAAAGATAGGAAAACACACGCATCATGTGGGTCACCAAAAATCAAAAAAAAAGTTTTTTAGACTGGCTGGAAGGATGCATATGTAGCAAACACTTGTCTGCCAAAACAAACGGAATAATGATTCGGTCATTGCACATGAATTTACCTGTATTGATTATACTAATATTGTGTTTCGGTTCAAAATGGATGGTGGTGCCCGCGATTCTGTTTGTCGCGACGATTGTGGCGGCGTTTCTTGTCTTTAGCGGATGCGTCTTGAGCATTCTGGAGAATCGCCTGTGCCAAGACGATTTCAATATTTGCGACCCCGTTTTGGAATATTATTCCATCGAGACGACCAACAAAAATCGAACCAGGTTGTCGAATCCAGTCATGGTCCTGTATTTGATGGTTTCCTTGGGTATTGTGGCGCATCGTTTTTGTTAGATACGCGTGCCCTCTTAGATTTTATTCAAAATAAAGATGAAATAAAAAATATACATCATTATTTACATTTTTTATTTATTTATGTCGATATGCTGATGTTTAGCAAATGACGGCCTCTGTTTCGGCTTCGACCTCTGCTTCGGCCTTGGCCAATTGCGTCAGGTGCTTCACCAAATCCTCCACGTTAAGGTACCGAGCCGTATTTTCATACCAACAAAATACTACCCCGCTGTCGTTCCACTGCATGGTGGTTAGCATATTGGGCTCCAGTTCGCATACGGCAAACCACAAGCTTGGATGCTGCTTGTTGCGCACACGCAAATTCCAACATCCTGGAAATCGTTCAATGGTCCACTCAGACACAAAGGTGCCAAGTGCCGCAAGCTTGCAATATATTTCCGTCGATCGGACCTCGCCGTCGCACATTTCCAGCATATTTTGCATATTTTTCATAATTCTTGATAAACAATTCTATTATGTTTGTTGTGTGTTGTATTTTATCCCATTTTTATTTCATTTTTGCATTTGGGAGCTATTTTTTAATTAATTTATTTTTGTTAGCTCAACGGCGCTTCCGTGTTTTTCTTTTGTTTTTTTTATTTTTCCTTGTTTTACTTTGACTCTTTTTTGTATTCGCGTCGCCAAAGTGTCGTTTCACAAGAACGTTTTCGCTTCGCTTAGTACATTTTTTATCAAAACACTGGTGGGCAAACGCGGATATTTCTTTTCGCTGGGACAAAATCAGGTCGACCACGTTCTTGTAAAACCCGCGAAACTGCCCACGCATTTCTTTTAACTCGTCCATGGGTATCCAGCGAATCTGGGCTTTTTCAAAGATTTTCATGTCGGCGATGATTTTGGGTTTCAGTTTCTTTTGCAAAAACTGCTGGTTGTTGTTGTAGTACTCGACCAGTTTGTCGTCGTATTTCATGGGAAAAATATGCACGCGGTAAGGCTTGTATTTGCCCGCCTGGTACTCGAGTTGAAACGTGCCGTGTTTTTTGAGGAGTTTGCGGATATCGGCGATGCCGCCGAGGAAGCCCGTCATTTCCTCGCTGCCCTCGCGCACCGCCGTCTCTAAATAAGATTCGCCCTGTTCGTTTCCGCCACCGAAATCGCTCCAGCCAGGGTTTTCGTCCATGGCGCGCTCCTTGCCGAATAAAAAATAGACCTTGCCGTTGTGGATGCAGACTGGCAAGATACTGGCTCCCATTTTTATATGTTGTTAGGGTGTTACTAACATGTGGTATTATTATATCTGTGCATTATGAAAAATCAAAAAAATCCCAGACATTGAGGAAAAAGAAATCGGCGATTTGGTCTTTTGCGACTCGCTTTAACTGTTTTTTCACTTTTTATTTTTTTAATTCCAAAAGTGCGTAAAAACAGTTAAAAAGAACTCTCTATAAGATGTAATAAGAACAACAAATGTCTTCCAACGCCAAGCCTACCACCAAAGCCCCCAAAACCACCAAGCCTGCCAAGGCGGCTGCTGAGCCCGCCGCCAAGACCGAGCCCAAGGCCGCCAAGAAGCCCAAGGCGGAGAAGGCGGCTCCCGCTCCTGTTTCCGAGTCCGTCGCCCCTATCGTCGAGTCCGAGGCTGCTGTTGCCCCCGTCGTGGAGCAGCCCACCGCTCAGCTCGCGGTCGATTATTACTCCAAGCTGACCCAGCTGAGTGCCGTGATTGCCGCGCTCAAGAGCGAGTTCAAGAGCCTGGAGAAGAAGTATGCCCGCGACATCAAGGTGCTCGAGAAGCTGTCGTCCAAGAAGCACAGAAAGAGAGCCAGGACCGAGGGCGGCGACGATTCCAACACTGGTTTCAAGAAGCCCACCAAGATGTCCGCCGAGCTGTCTGCTTTTTTTGACATGCCCGCTGGTTCTCTGATGGCCCGCACGGACGCCACCAAGGGCATCACCAAGTACGTGAGAGAGCACACGCTGCAGCGCGCCGACAACAAGCGTTTCATCGAGGTGCACCGCGACGCCAAGCTGAAGAAGCTCCTGAAGGTGCCCGATGACGTGGAGCTGTCCTTTTTCAACCTGCAGACGTTTATGACCAAGCATTTCGCCAAGAAGAACGACGACGCCTTTGTCAACGCCTACCCGTAAATCATTTGTTAAATAAAAAAAGAAATAAAAAAAGAAAAAAGAAAAAAAGAAAAAAGAAAAAAAGAAAAAAGAAAAAAGAAAAAAGAAAAAAGAAAATCGCTTGGGTAGCTTAGTGGTAGAGCATTGCACTTGTAATGCAAAGGTCGCGAGTTCAATTCTCGTCTCAAGCTAGCTAGCTCTACTTTACTTATAAATTCAAAATATATTTGCTTATATTTTGAAAAAATGAATTATTATTATTCACCAGTTGTTTGGTGTCACTAACTAACATGATACATTTTGATATTATTAATTGTCAAACATTGTTTAAACCCTTGAAGATTAAAAACGCCGTTTTTTATAATCAAAAAATAATTCTATAAATATCTCTTATATTAATCTAAATGAATAATACAGAATTATTACACCATTGCACTTTTCGATGTGCAAAGGTGTAAAAAAAGCGATAAAAACAAATTAATGATATTACGTATTGATAACAAACATCATGGCGAATAACGATAAAGCCGTACCTGCACCCACTTTTGTGCACTCTTTTCGCACCCTGGTTCACTACCAAAAAAACGTGCTGAAAACACTGGTCCTAAATAAACTCGAGCAGGCCAAATCCGACGCGACTCTGGTTGCGGAATCAGAGTCGAAACTAGAACCAATCTTGTCGCTGTCGGACGCGGACGAAGCGGACGAGTTTCAGTCCAACGATTCCTTGTTTCAGTATTTCATCCAGAAAATAAAAAAAACGTCTGCTCGCGGATGCAAAATCACCATCTTGTGCGCGCACATCACCCACAACGACGACCACAAGACGGGCATTCGGTTTCCGTTTATCCAGTACCTGTTGGAAAAAAAGGCATTCAACCACGGCCAGTTCGAGCTTCCCAGCATCTCGCTGGACGCCGACGATGTTCATGCCGACAACGACGATTCCTGCGAAAATATCGTAACCAATTATATTTCGCAGCTCTACCGATCCGTTTTTCCCAATGCGCCAGAACTTACCGTGGATAATTGCTATGTGGGCGCGTGTCATTTGAACGACAACAAAGACATTTATGTGATGCTGGATGTGTCGCGTATTTGGTCAGACATTTTGTACGCGGGCATCTCGTCCAAAAACCAAGCGTGGTTTGCCTTGCCGTCGGAAATCATCAATACGCGTCGCGTATGCGGCTTTGACGTGGAAGAAAAAACGACCCGTTTGTTTGCCGAATATCCCGAGCTAACCAAGCTCCACAGCTATAGCCAGACCCACAGCTATAGCCAGACCCACAGCTATAGCCAGACCCACAGCAATAGCCAGACCCACAACAGTGTTTTAGATTCAGACCAACACACGTTTCCCGTGCCAGACGTGGGCTACACGTTTTCCCCCGAACTTTTATCGGCGCGGCTCGCGTGCATGGTTGGGCCGCCCAAGACCACGTTGGACGGGGACGCAGACGAGGCGTCGTTTCATTTTTTACATGATTTGTCGTCAAATTTGGGTATGAATGCAAATGCAAATGCAAACGCTATTACGCGATATGCCGTGTACTACCCCGAGAATCAGCCGATATGCGATTATGATTTATTTCTCCCCATGACGTACCATATTTTGAACGCCGCCAAGGATGGTATTTTATAAATGCCTCAAATGGCAACCGACAAAAAAAGGGCCAATTCCCTGGGATTGACCCGAAATCAGGATTTCCAATCCTCGGACGAAATTTGGATGAACATGTTGCGGCAAAAATTTACGCAACCTCTTTTTAACAATAAACTCAAAAAAACACATGATGCTTATCTTCTGGAATTTAGTAAAAGTGCAAGATGGCAAAGCGAGGGGGGAAATCCGCCGAATTATGCCGGTATTGTGCAAGAAAATCTTTTGTATGGAAAAAATCAAATGGGAAAGTATTTGATGAAAATCAGGGAAGAATTAGAATGAATGAATATCTGTATTGAACGAATAAACAAAAACTTTTTTCATAAACTAAAACGAAAAAAATGAATTAAAAACAATCTGCGGTATATAGCAAGAAGAAGAAGAATGGCTGCGATGATGACCTCTGAATTGCCCGACCCGCTGAGCAACGAATGGACGCTGTGGAGTCACTTGCCCCACGAAAGCGACTGGAGTATCAACGGGTATAAAGTTATTTCCAAGTTCAATACCGTTGGAACCACGGTCGGTGTATGCAAGTCGATTCCCCCCATTCTGATTCAGACCAGCATGTTGTATCTGATGAAAAACAGCATCAAGCCCATCTGGGAGGACAGTCATAACCGTCGCGGTGGGTCTTTTTCCTACCAGATTCCCAGCAACGTGGTGACAGATGTGTGGCGACGCCTGTGCTATGCCTTGGCGGGAAACACCTTGAGCAGCAACGAGGCGTGCATGGCGACCATTACGGGCATTACCGTGTCTCCCAAGCGAAAATTTTGTATCGTGAAAATTTGGATGTCGGGGCGCGAGTTCCAGGACCCAAGCATCATCACGACCGCCATTCCTGGGCTGTCGCCCCAGGGATGCTTGTTCAAAAAATTCGACCCCGAGTATTAAATTTATCGGATTTTGTTTTCTATGTTTTTTCTTTTTATTTATTTTTCGTTTTTGTCAAAAAACAAGTTAAAGCAAAACGGCATAGATAGATAGATAATAAGCATGTTTTCCGTTTCCAACAATTACGCCGAGTACGAGTCTCAAACCGATTATGAGGTCAAGTTTCCGAATGTCGCTCGGCAAGAATTAGAAGTGCGAAACGCACGTATTTTGGAGATTGCCAAGGAAAAAAAATATAAAATCTTGGACAGCGATTGTGACGACGACAATCAGTATTTTTACGACATGGAGGCGAAAATGGTCTATGAAGTATTGTCGTTGGACGAGTACGACAAGGACGATGTTGATGAGCATCATTCCAATTGTGTGTCCGTGAATACCTACAAGGCGCAAATAACCAATCCCACGTTTACCCCCATGGAGGATAAAAAAGAAATGAACCACTTACTGGCCCTCAATGCCATTATTTAGTTGCGATTAACCGAAATTATTGCTTCCCACATAATGAAATCCGTCGGACTCCATGATGTTTTGCAGCTGCTTGTAATTCATGTTTTTATTGGAAAATGAAATCTTGGGAAAGAGTGTGGGTCTGGCAAAGACGTCAAAGATATTGTAAATCCGCTGAAACTCTTGGTTGCTCGGCGCATACTGCGGATTGTTTTCCATAAAGCCCTTGTAGAAACCCGTGTTGTTCCACGACGAATCATTCTTGTATAGCCGAAACTGCTCCATCACGTGATGGATGGTGGGGTTATTCTTCTGGCCGCAGTTGTAGTCGTTGGGGGCCAACGCGCACACCTGCCGAAATTCGTCCTGCGACATGTCCAGCTTTTTCAGCACGCTCGTCACGTTAATCCAGCAGACGGTTTTATCCTCTAAATTCAGGTTGCGATACACGTTGGCGCATCCGTACGCCAGCATGTCCGTGTCGTCGCTAAAACACCCGCATGCCTTGGTTGTCAGGGAAATATGGGCGCAAATCTCGTCCGCCTCTTCCTCTGCGTCCAGGCACGTGAATCCAAACGAAACAATCAACTGCTTAATTTTCGCAATCTGGGCGTCCGTGACGCGCACAATCTGCCGCTTCAGCGTCTGCAGCTTGGCGTCGCTAATCACCTTGTCCAAATTTAAGGCATCGTTGCGAATCTCCTGAAAAGCTTGGTTTCTATTTTCCTTGCGCTGCTTGCGCATGTCCGTTTTGTTGTTTGTGACACTTTTATTGGGACCGCTGCGATTGTCAAACACGAAAATGGGCACCATCTCGTTCATCCTAAACAAGAGGCACATTTTGTACATATTTTCCATCAGAGAGCCGTTGGCGGCACACAGAAAGGTATACAAATAAATCTGCACGTCAATGACAATCTTTTTCTTTTTTAGGACGGACAGGGGCTGCGTACTAATGCAGTCGCTGCAGTGCTTGTTTATATACATGTTTAGCTGTAAAATTCCCATGTTTATGTGTTTTTCAACTATATTGTGTTTGGTCGTGGTCGGAATTATATTTCATTTTTATTTTTAATTATTTGGTTGAAAATAAATAAAGAAAAAATGAAATATAAAAGGTTGGAACGATAATCCTTGTAATAGATGAACAAGCATGGCTGCTATACTCCCGCTGTGCATTTTCGCACCATTCTCTGCAACATGTTGGGACAGGGCACCTTTAACAATTCGGCGAATGTAAAGATATTGGACCAAATCAAACAGGAATGTGCGGACGACGACAACAATATGGAAACATGGTCCGTGCGGCATGTTGCACGCGCAATCCGAAAACTGGGGCTGGCTAGATACCTCATGTACAAGCACGAGATATTTTACATTGTCACTGGAAAACCTAGGCCAGCCGCCACGGCAGAACAAGAAAGGGAAATGACGGATTACTTTGAGACGCACGAGAGCGACTATATGGTCGGAAACAATTATTATAAATTTGAAGATATTGTAAAAGACGTGGACGAAAAGCTGGGGTTCAATGTTTTTGTAAATGTATAATGGATTTATTTGATTATTTTGAGCATCATTTTTTATATTTGTTTGTTAGGTGGACGAAATAAGATTAAGATATCGGTAAAAGATAAGATATACGAACAAATAAAAAGAAACCATGTTTACCCGATTCTACGACGACCCGTGCCGCATTGAAAAATACAACCAGATTGCTACTGGGACGGGCCGATACATGCTGGACGTGCCTGGCAACGGTGCCAAGCCGTTTTACATGGAAGACCCGCAAATCATTCCGCAAAAGTGGGCTGGCAACCTGTGGACGCACAGCACCGACATTCAGAGCTCGCTAATGGGTTTAGATCGCACCGTAAACCGCGACTGTCTCCAGACGACTAGCCCTGAATCTACTGGGTTTGGTTCTGGTTCACAAGGACCCGAAGGGCGCCTTTTGGGACCCAAAGGGCATCCAAAAGGTTCAGAGTGCGGCCGCACACAGAAACCCGAGATTATCGCGCGTCCCATCCAGTACCCGACCAGCCGTGCTTTAACCACCGACCAGCCGCGCGCCACTAACCCCGCGTGGACCGCGCGCGATTTAGACCAAAGTTACCGCATGCCGCTGCAACACAATCCGCAAACAGATGCTCGGATTTTCCAGCCGTTTCAGTACGACGTGAGTAGCCGCATCGCCGAGAAAGACGGGTTTGTTCGCCAGTCGTTTTGTGTGCCCACCGATACTTTCGGGTACGACCTTCCTTCTGAAACCATGACCCAGCACCCAAATACACGTCCGAATTTTTCCGCGTCCAACCAAAAAATATGATTGAGTTTTGTTTGTTCTTGTTTATTTTGATTTTTAATATTCGGTAATTTTTTTATTATAGCTTGTGTAATAATCATAATATTTCAACGTTGCTTTCCATGATTTTTTCGCGTGTGGTCCTTAAATGCGGCAAATCTTGGGGACATGTGCACTCGTCCGTGTTTTCGCACAAGCGGCATTTTATATAGTTGTTGCGATTGTTCATTGTTTTTCTTCTCTTTAATAAATTGGTGCAGACCAGCATTGGCTCGGCACTTTCGCAAAATAAGAATAATGGGTGCATCCGATGCCTTGTACAAAAACAACTTGGTCATTTTCTTTTGTTGACTTTTTATTCCTTCTTGTACATTTGTAAAAAATAATTCTAATTCATTTTTACAAATAATAAATAATATTGATAGTAATAAGCAAGCGAACTAACAAAATGACCAACGTAGGAAGTTATTTTGCACCAACTGGAGGAGGTGGAGGCTGGTCCAAGGGAAGCATCAGCGGCCAGTACATCCCTGGCATTTCCAGCAATATATTAGCCACCAACGCCGCCACGGGAAAAGTCGGCATCCGTCTGGGTGGCGGCATCCGCGGCATCATGCCCCAGCACGTGATTGACCAAGACGGCGGCGACACCTATGCGCGCACCCGCTTCGTGCTTCGCGACGCCTGGAACACGACCCGCTATGCGGGCCAAGACGGCACTTTAAACAAACGCATCATCACGCCGTTTCGCGCCGTCAACAACGCGGGCGATTTATTGAGCAGAAAAAGCTATTCGTGCGGCGGGAATTGCCAGACGTTTCAGAGCCGACCTGGGATGTTTGGTCTAAGGGGAGCATTTGGCGCGATTCACAGCAACTGCGACGAGACCTTGGTGCCTGCTGCTGCATGCAACGTGAAATACGTGTATGACGGGTCGGATTATACGCGGTATGTGAAGCTGCGCGCGACCAACCGCAACTACAACGACCGCTCGAATGGCGGCGACGATTTCAGCGCGTCGCAGTCGGCGGCCAGAGCGATTCGCAGGTATTAAGCGCGGCGAACACTGCGAACACGGTGTATCTATCGTATCCTATAAATAATAAAATTTCAAGAATTTATTATTTAATTTTACCAAATAATAAAAAACAACTTAAACAGATAATTGAATTATAATTAATGGATAAAATGGAGAAAGCCTCATTGGAAAAACGGTAAAGGAAGTAAAAGGCAAGGGCATGAATGTTAGAGTGGTTCAAATAGATGGAAAATCTTTGACCGTTTTTTTCAAATTATTGTCCAACCAGATACAATTTGGTTGTGGTAAATGGTATCATAACACAAATAAAGTCAATGGGTTAGCATCAACCACGAGTCATTACACTTAAAAAATCGTGCATAATATGTTTCACTTGGTCGGTCTTGGCCTTACGAGCCATTACATGTTTCACTTGGTCGGCCTTGGCCTTAGTCGACGTTTCACTCAACCCCAGTGCGTCAGTCGTGCGGTCGCCATCATTATTAATAAAGTGCAGCCGTACAGCAAAAGGCTTTTGGGGAAAGAAAACATGGGGCTCATCAGCAAAAACCAAACGATGGAGCTATAGAGGAATTCCTGGTTGCTGCCGCCAAACATGCTCTTAGCCGAAATAAACGTGCCGTAAAAGTAATCCACGACGACGCGGGCGACCAGGACGCCAAACACGACCTTGAACGGAATGGCAGACACTTTGAAATTCTTAAGGCCGTTTTGCACCAAGGCGTACAGGGCCGCGCCGCCCAGGCCCGAAACCAGGTCCAAATAAAGCATGTTTTTGTCGTACAGCGAATCCATGGCCGTCATTTTCATCATGTCCATCATTGTTGGTTATTGTATGATGCCAATATTTTTCTCAATAACACCCAAAAAGAAAAAAATGAATATAAAGGTTGGTTAAAAAGCTATTCAATTATTATATCAAATATAATGAGTGTCTCTTTCGAATGCCAAATATGCTGCGACGACTTTACGTACAATCCTTTACGCATCACGCGTAAAACAGTCAGGCCGTGTACGTGTCCTAAATGCGATTATGTCGTATGCAAGCAGTGTCAGACTACGTATTCCAAGGGCGAATGCTCCAACTGTCATTTTGAGTTTTCGCGGTCCTTTATCGCCGAAACGCTGGGCACCGATTTCTACAAAGACATTGTCGTGCCTGGTATCATTCGAGAACTCATGGTGGAGCAAAAGGTCAATCTGGAAACCGTGGACGTCAAGGCGACGGTCGAATGGCTCAAAGCCTGCGAAGATATTCGCAAAAACAGCCGCTTTGGACGAAAACAAGTTTTCCCGACCAAGCCCGTTTCCACTGGCTCAGTATTGGTTGCCAAGTATTTGTGTCCCATTGGCGATTGTCGTGGACTCATTTTGGGCGATACTTGCAACGTGTGCGAACGCTTGTGTTGCATCCACTGCCATGAAGAAAAGAAAAAAGACGCGGAACATGTTTGTTCGGAAGATGCCATGTTGGTAATTCGTGAATCCAAAGCTTGTCCCAAGTGTTTTACACCCTTGGTAATTTAAAACGGAACAAAATGTCCGTAAAAAATAAAAATTAACAAGGGTGTAATGGCGAATCACACGCTTTTGGACGCTTATCACTAGTGGTAATTGTGGTCTTATGTATGCTAGATAAAAATATATTTTATTATGTAATAAATTATATTTTTGGGAGTGTTTTGCCTCATTTTTCTTTTTAGTCGGTGTAATTTATTCCAATAAATTAATAATTTCATTTATATTTTTTTCTGCTTCTTCGCTTATAATTTTACTACATAAATGATGTGCTGAATCATTCAATGGTTTTAATATATAAAAATCAATTTGAATATCTAAATAACATTTGTTATATTTATAAATACCAAATCTACTTTTCTCCTTTTCAGTTGTATGATTCTTCATTACTATATACATAAATTCATTTGTGTTGATTTCTTCACATAATATTTTATTTTTATTTGATTCCTGTTTAACATTAGATATATGTGTACTAATACCTTGTAGTAAAGAATCCATCGCACTCGGTATATTACCCATATAAACGCTAATGGCTACTTTACAAGCATTTATAATTTTTCCAACTTCTATTTCCAATTTATATGTTTTTTCTATTGTATGAATATTATGTACACTGATTTTAGTAAACTTTGGTTTAACAAGTTCGGGATTTTTTCGAATAACATAGTTTTCTAATGCTTTAAACTTCTCACTTCCTGCATTAGCATCATGACGAAAAAGTTGTATTCCAAATGGACCTACTAAATCAATAGTACTTATACAATCTTTTATCCAAAGATTTTCACGGTGTATAGTTAGACACTCGGGGCATTTTTTTATATAAAACTCACCCTTTCCATCACCTTTAAATTCTGATCCTCTATAATTCCAACATTGTTTTTCATCTAAACAAAAAAAACAAGTCTTACTTTTAATTAATTCTTCAATTGTTAAGGCAATTTTTTTTTCATAAATGTCACCTTTTTTATATGCTTCAATAAATGAAATAATTTCATTTTTTATACATAAATTAAAATCTGTCATATATATATATGAATATTTAAATATTTTAATTCTCACACAAATATGAATTAAATAATACTCAACCGCACATAATTTATAATTATCACCATTATATGTGGGTATTATATTACATTTACTAAATTATTCGGCGTTTGAAATGTTAAAAGGTGTAACAAATTGAAATGACTTAAATATGTTGTTCCATTTTAAATTACCAATGGTGTAAACTAGTTCAACATGGTGGTGGGTGCGATGCAATGCGATGCACGGGCTGCGGAACTCGGTTTGACTGGAAAACCATGTTGGTACAAGAAAGCAATTCAAATACTCATTATGCAAGTAAAGATTTGTTTGGCTTGGTTCAACCTTCTGAAAAAAACGATGCAACTACCAATTTTTGTATCTTTTCCAATATGTTTGACCGAGTTCCTCGAGATGCGTTAGAGCGATACAGCAATGATAGTCGAGATGCCGTTGGCGCCGATGCGTATATTGAATGTCCTCCCCAGCTGCTCCGCCTTTTATACGGAGTGACTCGTGCGGTCCGTTCGTGTAAGCAACGCATGTTTAAAGAAGAAACGTTGGCGGTTGAGTGGCAACGCCGCGCCCACGACTTGCGGGTACAGTACCTCATGCAAAAGATTAGTGAAAAAGTCTGGGAGCAACGCGTGTACTTTTATTATACACAATACCATGCCCACATGCTTCACGCGGGAATTGTAAATATTTATCTGTCCATTACCGACGGATTTCAAAGCGAGGTGCGAGAATGCATTCAAACCAATGCGGATCCATTCACGCCCAAGCCCTTGATGCGGTAACACGGCACGGGTTTCGGCACGAATTTATTGTCGATGCGCATCACAGAAAACACGCGCGACCCGTCGATGCCTTCCAGGCGTGAGCCCAAAGGGACGTCTTTGCGAGTCCGACCTACGAGTACAAGTTTAGCTGTCCTCAACGTCAAACATGCATTTTTGTTTGCAAAACGTGCAAGCATACCATTCGACACAATATAGAATAAATTGAATAAAATAAAAAAAGAGTGAAATGGTAAAGTAAAGCGCATATTTTATTTTTTATTTCACATCAGTCAGTCAGTCATTCATTTTTTCGTCCTTGATTTTCACCATGTTCATCTTTGATGTGGCACATGAACCAAAAGTGCGGCGGTGCCACTGCGTAATGCCGTGCTCCCGCATTCCGTCCATGTGTGCCTTGGTGCCGTATCCCTTGTTGGTTCCCAGGCTATATAGTTCGTTCAGCTCTGGATAGGTTTCGCACAGCTCTGCAATATACTGGTCGCGGTGCCATTTGGCCAAAATAGAGGCGGCCGCAATGCAGCAATAAGTGTTGTCCCCGCTGACCACCGTGGTGAATTCCATCAGATTGGTGGGGGAATTCGGGTTTTTCATCGGCTTGAAACAGTTGCCGTCAATAAGCAGATGCGGGGTTTGTTTTTCTTCTTTTGTTTTTGTAAAATCGTTGTACTTTCCGTTAAACTTTCCGTTAAACTTATGCATGGCCTCGCCAATTGCGTCCCGCATCGACGCCTGGGTCGCCTGCAAGATATTGATTTCGTCAATCGCCTTTTCGTCGCGGTATCCGATTCCCCACGCCACGGCGTTTTCCATGATGTACAGCGCCGCCGCCTCTAGCTTTTTTGCCGAGGTGAATTTCTTGCTGTCTTTCATCAGAGCATAATTAAAAGGCTCTTCGTCCTTATCATCGTCGTCATCTTTATCATTTATATTTGGCTCGAATTTCTTTGTCATTTCATTTATCAAGGGCAACACCACTGCTCCCGCGTATACGCGTCCAAACATGGGTCCGCGCCCCACTTCGTCCACTCCCATTTCGTATCGGGTCGGGTCTTGTAAGAAATGCGTCTCTAGTGGCATGATGGTCGCGGACTTTATCTATTTTCTTGATGTGGTTTAAAATTCATTTTTATTCTTTTCTTTATTCCTTTCTTTATTAAAAAATGATTTGTTAGTTACCCCCAATACAATACAGTCCATGCAGTTTGTTCAAAACAAAGAAGAAAGGGAAAAAGAAGGAAAAAAGGACGAGGTCGAGGTCGAGGGCCATTCCAATTATTTGGCTGACCGAAACGCCCACGAACGCGACGCCTTTATTCGCTTTTACGAGGTCGGCCACCGCTACGACATTAGCATTTGCCCAGGCGACAAAACCAAGTACACTTCCGTCACCACGTGGAACCACGGCCACTTTCCAACATTCGACGCCGACCAGGTCATTCGCAACATGATGCGCGGCCGCAAGTGGAACGCGAGCAACAAATACTGGGGAAAAACCGCCGACCAAATCAAGGCCCAGTGGGCCCAAAACGGCGCCACCGTTTCCGCTGCGGGCACCGAGATGCATTTCCAGATTGAATGTTTCATGAACACTCTTGTGGATTCGAATGTAGGAGACGGCGTGACCCATGCCGATTTATTGGCCCATTATTCTGCCCGTTCGGACAATTTAAAACCTCGCTCGAACGCTTGTCAAAGCGACGAGTGGTCCTTCTTTCTGCAGTTTGTGCGCGATTTTCCCGACATGAAGCCATACCGCACCGAATGGACCGTGTTTGACGAAACCGTAAAAGTAGCGGGGTCGATTGATATGGTGTATCAAAATATGGACGACGGAACGCTGTCCATTTACGACTGGAAACGATGCAAAGATATTACGCCCGAGAATCCGTGGGCCAAATACGCGACCAATCCAATCTTGGATCACATTCCCGACACGAATTTTTGGCATTATACGCTGCAGCTAAACACGTACAAACAAATCCTGGAGCGAAAATACGGGGTGCGAATCAGGGATTTGGTGCTGGTGCGGCTGCATCCCGACAATCCCGACCAAACCTACGAGCTGATTGACGTGCCCATCCTGTCGCGCGAAATGAACGAGTTGTTTGACCTAAAACGCGACGAGATTTTGCAAAAGGAAAAGAAGCAATGAAAGCAAAAAAATGAAATAAAAACTATTCCGTTGGTATAACAAGAAGGTTTATTAGATAAAACCATGATTATTCCCGTCAAGTGTTTTACCTGCGGCGAAGTGCTGGCCGACAAGTATCGCTACTACGTGGCCGAAGTGAAAAAGAGAAAGCAGCACGTCGGGGCATCGGCCCAGACCGAGTATTTAACCACGGAAATGCACGGCAAGACAATCGAGGGGCAAGTGCTGGACGAACTGGACCTGGTCAAGCCGTGCTGCCGACGCCACATGCTGACCCACGTGGATGTGTTGTAGTTTGTTGTTTGTTTTGTTGGTATGATTGTTTTTTTTATTTGAAAAATGAAATTTATCTTATTGTGTTGGCTTATTAATAACCATGTTGGACGTGGAATTGCCACTATGTTTGATTGATTGGGTTAAAAAAGCAAATAAAATAGATTTGAATACATTGTCTCGAATAAAAGAGGAGGCGAGACATAATTTATACAATAATAATCTCATTCAAACGGATGAGGTTAATTTTCAGATTTCTTATTCTAAAAAAGCAAGACGGATGCTAGAAAATGGTCGGGGCAAAACCATACCTTGGAAAATAATATCTTACAATTCATCCAAAGATGCGATTTGGTTGCTCAAACATAATCCGAACAAAATCGATTGGTATAATTTGTGCCGCAATACATCTGAAGATGCCATGCATTTACTGGCTGAAAACCAAGACCAAATCAATTGGTATAATTTGTGCAGAAATATATCTAAAGGTGCAATGCAGTTGTTGGCTGAAAATCAAGATAAAATTAGTTGGTATTGGTTGTCAAGAAATCCATCAAGTCATGCAATGCAGTTGTTGGAAAACAATCAAGATAAAATTATTTGGGAAAATTTGTTTTTCAATCCATTCATTATTGTGTATGATTACGAAACAATGCAAAAGAATTGTTTGCGATTTAAAGAAGAACTAATGAAGGAGCGATTTCACCCTCGCAATTTAGCCAAGTTTAGTGATTGGGGCATTGATGGTTTTGATTCAGATGATGAAGACAAAGACTATTAAACACAACTTGGTCACTATAATAAGGGTTATGGAAGTAAAGACAAAGGCATTTTTTGTTTACTTGTTGGTCTCGTGCGATAAAAAATCCACGTATGTAGGCGCGTCCGTCGACGTGGACCATCGACTCCGCCAACACAACGGCGAACTCGCGGGCGGCGCGCGCGCCACCAAGACCAAGCTGCCCCTGGGAAAGTGGGAGCGCGTCTTGTATGTATCCAACTTCCCCACGTGGCAGGCCGCGTTGCAGTTTGAGTGGAGGTGGAAGCAAATTACGCGCAAAACCAAAACTGGGGGTAAAAAAACAACTCCAGTCGTTCGGCGTTTAATAGCCTTGCATACTTTGCTCGGTCTAACACAAAGCACTAGCAAGGCCGTGCCGTACGAAGAATGGGAGAATCCGCCCCTGATACATTATGAAGCCAGTTGCAACGACGGAGAGGCAGAGCTTTTTTACATAACATTGCATGATTGATTATTAAGTTACGATTAATTCGCCCTTATTCGTCGCGTTGTATGTATAGCGCGTTTAATTTGTAAATCCAGTCGCACAGTCTGGCCAATGCATCAAAGGCGAATTCGTCAGCCAACCGACGGATGCTTTCCAAACGTTCCTTGGTGATGTCCAAGGCAAAATCATTCCGATACAGGTATTTCAGCAAAATATCCACGACGCCGAAATCGGATACCTGCATGGTGACCGAGGTCGCGTGACTAAACCCCGAATCCAATAGGTGCAAGAAATACTCGGAATTTAAAACGAGGGAATGTACGGGATATGTTTTGCCAAGCTCCGTGTCGCCAAGCTCCGTGTCGCCAAGCTCCGTGTCGCCAAGCTCCGTGTCGCCAAGCTCCGTGTCGCCAAGCTCCCCAGTTAACGTAGCAATAATTGTAAAATCGGTCGCATACGCACCTGTTTCCACCTTTTCTCCCGTCTGAATATATTTTTCGTACAGGTGTTTGTTGACGATATTTGCGTTTACATTGAGTCCACACTCACTCTTTATTTTGTCTTGAATGATGTGTGATTGCACTGCTTCTTCTTTCAACAACTTGCAGTATTCATCCAAAAACACATCCGTGTGGTCCTGTTTCGAATCAAAATGGCTGTTTAACGATGCAAACAATTTAATGGAATCATTTTTATAATGGGTTTTCAAATTATTCATTGCATTAGCATGACCCTTGCCAATGGCCATGAGATAGTATTTTTCCATTTCCGCATAGTTTTTGGTTACTTGTTTGTGATAATAACCCAAATTATAGATTGCAGATGCATCACCCAATTCAATGGCCATGAGATAGTATTTTTCCATTTCCGCATAGTTTTTGGTTACGGTGTGGTGATACACTCCCAAATTATTCATTGCATCAGCATTTCCCTTGCCAATGGCCATGAGATAGTATTTTTCCATTTCCGCATAGTTTTTGGTTACTTGTTTGTGATACACTCCCAAATTATACATTGCATATGCATTTCCCAATTCAATGGCCATGAGATAGTATTTTTCCATTTCCGCATAGTTTTTGGTTACGGTGTGGTGATAGATGCCACATATGTTTAATTTTATTGCATCGGGCGAAATAGAGTTCAACAATTTGTCGTCGGTGTCTTTTCCGTCGAATACATTTATGATATAGTCTGTATAACCCTCATATTTAATGTCGGTAAATAAAATGCCGTATTTCTGTTTAATCTCTTGCAGCGTTTCAAACATGTTAGTAAATGGGATGGGATGATTTTATTCCGTTTGAAGGAATTATGGTGACCATTATATTTCATTTTTACAACACGACGGTTAATAATAAAAAAATATTGCGTTAATTTAGCAATAACCACCATGGGAAAGACAAACGCCTGGATTAATTTCGCCAAGAAAACGTACGCCGACATGAAGCGCACCAACAAAAACGTGTCGTACAGCGATGCCCTAAAGGTAGCGGGCAAGAAGTGGAAGAGCCAGAAGCGCGGAGGAGCCGCCACAGGCGTTGCCGACAATGCCGCCACCGTTGGAGGAGATAATTACGAAAAGGACGCGGTCATTAAACATAGTGCCGACGAATTGGACGCCGACGCCGACATGGTGCGTGCGTCGGCTAGTGGCGGCAAGAGACGTAAGAGACGTCGCACTAAACGTAGAGGTGGCAAGTGCGGTATCGGCGGCAAGAGACGCAAGAGTACTAAAAGACGTCGCCGACGTTGAGCGAAAAAAGACATTGAAATAAAACAAAAAAAATGAAAATAAACATGGCTTCGACTCGGAACCGTAATATATGAATAAACAAACACAATGCTGTTGTATTTGTTTAGAAACATGTGATGATGATATTCACCAATTTTCGTGTTGCGTCGGGGTCATGCACCTGGCTTGCTTTGCAATCTTTCGAAAAAGTAAAACCGCGAATTTCTGTCCCTATTGTCGGCGAAAAACTCCCAGCCAAGGGATTCATCGACTTATTTATGACAACGACGAAGACGAAACTGTTGTATTTAATAGTATTTTAGATTTCATGTAATTTTTTACTTGCGTTTCTTGCGTTTGTTTGTCTTACGTTTTCGCTTGGTTATTTTCCTTCTTTTTTTGCGTTTGTTTGTCTTGCGTTTCCGCTTGTTGCTTTTCTTTTTATTTCGACGAGACCCTCCGCCAAAATCGGTCAAACTGCCATCGTTCTTTTTCTTTCGCATGAAATTTTTTTCCAGCCATTCGTCGCTTGGTTTGTATGTTAAACGAGGCCGAGTTATTTTCTGGCGTGGTGTCGCACTCTGGCGTGGTGTCGCACTCTGGCGTGGTGTCGCACTCTGGCGTGGCGGTGCATCGTGCTTTTGTTGGCGACATTGCTCCAATTGTTGTTCCAATTGTTCAACGCGGTTGCAGCACGAAGCCTCGTATTCGTGCTCTTTTTGGTTTTCCTTTTCGTAATTTTTCATATATTGGTAATATTGTTCATAGGCGTCGTTGCGCGACATTTGCTTATTTATTTATTTATTATACGCAATATTATGGTTAAAATATAGCGATTATATAAATAAAAAACAACATGTCTGTACCCGTGGTTAAAATGCGTCGAAGTATGCCCATATCCGAAGAAAAACAATTCATGACCTTGTTCAAAAAAAACAATAACCAGCTGGCGTCGGCGTTTATCCACATCTACGGAAGCGAGAAACCCATTACGGCGTATTTCCCCGATTGGCAAATGCTGTACGACCTCGGACAAAAAAACGATTTAACCAATGACCAAATGAGCGAACTGCACGAACAATACACCAACATGGCAGGAACATCGGGAGGTAGACGGCGACGCCGCCGTCGTAAAACAAGACGTACACGTAAAATGAAAATGTCAAGGTCAAAAAAAAACAAACGCCGCACTAAGCGATATGCGTCGTTTAAGCGATATGCGTCGTTTAAGCAATACGCGTAATGGTAATGTGTGCATTTTGTTTTGTAGCTGTTTCATTTATTTTGTCGTTTTTCTTATCGTTTTTCTTGTTAAAATCTAAATAGGGAGAACTCGTTTGGTTTTTACCGATCAGCTCATCATCAGTGTGTGCAAATCGTTTGTCATAATGGACGGTCAAAGACCCTGAATTTGTTTGGGTAAAACACGATTCCTTTAATTGTATTGTTAGGTGGGCTCCTGGGTGTACACAAAAGGTAACGAGATAGACGCCGCATGTGGGTAATTCCACTTGTTTGCTTTCGTCTGCATCCAGTTCCACATACACGTTGTAGATGGCTTCTTCTTTTTCTTGGAATGCCGACGACATGGTGCTGCCGTCGGCAAAGGCCAGCGTATCCACGTTGAAGATGTTCGTGGCGGAAATATGGTCGGCATTCAGCACGAAATCCTGGACGGTTTGGTTGAAACAATAGTATAGGCCCGCGTCTTCGAAATACCGCGGGGTCTCGTTGTCCGACATGAGGGGGTAAAACACGGACTGGTTCTGCTCCGATTGTATCTGGGCAATGTGCATCTCGTGGTTGGTTGGTCTTGGTTCTACGTTTGGTTGCGGCTCTGTTTTTGATTGGAATTTGTTTAGGTTTCGTGTGCGCCCGCCGATTTTTCTAAATGATGCCATATTATGTAAATAATATAGTGTATTTTATATTTATATGAATACAGCCAATTTTTATTATATTGGCATCATACTCACATGTTTAGTTATTTGTTACCATTATTTACCATCCGATTTTACCCAAGAAAGCTTTGGCACAAAAATAAAACAAATATATTGCGTAGGCGACAGCATGCTAAACAACGCACGCTACGTGGGTGTGGGCGAGTCCGTGCTGGATTATTTGCAGCTGTTTGGGAAAAAGAATTCGTGCAATTACGTCATGCTGGCAAAAGACGGGGCTCGACTTTCCGACGCGTTTCAGCAGGTGGATGGATTCGAAATTACGCCATCGATATCGAATGGTGATTGCATAGTGATTTCAATCGGGGGAAATGATTTGCTGGCAGGGGCGACCAATATCTTGTCCGAAAATATCTTGTCCGAAAATATCTTGTCCGAAAATATCTTGTCCGAAGATGCGGAAACGCTCTTTCAGCGATTTTTAGATCTGGTGAAAAGTATTCACGTGAAATTCGACAGCACAAATAACAAGACGCAGCTCTTTGTTTTAAATCTTTATTACCCCGCAGCAAAGCCACGATTTCATGGTCGCATTCGGCAGTGGAATGCGTGGCTTGACGAGCATGCGAGTTCGGCGGGATACACGGTGATACACACCGACTCTGTTATTACGGCGGACTCGGACCTTTGTTATAAAATCGAGCCGTCGGCCCAAGGCGGGGAAAAAATAGCGGGCTTGATTGTTGGGGCAACGTGTTGAAAATAGGCAACGTGTTAATAATTGTTTGAGCCAAACACGGAAAATAAATGGACGGATTTAATGTTTTTCGTTTGTCGGCGGCGATTCCTTGCATCGTCGTCTTCGCTGTCGCTACTATTGTTGTTGTTGTCGTTGTTGTTGCCGTAATACTTTTCCTCGTCGGACTCTTCCATGAAGATGGGGGCGCATTCTTCCTCTTCTTCTTTTGTGTTTTCATCGTGGTAATCGTCCAGGTTTTCGATGCACGCACTAACAAAATCGTGAAAATAATTAATCACCTTGGGATGCAGCACTATTTCCTCTTCTTTTTCCTCTTCTTTCTCGGCATCTTTAATGCTTTTGTTAGACTCCGCCTCGTCTTTTTCTTTATCTTCTTTCTCTTCTTCTTTTTCTTTTGTATTGTTGGTATCGTCGTCATCCAACAACAGCCGCTGCACAATGCGTTGAATCTCGTCGCGGTACTGTTGTTTTTTTAGCTGAAACGTGGTTTTCTGGGTCTTTTTCTGTGCGGCTTGGTACTTGGCATACATGCCCTTGTTCATTATGCACTCTAAAGACAGGCGGTCGGCGAAATTCATGTGGATTATATTACGTAAAGAAATTATTTAATTAATAATTCCTATAATAGAATTACGCGAATAAATAATGAATCAAATGTTTAGAGGGTGCATCCACTCGCCACCGTTAACCAATAATAATGACGACGACGACGACGACGACGACGGAAGCAACGAGGCGGTTGCGTCTTTTAATCCTAGGGATGAATACGAATATCGGCAAAACATTGGGACCCAAGAAATCGTTGTGCACGACTTGTTTGTACGTCGCGTTTCCAATTATTCGCAACACTTTCACACTTATTTCGAGTCTAAAATTATGCAAAGTGGTCATGCGATATACACGTTTAAAAGCGGCGACTACGACGGCATCCTGTTTGGTCGGCATTTTCACACGCACCGCTCGCCCAAGGAATTTATCCACCTGTTTATTTACTCCTTTATGCACCTATGCGACACCCTTTGTATTTTACAAAATGAAAACGTGGTGCACGGAAACTTGGATTTATTTGAAAACATTCTGGTGCGAAACGACATGCCAATCATCGCCGACTTTTCTTTGACCCTGGACGGCCTGATGCGCCGCCCCTATTCCGCGTCTATAATCAACGGAATTATTCCGTTGGAGCTGCATTTGATTCGCTACATTTCGCAGCATCGGTTGCAGAGCGTGTCGGACCAAAACGTAGAGGACATTGTGTATGACGTGTATTCCAGCCACGAATTGTTGGATGCCGTTTCGGGAGCAGAGGAAGCGCTGCGGGGCCAGGCTTATTTGATGCGGTTTGTCAACAAGTCTCGGGCCGACATTGAGGCGGTGGTTTTACAAGCATCTAAAACGTGGGACGTGTACATGCTGTGTGCGAATTACTGGAAAATCCTGAAAGAATTTAAAGGGTCCTGTTCCGCCGCGTTTTTGCCGCATGTTAGGCTGTGCGAGAAACTGTTTCGCAACAACATGCAGGTCGACCCAGCGTTGCGTTCTGGGTCGGCGTCGAGTTGCAAAGAACTGATGAAGAAAATATTCAGCACGTATCGATAAATAAAAAATGATTTGAAAAATGATTTAAAAAGAAATGGATTTAAAAAGAAATCATGGGAAATACTGTCGGAACCGTATCTTGGGATAAATCCGAACATGACGATAGTATCCGAGTGTCGTTGCAGGCATTGCAAGAAACATATGGCTTGACAACGCCCGACCCGAATTACATGGAATACGACGGCGATAAACAGAATTATTTTGGTGTAGAAAAACGTGTGTTGTGGACTGACAACGACCAAGTAAAGGCGTTTCTGTACGACGCGACCCAAATAATGACGGCCCAAAAGATGCAAAATATAAAAACCTATTTCACTTACCTGCCAATGTAATTATAAAAGTGCATCATCATTGCTGGGTGTTACAGGAATTTAACAATAAAACACTAATCCATAAATAATATCTTGCGACAATCTTCGTACGACATGCTATTTTTACCAAACACGTCGTATTCGTATTGGATTAATTGCCGTATAAAAGAGGCATTGGGACAAATATGGGGTCTCACATGATAGACTTCTTTCATCGACGTTTGTAGCGTCAGATTGCATTGTTTTATTAAATACGCAATAACAACGGTTGCAGACCGACTAATTCCGCAAATACAATTGACCAACACTGCTCCAGGGTGCTGTTCCATTCGCTCGTCTATTAATTTTGCAATGGTGTCAAAATGTTTGTGCAGGTTAAACGTAACATTGTCTTCTATATCGAAAAAATAAATCTGAATATTTTTCTTGCTCTTTCTGTTATTTATTTTTTTTTTCCATCTTTTGCCACACAAATAATGGTCGTTATATTTTTCTCTGCGATGAACGATTCATTATTGGCATCTGCTATGTCGCCCAAGTATAATTTATCTTCTATTATTTGCGTCATGATTTATATTTATATTTATGTTTGTTTATTATTATATTGATTTATATTAACTATAAAAGCAGCATGAGTTGTTTGTCCAGCACCGCACCCATTAATATCGACCCCGAAACCGTATCTGGGACGTGCGATCTGAAATGCGATTACCAGTTTAATTATACCGACAGCATTTCAACCGTGACTAATCGCGGCGACTACCTTTCTATCAACTACGAGCCCGCCTCTTCCGCACCTGGCGTGCGGTTCAACGCCTACGATTATTCCGTTTCCGAGATTCGGATTTACACGCCGTCTCTGCACACCTTTCGCGGGTTCAAGACCAAGGGCGAGTGCATCATTGTGCACACTTCCGCGTCTGGAAACTCGCCCCTTTTGGTGTGCGTGCCTATTCTCGGGGGGCGCAACTCGTCTGCTGGCTCGCAGTACCTGTCGCGGGTGATTCGGAACGTGGCCAAGACCGCGCCTGTAGACGGCGAATCTACACGTGTTGGCCATTCGTTTGGACTGAACGATTTCGTGCCTGCCGCCCCGTTTTTTTCTTATACGGGGACGCAGCCGTACCAGCCGTGCCAGGGTGAAAATTATTACGTGGTGTTTGAGCCGTCTGTGTCTACAATCGGCATTTCCGACGCGGATTTAGAGACGCTGGGCTCGGTGATTCGCGAAAACGCTTATACCGTGAATGACGCGACGCCTTTCTTTTTTAACGAGGCGGGGGCGACGCAGGGACTCAGTGGCGGCGGGGACGACATTTACATTGATTGCCAACCGGTAGGAGAGTCGGAGGAAACGACCGACGTGGTTTCTTCAGATTCTGGTAGTAATTCAGTCCCTGATATTTTTCAAGGCGACGTGCTAAAATATTTGTTGATGGTACTGCTGTTTATTTGCATGCTGTATGCGTTTATTTTTTTGCTGAATTATTTGGGCAGCAAGGTTGGCAATAAGGTGGGTGGTAGTCTTAGTCTTGTCTAATAAAATAAAAAATTGCAAAAAAAGGTCAACCATAATAATTACAATCCATCAATCAACATGCCATACCTAGTTTACAACGTTTTCACTGACGATGGCGTCATCCTGTATCGCCTGCTTGGAATGGGGTCTTCCGTTCAGAATTCCATGGGTCTTGGTCAACAAGATTTGAATAAGCGCAGTGCTAATGAAGCTAAGGAATACATGACGTTGCACGGACACTCGTTTCAAACAAAAAAGCTGAAAATGATGAATGAATCGCTCATGCTGTCTCGCAAGGAAGTGGAAGCCCGTTGGGGAAGCGACAATCGCGACAATTTGTTTGGATACGTCATTGAAAAGATGGTTCCAAATGTGCCCGTCAAAGACAAGGCTTACAAATTGGCTTGGGTGTAAATATCATTACGAAAAACAAAATAAAAAAACAACTGTAAATATGTTCCTTTGTTTTTTAATAATTTCCTTCAAAATATAAAAATGAATTTAATTATGCTTGATATTATATACATCAACCATAATTGTTATACAACATGGCCTACTTTATTTACAACG
>Ga0233410_10000035_pt1 | contig 42507 bp, 55 predicted proteins | sample Na_anoxic_1_MG_FD_179869 | JGI IMG/M metagenome (GOLD analysis project Ga0233410, IMG submission 179869) | Seawater microbial communities from Saanich Inlet, British Columbia, Canada - Na_anoxic_1_MG | ecosystem: Environmental > Aquatic > Marine > Inlet | place: Canada: British Columbia...
AATGAGTTCCTTATTGAAGGTATTAGCAAGAAAACAGGTAAACCTTACTCTATCCCTAAAGGTATTAACTTTGACGAAACTAACTTTGCTAAAGAGTTAGAAAAACGTTCAGAGGGTAAGCAGCAACCTAAGCAAGAGGTTAAGAAAGAAGCTGCTCCTGTTAAGAAGGAAGAAGCAGCACCTACTACAACTTATGCTGAACCTATGGAATTTGATGAGGAAATGCCTGACGTGCCATTCTAGAGTTAATTAAAACTTAAACAATAAAAAGCCAGTTGATAAGAAATTATCAACTGGCTTTGTTTTATCTATAATATTATTTCTTTTTATTAAACTTACTAACTGCTGCTTGTATCAAAGAATCCCCTTTATTTCCCAAGTAGTAAAACGACAAAACCACCATGAAGGCAGCATTACCTTGCTCTCCGTTGTTCTGTAGTACATCCGCAGACTTCATCATAGCTTCAATTGTGGCTGCATCTGTCATCCAAGGTGCTATTGCAGAGAGAGCCAAGCTACCAACATACTGTGCTGCCCAGACTAATGTAACCACTATAGCAATAAAACGCCTCGCAATTGCACTACCTGATGTTGACTTAAGCCACTCCATATAAACGATATTCCCGTCACGAAGTGCTTTAGCTTTATCCTCTTCCTTTTCCTCGCTACTATAATAGAGCTTATCAATTCCAGAAGAAACGTTATCTATTAATGAAGCTGCTGCTTTGTCTGAACCGAACAATTTACCTATAAAACCTAGCATATTAGAACCTCCTATTATAAGATCAACTCTACGTGGGGAAGATCGTGAAAAGTTTGGTCGCTAGTCTTCAAATCTGAATCCCAATCGCCTCCACATCTTACCTTAATACCAAGTTGTCTTGCACGTTCCTTAACAATACCTATAAACATATACCATCTACCCTTATCCGACCAATCGATAGGGTATAGTCCAGCATCTATCGCTAAGGACGGCTGTGAGTTGTGTTTGCCGTTAGGGTATACAACCGTACTCTTACCTTCTTTAAATACCTTACTCTGGGCCTCCTCGTCTCGGTAGCCACATAAGATTGAAATGTCGTAGTGTTCTATTAAACTATTAAACAATCTTTGTATCTCAGGGTGGCATGTGACCAACCTATCTTTACTGGATTTTCCGTATTTGTAACTCATACTATTAAAACTCCGTTTTGTTAAGCTTACAATTATCAAAATGCCAACGCCCCATTGCACCCCTACCACCTTCTTTCCCGCAGTGAGGACAAACAACTAAAGGTTTCTTCTTACCTTTGTTTGCCAAGCGAATTTTATCTTTTGTCTCTTCTGAAAGGTGTTTTCCTTTGTAAAATCCTGTCTTACCTTTGTGAGAGTTACTCATCTTCGCCCTTGATTCCTTAGAAGGGTGCTTGCCAAAATTGGGATTATTAGCGCCACTCATCTTTTCACTCATTTTTAGTTTAGTGGCTGGTGAGGCTTTCCGTCCAAACAGAGGGGAACTTTTACCTCTTTTACCATACATCGGGTTTAGTTCACCAGACCTTTGTTCACTCATCTTTTCACGAGTTGCTTCAGAAGCTTTCGTACCTCTGTGTGCTTCTCTTATTTTATTTTTTGTGTCTTCTGAAAGGAGGCCATTAGCACCTCCGGTTTTTACATTATAGGTGTCCTCTCTACCTATAAATTCTTCATTTACTATCATCTCTTCTACGTGTTCTATAAGTGCTCTTGAATTTGCCTCTTCGATGACCTTCCTAGTGAATTTAGTTTTTCCGTATTTAGCTACTGCCCTCTTTATCAGTAAACCACTTCCGTAGTATTCTGTTGCTAAGAATTCTTTCTCAGAACTGTGTATACCTACATAAATCTTACCGTTTACTTTGTTCGTTATCTCATAGCAATAGTGTCTCATAACCATCCTTTAGTTAGCATTGTCCCAAGATCCATACGCTCTCCACGGGCTTTGTACGTGCTCTCAGAGACTAACTCTTGTACTTTAAAGAATCTCATAATCTCTCCTTAATTAGTTTCTGTTTCTGGGTAAGGGTATTCTGCTTGAATCTTAAATCGTTCTTCTAAGGCTTTAATTTCAAGATTATCAGCTTGGTCTTCCTCTCCCATTAAACGTTTAATTCGTGCTTCGTTTAAGAGAGGATCAGTACGTTTGGAGTAAGCTGTTTGTCGATTTGCTTTAACTATTGCATGTTGTTCCATTAGTTTAAAATTTTTCATATGTCCTACCCTTATGCTGTTCTCTTCCAACGATATACTGCAATCGATGGTTGAATGTTATTCATTGGAGCACTACTACCTCTATTATCGGTTGTCCCTGAGAATGGATGTGTATGCGCTCCTGCCTGCGGCATTGAAAACCATGAACCATCATCGTTGCTTATCGTCCCTGAATCAAAATCAAACTCTGCATCTTCATTGGCATCTCCTACGAAACGGTTTTGTCCGTTAACAGTATGGTCATGTGCCCCCGCAGAGTCAGTTGTACCAGAGAAATCATGTGGATGTAAGGCTAATTCAGATTCTGTTTGTACGTGCTTGTACTCCCCCTCCGTATCCCCATCTACCCAAGTTTTGGATTCACTTCGGTCATCGGTATACTCTCCAACACCTACTGTAACTAAACCTCTACCGAAGGATTCCCAAGTACCATAACCATACAATGTTGCAGGGTTTGTGCTATCACCTGTTATTTCTATAATAGTGCCAACCCTTAGCTCCATTGCTAACTTAGCTGCAACTATCTGCGTAGGTATTAATTCTTCTGTAATATACTTCAACCAATTAGCCTGATTGTTAAACATATAATTCAATTGTTGATAATTTAAACTTTGTTTACCATACCCTTCATTTGTAACAGGAGAGACAGGGGCTACTTTACTTACAAACCCATCCCCTCCTAGATTATCTGTTGCTATTAATAGTATTGGTTCTGTTGGTGCTGCCATTTATATTCTCCTCAAGGTCTCTAAGAGACTTTAATATTCTATTAAACAAGCTTCGCTTGCTGCTTATGTATTCTTAACTGTCTTTGCTGAGGAATGTATCCAGTTTGTCAACAGCCCTTCAACGGAAGACTCTTTTTCATCTGATAAACCGTTTGAAAACTCTGTCATCTGATACACACCTACTGTAGTTGTTAGCTCATCATCTGTAACACTTATAATGTATTCACCTAAACCTACTGTGTCAGGCTTTGTCCAAGTTTTACGTTGTCCTGTGAGGTCTTGAATAAGCGTATAGTTATCTAACAATGTTGTGGTGTTTGTACTGTCAATAATATCTTTTAAATCAACTAAGTAAAATGGTACTGCATCTGTCTGAGCTGCCCACAAGTTAGTATTGATAGGGAACATCTCTTCAAGCTGCTGAGATACGTCTTTGTCAGATAAACAGTTAGCAGGGATAACAACTTCCATGAAATTATTTGAGTCAGGAACACCCTCCACAAGAGTCATTGTGTAAGTGTTATGAGGCGTTGTTCCATTCAATGAAGTAGTAAGGGTATTACCAACAACACTGAATATATATTCCCCATTTCCAACACCGTCAGGTTTTAGCCAAGTTTGTTTAACCTCCCCTGCATCGTGTATATAAGGAAATATATCCAATACAGTGGTAGTGTTAGATACTTTGATGATTAACGGACTTCTACGTTTAGTTATCAGTGGGTTTTCCCCAAAGAATAATATCTTCATCAACGTAACAATATCAGCCCTGCTTGAACCTGTTGTTTGCCTAAAAGACCTCAACTTAATTAAGGCTTTATATTCTGTGTCAGTCTGGTCATAACGTAGCAAGCCAATACGTTCACCTAACATATCTAGTATCTTACCTGATGCATTATTTAACTGGCGGAGATAGGCTAACTTAATAACCTCCCCGTCCATAGTTTCCCATCGAGTACAATACCATCTAGCCAACCTCTCATAATTCTTCTTAGTTTGTAAGAACTGCGGAAGCTCTGCTACACCGTCATCAACAAAATTAGGATCTAATTGAATATGATTAGCTGCGGGTAAATCACTCATACCTTCTCCTAATTGATTTGTATGATCTCTACACGTTCAGCAGCAAGTCTTGGTAGTTCACTTGGGTCTGGTGTAAAGTCTGTTGGTGTTGCAGGGTAGCTTAGGTCTGTTTCTTCTTTGACCCGCACAACTAACTGTGTGAACCTCTGAGGATTAGCATCAAACACTGCACCAGAAAGTTGCCCAATAAACACAGTACCTCCTACAGGGATGTTACTATTAACTGCTTCCACTGAGTTTTGTATTGCCAATAATTCTGAAGCTGCAAGAGGTATACCATTCAAAGGTTTATACTCTACACGTACAGACATATTTAGATCAGTTCCACGGCTAAATTGAATAACTTCTGTTTTACCATCCTCTGTAGCTATAGTGTAAGAGATATCCCCAATGTACTGATTATTAGCTGGTTGCGTGTCATATAACACTTGAGCAATTTCTTCTGTTTCTCCACCAAAGATAATAGGCTCTACTGAAACAACACCAGCACTGTCTACATTCTTATCTAAGCTTGCACCTACAACTTCATCAATTGCTAAGATAGCTGCTAAGATAGATGGGCGCGTACCACTATGAGGTGCATCTGCTTGTTGTGTTGCTCTTACTGCATAAGCTGCATCTGTCTCTACATCACTTCCACTAAAGAAGTTTTCAATGTTTGTGACAGAGACATAGCCATCTGGTGTTGGTAGGATTGAGTTGATGTTATTAGCTGCTAAGGGATTATACCCTGTTTCAGTAGCTAACACACTATGCTCAGAGAAACGATTACCAATACGATTAACACCGAATTTTAGTTTGAAAGTTTCTTCTGTACCAACTAACACATACTCAGTTTCCCCATCTACAACAACTGGTGTGAAGCCTACGTAGAAGCTAACCTCTCCAGCCGTAGAGTTTACGATAATATTTGTTGTATCATTGGGGATTGCTAAATCAAAGAAGGATTTCAAGTTGTTAAAAAATGTTAGCTTATCTGCATCATCATTCGAAACTAGTGCGTATGTTGCACTGCTAATTAAATTATCAGCATTTGTAACTGTAAATGTGTAAGTACCTGTAGCTAATGTACCCCCTTCAATCTTATACCCTTTAACAAAGTCACTCATTGTCCGAGAGGTTTCTGCTACATATTGTGCACCTGCAATAGAACTAAAAGTGACACCTGCAACAATCTCATCAATATTCTCAGAAGTGGAGTCTGTTTCTACAATTGCTGCTCCAGTACCAAATGTTGCTGCATTACGAGGAATGCCTTGGTAAGCGTACAGTTCATCAAGGAACTCACCTTCTGCTCCGTTAAGAGTTTGAGAGTTGTAAGTTGCTTCTAATTGTTGCCATGATTTAAACTCTCGTCCAGCTTGCATCTTTGCTAATATACCAGCTACAGAGTTATCACCTACGTTGATTTCGTTTCCAAAATAATCTTTTAAATCTTGTTGAATGCTTTCTATAATTTCTGTAAGATTGGGACGATAAAAACCCCACTCATTACTTATTCCCCACGGTGTTGGCATTTGTTGTCTCCAAATAAAACTTAATAAAACATTATACCATGAAACGAGGGTAGTTATAAGGGAAGGAGGATTATAGGAAATAAGACTGAACCTTTGAGGAATATTAACGCCAGAGCAACGCGCAGACATAGAGCTAGATAAATATGCAGCATTGCTAGTGTGGCAGCTTAAACACGCTAAGATAGGCCGCTACGATGTTAAATCGGCCATTGATAGCGCCGATGAAGATAGCCGTGAAATGCTTAGAGGTGCGATAAATAAATATAGGGGTATGAGATGATAAAACTAACACTTCCGATTTATGGAGTGGTTTCCGCAAAGAATCCCAATAAGTCGCTGACATTGAATTGGTATAGAAACGCGCATTATCAATCAGCTAACTCTGCTAAAAAGAGATTTAAAAAGATGATTTTGCCGCAACTGCTATCGCTTGATGCTATAGAGCCGCCAATTAAGATTAGGTATAAATATTATGCAAAACGCAAAGGGACTGACCTAGATAATTTCTGTTCTGTGTCGCGGAAATTCTTTCAAGATGCCTTAGTCGAAGCTGGATTGATTGAGGATGATAATTGCGATTTTATAGTTAAATCAAGCGAAGAATACGCGGGAATTGACAGGCAAAACCCGCGCATTGAAGTTTTTATTGAGCAGTTAGATTGAAAGCAAAAAGGCGGCTCGATAAGCGATCCGCAGAGGATTGGTTATCCGATATTGAAATCAGAGATCACAGTCGGCCTGACATTAGTCCCTTGTATAGAAAGATTTGCCGCGCCATTCCCTGATCCTTGGCAACCTAGAGCTACAACGTTTGCGCAATCACTATCGACTTTAACCCCATTGCTCCCGCTGTCGTGTCCCTGTACATTTGACAGGCTAATATTTGAGCATGTTGACGCTCTAAATCCGTCATACGCAGCACCTCTGCATATTACATTAGACGCGTTAACTACTAAACAACTGGACAATCTTACTCCGTCACTCCCTCCGTCAGTTGTCCAGTTGCTTAGGTTCACATCCTTGCAGTTACGTGCATACAACATTCTGCCTGCTGTAGTTGATCCACTAACAGCAACATTGCTAATGTTAATGTCAGTAACAGTGTTAGGGCTTGCTGCTGAATTTGCATAAATCATGTGAGCGTCACTATTTGATTGCGTGTTAAAGGTGCCGCCAACCAGTGAAGATATATTAAGTCTGAATGTATCAGGCCCGGTCTTAATTAATCCACCGCCAATGTCAGCAAAATTCACACAGTCAACATTTATATTGCTTGTCCCTAGTAACTCTATCGCGTGAACTTTGCCGAGTGGGGACATTGACAGGTCTTGGTTTGTACGTGTTAGATTTAGGTTTTCTAGGTTTATAGACGATGTTGTTGCATAAACACCTGGCCCGTCGCCATAATCAATCACAATATTGCCACCAGATACTTTAGTTGCGGATGTACTTATTGCGATTCCTTTGTAAGATGCAATAGACAGAGTTGAAAATGCAACATTTGAGTCTGCCACTGCAAATGCAGAACCACCATTTCCGCCGCCTAAGTCCCACTTGGCCTCCTGAATATTACAAGCAGTTATAGTTTTCGGTGTAGACCATGTAACGTCTGTTTGATCTAAGATGTTAGTAGGTGCATCACCGTTAGCAAATCCGATCTTTATCGTACCAAGCGCCCCATTGGCCACAGTGCCCCCAAAGAACCCGACAGGTGTTTTACCTGCTGCTGTTACGTTGATATTACTAAATAATGAGTCCTTTGAACCAGTTAACACCTTAACTGCATCTTTGCCTGAATATCGAATAAATACGCCCGAAACAACAGACTTACCCCTGTTAGATCCGCTGATGTAAATTGTTGAATCAGTTGATTGCCTCACATAAATATCACTTACGATGGTGTCGTCACATGCCGTAACGATAAGGCCACCACGAGTAGCTAGGCGAATATCACCTATTAAATTTACTCGCTGGCGTGTCATTACAATGCGAGCAAAATCACCATCAACACAGTTACCCCTTATTAGATCCCAGTAACAATCATCAAGATTTATATCTCTATTATTAGCAGTAGCAAACTCTTTAATGCCTCCCCCAACAGTATTGATAAAGTTACACGACTTGTACATAACATTTGTGCTGTTCTGGTGAACGACAAGTTTTACAGGTCTTGTTAATCCCACACTTGCTTCGTTACCAGTCGCGTCAGTGTTGGGCCATTTTGCAAAATCCAAAACCCCTGCGTTACCGTTTAATGTCATGCCCTCATATAGTATATCGTCAGCATTGACAGCATTAACGAGAAGTGACTTCCCTGTGCCACTTGTCATGAATCCGTCCGAGCAGTAAATCCCGCCAGTGCGCAGAAAATTAAATCTAGCACCAGAAGGGACGCCCACTTCCGCATCTATCTCGAAATGTCTATGTGATATAATATGCACACCATCCTCTAGCATCTGCTGAAACACTGGTGCGTTTTTTGTTTTATCTGATTCTGATGCTCCCAATTTAATTGGATCGACATACCCGCTATACTGGCGCAGCGAGAGAGCAAGGGTTGCTATTCCTACGCACTGCACTATATTTTTTCCGTTCGTTGATACTGTTAGTGCTAATACAACATCAAAAATACCGTCCGCCCTGTCAGTAATGCGTATTGAGTCGCCCAATTTAATATCCGTTGATTCGACAGCTTCTGCAATCGTCATTTTTAGATCTGCCACCCCCTGCGTAACCATGGTGTATTTTGAAGGGCTAGAAACATCAGTCTCAAGCTGATCACCTACAACCGAAATAATCACCTCACCAGTGCCAACGGCAGCAGGCAAGCCCCAAGTAGTTTGGTCAACAGGATTATACAAATACTTTGCATCTACTGTTATTACCTGCCCTGCAACGCCGTTTAAAACAGCCTCACGCGGTACGTTTAGCGCTAGAGCGATTGATTTTAAAGCATCTGTTTTCTCTGAGTCCAAATACTCAAAATTTTCATCCAATTCACTGTGTGTCAAGGGTCTTCCTAACCCATCTCTTAAAGTCAAGCTCATTTGTATCACCTCTTTTATTTATAAAATATTCTTATTTGATAACATCATCTACTAATGATATTCATTACCAAAGTAACCTGTATCAACATAACCTGTTGCTGTATAACCTTTATCAATTCCCCATAGATTCCACCAAGTACTATCACCACTCTCAGGTAAATCAATATTAAGAAACTTATACAACCTGTTAGAATCGTCAATAAACCCTTGGTCAAGCTCACACACATTAAACGTTTCATCATCAACATCAATCGGTGCAGGGTAACTATATTCAGTGATTCTTGGAGTTGCTAAACTTAAATCAACTACAACATTATCTACATAAGCTTCAACTCGGTTTAACACGTAGCTTCTTGTCACAGGGTCAAAGGATGATGAAATGTTCTTAACTGCTGTGACATCATCTTCTAAATTAATCTGCGCAATAAACTCTGCATCTGCTTGATCTTTTGTAACACCTGCTATAAGGAGGCGTTGTCTGTAAGGTGTACCGAAAGCTTCGTTGTAAGCCCACTCACCTTTCCAAGTGGAAAACCTCACCTCTAATCTTTGCCTTAATGAAGTGCCACTGTCAGGAGTTAAAGCGAAATCTCCATCAATAATGCTTAAATCCCCCGTGTTTTCATCGAGGAGTAAATCCATATAATTTGCCATTTATGTCTCCTATGGTGCTGGTTGTGGTATAGGTAAGCCAGTGTTAGCACCTTCAGTAGTTACTAAGTGTACGTGTGTATCAAAAGCTTCTTTAAGTGTATCAAAGTCTGATTTTAATTGATCAAGGTCAGTCTCCGATGCTGTAACAAGATTACCTGTTACTGGAATTAACGCATCATTAAAATTCCAAGAACCATCTACACCTAAAGATCCAGACCCATTCTCATTCTTAAGCTCTATTGAACCTTCTGCATTAAAACTCCCTGAACACGCCTCATTCTTTATAATAACTGTTCCGTCAGGTTTATGTAATGTCATGCTAGTGCCGTTAACTATAACAACATTCTCACTGTCCCACTCGATAGCACTTGCTGGTGTGAATAACCCCACTTCAAAGCTAACAGGGTAAATCTTAACCCCCATTGAGAGATTGTCTTTGATAAGAGGTTCAACCACTTCATTACCAACACCGTTTATCCAATTTGTTGTATCTCTTTCTGAAAACTTTAACAGTCCAACACAACCTGCTTTCACTGGAAGTGTGATAGATGCACCACCAACGCCAGTACTTAGTAAAGACATAGGAACATCAATTTGCTCCATAGCTAATGCTTGCGAGTTGTTGATGAAAGTTTTGATTAAGGGTTGCACTTTGACAGAGTTTTTAATATAATCAACTTCAACCACTTTAGCAGGGATTTGTGTGTGTAGATCGATGTTGCGTTTGCTCCACCAATAGTCCATTGCGTTTAGTGGCCCATCCCCCGACAGTTGCCTCTGATTCTCCATTATGCTCATATTTATCTCCTAAGCTATTGCCGTAGATGTGTCTAAACTAAGGGGGTCTATACTATCAATCCCAAAGTTGTTAGTGGCAATCGTTGCATCAAGCTCTACTGCGTCTACAGTAGTTACCCAAGTTCCAGTCTCAAAGCCAGTACACACACAAGAGGATTTCTCAATCTTAAAAGCACCGTTCACATCTACCGCAGGATCTTTGACAAATACACTACTTTGCGGATTTAATGTACCATCCATCTGACAAGTGAATCTAATACGTTTCTTAGATGATGTATCTTTTTCTGTTTTCTCGGCAGGTTTAGCTTTTGTGTCAAGGGATTGTACATTACCAAGCAATCCCGTATCAGGGGATATAAACGCTGCTGTCTCAGTCTTCCTTGAGTTGATAGGTAACATATCAAAAGCACCGTTATTAATAGTACCTACATAATCATAAGCATCAAGCAACCTTTTCAAGTTTCTGTTAGTTTCCCCGAAGATAGTAAATTGTGTATCAATTACATAACTTTGAGGTAGGTCTGCGACATAACCTCGTGGGCAACCTAAATCTAATATAAGCTCATCAACAACACGTTTTAGTTTAGTTCCAGCAGGAAACACTCTTGAAGTATAAGCTTTGGAAGTGTTTAAACCACCATCAGTTGCTACTATTCTAGTCTTATTTGTATTGCTTGTCTTTGTTATAGTACACTCTGTCATAGTTCCTTGGAACGCAAGTTTAACATTTTCTTCATAACCAACTTTTAGTACAATAGCTAAATTATCATTCTTGTGTGATGTTAGGTATGCTTTAGTACCTTCTGATAAGTTATCAATAGTTATGTCAAGTTTATTATTAACTTTCTCAGATTTGGTCAGAGTGAATTTAACGTTGTGTTTGTCTATCAGGTACGCGTTAGGATCACTTTCGTTATAATATTTGTCTAAACTTATATAAGGTGATGTACCACGTTGGAAAGGGGGGACGAAATAATCATCTGCAACTTTAATAGGTTGTCCGAATACTAAAGAGTATGCTCTAGTTTTTCTGCTCATTACTCTTCCTCCTTATATAATTGCGTTGTAGAACAAGCGATACCTGCCCTCTATAGTGAAGTTATCAAAATCTACTCTTCCGTTAGTTTCAGACATATCAAGAATAATCATATCCCCTTGAGGGGCGTCCTCTCTATGTTTGTATATCGAGTTGAAAATAACATTGGTTTTTACTTTAGTTGAGAATATAGGACTACTACCACTTTTACTGCAAATAACCGTCCAAGATTCGTCTCTTGTGTTCCATCGGAAACGTATGTCGTAAGTGATACCATCAAGCTCTATAGTTTGCACTATATCTGTAGCTAAGCTATCCCTTCCTTTGCCAGTTGGGAGTTTGTATAAAGTCATGGTGTTACTCCCGTAGTAGTTTCTCCAGCGATAGCGCCTTTAGTTTCATCATACCATTTCTCTAATAGAGTAGTCTCTTTAGGTGATGCTGGTGTCTTACTACCACCTGCATTAGTCTTCCCATTAGCTGCTTCCGTCAACGGAGGACTCATATTAAGAACCAGTTGCACTCGTTTCTCGTCAGCGAACCTTACTTCCTCAAACTCTAATCTAAAACCTATTGTATCAGAAGGCATAAGCATCGGTTCAAAACTTGTAAGCAGGTATGAGTTTAGATTTTTGTCAAACCTATACTGGATAGTTACCGTATCTTTTGAATCGTATAGCTTAGTCAGAGCTAGGTAAGCAGCTTGTGACCTTGTTTCAGCATCTTTTGTGGAGATTAAATTGTTTTGGTCTAGTATGACAGGATTATTGGCAACATAAGCTTCCATGCTAATCCTACCACCTTTTTCGCTAAGTATCTCACTAACAAATCCACCAGTTCTTCTATTATTATCTGTTGATATTGGGGATTTTGTAATTGTCCTGCTTTTGGATGGAGAAAAGCTCGTTACAGCATCAAATGATATTGATGGCGATGTTCCAGTATCTACTTTTGAAGCGTCCGGTATAATAAATATACTAGATTTAGCCATATGTGCTCCTGTGTATTGTTTGTTTATTATATAACTATTTTAACATGTTATTGATTTGAATTATAAAGAAACCTACTTGCACTAGGCTCTTTGTCCAATTAACTTTAGTAGTAAGTGCCGTTATAAGATTGATTAATTTTGTAATCAGTATCTTCTGATATCTTTTCTAAAGTTTCAGATTTAAGCTCTACTTCAACCTTTACAGTTTGAGGAGGTTGCCTCATAGAAGCATTTGAAGCTTTACGATTAACATCTCCGAACGGGTTGGTTATGGCGTCCATAAAAGTTGGTACTTTAAAATCCGTCCTACCTGCTATGTGTTTACCTCCTGTATTGAATTCAGGGGCTAGTCTATCCGCAGCCATTACGAAGATAGGTATCATGTTTAAGGCTTGTACAAACTTACCTATACCCTTTTTAGTTGTTTGCTCAGTAGGTGTAATACCACCCCCACCACCTAAACCACCTATCGGCATATTAGTTACAAAAACCTTTTGTACTCCAAGTTGTCCAAGTAACCCACTTCCACCTTTACCGCCTGCTGATGGGCTTTTGCCTCCTAGCCCAACTAAACCTTTAACACCCTTGAGTGCTTGAAAAGCTTTCTTTACTCCCCATACAGCTAAACCTAAACCTACAATACCACCTGTAACAAGTGTCACACCTTTCAACATATCATTAAAGAAGTCCTTGCCGCCTTGTGGTAATTTGTTTACTAAATCATAGATCGCTGCATACACCAACCTAAAAGGTGCTACCAAGCCTATTACAGCGCCTTTGAATAAACCACCAAGAAATTTTGACAAAGGTTTTGAAGCTTTCATTAGATCATTGAAGCCATCCAGTATGTAAGATAAACCTCCTCTAATACCTTCATCGAATAGTGATTCTTGGAATATCTGTAATCCAGCTGTACTTTGAGCTAGTTTAACATTCAAACCTTTTAGTGCTAATTCCAATGCACCATTAGCGTTAGCAGCGTCTTTTAAACGAGCTGCTACAAAAGGTAGAACATCCTTAGCTAAAGCCTTACCATCCTCCATTAGTTTATTAAGTTGAGCAACACTACCATCAGTCTTGCCAGCGTCTTTTGCTGCTGCTGCAAATATTTGTACAGCACCAGGTAATCGTTCCTATGGTATTCAAAGAGTGGCGCTACACACTCCCCAGCAATCTTAATTGCATCTGCATGTTTCCATACAGTCTAGACTATATCTTCTGTCTTTCAACAGCCTACCGTTTGGAGGGTCAATAGCTTACCCCCTACTCCGCTACATTCATCACGGATAGTCGTTTGGCACATCCGACTTATGTCGGACTTCGCTCAGGATTGCCTCCACCATTATGTGGTAAGGGATTCCCCGATTAGATAGGTTTATACTGACCCAACGTTAAGCCAGTTGTCCTCTACATTGTATTCGGAAATGGTCGCAACACCACTTCCCGCCTATTATGGCTGCTCTAGATCTCCCTAGAGATTAGACTATATCTTCTCCCTGAAACAGGGGTTGTACACTTCGAATGCCATTTGCTTGCTATTCTACTCTCTTTCGAGATAGTCGTTGATCTTGTATCTCATGTGTTAGTACTGAGACGGTAGATGCGGATTTACTCTATTGTTAACGTTTTTACCATACCCATCCCGTTATGAATGGTGTTGCTATACTATCACTAATATAGAACGGTAGTTAACACCTTACAAGTGTTTCCCGCAGTTCACACAATTTTACATACACATTACTGTGTAAGGAACCTAGAAATTAAGCTCTTCCTTATAATTCAATGACTCACGCAACTAAGTCACCAGTTCTCATCGCTTCTCAGCGGAACTTCTACATGTCACCACGCAGAATAGGTCATATCATAACCCACAGCATCACCTGTTGGGTTCCTCCCGTTTCCATTTAATCAAGAATTACATGATTATTACTCATCACTTGAACCCTATGCTTGGCTGTACACTACTTCCTTATCCTCTGGTTGAGGCGGTTTCGCTGACCGTCGAACGTTACTTTACTCGTCTATTAACTTTAATATCATATTGTTCCCAAATATGCTTCCATGCCAAACCAGCTTTTATTTTTGTAGATTGTTGTCTACTTAGATTAAAACGTGCTGCTGCTTCTTTCGGCATACCACCATCTTCATAAAACTTACAGACTGCATGAACTATCTCTTCGGATAGTTCTGCTCGTCCGTTCAAAACACCAGTGCGTGGTAGAGTCAACCCTGTATCCCAAGCGTGTCTCGCATTAAACTCTTGTGTGCACCATTCTAAGTTTGATAAACTGTTGTTTAGTTTATTACCATCTTTATGGTTTACACATACTACAAAAGGTGCTTTTACCGCACACTCCGCTTTAAGTTCTTCTGAAGGTTCTGGTAAGAAATGTATAGCCAGTAGTCTGTGGATTTTAACAGTATGGTACTTTCCATTTATACTCAACCCTGAGACATAGTACCCTTGCTTGCTTACCCACATTTTTAATGTCCTACATAACCTTATATTCCTTATAATACCATTTTCATTTATCTCGTAATTTGGAAAATCTATAATAGTTTTAAACATAACACACCTCTCATTAACATAAAAGAGGATATTGTAAAGTCTTCGCTGCTGATTGTCAATAGCTAAATTAGTTCTATTGAGTTCCCAGACAATTAAAGAGGTTTTTCGATAACTATTACTAGTTAAAGGGCCAAAGTTTTAGCCTGTATTTTTGTCTTCAAGTATATTCAATACAGTTCGTTAATCTGTACCAGCAGCATTACCTGCATCTATATGTTTCCATATAGTCTAGACTATATCTTCTAAGAAATTAATTCTTAGCCAATCATTTTCGATTTAAAGCTTTCGCTACCACTTGGCCCTACTCCGCTTCTCTACATACACGGATAGTCGTTAGGCATGTCCACATTGCTGTGGTTTAGCACGGTAGGTTACCATATGAAGTTTGTACACTCCACGTAGGCTTTCCCCGTTTAAGATCGGAAGAGCAAGAAAATTTACCCATCATTTGCCCAATAGCTTTAACTGCACCTGCTACTTCATCAGTAGTAAGTCCTCGTGCTGTGGACAGTTCTGCGATACCTGTAAATAATGCTTTGGTATCTTCTTTTGTAATCCCTCCTCGGTTAGCTAAAAGCTGAGATAGTGCTTTAGAGTTTTGTACAAGATCACCACCTAGCCGTAAAGTTTCTGCTCTTACAAAAGCAATGTTCTCTTTTGCATCTGCTGAGTTATCACTCACTGCAAGCATAGAAGACCTGATACGTTGCATACCCATACCTGTACGAGCTACAGCACCAATACCTTGCATAGCAGTATAAACACTAAAAGCTGCACCAGCCATTTGCTTTAAACTGCCTGTTAAGCGTTGTTGTGCAAAGTTCTGTTTGTTTTGGAGTCGTAAATTCTCCTTGTGTATGGCAGATTCTCTTCGTAGGACACTGTTATGCTCATTCATCACATCCTTAAGTTTATGGGCATTTTTAATCTGTCTTAACTCAAGAAGGATAGCTTCCCGTCTCTCTTTATTCAGGTCTTGCACAAGAGGAGAGAGTTCAAAAGCATATATCTTAGATAGTCTAGCTGCTTCCTTGTTTTCTGCTCTCATAGCTTTAACAGCTTGAGTTTGCTCTTCTTTTTTGAGAGAACGTATAGATTGGATACGTGCCTTACGTTTAGCAGCGTTCTGTTTACGTAGGTTTTCTTCTTCTTTAATAGCTTGTTTATTAGAATCGGATAACCAAGCATCTAAGCGCTTCTGTTCTGCAGCCTCCGACTTCATCCTTTCAGCTTTCTTAGAGGAGGCTTCCTTGTCTATACGCATATCCTCCTCTTTTAACGCAGTACTAAATGCCTTTTGCCTATCATTAGCTTCCTTCTGTCTTGCAGTATTCTCCTTCAAAGTTTCGGCTTGAGCTTTCGTATCCGCTTGTTGTCTAGCAAGTTCAGCGGGAGGTCTTCTTGGACCAAATTCCGAGGTTACTCTCACATCAGAAATATCGGCACCAAGCGCCTTCTTAACAGATTGCACTTCTTTCTTTAAATCTTTAATCTTGTTCTTTGTTTCAGTGATACCAGACATCTTAAGCTTTAGTGTATCTATACTTGATACGGCTTTCTTATAACGCCTGATATTATTAAACATACGTTTCCGTGACTTGAGATCGTCTTGCCACTTAACACTGTTTATTACTGATATTCCCTTTACTGAATCTACCATTTATTTATCCTCACTGTTATATTATCTAACATATTATACCATGTTTCACAAGTTGAATTTTATGTAAAAAGAAACCCGCTACAGTGTTATCCGTAGCGGGTGTGTGTTATCGATTCTTTTTATTTTCATTTTCGTAGTGTGTTTCCCAAGCGGTTTTAACACTACCTTGCATTGTGTTATGTTGGTGTAGATATAGTAAGTAATCCCAACCACCACCTTCCTCTAGAGATTGAAGAGTTTCACAGAGGTGCTCCTCTTTTAAAACAGACATCAATACATGATCCATCCAATGAAAGTCTGCTTTTTCAGCCTTTGCAATACATCTTTTTACTATTTCAGGTAACTGATCTTTTGAATCCAGCTTGTCATCCGGCTCAAATCTAAGCTTTTTATAAAAGGGCTGAAAGATTGCTCTAACACATCAGCACACACTTTGAATACATCTCCCATATCATCAAAATCTTCATCTAAATCTACAGCCTTACCATCTACTGTTGTCTTGGATAGGAGCAGTTCGATAATATCTACAAATTGTCCATTATCCATACTAGAGAATAAAAGCATAAGTGCTTCTGTGATTCCACTTACATCTGCATCTTCTCCGAGATCTTTAAATACTGCGCTAATTGGAACAGCAAATGCATTACCTAAGATTGGTACAAGGGTGATTGTTTCACGAATACCAAACTTCTTAATCACATAAGTGCGCTCACCGATTTTAACTTCATTGCGGTTTTTATGGAACGCTGCTGTGAGGTCTTTTAGTAAAGGCTCAGTACCTACACTTTTTTGATTATCTTCAAAATCTTGTGCGAAATCTTTCTGCTTCTTCATAAAAGCATCTAATTTATCATTTGCCATTTGTTTCTCCTTTTGATAGGATTGCACCGATGGCGTTTAGCTATGGTGCAATCTTTTAAAATTTGTACATTCCTTGTTAGATTAAAGCCTCATCCTTGAGGCTTGGTTTTTTACTAAATTAAGCTAGTTGTTGGTTGCGGGGATGCAGTGAAGATAGAAGGAGCCCCCCCAAGAAACATGTCTACAGAAGCTATATTCATAACCCAAGTACGACTCTCTGGTGTTTCCCCTAAACTAATATCGGGTTGTGTAGCGACCATACCCCAAGTAGTTAGTGCCTTTCCTGTATTCAAACACTGGAAAGAAACTGGTACTTGGTACGAAACAAAGGCAGCCGCTTCCATAAATCTATCGTACTCAGTTCCGTACAGTAGATCGAATGAAAGTGTACCAGAACTCTTGTTTGATTTTGCAAAAATTATTTCCCCGTCACTCCCTTCGACTACAGAGGAGACGTCATTTGTTCTAGAGATTACAATTTTATTATCCCCAAACCCCTTGATTGGAATAAGACCAATTTGAAGTAATACCCGTGAACTATCATATGTTGTTGACATCTATTTTCTCCTTAAGAAGCTGTGCGGTTATTTACAATGAATGCGGTAGAGTCAATATGGTGAATAGACCCACTGTAGACTATGCTAATAGAGAAACCTTCCCAAAGTCTTTGACCGATTGCATTGTTTGTCTGACTAGCTCGTGTAGAGGAATCAACAATAGGATTGTAGTTTATTTGATTACCAGCAGAATCCTCCCCAAATCCAGTTAAGATAGTACCACCTGCAATACCCACATTGATGACATCTGTGAACAAGTTAGCCCTAACAATAGCAATACCTTCATCGCTGTACGCAAGAGCAGAAGACTGAGTGGCAAAGTTCTTCATTGTTGTGTACATGGACTCTTGAGAACGAGCCTTAAGCCAAAGTCCCATGCGACTTCTGTCCAAATAGTCGGAATTTGCAACCCAACCATGGAACACACTACCAAAACCATACTCTTTGATATAGAAGTTTGCTGCCTTTGCTGTTAGAGCAATTCTTTTACTAGCGGAGATGGTATCATAAGGGATACCAGCAAGCTCTTGCAGATTAAGGGTGAAATTGGTGCTGGGTGCCTGACGTGCAAAAGTGCCAATCAAACTACCTTCTGCAAATTTTGTATCTGCTACTGTAGAGTACAAACCACAGCTATATTGATAGCTTGAAGCTGCAAGTTTATAAAAAATGTCGCTTGTTGCCAGTGGGTCATAAGCCTTTGCATCTTGTGAACTGTACACGTACAGAATGTCATTACTCTCTGCATAACCTGCGTATGCTTGTTGATCAACAATCTTGTGGCTTTCACCTGATACGATTGCAAAATCTGAGTATTCATCTTCAATCTCAGCAAGTACATCAACAACCGACTCACCAGTTGTAGTGTAGATTGTAGTATTCTGCGCCACACCAAAGGATGTAGGCAAGGTGTCATCATCCAAGGTGATGGTTACAAGACCGTTTTCATCTGAAGTAGTAGTTAAGACAGTTATACCTGAAATTGTACCAAGTGCCGCTGCCAAACCATCTCCAAGTGCTTGTGCGTCCCCTACGGCACCAGCGAGTACTACGTACTCAGCTGTTTCAGCAATACCATCAATTTTAGTGTAAACAGATAGTGTATCGTCCTCTACAGCATTTACGTCTACTTGTACAGTATATGCACTCGGTGCAGCTCTACCTAAGATCATAGTTGCTGGTGCTTGTGTCCCTGAGAACAAACCTAGAGCGAATTCATATGATGGACTGTTTGTTGCAAATCCTGCATCAAGAAGTTCACTAGCTGAAGTATAGGCTACTTGTCGTGTGTTAAAAATGTTGTGGTGTGCTACGAACAACGGAGTAGAGAAGCCTGCTACGGAGATCGCTCTTCCACCATAAACCACGTTCACGGAAATCGTGTCTTTTATATAATTGGCCAATTTTATTATCCTTCTTAGTTTATACTATAAGACTACCTACCTAATGGAATAGGTAAATAATTTAATATTAATCTTTACTTTGTTAGCTAACAAGTGATAGTATACCACGAAACAGAGGTGTATTGAAATCTTTGTAATTATTACTGTTTACTGTTATAATGGTTTATCAGTATATAATTGAAAGGTGAAGCTATGATTAAATATAAATATCAAGATGTATTAAGTATTGAAGGATTTCGTATATTAGAGGATCTGTTGTCAGGTAAAATAACAGATAAGAGTTTCCACAGTAAACGGTGGTATGCACGTAAGAATAAAAATATTAAAGTTCTTATAGACTTAGCCTCTGCGTGGGAGTTATATAAACTTGAAAAGTAAAGAAGACAGTTTTATTGGTAGTACTTTTCCTACACCAAAAGGGGCAATTGTAACTGTGGTCTCAAGTAGTAACGTAGTTTGGAGATGTAAGAAGTACCTTTGCGAGTGTAGTTTGTGCTCTAAGGATAAAGAACTATTCCCTAATCTTTTCCCTGTTGTTAAAAGTTCTTTACTTAGTGGTAGCGTACCTTGTGGGTGTTCTAAGAGAACTAAATGGACAGCAAGTCAAAATAAGGTACGTATAGAAAGGAAGTGTGTTGCACTAGGACTCCGATTCATAGGCTTTATAGGGGAGTACATAGGGAAAGATACTAAAATAGAGGTTATAGACGGGTTGACAGAGGAGAAGATAAAAGAGTGTACAGTCTATATGTTTTTACACAAGTACTACTCGTATACTAAAACACTAACTAAGACCACTAATCCTACTGTAATCACTAAACCTACTAAAAGTACCACTATAAAAGGTAAAAATGAGGATAGACATATAGTAGATTTTATTAATGCTGGGTTCTCTCCTTTAGATACCTTTAAAAGAAGTACAACAAGGGTTGATTCTAAAGGGTGTAGTACTTATTTTGACTGGACTTGCCACATATGCTCGGATGACAACTATGTGAAAGCAGGTTTATGTACTGGGTTATTCTCATCTTCTATGGGAGATTTAAAGAAAGGTAAGAAGTCTTGCAGGTGTTCACCAAACTACAGGTACAAGGAAGGTCAGCGAGAGTTCCAAATAAAAACATTGCTTGAAAAAGAAGGTGCAATATTCTTGAGGTGGAAAACTGATAGTAGGGACTCTTATAGCAAGTTTGAGTGGATGTGTTCTGAAGGCCACTTCTGTGAAACAGCTGTTTATAGTTTTGTTAATAATAATGCTAGATGCCTAACATGTGCACAAGAAGCAGGAGATTGGGGTTACTACCCTGATCGTGTAAACGAGGTTGATAATTTATATCTGTTATCATTCAAATCCGAAACAGAAGCTTTTCTCAAAGTAGGTAGGTCATTTGATGTAAAAGAAAGAATGCGAGAGTTCTTAAAGTACTACGAAGTAGAGGTTATTACAACCTACCAGAACTGCCATCAGAAAATATTCGATACTGAACAAGATATCCACTCTTATCTTAAATCTCTTAACTATCACTACACACCTAAAGTTGAATTTGGTGGCAGTGTAAAAGAGTGTTTTAAATTAGAGGCTCTTTCTACAGCCGAGGATATTTTCTACGACTTACAACTACCTATAGGTTTTATCGAATAAACAAAGGAGCCGCGAGGCTCCTTCCTCTCCCCTCCATCACACACTTCCGTCTGCCACACCCTCCCCCTCAACATCATCTCTCGTAGGATCACCTCCTACCGCAAATCCATAACTAATACTATCAAGTGTGTTAACAATCTTACTTTTCTTAGCTACATAATTCACTATCAATGTAACAGATCTCCTCTCCTCCCAGTCGCCTCCATTATCGGTAGGGACGGACGTATCTGTAGGATCACTAATCGAAATCACACCAATATCAGCTTTACTAAAGAATTCAAACCAAAAGTCCTCTAAGTGTCTGTGTGTTGCAAGTTCATTTAGATAACTCTCTGGGTCTTCTGATGCTGCTGTAATTCTAAAGCTATGATTGTACGAGAAGATAGTATCTTGAATATAATTATCATCTATTGCATTATAATAAATCTCCTCTCCCATAGGCGATACCCCTTGCAGAGAAGTTGTGATTGATTCTACCAAAGCAAATTTTACACCTACTTTCGGTAAGTCTTTGTAATTTCTAAAAATCTTTCTTGAATTATCCAGTGTAAAAAGTGCTTTACCAATTTGCAACATCACTTGGTCTCTTTTATCTTGTAACTCAAGTACATCTGTATATCTAGGCATTTTATATATTCTCCCCTACCCAAGAAGCTTCCCACGCACCATCTTTCAGTGCGGCTTTAGTGGAAATCTGCGGCTCTAATAAACTTGTATCAGGGAATTGTGGCAATCCATCTGTATTCTCTAAACTTTGTGCTTTAACTATAAGCGCTTCACAATGATTAATAACACCTGTGTTTCTTATATAGCTACGTTCAACGGTAAACCATCCACCTGATCCAGAGGGAATATACCCATTCAGCTCTGAATAACTATCTGGAATGAAAATTACATCGCTGAGTAGGTTGGTATTGTCTGTTGCTTTAAATAACCCAGTGTTTGAAAAAATCGTGAATGCTTGTGTGTTGCTACTACCCTCAGGTAATGCTTTTAAGTCTGCATCTTTTAAACTTTGTAATGTACACTCTTCTGCTGCTAACCTTGTGAATTCATACGACTCAGTGTTATTTGCAAAAGGGTTGTTTGCATCCACTACACTTGTAACAAGTTTTCTTCTGCACATGGGTACTGGAAATCTCTTTATTAGTGTTCTACCTCTGATCATTTTGTTCTCCTATTATTTCACTGACTTTTCTATATTCTGGTATAAAAATCCGGTATCCAATGCAACTTTAGTAGGCCATCTACTCCCTTTGCTTCTTTTTATACTTATTGTACTTTGTTCTAATGGCTCGAACCCTTGATTATCTATGTTCTCTTGTATACTTAAAACACCCTTTTCTGCTATGTCATCCAGTTCTTTATTCAACTTAACTTCTTTACCTTGTAATGCAGCTATTGTAGCTAGTCTAATCTCTTTCTCACTATCTTCTACCCAAGGTATTGCTGCTCTTGTTACGATTGGGCGAGGCTTAGAAGTAACTCCTGATTTTGAGTTCCGGACACCTCCCTCTAGAAAATTTGCTATTTCCCCGACCGATAATCCGCTTGGCTCATGTTCCTCTCCTCCAAATCCGACCGAGACACTTCTCTCCGTCAAACGTTCCATGTTTTTCATGATTTTATCAAGACCACTATAGTCAATTTTACTATCAATTTTAAAAGCCATACCTTTCACACCTAATATAATCTTCAATATAAGTATTATAACATTTTATACTAATTAATGTTGACAATGTGTTTGAGAGTGTTTATAGTGTTCCTACTTACACAATAAAGGAGAAGTAATATGATCGAAGTTGAAATGACAAGTTTAGAAATTGCGAATAAGATTGGCAAAGAGCATAAGCACGTTAGAGAGCTTATAAATAAGAAGCTTCTACCGCTGTTATCCGAGGATTCTCAGGGTCGAGGATTCGACCGTGAACTTTTCCAAGTTAAAACAGGAAGTTACACTAATATACGAGGTCGTGCATACGATGTGTTTGTACTGAACCCTTATGCAGTTAATGCATTAATGTCTCACTACAGCCTTGCACAATCTATGATAATTTTAACAGAGTTGCATAGTAAAATTGTATTACTTGAGCGTACTGAGAAAGAACTTGCTGTAATGAAAAATATTGTATGGAAAGTCATAAACAATAAATCTTTCATCTCAAGAGAGTACGCACTTAAATCAGCAGGGATTAACCACCCACGGTTGTTCATGAAATATTTACGCAGTAATGAGAGTTTCTATTCAAGTGTATTGAAGCGTGAGTTTCTTAAAGACCAACACGTTTCACCTAGTACGAAAGTTTTAATGTTCACACAAGACGGTTTCCAGTGGTTGTTGGGTAATACTGAGAAGATTAACTCTTGGGTTGAGGATAACAAGAAACTTCAACGCTGTATCTTATAAGGGTAACAAAATGATGTAATTAAGGGGTGTATATGACAGAGGAACAAAAAGAGTTATTTTCTGTAAGGTTACATGAAGTTACTCACGCGAAGTTCCATCAATTACAAGGCTATGCTCCAAGGGAGATACTATTAAGCTCAGAGAAGAAAGATGGAAGGTTAGGCTTCTGTCTTATCACTCAAAAGACTTTCGATATCGTAGACAATACTACTGATCGTTATAAGGTGTTAGATAAATACTCTTCATTATCTGGAGTGTTCAACAGCAGATTTCATAATATTTGTGATAATGAAAGTGAGATAATACGTATTATTGGAAGTATGCTTGAGGATACAGAAGAAGCTATAGAGGATCTTGAATATGATGCAAGGGACTTATATGTAACTGACGGACTTGGTCAATCTGATTGGAATAATTATGTAACATTAGCATGTCTTCCTTCACCAAGTAATGATGCAGAGTTAGATGTATTTTGCAAAAAGGTGAGGGATGATTTAACAAGGATGTTAGTAATACTTGAAACGTATATGTCAGAGATATATTCTATAACACACGAGTGGTGTAGGCTTGATACATCAATGAGGAAAGCTAATATGGAGCCTTTACATTATGTAAGGTACTCTACACTACAAAATTATCTATAAGGAGAAACACATGCAAATTAAGAAAGGTAAACCATTATTCTCATACAAAGACACATGGAACCTAAACACACAACTCTCAAAAGTAATCTCCTCGGGACTATTAAAGTTTAAAGAGGTGATTAACGCTGAGGAAGGTAGAAAGGGTGTTCCAGCTTCAATCTCATGTTATTTAGTCGAACAAGGGGAAATCACTTATGAGGATGGCTTCTCACTGTCAGATGAAGATTGGGAGAAAGCTTATGCTTATTTCGACTATGTGCTTGATGAGATGATCTTTGCATTTTCTGACAATGGGCCTGATATTATGGCTTACGATTTCAAGCACAATATGATTCGTAGCGAGGTGCAAGATAACTCTCCGTGTGTTGCTATGACAATTGAATGTACTAATGAGGAAGAGAGTGCAAGGTATAATAAGGATATGGTGGAGTATAATGAACGTTGTGAGAAAGGCAGGGAGTTGTTTGCTAAGTTTTATGATGGGTTGTGGTGGTAATTATGGAGGTAGGTGATATTTACAAGACAAATAATTATGGTGAATTGATTATTACGGAGATTATAAATTGTAAAAATATTTATGTAGAGTTTATACAAACGAAGTTTAAGGCTAAGTTTACAAAAGTCAACATTGAAAAAGGAGAAGTAAGGGATCTCCTATACCCGAAAGTTTATGGGGTTGGGTACATCGGTGTTGGATCTTACCGTTCAAAACACCGTTCCTATATGGCTTGGCATAATATGTTGGCTCGGTGTTACTCAGAAGAATATCAAAGACGTTACCCCACATACAATGGTGTCTTTGTAGCAGAGGAATGGCATAATTTTCAGAACTTTGCTAAATGGTATGATAATGAAATTATAAACTTGTGTAGGTGTTGTACCTACCACGTTGACAAGGACTTATCAAAGCAAAAATTTTACTCTGAGGATACTTGTAATTTGTTACCGCAAGAAATAAACAATCTTTTTGTGTACAGGGATAAAAAGAGGGGTGAATACTTAATAGGTGTGAGCCTTATTAAGTCTACTGGGCAATTTAGAAGCTCATCCTCTTGTGGAAGGGCTTCTAAAAACCTAGGTCACTTTAGTACAGAGAACAGTGCATATGAGGCGTATAAAGCGTACAAAGAAAATCTAATAAGTGAAAAAGCAAAGAAGGCTTACAGTGAGAATAAAATATCAGAAAAAGCTTATAATTCCTTGATGCAGTATGAGGTTACAAAAGACCTTTGATCATTTAAACCCCGCCAGCAGCCCTCTCACAAGCGTTTGTATGTTCTTGATGCAATTGTACCACTACAATTTAAAACACCTTATAAGCCCTCTACGAAGCAATTTGTAGAGGGCTTTTGTTGTGTGAAATAAACTTTTAAATTAAATCACTACTCTTTGTTGACAGGAGGGTTCAGTGGTGTATAGTGTATCCAACAAAACGAAATAATCATAAACAAGGAGAAAACTATGGATGTTTTATTTTACAATTTAATTCGTAAGATGGTAACCACACCTGAAAGATTTACTATTACACAAGAGAGTTGTTTAAACCAGTCTTATAGTATGAAGTATGCTAATGGTAAAACCTCTTCTATCAGAAGTTGGTATATCTGTCATTCACGTAATACAGGGTTGTTCACACACCAAGATTTCACTCACGAGCAGTGTGTTAAGTTGGCTGCTGTTTGCCGTCATGTTCGTGCAATTCAACTAAGAGGCTTATAAGGTGGGATATTATGAAACTAGTAAAGAAAGAGATAATCACAAAGCTTTACACTACTGTTGGGGAATTCTACAAGGAAGACGGTGCTTGGTGGGAAGTTGATAAGCATGATGGTACGGACTTTTTAGTTGGAGGAAAGTGTGTAAAAGAGTTAGAAGACCTTTTATGCCATGTGGATTTGCAGGTTGGAGATTTAGTTAAGATTGTAGGTGGAGAAGAAACTAAGGTTGGTCTTGGGATACCACTATGGATGTTTTTATTGGCATGGAAGCTACTATTGTAGATATCAGCGGAAACGGAGATGTGAGCCTTAGGAACGGAGCTGGTGTTGAAGGTTGGTCTTGGGATGAATCTTGGTTAGAACTAATTAAATAGGAGAGTGTTATGAAACCAACATACTTATCTGGTGTGCTAGAATGCGAGGATTTACTAAACAACGGTCATAAGCTTCGAGAGATACGTGAATTCATAGAGTTCGAGGCAACGGTGTTAGATTACCGCTGGAACGATTGGGTGCTTGGTTTTACCGAAGGAATTGAGTATTTTGAGAGATTACGGGAGGAGGGGTTGTGAGGTATTTACCTTCTATTTAGATTGATTTGTGGTGATATAAGTGCTATAATATAGTTAAGGAGAAATTTATGAGTTTACGTAAAAGTTTAAGTGATGCTGTTCGTGAGGCTAAGAGACAGTCGGGTATGACCTACGATGAGATTGTTGAAAAGGTAGGTTGTAGTAAAAGTTCTGTTAGATACGCATTGAACGGTGGTGATAAGGTTGGTATTGATATTATGGAACGTATTATCACCTGTTGTGGTTTTAGTGTTAGTGCGAAAATTGATAGCTTATATGGTAGCGATGACTATGATGATGTGGAGGATTAATATGAGATCATTAAAGAAATGCCTAAGCGGTTCTTCTTCTAGCTTATCTCCTGATGAACGTGATTTTGTAAGAGCATGGTTAGACTCTGATATAACACGTATGACGACTGAACCTTATAAGTATTGTTGTCTACTTGGTTGGTTTGTTCTTGATGATTCGAGCCATCCATTGAGTCCAAAAGAGGCTGGTTTTGATTAGTGAAATTGCAATCGTCATCGGCTTACTAAAAAGTGTGCAAGCTCTGTAGCCCTATGGTAGCGGGGTTTTGTATGCTCATTAAGTACCAAATGGAAAGTGTAGAGTATAAAGAGAGAGATAGAGTATGAATGTAGATAATAAGAGAAAGAAGAATAAGAGTGAGAGGTTGAAGGTTAGTTCAATAAGACCTTCGTTCTATGGGTACCATTCGGAGTTGCTTATTAAGTTAGCTAATCAGTATGGGATAACAACACACACCTTAATAGTATCAATGGCAGAGATGTTAAATAAACAAGATGGTAAATTACCACAGGAGTTAATAAATGAAGTACAGGAGTTCAGACCATCCAAAGGTCAATCAACTAACAGATAATATTAGAGATTCTTTCTATTACAGTTGTGTGTCAAATCAAATAAACCTGATATTTAATGGCAGTGTTCATAAGCAATTTAGTGGTATCTACAAAGATTTAGTAGATTTATGCGAACATGAAGTTGAGGTTAAAGTTTTGTTATATCACTCTCTACTTTCTTACAAAAGGCAAACCAAAGGCTTCACAGTATGTCTTAGAGTAGAGGAATTCACTAAGATCAAACAAACAACTAAACATAAGGTGTGCAGTTACCGTAAGTTTACTTCAGTTTTATCTACTCTGGTTTCTAACGGGTACGGAACACTATATGTAGGTGATAGGACAGTAGACCCAACATCTTATAAGTCAGTGTTTGTTATGTCAGATAAGTTTATTAACCTATTTAGTGGTAAGAATAAAAACTTCTTCCCTACAATAACTAACAGCATACCTTATGATGATCTCGTATTAGTTATGTCAGAGAAGGATAAGAAAGGAAACAGAACAAGGTTACAAGGTATAAGAGGAACACGACCACTTAAGAATACAGCTAAAAAGATTAACGACTTCTTAGCTAAGTTTGAATTCAGAGATGGTAATGGAAACAGGTTTTACCCAGAGGTTTATAGATCTTTCATTGGCGGTTTATTTAACTATGGTAGATGGTATTTCTCAGTGCAGAATATGAAATCATCAGCAAGGAGTGGAATTACTATAGATGGTGAAACTGTATCGGAATGGGACTTCTCATCAAATCATTCGCGGATCTGTGCATGTCTATGTGGTGTTGTATTGGAAGATACTTTCAAACCCTACAATATATCAGAGAAAGGTTTAGTAACCAAAGTCCCAGAAGATGGTAGTGAAAGGGATGTTTACAAGATGGGTATGATGTGTTTACTAAATTGTAAAGGTAATCACTCCACTGCATTAAAGAACGCTTGGACTAAAGATTTACATGGTTACGAAGGGAAGGAAAACTCAAAGTATATTATAAGAGGCTTAAAAGAGACCAACCATGAGTATATGACAGAGATTAAGAAGCAAGATGCGGGTTCGTTGCAATATATAGACTCATGTATTATGGAGGAGACTATGTTGTACTTGGTTGATAGAGAAATTCCATTCCTACCTTATCACGACTCAATCCTAGTCACAAGCTCATGTACGGTTGCTGAAGATGCACTAAGGTATGCTTGGGAGAAAGTATTAGGTACTAAGAACAATTGTGTTATTGATAAGAAATTTTAATAAAGGAGGAGCTTATGCATAAGAAAGAAAATACTGTATATGTATATAAACTGTACGACTTAAATGGAGGTTTAGCTTACATAGGTGAGACTGTTGACCTGAATAGACGAATAAGTGAACATAAAGATAATTATATCCTTGGATCTGTATCCTACACAGCAGTAAAGGATAAATATGAATCAGTTAGGTTAGAAGCATATTTGATAAGAAAATATAACCCTAAATTTAATAGGAGACTAGTGCAAGGGTGGGCAGATGAAGGGGAAGAATATATAAGTGGCACAGTGTTTAGAGAAGTTACCAACCTAGATGATATAGAATCTTGCAATGTTAATATGGGTACAGCAAAAGCTTTCTACAAAGATACTTTTGCAGATATGGTTACTTGTATAAAAACGTTACATAATGTATCCTCTTTTGATGAGGTACTGCGTAGTGTTTACTCTAACCCGAGCTGTGAGGAGCATTACGGTTGTTTCTATGAAGAGGGTATGGAAATAAGTGTTGGACTATACAATCATAAGGAAGAGAGCAAAGTAATTATCGGGTGTCCAAATACACAATTACGGGTTGAAGTTTCTGAGTACTTTAAAGCTAAAGGTATTGTTGTGGCAACCCAAGATAGAGTTATTAAAAAGAAGATAACAAGTAGGGTGTTGACCAAACTAATACATAATCATGATTGGTTTAATTCAGATAAATATACCAAATAAATTATAATAAACAAAGGAGAACAACATGAAATTACGACTCATTGATACAGAAACTTCCTCCCTAGACGGAGAAGTGATTGAATTTGCAATGATAACAACAGACGAGTGTTTAAACGTAGTGAGCGTCCAGAATCACCTCATTCACCCAACAACGAACATTGACCCATCTGCAAGTGGTGTTCACTTTATCACGGATGAAATGCTTGAAGATAAACCATATTTCAGTGAGGTTGTTGGTGAATATGAGATTGACTATGAGAATGATATGCTTATTGCCCATAACAGCAGCTTCGATAAACGTCTTCTTATCAAAGAAGGTATGGATAAACTTAAAGATGCAAAGTGGTTAGACACACTCGCTCTTGCTAAGAAATTGATACCTAAAGAAAGGTTTGGTAATCACAAACTTGGTACATTATTCTATGGCTACAAATGCTATTTAACAATGACCTACGAAGGGGCTGCACATCGATCAGACTACGATGTTTTCATGATGCGCGAAGTGTTGTTAGCTATTATGAAAGAGTTCAATTTGGACATACATCAAGCTTATGAAGCATCTATTGCAAAAGCACCTCCTAGACCTAAACTTCCCTTTGGTAAAACTAAATGCTTCTTCAAGAAACATAAAGGTAAATTATGGGAAGATGTTAAGAAAGATGATCCAGATTATTGTGATTGGATTAAGAGTAGCTTTGGAGGTGATAAGAAAAATAAAGAATTATTGAAATATTTAAACGAATAACTTTAGTTAATAACCCTTGACCTCAAGCCTCATTATGCTACGATACATACATCGAAAGCAAGTGGGGCTTTTATTTTAATAAGGGGTGTACGTTATGAGAAATATATCAAGTATAGGAATCCTATTGGAAAATGGCTACGTACCAGCACCAGACAACTACATAGCTCAAGTTGGAGATATCCTAGCGGCTCATGGGGCTTATCAATGGGAGTGGTTTTCACACATAGAAAGGGTAACACCTAAACGTGCGTATATAACTAACTTTGAAGGTGAGGAGTATAAATACCATAGACACTCTGAGACAGATTCTTTCTTAAAGAAGATCCCTGACGACAGAGAAAAATATTACGGTAAAATTCACTATGTATATGTTAAAAGTCTACCTAAAGGAGAATGCTTATGAAAACAAAAATTAAACAAATGCACAAGCTACAACAAGATATTCTAAGTATTCGACAAGAGTGTAATATCTTAGGCAAGACTATTTACGGAGATTCTTATGAAGATTGTTACCTGAACGATGAAGAGGTGTTAGTTATCTTTGAAGATAGCTGTCATGAGTTTGAGAGTGAAGAGTATTATTTTAATAAAGAAGGAGAGGAATTATGAGTAAAAGCACAATAGCCACAGCAGTAGTATTACACGAAGGGTGGGAAATGGACAATGAGGCGTGGGTTGTTGAGGATGAAAATGGTGCAAGAGAACTATGGACAACAAACCACGGAAGCCCTTGTCCTATGACTATTGCAGATGTAGATGACCACATAAAAGAATCAGAGGAATCTATAACACAATTAAAGAATTTAAAGGCGTTAATTACAGGCTACAAAGATTAAAGGAGGTGCACATGAAAACAAAACTTAACCGTACATTCATCATCGTTAACAAAGATACAAAAGAGAAGTGGGTAGCTTCTTCAGGTAAGAGTAGTTGGAAGCAAGTTAATCATGCTAAATGTGCTTTTGCAAACAGTGGTTTCCATAATCGTAGAGATCCGTTGTTAGCAACTGAAGTACAAACTCTTGCTAAGTACTAAAGCTTAAAGTTTAATGATCAGGATGTGTATGAGATTATTGAATTGAAATCAGAGGATAATGTTAAACTAGCTAAAATAAAATCTCTTGTAGAACAATCCAATTTCGATAAGGATGCCGACTACCTCACAACAGAGGAAGTTATTATTTTAGAGATTAAGCAGATTTTAGGGGAGTAGCAGTGACAGACAATCAAATTACAATCTCAAGCTTACTATCAGGTGGTTTTATCTTATACAAGGGTGTTGATGTAGTAGATAACTTCTTAATAGGTGCTGGTGTATTCTTATTAGTGTTAGGAATTTTATGTGCTAGAAAAATATTTTTAAATTAAATAGCTCAACCTCTTGACACAAACATCTCACTTGCTATACTTAGCTGTGTAAACAAGTGAGAGCAATTAGATAAAGGAGAAGAAAATGATTGATTTGAAAAATACTTATATTAAGAACGATGACAAAGAAAAATGCAGGCTTTATCAGGATGGGTGCTTTAATCAGGGTATCGGTTGGGATGGAAATGGAGAGCGTTCTGTTTATCAGGCTATGCGTAGTAGGTTCACTCTTAACAAGGTTTATACTGACGGGCTAGGCAATGAGCTAGCATATGCATCCCATGATGAGTCTACAATTAACCTAAAAGAAATAACACTAGCCGACCTAAAGCCTAAGCGCGTGAAGGTTAGCTATGAGAAGTGTGAGTTTAATCATGCATGGGAAATGGTGAAAGAGTTTGAAGAATCGAGCGCAGAAACAGAATACTATTTCAATAAAAATGACGATTGCCAGATAAAGAATATAGGATCACTAGGCCGTGAGTTATCATTAGGCAATGCAATTTACCGCAAAGTCGAGGTTGAATTAACTTGGCAGGAAGAGGTTAATGAATACCTTGGCTCTGCAATGGGAAAGCCACCATCGAATGATAAGTATCATTTTGTGTGTTGGTTGAGCGCAGGAGAACTGCTAGATATAGCGGATATTATCAAAGTATCAGTGACAGATAAGCCGGAGTAAAAGATTATCATGACAAACCCTAACGAAATTATGCAATTAGCTTATTCAATATCCGCTTCATCTATACTTATGTGTGCAGGAGTAGTATTAGCAAAACTTGCAAATAATAACTGGCATGGCATACCTCTTTGGGTTTGCTCTGTCATTTGTCTACTATCAAACTTTATTTAAGGAGAAAACATGACCATTAAGCCAGATATAAGAGAATACACAAAAAGTGGCTATTACAAATGTGGTAGTTGTGATGTCACTTCAGACTATAGGCAAGAGCAACACCAACTTGCAAAAGATCACTCAGTGTCTCCAGAACAAGTAGTCCTCCTAGACCATGATATCGAAGGTGAGATTTGTGTATATGTAGGGGGTAGGTGGTGTGGGTATTTACGAGTGGAAAGTGGGATGTTTGATGCGCTAGATCCATCACCTTATGAACACCCTGTGTTGTACACACGTATAGTAAAAGGTGATTGTGCTGTATATAATGATTCTATATTCGTTGAGGAGGGGAGTTTACTACGTTGTGTATATAACGCATTAGATAATAGGTGTACAGGTGTTAGTTACCATTGGACGGATGTTATTGGAAAACAATCTTCTTACTGTGTAAGTTACTATGAAGAGTTTGAGTATTGGAAGAAATAAATACTTGACGAGGTGATCCTCGTTTGCTAAAGTGTGTATATTAAATAACAAAGGAGAAACATTATGAACAAAGAAAATACAGTAAAAATGCAAAACAACCTAGGTAAAATCGTAGAAGTTAAATTGGGCTTTTGCCCTATAACACTCGTACTTGGGTTATTATTTGCACCATTAAGCGCAATCCCTGATTTATTTAACGGGAGTGTTAAAACTCCTATGCTATTCCTATTTATAATATCCTTTGGTGGGATGTTATTAGCTCTAGTAGGATTTGACACTATCCCTATCTTTTTATTCTTCCTACTATCTATTTTGGTATATTCTGCACTGCGGAGTAAGTGGCTGGTTCAATTCTATTTGAATAAAGGGTATAAGTTTATTGAAGGGAATAAAGAGAAAGTGGACAACATTCTTGGATACACCACCAATGATAAGATTTGGTACTATTAAACGTTATTAATTAAAACAAAGGAGAAACATTATGCTAACATTATTAATTATCGAGAACATCACCCTACTTGCTTTAGGTTACTTTCTTGTAACTACTTACGGAATCAATAAGTGGCAAATTAAAGCTTTTATTGCTATTATTCTTGATAGAGGTAAAGATGTGTATTATGATTACAAATTTGATGTGGTAAGACGTCTTATAACGACCTACAAAGCTTATATTAGACGTTTTAAGCGTTAAGTGATACAATCACCTACCTGATACAATAAAAGCTCTTAGAACGCCCCTGACGAAGGATTCTAAGAGCTTTATAATATGTATTATACAGATCAAGTTACACGAGAAACAACCTCTACAATAAGCGGAATTGGCAATCCACCTAACAAAGTTGCTGCAGCGTCCCATCCATCTACACAACCTCTTCCTGTTGAATCGTAATACTCTTTAGCCAAACCTGCGAATACCACTACAAGAATTGCAGCAAGAGGACTAATCCATACGAACATAAATGATAATAGGAAACCTACTGACATGTGTTTTATCTTATCTTGCTCGAACATTATATTTCCTTTTATTGATTAAGTCTATTATTGCCAATATGCGGGTTTAGTTGAGGATTGCTGTAAACTCTATTGTATTTTACGACACCCTCAATTGTGTATTGGTTTTTAATAACAGTTGCGTTTATTGCTTGTATCTCTTTACCAAGTTCGTGATTAGCTTCCTTAATCTCCATACCAAGGGTAGTGTTAGCATCTTTAAGTTCTTTGATTAACTCCTTAAATGAAATTAGGAACTCACCTTGCCACTCATGTTGTGCTTCCACCCTTAACTGCATAGTGTTTATAGATTTTTCAAGGTCTACTATACGCTCCTTGTACATCTGTGCCTTAGCGATAGCTTCTGTATTTGTATTAAGTTGCGAATTGAGTGCACCAAAACCAAATATCATAGTGGCTATAGTGAATAAGATGCCGCCGTAATCCTTAATAAATTGCATTTGTTTTCCTTCTAGGTAGTTTGTTTGTTTATTATACCACAAAAAGCGCTTGTGGAGTGTAAGCGCTTGTATTTAAGTGTTTATTGCCGATTAATAGTTTACGGTATTATTTGTAGGCTTTGTTCAAGGAGACTTGATCGAGTGTGGTAGCTCATCTTTAATTAGGTGAGCTACACTTGGTTAATGTTGTTGTAGGCTTACGCTGCTCCACTCTTGCTAAGATCGTAATACGGCTGTCCTGATGAGGTGATTGCCACTTGTACTCCGTTCGCGTATATCATAGCGTTAACACCATCGATCCCAGCAGCGGTATTTATATCTACCCAAGTTGTATCATCTACAGGTATGTTCGGAATTGTTTGAGGCATTACTCTCTTTACTCCTAGAGTGTTATTGTTAGATGTTAATTATTCATTGTAATGTTAAAAGTATGTGTTTCTTAAACTACTAAGTTCATAGTACAACTCCATGTAATAACTGTAAGTGGTAAAAAACCTCATCAGCTTGCACTACGAGGTTTTTACACTACAACCTTCTACAACTTAACTATTGTGAAAGATGTGCCAATTTGCATGTAAAAGTCTTTATCTGTTGCGCTATCAGTGATGGCATAGATTTTCACTTCATCACTTGCAGATAGTGTTAACATCATTGCATAGCTGAACGTTCTAAGATAGTTGTCAGAAGCAGACTCTATGTTACCTAATGGCAAGAGTGTGCTGCCATTAACTTGCACCGAGAAAGAATAAAGCACATCTTTCTTAATCTTAGCTGAACCACTGAATACAATATTGTAATCACCAGAGGTTGGTATAGTTAGGCTATCATCTCCTGTAGAAGCAACAGCTCCGTTGGATGGGCCTGATGTATTAAACTCAAGTATCTCCCCAACGTTCTTTATCTTTTGATTACCTACACTAGACCTGTGGAGATCAGAGTATGTACCTGCAGGAACTGATGTTAAATAGCCAGCATCATTTATTAGTTCACTTACGTTATCCCCGTTTTGTAGTGCAGATGCAATGTCACTCCTCTCAGCAACTGTGATAATTTCTCCACTACCAGAGCTTGTTACATCTGAATGAGATGTTACACTCCCATCAGCGGATACCTTAGCGGTATTTAATATCACAGCAGCATCATTTGCAATATCCACATCAGCCTTAAGTGTTTCAATACCAGCTGGATTTTCCACTGTAAAAGTAACATTACCATTATCTGTAAGTTTATCACTAAGATGCCCAACACCAAGGTCATCAGCACTAACCCTCACAAACTCGTCTGTGTTATAAGCTGGTACGTTACGTGTATCTGTTATTTCCTTATTCTTGATATCCTTTGGATTATCATTTTTATCAACTTTAATCTCTACTAATGCTATACCCACAGAATCATCAGGTAAATAAGGGAGGGGTGGTACATCATGTTTCTCAGCGATAGCCCCAGCAACAGACTTAAGCACTTCGTTAACATCTACATAAAGAAGGATGAATCTGTGTTGATAATCTACCATTGCATTATAGTGATCTACACTACCATAGGAATTCTCTAAGTCATACACACCACCAGAAGCAATAGTCTGTAGGTTACCATCAATAAGATAAGACCCCGCCGTATAATCAACTGTCTGATTTTTAGGAGAATGTTCTGTTACGTCTAAACCACTAACCCAATCATCACCGCCTCCATTGTCTGTGATGTTATCAAGTTTTAATTTATCTTCTGCAATCATCGCACCATCAGTTGTTTGTGTAACAACATTAACAGTCAACTCTTGCCCTGCAATATCGAGTGTTTCTTGCGTGGTTGTATCAGCCGCAAGTGTTACATCCTCTGTATTAGCAGCTACCACAGAGTTAGCTTCTACAGCAGTATCGAAGTTAGAGATAGTTGAGGCTAATTGTGTACCTAAGTGGTTAGAACGGACACGATCACTTTGATGGTAATGTAAATCTGAATCTCCCATGTCAGTTAGGTCAGTAGCTTGTACATCTGTTAAATTATTAACTTCAGCTTCATCTTCGATAAGGCCTAACTTAGTACGTTCCAAAGCAGTGAATATTTTCTTAGTTAGGGACTCATCCATGTTTTCCATGTCAAAAACACTAGCATTCTTAGCTGTAGGATCATATACAGATTTAAGCATATCCCCGCTACTCCCAGTACCACTATCTTCCCAAGCACTTCCGTTCCAGAAGAATAAATTTCCACTTGGAGAGGTAACTGTCGCACTATCCCCCTCAACACCTGTCGGGTGTGCAGTTTGGAGCGCTGTTAAATCAGCAAACACACCTAAGTAGCGACCACCTGTGATACTTGCAAGCTTATCTTTCTCCGCTTGTGTGTATACAACCCCTTCCATTGGTCTAATAAACACATGTACGTTAGCACCATCTGACATCAAACCTACATTCTGGTATTGTTCAGATAAGACATAACTACCATTATCGTCTATTGTTTCTCCACTATGAGGGATTATTGTAACAAGATTCGAGGAAGAATCCATTTTTGTTACAACCATAGCCATACCTTTAGCTAAACTACCTATTGCAGTTGGGAGGGTAACTTGTACATCACCAGCTGAAGCATCTACAAAATAAGCATGATGCCAATCATTATCATCTACTATAAGGTCTTCTGTTATTAAATCAGTTGCTCGTGCAACAACAGGGTCGGCGGATAAGTCTTGGATCTCACGGCGTGTGTAAGGCTTATACTTACCACTTTCAAGATCACCAAATGCAACAACATCCCCTACATTGGATTCGAGTGTGATATAGTATGTATCCCCTTCAAGTAAGACAAGAGGGTCTTTAGCAAAATCAAAAGTGGTTTCTGTAGCAGGTGTTCCATCATAGGCTTTGGTAGTAGTCCCAATACCATCTTCGTATAAACGGTTTGGTTCGGACTCAAAGATTACAGGGCCATCTGCCGCACCAAATCTCCACACTTGACGTACACCTGCCTGCACAGTAGCATACCGCATGAAATATTTTGTAATAAATCGGTTTTCTGTTGCAGTGATTGTGTATGTAACTTTACCAGTGATATCATTAGGAGGGACAATAGCGGTTAAATCATCGGAACGCAGACCCTCCCCTGTGAATAGTGTTATAGTTTGTTGTTGCCCTAAAATACGACCAACAGTTGGTCTACCACCTGTACCATCTACATTATCGTAACGTTTACGTGGTAGGATTGAAAATACTTCTTCTGCTGAGATGACAGAACGTTGCAACACTTCACCACCACCTGCTGAGAGTGTTAAGGCAGGGCCGATCTCTACAGAAGCTTGGGCAGCAGTCAGCGTATTTGCAAAGAAATTCTTAGTTGTTGATAAAGTGGTACCATTTTCTTGTAAGTCTGATTCTATTAGGTTGGAGCCGTCAGAGACGGCGTGTTTACCCGTAGGGATTGTTGTTGGCAAGGAAGAATCTCCGTCACCACCTGTTTGTCCAAATACAATGGGCATGTTATACTCCTGTTTGTTTAGTATTGAACGTGACCCTATGGAAGCGGTCACTTGGTATTTATATTTTACCACGAATAGCTGTTGACATTGTGCATAATTCCATCTACACTGTTGCAATACCTACTGGGAATTTTGAAGTGTGGGTGAAGGTCTTAACACTTACCGTGTTTGCATCATCCACTACACCTTCATTGTCAACAATCGGGATAGTGTTATCATCTCCCCAATCACTACCATCCCACAACACCTCTCTTCCGTGGTATTGCATATAAAGTAAGCCATCCCTTTCTACTAAGTGAGTTAGAGCCTTAACAGCAGGTGACGAGTTGGTTGGTGCAACTACTATAGCCGGTGAATGTATTGGTGAACGAGCAGCTCCTGTAATAAATGCACCTAGATTACTCAACCAGTGATTAGTGATGCCTAAAGTTTGGGCAAAACTCTGTGCGCTATCGTCTGTACCAATACCACCTGTTAAGGAAGGCTGTAATCTATTACCATAAGATATATCATTCCCTGATGTAAATACAACATCACCTTTATCACCATATATCGGTCGGTTAATATCACTCTCAGTGAAGTTTGAGAGGACTTCATAAAAGTGTAGGGACACATAAGCTGGATCGCTATATGTTGGGTTTGTTTCACTTGTAACGGGGTTAATCGTTAAATTATTTGAAGTCCAATTATCACCATTATCAGTGGTGAAGACTCTTTTTATGTTGGCTAATGCTGTTGTCTTCCTATTTAATGGGAAAACAGCATTAGCTACTGTAGGGATTTGCGGTACCCATTTCCCCACTACACCTGCACTGAATGTAGTTATGATATTCGCTGGTGAACCAATTATATCAACCCAAGGGAGTGAGTCATACGAAGGTGACAGTTCCTTCTCAAGGATGTAGTAAACTTCGTTGCCTGTACCAGCACCTGTTGGTGTGCTTCCTGAAACTGTAGTCCAACTACCTGCAGCGGCAGTGATATACTCTTGTGTACCTGTATTGGTAATTTCAGTCACCTCACCTCTCACTATAAAATCCAGAGTGTTGTCAATACAGTAAAACATATCACCTAAACTTACATCTTTTCCGACCAGTGTAAGGTATATTACAAAGCTATCTGCTAGGTTCCACCATAAAAAAGGAGCATTAGCACTTACACCTGTACCAGCATCATCATAAACTGTACTGAAAGGTACTTTACCTACACCTCTTGTTGTACCAACTACATCCTTACGGACAACATCTTCACGCAGTTTAACACTATCTCTCTTTTTAGCATCTAGGCGTAAGTCTTGCACTTGACCAGCATATACAGAATCTGCAAAGTCATATTGTGAGCTTGTTCCCGTAGCACCCCCTATTAACCCAGAAGTTAGGTCAAGCTTGGTAGTGTTAAAACAATCTACTGTTGAATTAAAAACCACAGTTGTTGAGTGCCAAGGTAGATTGTCCGAAGCTCTTTTAGCCCCATTAGGGTTATATGTTGGATGATACATTCCCAGATTCATTCTGTTTCTCCTTAAATTCTTTATATTGTTGAGGTGTTTTATTCTCTAGGGAGTAACCTTTCTCCCTATAATATGCTAAACTACCCCCGTTAGTCTTTACTTCAATATATACATCTTTAATCATACCTTATTACCTCCTACCTAATGTATATTATTTTTGAATAAGAACCAGTGGTAAGGCATAGCATTTCTTGTTATATGATCTAGCAACTGCTGTAGCGCCCACACCTGTGTAGATAGTTGGGTCACTTTTATCCAAACCCCACCCAACAGTGGCATGTGGGGAGCCAAACAGGTTAGACCCAGTAGAGATATCACTATTGGTCTCACTAATACCCCTTACACCTACACCATAGCCGTTACCAGCACTCAAATTTATATAGTTAAATTGACCGTCAGTGTCTTTCCAAGGGACAGCAGATTTCCACTGATTTTGAACACCTCTTATTACACGTACTCTTGCTCTAACTTGAATCAACTCGGCTGTTTCTGCATCATAGTAAAGGTTGTTCTCAGGATTATCTAAAGCAGTTTTTTGTTGCGCCACAGTCATTGTTGACCATTTAGCAGCATAGCCTACTGTTGTAGTGTCCCAATCACCGAAAGCTGAGTACCCTTGAGCAACACCTAATGATGTTATCAGGGTGAGTGGGATATCTTCCTCTGATGTAGAGTTGCCATACTGTGGTAGTCCAAGTGGGCAGAATAAATCTGTGTCGCTCACCTTCTGATGAAAAGTTTCTAAGAAGCCATAGTCTTGTCGAGACAGTATTGGCTGGTTCTCTATTTTACGCATAGAAACCTGTGAGACCTCAACTACTGACACACCATCAGTGCTATGCAAAACAATAGCTGGAGCTACAAGAGCATCATCTACAATTGTGGCTGTTATTTGAATATAACCTGTTGTACCTGCTGGGTGTACAATAACTTCTGCTGCCTCATTATCCGTTCGTAGTGAAAAGGTACAATCACTACGATGTACATAGGCAGACAGAACAACAACATCACCATTGACAGGTTTAATTGCACTTAAAATGGTTTGCCCTATATTACCCCAAGCTGTGCTATCAGCTACTAACGTGGCTACTCCATCCACCACTGTCACAGACGTTAGAGAGTTATTCCAAGAAGTAGTACCATTCCTGAAATCACCATTCTTAATCAACCCTTCAAAATTACGACTAACAGCTTCACTCAAATCACCTGCCACATCCCCATACTTAGGATCAACGTCTGTTAGATAATCAATAGCTACACCTGCAACATCGTCATAAGAACGAGTTCCAGCTTCAGCTTCAGGTGTTAAGATTTTAACAGGGTTGAAAGAGGGGTCATTAGAGTTAATACCATAAAGTTTATGAGATACCCCACCAACCACAACTATTGCTGCTTCTGTACGTGAAGTCCCATACGCAGATGTACCTCTACCCAATCTAAGGTCATTAGGAGAGCTGCTTATTTCCCATAACCCTTCGTTAATGTTAGGGAAAGATGAAGGTAGGTTATGTTTACCAAATTCACTAAAACCACTACCATTATTCTCACGAATACGTTGTTCTGCATTAGCATCAAATACAGACTTTGGCATTGCAAACTTTTCAACGTCTAAAACAGTTGTTATTGTCTCATTGGAAGCACCATCGAAAGTGATGCCCCCCGTAACATCACCAGCTAGGGTAATATCACGGGGGGTTGCAAGTTTGTCAGCTTGAGGCACAACGGCCTCAGCTGAATTGTTCGTTTGTCCGAAATACTTTTTACTCATTTATGCTGCTCCTTTAGCTTTAATTGTGTCAGCACTTAGTGCTTCGTGGTATATCTCAAAGTTCTTGATTTCAGAGTTAACCTTTTGAATGAATGTGTAGTATGCTCCTATTGCTAAGATATCATCTATGTCGTAAATTGCTGTTGCACCCTCGCTTGCTACCAACTCACCATTAGCAAACACTTGCGCAGAAGTACCAGTGTATACAAATGCAAAACGCACACCATTAGTTGTATCTATATCAGTTGAAGATGAAGCAACACCACCGCCTGTACTAAACTGGATAAGTCCAGAACTTACTTGCTGACGTGCCCAAAATGTAGCATTAGAGCCAAATATAAACTGATTAGCGTTATTGCTTCTAGGTATGTCAGTACAGTCACACATTATAGTGAATGGTTTACCAACGGCTGGCATATTACCATTCACGTCTATGCTAATTTCCTCTGCGTCCCTTGGCTCTGCAATTGTAGTTGTTGCCATATATGGTCTACGACCTTCAGTAGTTGTCAACTGTAATTCATCAACAAAAACACTGGACGTACTATTACCTTGGTATATAGTCGAGGTAGTGCCTTCTTCTACCATGTACACAGAGGCTTGAGGATTTATGCCAGTTACTGTTGCCATATAAGCTGAAAATTCAACCCATCCGTCATTTAACTCTTTAGTCTTAGCAAACACACCAACACTTGTAGAATACACAGTAGCTGTTGTCAGGTTTAAGTATGCCGCACCTAAAAACCCACTACTATCTGCAAGACGAATCCTAACAGACCTTGCTGCACCATTTCCAAGCTTCACCTTTAAGGACACACCATAAAAACCAGTATCGGCTGGTGCTACGATTTGCCTTAAGAAGTGTTCTGCGTTAGCACCGTCTTCAATAAGTTCTTGCCCTAATGCAGCAGCACCTACAGATGTCCCTGCTTTAGTCCATTGTGGTTGCGTAATATCACCACTATGAAGCAACCAATTGTAGTAAGACTCATAAATGCTTGCACCGTCTTTAGTTATAGCAAGTTCATCTATTGGAAGAGTTTCTCTTGTACCTGAGAAGTTTATATTACCAGTTGTAGTACCGCGCTCTACTGTCATATAACCAGATAATGCATCGACAACCTTATGGGTGAAGGGTATAGACACAACAGGGAGTTTATTTTCAATACCAACTAAACCATCTAAAGAGCTTTCTAGCTCCTGCATTCCTTCTTTAGTAGACCCATTATCACTGATGATGTTACCAGTGAATGTCCCCATATCCGTATCACCATCTGAGGTACCAGTGGTAGTCCTAATATCACTTATGTCCGAGGTGTTAGCTGCTGTATCACTTTCAATAGTATCTAAGTTAACTGTTTGAGTTACCGAGATATGACCTACTTTAGTGGCATCACCTAATGGGTAAGTGTTCTTAGCCGTATTTAAGGTGATGGCTGAATTTAACACTTCAAGTTTATCATAAACAGCGTTTTTACTTGGAGCTACTGTGGTGTCATTATCCCATGCAACACTATAAGAACCATCATCAACTGTACCTTTAGTTTCTAATGAAGTCTCTAATTCCTGCATACCAGTTTTAACAGATACGTTATCACTGATGGTTGTACCTGAGAAAACACCTAAATTTGTCTCACCGTCAGAAGTTCCAGTGGTTGTCCTAATATCGGATATATCTGAAGCGTTACCAGAAACATCACTTTCAATAGTATCAAGATCAACTGCTTGAGTGACTGTAATATAACCAACTTTAGTAGAATCACTTGAAGGATATGTGGTTTTTGCTGTATTCAATGCTATAGCAGTACTTAATAACTCAACCTTGTCGTAAACAGAGTTCTTACTTGGAGCCACATTTGTTATACCATCCCAACCAGAGTCATATGCAGCGTCATTAACAGTACCTTTAGTCTCTAATGAAGTTTC